>Ga0268266_10000436_pt1 | contig 62554 bp, 44 predicted proteins | sample KBSS13metaG_FD_190356 | JGI IMG/M metagenome (GOLD analysis project Ga0268266, IMG submission 190356) | Switchgrass rhizosphere microbial communities from Kellogg Biological Station, Michigan, USA - KBS S1-3 metaG (SPAdes) (version 2) | ecosystem: Host-associated > Plants > Roots > Rhizosphere...
ACGGCAGGGACAAGGGGGAATCGCCGCGGCGGTTCGATCCGGCTCTTCTGAAGCCGGCGGATCTGCTGCGGGCGCAGGCGGTGGGGGTGGGGGCGAACATGGCCTTCCGGCGGCGGGCCCTGGCGGCGGTGGGGGGCTTCGATCCCGACCTCGACGCCGGCACCCCGGCCGCCGGCGCCGGCGACCTCGATCTCTTCCACCGCCTGCTCGCCGCCGGCTTCGTCCTCCGCTACGAGCCCGCCGCCGTCGTCCACCACCACCACCGGCGGACGATGGCGGAGCTGCGCCGCCAGTTGCGGGACAACGGCCGCTCCTACGTCTTCTATCTGCGGAAGGTCTGGCGCCGGCGGACCGTGCCGCGGCCGGCGCTGGCGCGCTTCGCCGCCGGCTGGGCCGCCTGGCTCGCCGGCCGCCTCGCCCGCGGCCTCCTCGGCCGGCACCGGCTGCCCGCCGGGCTCCTCTGGGCGGAGCTCGCCGGGGCTCTCACGGCTTTCCTCAGTTCTCGTCCTCGTCCTCGTCGTAGCGCACCACCGGCACCTTCCAGACGGCCGGCGCCTGGTTCACGCTCCAGTCCCAGAGCTCCTGATTGAAGCGGGCGACCGGCAGCCCGAGGGCGGCCGGGATCGCCTCGTCGGTGGTCTTGCCGGCGCGGAAGGCGTCGAGCAGCCGCCGAATGCCCGCCGGGCCGTAGCGGTGCTCGACGTAGTGCAGCGTCCAGCGCGACTCGTCGTAGCCGAGGATGGCGAGCGCCGGCGAGAAGCTGCTGATCGCGGGCTCGATCAGCGGGAAGCTCGCGAGGTTCTCCTTGTCGCGATAGCCGGCGATCGGATTGACGTCGTCGTCCACCATCTCGAGGTGCTGCGCCAGCCCCTCCTGGAACCAGCGCGGCGCCTGGTCGGCCGTCTTCTCGGTGATCAGCGCGTGGGCCAGTTCGTGGGTCAGCAGGCTGACGATGAAGGGGACGAACTTGGGCGCGTTGCCGAGCGGCACCCGGATCTTGCCGTCATAGAGGCCGAGCACGTCCATGTCGGGGGAGTAGCCGAGCTTGAAATCGTCGAGCGGCAGGAGATGGACCTCGATCACCCGCGACGAGGCGAGCGGGATCCAGGCCTGCAGGCGCCGGCGCTCGGCCTCCAGGATGTCCGCCGTCTTGCGGGCGAACTCCTCCCCCCGCTCCGGCTGGTAGCGGACGGCGAAATGCGGGCTGCGGAAGACCTCGGACGAGACCGCCAGGCGCTTCTCCATCCGGATCTGGCGCAGGAAGTTGCCGCTCGATTCGAAGGGGAGCTGCGAGTCGGCCTTGGCGGCGAGCTTCATGGCGGTGTCGAAGCTCCCCTCGTCGGCGAGCAGGTGGGCGAGCTCATACAGGGTCGCCGGGTCGGTGCGGCGGTCCGCGGTGTTCCCCTTGGCCAGCAGGATCAGCAGGTCGCGCGCCTCGGCGTCGCGCCCGGAGCTGCGCAGGGCGTCGACGCGCAACCGCACCAGGCTGGGCGGCAGGCTCGCCGGCTCGCCGGAGAGGGACTCGGTGAGGGCCAGCAGGTCCGGCCACCGCCGGCGTTCGGCCAGGGCCTCGGCGGCGTCCTCCGTCCGCTGCCGCACCGCGGGCTGGGAGAGCGCTCCCGGCGTGCGCGCGGCCTTGATCAGGGCGGGCAGACGGGCCAGCAGGCTCTCCGCGCGCTGTTGCGCCCAGACCCCCGCGGGATCGCTGGGCGTCCCGGCCGGAGCGAGATCGCAGCCGCCGGGCACCCGCAGCTCGGTCTCGCCGCGGCGGATCCGCAGCGTCCCGCCGAGCAGCCGCGCCTCGAAGCCGGCCGGCAGCGCGACCGCCCGGAGAGAGGCCTGCGGGCAGGCGACCACCGGCTCCTCCGCGTCGCCGAGGTGGATGAGCTGGCGGATCTGGAGGTCCGCGAGCAGCGCGGTGAGGATCGTCGTATCCAGGATCTCGGCGCGCGGGCTCGGCTCGAGCTGCCAGGCGGTGCGGAAGTATTGGCCCGCGTCGCGGGACCGGTCGTCGAGCACGGCGATCCGCGCCAGGGCGTACCAGGCCGCGGCCCGGCGCGCGCCGAGCGTGCCGAGCTGATGCAGGAACTGCTTGGCGTGCTCGTGAAAGCCGAGAAGCAGGAAGGCCTGGGCGGACTCGTAGAGCAGCCCCTCATGGGCCACGCCGGTGGCCGCCGCGCGCTGGAAGCCGGTCGCCGTGGGCACCTCCTCGAGGCGCACGAACGCGACGCGGGCGCGCAGCAGCTCGGCGAGCGGGAAGCCGCCGGGCGAGGGGAAGCCCTTCAGCACCTGGTCGACGCCGCGCAGGTCCATCCCCCCGAGCAGGTTCTGGGCCCACCAGAGCTGGGCGACCTGGCCGGCGACGCCGGCCGCCCGGGTCTCCGGCGGCACGGTCGACGACACCGCCCCCTCCGCCTGGGTGAGGGCGCGCCGGAGCGGCAGCAGCGAGCGCAGCTCGGCGAACTCCGGATCTTCTCCCCCCGCCATCGCCACCGGTCCCGTCGCCACCACGCGGGGGAGGAGAGCCGCCGCCAGAGCGCCCGCCACGAAGAGGCCGCCGGCGAGCCCCAGCGGGATCGCCAGCGCCCGCTGATGCCGCTCGAGCCGGGCGGCGGCCAGGAGCAGGGCGCCGGCGGCCCCGACGGCCAGGAGCAGCCAGAGGGGGATTCCGGCCAGCGACCGCGCCAGCGGCGCCAGCGCGGAAGGGCCCGCCTGAGACGCGGCCGTGGACTTCCCCTCGATGGACGGCTTCGCCGCCACCGGCTCGGCCGAAGTCCGCAGCGAACCGATCTTCCAGGCGCCGTTCTCCTGCACCAGATCGAGCACCAGAGTGTCGTCCACCCCCGAAGGGAAGCCGAGCGTGAACACGGCGCCGCGGATCTCCCGGGGAGCGGCCTCGAGCGCCCACTCCGCGCCGGCCGGCGCGCCCGCCCGGACCTCGATCTCGGCCAGGGCGGCCTCACGGCCGAGCCGGCGCAGCGGCGAGGTGCGCGCGAGGCGCTCCCACCAGGCGGCGGGCCCCCGGTCCAGGTACTCAGCGGCGAGCACGACCGCCTGCCGCTCGGCCTCGCTCAAGGCCCGCGGCGCCTCGGTCGGCGGGGCGGGCGCCGCGGCGAGAGCGAGCCGAGGCAGGGTCAGGAAGGCCAGGGCCACGGCCCTGGTCAGGACGGATCGGGTCATCGGCACACGGCCTCCTCAGAAATACTTCCAGGGGAACGGACAACATTATATGGTTGTGTCATCACGTTCAGCTCAGAAGATCGCGGACCTTTCGGGGGATCGCTGGCGATGTCCCGTATGTCTTGAGGGATGAGGAATGAACAATACCACCCCATCGTGGAAGCTCCCGGCGCGCGGCCGGGCCCTGCTCGCGCTCGGCGCGCTCGGATCGATGGCGGCGGCGCTCGGCTGCGACCGCCTGCCGGGAAAGCCGGCCGTCACCGAGCTGGTCGCGACGCCGCAGGCCGTCACCCTGATCCAGGAGGCCAAGACGCGCTGCGTCAAGGTCGCCAAGACAGGGATCGAAAAGCTCCGCGCCGCCGAGGACGAAAAGAGGCGCAAGCAGGAGGAGGCTCTCGAATCGGGGAAAGACTACGACCCCGGTCCGCGGTGGGTGACGGAGAACATGGCCGAGGCGACGCTGGAAAAATACCTGAAGGATGAGGCGGCGCCGGAGCTCGCGGCGGCGGACCGGGCCGGCGATCTGATCCGCGGCCTCATGCCGGAGGTGGGCAAGGAAGCCTCGCCGGAGATCACCCAGGCCGTTCAGGACCTGTTCAACAACCAGGAGCATGTCTGCCAGCGCATCCGCAGCGCCCGGTCGACGCGGGCCAGCTATCAGGAGAACCTCGACTACGTCGTCCGCGACTACGACGCCGCCGAGGCGAAGCTCCAGGTGCTCTACACGGTGAACGCCACCGACTACCAGTTCGCCCTCAGCAAGTACAAGCCGATGCTCGACCAGGTCAGCGCCAGCGCGGATCGCCACTCGGACAGCCCGATGCGGCCGCTGACGCCCGATCAGCTCCGGGAGCAGCGGCGGGAGTGGGAGGCCACCCAGGAGCTCCAGCAGCAGCAGCAGGCCCAGCACGATGCCGCGGTCGTCCGCTGGCGGCAGCGCGAGGAGGGAAAGACGCCGCTGCTGGCGAAGGTCGGCGTCGCGCCCGAGCTGGAGGCGAAGGAGAACGTGTCGCCGGAGAAGCGGCAGCAGACGATGCAGGCCTGGCACGCCGGCTACACGGCCAAGGCCGCCCCGGTCCGCGCGGCGTTCGCCAGCTTCATGAGCAACCGGCGGGGGCCCGACTCGCAACTGATGCCGATCTGCCAGACGCTGCTGGACGCCACGGCGGCCCTGAACGCCGATGCCGCCGCTCTCGATCCGCCGGACATGACGGTGGCCCGCACCTTGAAGAAGGCCTACACCGAGCTCCAGGAGTCCGCCCGGGCCTGCCTGAACGGCCAGTCCGCCGAGTCCGCCTTCCGCCTCTCCTACTACCAGGGAGCGATCGCCCAGGCGACCTCGGCCCTGCAGCCCTACAGCCTGACGCCGTAGGGCAGGTGCGCGGCCCAGTGGAGGGGCGGTCCGGCCCACTACTGGGCCGCTCGGCCCCACTACTGGGCCGGACCGCCCCTCCACTGGGCCGGACCGCCCCTCTACTGGGCCGCACCGCCCCTCCACTGGGCCGCACCGCCCCTCTACTGGGCCGCACCGCCCCCCTACTGGGCCGCACCGCCCCTCTACTGGGCCGCACCGCCCCTCCACTGGGCCGGACCGCCCCTCTACTGGGCCGGACCGCCCCCCTACTGGGCCGGACCGCCCCCCTACTGGGCCGGACCGCCCCCGTCCGGGGATCGTCTGGCCCATTAGGGGGCCGGAGCGGCCCACTAATGGGCCAGAGCAGGTACTCCGGCCGTCTCCGCGGCCACGGAGCTCACGATCCACGGCTTCCACTATCCGCTAACCCTCAAATTCGCATTTTTCGTATAATGGTGAAGTTTCCCTCTCAGTAGCGCCGGCTTAGGAGATTTCCGTGACGGGATCCGAATTGCCCCCCGAAAACGGCGAGTGCATCGGCCCCTACCGAATCATCAGGATTCTCGGTCGCGGCGGCATGGGAGAGGTCTTCCTGGCCCGGGACGACCGTCTGAAACGGTCGGTCGCGATCAAAAAGATCCGGCATGACGGCGAGATGACCCCGACCCTGCGCCAGCGCCTGCTGCGAGAGGCCCAGGCGGTCGCCGGCCTCAGCCATCCCGCCATCGTGCACGTCTACGACCTGCTGGAGGGTACCGACGACGACTGCATCATCATGGAGTACGTCCAGGGGGCGACCCTGGCCGAGACGCTGAAGGGCGGCCCCCTGGAACCGGCGACCGCCGTGCGCCTGGCGCGGGAGATCGCCTCCGGGCTCGACGCCGCCCACACCGCGGGGATCGTCCACCGCGACCTCAAGGCCGAGAACGTGATCGTCACCCCGGCCGGGCAGGCCAAGATCCTCGATTTCGGCCTGGCCAAGCCGCTCGCGCCCCTGGCGGGCGACCCCTCCCTAACCGGGGCGGGCTTCGTGGTGGGCACCTGGCGCTCGATGTCGCCCGAGCAGGCCCGGGGCGCCGAGGTCGACGAGCGGTCGGACCTCTTCTCGTTCGGCGTCCTGCTCTACGAGATGCTGACCGGCCAATCCCCCTTCCGCGGCGCGAGCGCCATGGAGATCCTCACCCGGGTGATGTCACTCACCCCTCCCCGCGTGGACACGGTCCAGCCGGGGCTTTCGCCGCGGCTCGGCACCCTGACCGGGCGCCTGCTCGAAAAGGAGCCGGACGCGCGTCCGCAGAGCGCGGCCGAGGTCGTGCGCGAGCTCGCGGCCATCGCCGCCGACTCCGCCGACTCCGCTTCCGGCTCCCCCTCCGACGAGACCATCAGCGCCCTGCCCACCGGGTTCCTCCACCCCGTCACACCGCCGCCGTCTCAGGCACTGCCGCGCTCGGACGCGGCTCCCTCGTCGACGGCGGGGATGTCGGTGATCCGCCGGCGCGGGATGAGGACGGCGGCCGCCGCGGTCCTGGCGGTGGCGCTCCTGGCGACCTTCGGCATCCTGATCGCCCGGTATTTCCAGCAGGCCCAAGGCTCCGCGACGCCGGCCGTTGCCACCGCGCCCCTGCGAGTGGCGGTGCCGCGGCCCCAGGTGAACGGCAAGGACGAGCGCCTCCAGCTCGCGGCCTCGGGAATCCTGACTACCTCCCTCGGCACCTTGAGCTCACTCGTCGGCGTGGACGCGATCGGTCCGAGCCAGCTCTCGGGCGTGCCGGTCCCGCAGATGGCGCAGGCCGCGGCCGCGGATGAGCTTCTGGTGGCCATCCTCGACGAAACCGGCAGCCAGGGGAAGATCACCTTGCGGCGCCAGAGCCCCGGCGGCCAGATCCTGTGGACCGAGACATTCCTCGCGCCTGTCGAGGCCGGCGACCTCCTCCAGCTCGCGAAACACGTGGACAAGAGCCTGCTCCAAGGCTACAAGGATCGCCGTCTACGGCCGGGAACTCCTACCCTGGCTGCGCGTACCGAGGACTACGCCACATTCCTTGCCGTCGAGCAGCGGCTCGATGCGGGAGTCGTCCCGTCCGAGGAGGACCTCGAGCGCCTCCAGCAGGTGATGGACAAGTCTCCCGGCTTTCTGGATGCCCGCCTCCTCGCGGCCGACCTCCTGCAGAACCGTTTCATATCGACGAAAAAGGTTGTTTACCACGACAGAGCTCTGGACCTCGTCCGCGGAGCCCGCGAGCTCGCGCCGGACGATCCCCGTCCCCTCTTCACACAATTCCGGACCGAGTTGGACCAACCGAGCGTCGCGGCCAAGACCTTGGCGCGGATCGAAAGGCTCCTTCTCCCAGGCGACCCGCGGGGCCTCGTCCTCCGGTCCAGCCTCGCGGAGCGGGAAGGCCGTCTGGACGAGGCGCTCGACAATCTGAGGACCGCGGTCCAAAGGTCTCCCACCTGGCGCAACCTCTACAGCCTCGCCGATCTCGAGGCCCGGACCGGCCACGTCGAAGGGGCCCGCGGCCATCTCCATCTGATCCTCAGTAGCTCGCCGGACAATGTCTACGCCCTGGACAAACTCGCCCTGATCGAGCTCCTCTTCGGCGACCTGCATCAGGCCGAGCAGCGGTACCAGGACCTCATCGACCGGACCTCGAAACCCCAGCGCGCCCACTACACCAACCTTGGCTTGACACGGATTCTCCTGGGCCGTTACCAGGAGGCGATCACGGTCCTCCACAAGGCGTTGGAGATCGATCCGGACAGCTCCGAGGTCAATTCGAACCTTGCCCAGGCTGAGCTTGCCCTGGGCCGCACGCGGGACGCCGAAGTCCACTTCCGGAAGGCGCTGAGCGAGATTGAAAAGAACCCCGTCCCGAAAAACAGCCTTCCCCAAGCGGAGTGCCTGGCGTACCTTGGCCGCCGGCGGGAGGCGGTGGCGATCATCCTGCAGGCGCCAGAACAGAAACGCGACGATCCCGAAGTCCTCCAATCCGCGGCGCTGGTGTTCGCTCTCGTCGGAGACCACGCCACCGCGCTGGCCTATGTAGAGAGAGCCCTCCAGAAGGGAGTCCAGACTCGGTGGTTCCTTCTTCCTGCCTTTGATTCTCTGCGAGGTGACCCGGAGTTCCGGGACCTCATCAGCAAGGCGCCGGGAGCTCATCGGTGAGCCCCGGCGCCGATGGACCTAATTCTGCTCCTCGTACCCTTGATCGTACTCCCCTGGCTCGTCCTCTCCCCTCTGACAGTACTTCGGCGGCGGCGGCGGCGGGTCGATGGTATCGATCACCAGGCTATCCGTGACCACCTCAATCGCTCCGACGTAGACAGAGTAGGCCACCGGGACTTTAGTAGTCTTTGGAGGGGGAGTGGAAAAGTAGTTGAAGGTAATAGTTATTGTTTTGTCTCCCGCTGCTGAAGCTGATTTATTGAACCCGGCCAATAATGTGCCCTTAAATTCAATCCGCATTAAGTCGCCGGGTTTGATTGTGTCAATGTCCCAGGTCACTACCTCGCCGTTCGGGACGTTCGTCCCTTTGGGACTGACGGTTCCAGGGACGGTGTTGGTTTTGATGCTGATAGCTGTTGGCATACTGGTCTCCTTTCTCCTCTCCTGGAAGTCCACATCACGTGCCAGTCGCCAGGGACGACGAACTTTACCTGCAAACCCTTGATTAAAATGATCTTGTAAGATAGGAGCCGCTTTCCAGAGCCGCTGGCTGCTGTCTCCGTTCGGATAGGCTGTATCCAAGACAAAGAGAGAGCGTCCATGAATCCGCGACTGATCGCAGCCTCCGGCCCGCTGGCCGGCCAGACCTTCACCCTCGGGACGGAGCGGCTGACGCTCGGCCGCGACCACGGCAACATGATTCACCTGCGCGACCTCGCCGCCTCGCGGCAACACTGCGTGCTGGAGGCCGAGGACGAGTCCTTCCGCCTGCGGGATCTCGACAGCCGCCAGGGCACCTTCGTCAACGGCGTGCCGATCGTCGAAAGGGTTCTGGAGCACGGCGACCTGATCACGATCGGCGGCTCGCTGTTCCTTTTTCAGACCCACGCCGAAGAGCCGGAGACCGCCCAGGAGCCGGTCCTGCTGGACGAGCGGGCCTGGATCGCGGAGAGCACGACCCATCGGGCGGCAGGCGCAGCGCACTCCGAAAACGTTCTCGCGGCGCTGCCCGCGGACGCCAGGGTGGCCCGCGACCTCCAGGCTCTGCTGCGGATCGCCAACGCCCTCCACGAGCTGCGCGCCACCGCGCCGCTCGCCCGCCGCCTTCTCGAGCTGGCGCTGGAAACCGTGCCCGCCGAACGGGCGGCCCTCCTGCTGCTGGATCCGACCGGCGATCTCACCTTTTCCTGCGCGCTGGACCGCAAGGGGCGGACCGAGCCCTTCCCTGTCTCCCGCACCCTGATCGAGCGCGTCGTCGCCGAACACTCGGCCGTGCTGGCCAACGACGTGCTCCAGGGGGACGATTGGGAGGGCGTCGAGAGCGTGCAGATGGCACGTCTCCAGTCTCTCCTCGCCGCCCCGCTGACCGGCCGCGAGGGGACGCTCGGCGTCCTATATCTCGATACCCGCGAGGCGGGAACCCGCTTCGACGAACGCCATCTGGAGCTGACGACGGCCGCGGCCGGCATCGCCGGGGCGGCGCTCGCCAACGTCCGCCACCTGGAATCCCTGGAAGAGGAGAACCGGCGGATCGAGGGCGCTCTGGACGCCGGCATGGTCGGCGCGAGCGCGCGCATCCGGGAGATCCAGCGGCTGCTCGCCCGCATCGCCGCCACCGACTCGACCGTCCTGCTGCGCGGCGAGAGCGGCACCGGCAAGGAGGTGGCGGCCCGCGCCCTCCATCGCGGCAGCCCCCGGGCCGGCAAGCCGTTCGTGGCGGTCAACTGCGCCACGCTCTCCGAGACGCTGCTGCAGAGCGAGCTCTTCGGCCATGAGAGAGGGGCCTTCACCGGGGCGGTCGAACGGAAGATCGGCAAGATCGAGGCGGCCCAGGGGGGCACCCTGTTCCTCGACGAGGTGGGCGAGATCCCGGCGACGCTCCAGGCCCGGCTGCTGCGCGTCCTGCAGGAACGGGAGTTCGAGCGGGTCGGCGCCACGCGGCCGATCAAGGCGGACGTGAGACTGATCGCCGCCACCAATCGCGACCTGGAGAAGGGGATCCGCGAGGGGACCTTCCGGGAGGACCTCTTCTACCGCCTCAACGTCATCGCCGTGACGCTGCCCTCGCTGAGCGAGCGCCGGGAGGACATCCCCTTACTCGCCAGCCACTTCACGGCCCTGTTCAGCCGCAAGCTCGGCCGGCGCGTCGTGGGCTTCACCCCCGAGGCCCGCACCTGCCTGCTCCGCTACGGCTGGCCGGGCAACGTCCGCGAGCTCGCCAACGCGATCGAACGGGCGGTCGTGCTCGGCGAGGGCGAGCTGATCCGCCCCGAGGACCTGCCGGAGACCGTGCTTGAATCCGCGCCCGCGGAGCGCGCCGGCGGTCCGGTCGGCAAGTATCACGATACGGTGAACTCTTTCAAACAGCGATTGATCCTCGACGCGATCGATCAGGCCGGCGGCAATATCACCAAGGCGGCGGATCTCCTCGAGTTGAATCCGACCTATCTGCACCGGTTGATGCGGAACTTCGACGTCAAGCCTCCGGCCAAGGGCTAGCTTCCTTCCAACATCGGTCTGAGCCTCTCCAGCACGCTCTCCCGCAGCCTCTCGGCCAGACGCTTGCGATCGGCTTCCACGACCGGCTCCGGCGCGAAGTCGATCGTGGCCTCGATGCGGGGCAGGCGGAACAGGCTGAGGAGGTGAGTGCCGAGGGGCGTGCCCCCCCACCAGCAGGCCTCCGGCGGACGGTAGCCCAGGGTGGCGGCGTGGACCGGGAAACCCTTGCGGGCGGGGAGCGCCAGGAGCGGCGAACGGAACGGCAGGACCGTCTCGCCGGATGAGCTGGTCCCCTCCGGGAAGACGATCACCCCCTCGCCGCGGGCGAGCGCCGCCTCGATCTCCGCCAGCACGCGGGGGATGTCCCGGCGGTCGGAGCGGTCGATGAAGAGGGTGCCGAACCCCTTGCAGAGCGGTCCCAGCAGCGGCCAGCGCCGCACCTCCGCCTTGGCGACGAAATGGACCGGCAACCGGCTCGCCAGGACGAGGATGTCGAGATAGCTCAGATGGTTGGCCGCCAGCAGGAACGGCGGCCGCGGCGGCGGTCCCGAGACCTTGACCGTGGTCCGCAGCAGGGCGAGCAGGCAGCGGCAGGTGGCGCGGAACAGCCCTTCCCGGTACCGCCGGCGGGAACGCGGAGCGAAGGCGAGGACGGCGGCTCCCAGGGCCAGGAGAATGCCCGACCCGAGGATCACGGGCGCCACCGCGGCGAGGCGCCCCCAGGAGACGGAACGGCGGTCAGGCATGGACGAGGGATCATACCGCGTCACCGACCTTACAACTTTTTTACCGCACGCCCGGTACCCCCTGGAATCTCGGCCCGGCTGGCGGGGTTGAAACCTGCGGGGTGCCATGGCGTACCTATCTCTCTGCTCTCCGCAGAGGACTCCAGGGGAGAATCATTTTGAGGAAGCTCGTTAGTCTGTTTGTGCCGACTCTTGTCCTGTCGGCGTTGCTGGCGGGGTGCGGAGGGGATCCCGCGGCCGCCGGGGGGAAGGGGAAGGGGGCGGAGCAGCAGGGCAAGGAAGGCGGAGGCAAGCCCACCGGCCCCCCCCGCGAGGTGCGCCTCGCCACCGCCGAGGAGGGGCGGCTGGCGCGGACGGTCGAGGTCTCCGGCACCCTCGCCGCCGACGAGGAGACCCAGCTCGGCTTCAAGATCGCCGGCCGTCTCGAACGGATGCAGGTGGACATTGGCACGCCCGTGCGCCGCGGCCAGGTGATCGCGCGGCTGGCGCCGACCGATTTCCAGCTCCGGGTCCGCCAGGCCGAGACCGCCCTCCAGCAGGCGCGGACCCAGCTCGGCCTCCCCCCCGGCGGCACCAGCGACGCCGTCGACCCCGGGCAGACGGCCGGCGTCAAGCAGGCCGCGGCGACCCTCAAGCAGGCCCAGCTCACCCGCGACCGCATGGTCAGGCTCTTCGACGAGCAGCTCATCCCCAAGCAGGACCTCGACGCCGCCGAGGCCTCCCTCGGCGTGGCGGAGGGGCGGCACCAGGAGGCGATCGAGACGGCCCGCACCCGCCAGGCCCTGCTCTCGCAGCGCCGGAGCGAGCTCGCCATCGCCCAACAGCAGCTCGCCGACTCGGTGCTCACGGCGCCGTTCGACGGCGTCATCCGCGAGCGGCTGGTGAGCCCCGGCGATTATCTGGCGGCCGGCGCGCCGGTCGCCGTCCTGGTGCGGGTCCACCCGCTGCGGCTGAAGCTCTCGGTGCCGGAGCGCGAGGCGCTCGGCGTTCGCGTCGGCCAGGCGGTCGATCTCACGGTCGAGGGGGTGTCCGGCCAACGGACCGGCACGGTCGCCCGCATCAGCCCCTCGATCAGCGAGGACAACCGCACGCTGATGGTGGAGGCCGAGGTGCCCAACGCCGACGGCGCCCTGCGGCCGGGCTCGTTCGCCCGCGCGGCGATCGTCGTCCAGTCCGGCTCCCCGGCCATCCTCGTCCCCGCCTCCTCGATCGTCAGCTTCGCCGGCATCCAGAAGGTGGTCGGGGTCGAGGGAGGGAAGGCGGTCGAGAAGAAGGTCCGGACCGGCCGCCACTCGGGCGACCAGGTCGAGATCGTGGAAGGGATCAAGCCCGGTGAGTCCGTGGTGATCCAGCCCGGCAACATCGTCACCGGCGAGGCCGTGCGGGTGGTGTCCTAAGGAGTCGTATGCAGAAGCTCGCCGACATCTGTATCCGCCGGCCGGTGTTCGCGGCCATGATCATCCTCGCCCTGGTCGTCGTGGGCGCCGCCAGCTACAGCCGGCTGGGAGTGGACCGCTTCCCCTCGGTCGACCTGCCGACGGTGTCGGTGCGCACGGCGCTGCCCGGCTCCTCCACCGAGGAGACCGAGGCCGAGATCTCGCAGAAGATCGAGGAGGCGGTCAACACGGTCGAGGGGATCGAGGAGCTGCGCTCCGTCTCCTCGGGCTCCACCTCCTTCGTCATCGCCACCTTCAGCCTCAACCGCGACATCGAGACCGCCACCCAGGACATCCGCGACCGCATCGCCGGGGTCCTCCGCAACCTGCCGGAGGACGTCCAGCCGCCGGTGGTCTCCAAGTTCAACAACGACAGCTCGCCGGTGATGTCGATCGCGCTCTCGGGCAACCGCTCGCTGCGCGAGCTGACCGAGTACGCCGACAAGGTGGTCAAGGTCCAGCTCGAACGCTCGACCGGGGTCGGCGAGGTGCAGCTCGTCGGCGGTCTCGAGCGGGCGATCAACATCTGGATCGATCCCGACCGGCTGGCCGCCTTCAACATTCCGATCACCGCGGTGCGCCAGGCCATGGTGCGGCAGAACGCCGAGGCGCCGGGCGGCAACGTCACCTCCGGCGCGCGCGAGCAGACGCTGCGCACCATGGGGCGCTTCGAGAACGCGGAGGACTTCAACGACTTGGTGGTGGCCACCATCAACGGCCAGCCGGTGCGCGTGCGCGACCTCGGCGAGGCCGAGGACGGCACCAAGGAACAGCGCTCGGTCGCCCGGCTGGACGGCGTGCCGACGGTCAGCCTCGACATCCGGCGGCAGTCCGGGGCCAACACGGTCGAAGTGATCAACGGCGTCAAGGAGGCGCTGGCGCGCGTCGAGTCGCAACTGCCGCCGGACCTCAAGGTGCAGGTGATCCGCGACCAGTCGACCTACATCTATGCCGCCCTCCACGAGATCAACCTGCACCTGATCCTGGGCAGCATCTTCGCCTCGCTGGTGGTGTTCGCCTTCATGCGGAGCTGGCGCTCGACGGTGATCGCCGCGGTGGCGATCCCGACCTCGGTGGTCGCCACTTTCGGGATGATGAAGGCCCTCGATTTCACCCTCAACAGCGTCACCATGCTCGCCCTGGTGCTGATGGTGGGCGTGGTGATCGACGACGCCATCGTGGTCCTCGAGAACATCTTCCGCTTCATCGAGGAGAAGAAGATGAGCTCCTTCGAGGCGGCCAAGAAGGCGACCCAGGAGATCGGCCTGCCGGTGCTGGCGACGACGCTGTCGCTGGTCGTCATCTTCGTGCCGGTCTCCTTCATGTCGAGCATCTCCGGGCGGTTCCTCTATCAGTTCGGCCTGACGGCGGCGGCGGCGGTGCTGGTCTCGCTGCTGGTCTCCTTCACCCTGACGCCGATGATGAGCGCCCGCATGCTGCGCGCCGAGGACGCCTCGTCCGGTCATGGCGACCACGGCGACGCCGCCCGCTCGCGGCAGGGCTTCTACGGCCGGATCGACCGCGGCTACGAACGGCTGCTGCGGTTCACCATGGCCCACCGGCGCGCGGCAGCCCTGATCTGCCTCGGCATCATGCTGACCTCGATCCCGCTGTTCAAGCTGGTGAAGGTGGAGTACATCCCGAGCGACGTCGACGAGTCGGAGTTCGAGATCAACGTCCGCGCGCCCGAGGGGACGAGCCTCGCCGGCGTCGACGAGGCCATGCGGGCGATCGAGGGGGAGCTGCGCCAGGTCCACGGCATCCGCGACGTGCTCGCCACGGCGGGCGGCGGCTTCCTGGGCGGCGTCAACCAGGGGAACGTCTTCGTGCGCATCACGCCGAGCGAGGAGCGCAAGTTCTCGATCTCCCGCTTCCTGAACGGCCTCGTCCACCTCGATCCCGGCGCCGCCTTCCGCGACAACTACAGCCAGCAGGAGGTGATGCTGGCGGTCCGCAAGCGGCTCTCCAGGTTCAAGGACCTGCGCTGCGCGGTGCGCAACCTGCAGTCGTTCAACATCGGCGGCGGCGGCTTCGACATCGACTTCGCCCTGCGCGGCCCGGACCTCCTGGCGCTCTCCAGATATGCCGAACAGCTCCGCGACAAGTCCATGGAGCTCGGCGGCATCGTCGACGCCGACACCACGCTCAAGCTCGACCGCCCCGAGCTGCGGGTCGAGGTCGACCGCGAGCGCGCCGCCGCCCTCGGGGTCGACATGTCCGACGTCGGCAGCGCCCTGCAGCTCATGGTCGGCGGCGACCAGCAGGTCTCCCGTTTCCACGATCCGGGGATCAACGACGACTACGACGTCCAGCTCCGGCTCGCCGAGGGGGCGCGCAACGATCCGGAGGCGATCAAGGGGCTCTTCGTCCCGGGCCGGGACGGCAAGCTCTACCAGCTCGGCAACTTCGTCACGCTCAAGGAGGAGACCACGGCCTCCCGCGTCGATCGCCTGGACCGCCAGCGGCAGGTCAGCCTGCGCGCCAGCGTCGCGCCCGGCTATGCGCTAGCGGACCGGCTGGAGGCGCTGCAGCAGGCGGTCGACGAGATGAACCTGCCGCCTACCTACTCGACGGCGGTCGGCGGCCGCGGCCGCGAGCTGGCGCGCACCTACAGCGAGTTCATCTGGGCGCTCACGCTGTCGATCATCTTCATGTACATGATCCTCGCCTCGCAGTTCGAGAGCGTGGTCCATCCGCTGACCATCCTGCTGTCGCTGCCGCTGGCGGTGCCGTTCGCCATGCTGTCGCTGTGGGCGACGCACAACACGCTGAACCTCTACTCGGCGCTGGGCATCCTCGTGCTCTTCGGGGTGGTGAAGAAGAACGCCATTCTGCAGATCGACCACATGAACAACCTGCGGAAACAGGGGATGGAGCGCCTGCCGGCGATCCTCCAGGGCAACCGCGACCGTCTACGGCCGATCCTGATGACCACGCTGGCCCTGGTGGCCGGCATGCTCCCGCTCGCCCTCGGCACCGGCCCGGGCGCCGAGGAGCGGCGGGCGATCGCCGTCGTGGTCATCGGCGGCCAGAGCCTCTCGCTGGTGCTGACGCTGCTCGCCACCCCGGTCTTCTACTCGCTGTTCGACGATCTGCGGGGGAAGGAGAAGATGGGCGAGCTGGCGCGGCGGATCTTTCCGAAACGCGGGGAACGGGAGATCGAGGAGGAGGCGGCGTAGCATCTCTGCTACAATGGCGAGATGAAAACCATCGCTCAGCGTGAGCTCAGAAACCAGAGCGGCGAGATTCTTCGTCAGGCCGAAGCGGGCCAGCAGTTCACGATCACCGTGGACGGCCGCCCGGTGGCCGTTCTCGGTCCTTGCCAAAAACGGCAGTGGGTGCCCCGAGAGGAGTTGCTGAAGATTCTGAAGGACCTGCCTCCCGACCCTACGCTCCTCGACGAGGTGCGTGAACTGGGTGGCACTCTGGAAGATTTGGGTGATCCATGGGAGCGGTAGAACGGGGTATTCTCGACACCTCCGTGCTCATTGCGCGCGAGGAAGAGCCCGAGATCGAAGTTCCTCTCGAGATCGCCATCTCTGTGGTTACGCTCGCGGAGTTGCACTATGGCGTCCTGATTGCCAAGGATGATCTGACTCGGCAGCGCCGGCTGAGCCGGCTCGGAGCAATTGAGGCAAACTTCCAGCCCTTGCCAGTCGATTCCGCCGTAGCTCGTGCTTTTGGGGTCGTGTCTCATGCAGTCAAGGCCGCCGGTCGTCAGCCCCGGTCTCGAAGCATGGACCTTCTGATTGCAGCCACCGCCCTGGCGCACAATCTACCGGTCTACACGAGGAATGCCGCCGACTTCGAGGGACTTCAGAGTCTGATCGACGTCAGGATCGTCTAGCTCAGCGTTCCACCTCCGCCACCTTCCCGTTGCCGTACACCTTCCCCTTGTAGCTCCGTCCCATCTCGAAGCCTCGCCAGAGCGCCTCGCTCGGCGCCTTGTAGGTGACCGGCTCCCCCTCGGCGGTCTGGAAGAACACTTCGTACGTCTCCTCGCGCTTCCCCGCGCGCTCCCTGCTTCCCAGCCGGGGATCGGGCCAGACGGCGACGTGATCCTGCCCCTCGGCTCGGGCTTCGCGGTCGGGCTGCCACTTCTCGATCTCATACCGGACACGCTGCCGGTAGACGGGCTGGTCGCGATAGACCGGCTGCTGGTAGGTCTCCTCGTGCGAACGGTTCTCGTAGGTAGGACGATCCTCGTAGACATCCTCGAAATAGCCGTTGCCGAGATCCCGGGTGCCGACCTTGACCCGCTCGGTGCCGGTCTGCACCCGCTCGCTGACGGTGCGGGTCCGCGTCTCGCTGCCGATCTGGATGTGATCGACGTGGTGGACCTCGCGGCTTCTCCCGAGGATGCGGGCGCCGCCCGGCACCTCCCCCTCCCAGGCCTGCTCGGTGACCGGCCGGAGCTCCTCGACCGCAATCGTCCGCAGCCAGTGGAAACCGGTGACGGTGAGCGTCGTCGACTTCGGCCGGCCGAGGAAGACGGCGAGCGCGATCAACGCGACCAGTCCCAGGCAGCCGAGGCCGAAGCCCTCCTTCAGCCGCGATCCGCCGCTCCCCTGGGGGGGCGCCGCCAGCGTCTCCGGAGCGGGAGGAGCCGGGGCGTTGAAGCGCCGCTCGACGACCTCGCGCGTCTTCGCCGCGTCGCGGGGTGCGCCGCAGCCGGAGCAGAACGTGTTGACGGCGGGGTTGTCCGCGTCGCAGTAGGGGCAGATCCAGTCCGCGCCGGCCGCAGCCCGCTTCAGGGCTTCGGCGTCCGTGACCTCGGGCGCGTCGTCCGGCAGATAGAACGGGACCTCGGGACCGCGGGGGGAGCCGCAGCCGCCGCAGAACTTGTCGGGCCCGCGGTTCCGTTTCCGGCCGCAGACGGGGCAATCCCAGGCACCTTCACGAATGGCCAACGTCGTCTCCCTGTAGGTCGATGAGGATCGTATCGCTGATTGGAACGTCCGTGGCCTGCGACCTCACCTCCTGTCCTCCTCTCCTGAAGGAGAGGAGGGACCTTTCTGAAGCGATATTGCCGAATCGCAGAGGAGCCGCCGCATCTACGTCCTCCTTCTCCTTCAGGAGAAGGAGACAGAGGATGAGGTCGCAGGCCACGGAAGCCCCAGGGTATCCTTGCGCTCATGACCGCTCCCGCCGATCCTCACTCCACCCACACCGTCTTCAACCAGCCGCCGCCGTTCGAGGACGTCAACCTCTTCACCTCCGACCGCGTCCTCGCCGAGGCGTTGCGGCGCGAGGGGGCGGGGTGGGCCGAGGAGCGGGCGCGGGCGTTCGGGGAGATCGCGGGGCGCCGGGAGACGGTCGCCTGGGGGTTCCAGGCCAACGAGCATCCGCCGGTCCTGCGCACGCACGACCGCAACGGCAACCGGATCGACGAGGTGGAGTTCCATCCCGCCTGGCACGCGCTGATGGCGCTCGGGGTGGAGCATGGACTGCATGCCCTCCCCTGGCGCGAGCCGCGGCCCGGAGCGCACGTGGCGCGGGCGGCGATGTTCATGCTGCTGGCCGAGGTGGAGGCCGGGGTGGGATGCCCGCTCTCGATGACCTGCTCGGCGGTGCCATCCCTGCACCTCCAGCCCGAGCTCGCCGCCGAGTGGGTGCCGCGCCTCACCTCGACGGTCTACGATCCGCGCCTCGTGCCCTCGTGGGAGAAGGCGGGCGCCCTCTGCGGCATGGCGATGACCGAGAAGCAGGGGGGCTCCGACGTGCGCGCCAACACCACCCAGGCGCTGCCGGTCGGTGACGCCTACGAGATCACCGGTCACAAATGGTTCTGCTCGGCGCCGATGTGCGACGCCTTCCTCGTACTCGCTCAAAGTCCCGGAGGGCTCTCCTGCTTCCTCCTCCCCCGCTTCACCCCGGACGGCGCGCGCAACCGCTTCCACCTCCAGCGGCTCAAGGACAAGCTCGGCAACCGCTCCAACGCCTCCAGCGAGGTGGAGTTCCGCGCCGCCTGGGCCCGCCTCGTCGGCGAGGAGGGGCGCGGCGTGCAGACGATCCTGGAGATGGTGAACCACACGCGGCTCGACTGTGTAATCGGCGCCGCGGCGGGGATGCGCTGGGGAACCGCGCGGGCGCTCCACCACGCCGCCCACCGCCGGACCTTCGGCAAGCTTCTGATCGATCAGCCGCTGATGCGCAACGTCTTGGCCGACCTCGCCCTCGAGTCCGAGGCCGCCACCACGGCGATGATGCGCCTCGCCCGCGCCTACGACTCGGAGAACGCCGCCGAGGCGCCGTTCCGGCGTCTCGCCACCGCCGTGCTCAAATACTGGACCTGCAAGCGCTCGCCGGTCCACGCCGCCGAGGCGCTGGAGTGCCTGGGCGGCAACGGCTACGTCGAGGAATGGGGGATGGCGCGGCTCTACCGGGAAGCGCCGCTCAACTCGATCTGGGAAGGGTCCGGCAACGTCCAGTGCCTCGACGTGCTGCGGGCGATCCAGAAGACCCCCGAGTCGCTCGGGGCCCTGTTCTCCGAGATCTGGGAAGCGAGAGGGGGCGATCACCGGCTGGACATCTACGTCAACGAGCTCCGGGACCAGCTCGCGAAGACGGACGATCTGGAGGTGCGGGCCCGCCGCCTGGTCGAGCGCCTGGCCCTGGCCCTCCAGGCCTCGCTGCTCGTGCGCCACGCCCCCCCGGAGGTGGCCGACGCCTTCTGCGCCAGTCGCCTGGCCGGCGACGGCGGCCGCGCCTTCGGAACGTTGCCGCCAGGGACTGATTTCAAGGCGCTTCTGGAGCGGGTGTTGCCGGGTTGAAAGAAAAAAAGGACTGCAGGGACATCAGGGACAACCTCGGTCTCGCCCTTGTCCCTGCTGTCTCTGCAGTCCCTTGCGTCCCTGGTTTTTCTCCCGGGTCCCGGAATTGCAAAGGCCTACCCCGAGGTTTCTGAAGGTGGAGAGGAGACTGCCCCATGAAATGCCAGACCCCAGACTGCATTGGTGAGCACGAGGCGCGGGGGATCAGCCATTCGGTGATCTACCGGCAGCGGACCGTGGTCGTCCACAACGTGCCGGCGCACGTCTGCCCGGAGTGCGGCGACGCCGTGCTGGTCGAGGAGACGACGATCCACCTCGAAGGCCTGCTGAAGCGGAAGGCGCGATCGAAGGCTACGGCGTTCGCCTACGAGGTCTGACCGCTCCGCCACGGACAATTGCAACCGCGGAGCGGTTTTCGCGTACTCTCCCTGTCATTCTTGGACAGGAGAGATCCCGATGCGTAACGCAGCGCTCGCCGTTCTGACTCTCGTTTTCTCCCTTCTCTTCGCACCCCTGGCTCAGGCCCAGGCTCCGGCTCCTGATCCGGTCCAGGCCACTGCCGGCGTCACGGCCGCGAGTCCATCCGCGCCGGTGCCGGTGCCGGAACCGAGCGAGAAGGCCCTGCGCTACTACCGGAGCAGCAACGTCCTCTGGGCGATCTCCACGATCTGGGGGCTGCTGGTGCCGCTGCTCCTGCTCTTCACCGGCCTCTCTGCCCGGATGCGCGACGCCGCCCGCAAGATCGGCCGCAACTGGTTCTTCACCGTCGTCCTCTACGGCATTCTCTTCACCCTCGTCACGGCGGTCCTCTCCCTGCCGCTGGATTACTATTCGGGCTTCGTCCGCACGCACGCCTACGGCCTTTCGGACCAGACCGCGGCCAAGTGGTGGAGCGACGCGTTCACGGGGCTGGCCATCGGCTGCGTGTTCATGGCCCTGCTGCTCTGGATCCCCTACCTGCTGCTGCGCAAGAGCCCCCGCCGCTGGTGGCTCTACTCGGGTCTCGCCGCCCTCCCCCTGTTGATCCTCCTGCTGCTCATCACCCCGATCGCGATCGAGCCGCTGTTCAACAAGTTCGGCCCGATGAAGGACAAGGCCCTGGAGTCCCGGATCCTGGCCCTGGCCGACCGCGCGGGGATCGAGGGGGGGCGGGTCTACGAGGTCAACAAGAGCGTCGACACCAAGACGATCAACGCCTACGTCACCGGCCTGGGCAGTTCCAAGCGGATCGTTCTCTGGGACACCATCCTGGCCAAGCTCTCGCCGCCCGAGGTGCTGTTCGTCATGGGGCACGAGATGGGGCACTACGTGCTGGGCCACACCTGGCAGCTCGTCCTCCTCGGGACCGTTTTCGCCCTCTTCGGCGCCTGGGTGATCCATCGCACGGCGGGCGAGCTGATCGCGCGCTACCGCGCCCGCTTCGGCTTCACCGAGCTGGCGGACGTGGCCTCGCTGCCGCTCATGATCCTGCTCTTCTCCATCGTCTCGCTGGTGCTGACGCCCGCCATCCTGGCCTTCGGCCGCAACGTCGAGCACGAGGCGGACCGCTTCGGCCTCGAGATCACGCGCGACAACCACGACTGCGCCACCGCCTTCGTGAAGCTGCAGCAGGAGAACCTCAGCGTGCCGCGCCCCGGCCTGCTCTACAAGCTCTGGCGCTCCGATCACCCGCCGCTCGGCGAGCGCATCGATTTCTGCAACGAGTACCGCCCCTGGGAGACCGGGGCGCCGCTGAAGTACGGGGACAAGATCAAGGGGCCGCGGAGCTAGGGGATACCGCCGAGGACCAGCTTGCCGATCATCCGTCCGGATTCGAGCGCGGCGTGCGCCTTGCGCAGGTTCTCGGCGTTGAGCGGACCGTAATTCTCCCGCATCGTGTGGCGCAGCGTACCGCCATCGATGAGGCGCGCGGTCTCCGCCAGCAGGTCGTGCTGCGCCCGCAGGTCCGGCGTCTGATACTGAGCACGGGTGAACATCAGCTCCCAGCAGATCGCGATGCTCTTGCTCTGGAACAGGTTGATCGGGACCGGCTGACCGCCCTTCGTTCCCACGATCAGGCAGAGCTTCCCCTGCGGCTTGATCACGTCCGCCATGTTCTGGAGATGGGCCTCCGTGTTGGCGGCGCACAGGATGTAGTCGACCTCCCTGGCGCCGATCCGCTCGAATTCGTCCTTGAACGGCTCCCGGTGATTGATCACCTCGTCGGCGCCCATCTCCCGGCACCACGCTTCGGTCTCCCCGCGCGAGGCGGTCGCGATGACATGCAGGCCCGCCAGCTTCTTCGCGATCTGAATGGCGATCGAGCCGACTCCGCCAGCGCCCGCGATCACCAGCAGGCTCTTGCCGGAAGGACTTTCGGACCGCGGGATGCCCATGCGGTCGAAGAACGCCTCCCAGGCGGTGATCGTGGTGAGCGGCATCGCGGCGGCCTCCTCGAACGACAGGCTGCGCGGCTTGCGGGCGGCGATCCGCTCGTCCACCAGGTGATATTCACTGTCGCACCCCTGGAGCGTGATGCTCCCGGCGTAATAGACCTCGTTGCCCACCGACAGCAGCGAGACCTCCTCCCCCACTGCCTCGACGACGCCCGCGGCGTCCCAGCCGAGGATCTTCGGCTCCGTCTCCACTTTGTCCTTGGGAGAGCGGACCTTGGTGTCCACCGGATTCACGGAGACCGCTTTGACGCGGACGAGCAGATCCCGGCCCCGCGCCTCGGGCTTCGGGATCTCGACGTCGATCAGGCTTTCAGGGTTGTCGACGGGCAGGTATTTATAGAGTCCGACGGCTTTCATGAAAACCTTTCTTTTTCAGCAAGCCTCAGGCCTCGCCGGGCGGCACGACCATGCCGTGCCGCAGCGCGAAGCCCACGACCTGCGTACGATTGTGCAGGTGCAGCTTGTCGAGGATATTGCGGACGTGGAACTTGACCGTGTTCTCGGTCACACCCAGGCGGTGGGCGAGCTTGCGGTTCGAGGTGATGCCGGCGACGAGCAGCTCGAGCACCTCGCGCTCGCGGTCGGTCAAGGCGTCCGGGTCCTGGGGCTCGGGAGCGGGCTGCGGGGGGCGGGCGAACTCCTGGAGGAGCTTGCCCGCGAGGAGCGGCGTCAGGCCGGGCTCGCCGCGGCCGACCGCCTCGATCAGGGAGAAGAACTCCCGCGAGCCGAGAGTCTTGGGCAGGTAGCCCTGGGCGCCCGACTTGATCGCCTCGAAGAGCTTGGCGTCCTCTTCCAGCGCGGTGAGCACGACCACCTTCACCTGGGGCATCTCGGCGCTGATCAGGCGCGTCGCCGCCAGGCCGTCGAGCCCGGGCATCGCGAGATCCATGAGGACGATATCCGGCTGCAGGAGGCGCGCGAGCTCGACGGCTTCCCTGCCCTCCCGCGCTTCGCCGACGATCTCGTGATCATGGGAGGCCATCAGGGCGCGCAGGCTGTCCCGGAATAGGGTGTGGTCGTCGGCGATCAGGATTCTCATACCGCCGGCATAGCATAGAGGCTCGGCGGGACCCTGGCTAGGAGCGCCGGCGGGCCGGCGGCCGGCCCTGAAACCACCTCAACGGGTAGGGAGCTCCCCACTCGCCGGAATGTGGCGCCGGCAATCACGGAAAGTGCATGATCCGAAAACAGCTCTTGGCGCTGTGGGAGCGACACTTACGATGAACGACCAGGACCCGACCTACCTGCGGACGCCGGAGCAATGGACGAGCTTCCTCTCGGCCCTGGTCCATGAGCTGCGCACCCCCATCGCCAGCTTCCGGATCCTCACCGATCTCCTGACCGAGGCGCCGCCGAACCGCCTCGGCGACCAGGAGCGGCGCTATGCCGAGAACATCCGGGACGTGGCGCAGGACATCCAGTCCCTGCTCGGCGACGTCGGCGAGCTGGCGCGGCTGATGGCCGGCCGGGTCGCCGTCCGCCCGCGGGAGGTCGTCCTGGAACAGCTCGTCAACCAGGTCGAGGAGGCGGCGCGCACGCGCGCTTGGGAAAACGGGGTCGCCATCACCGACTCCCTGGACCCCGCCCTCCCCCCGCTCTTCCGCACCGACCCGGACCGCCTGCGCGAGGCCCTGGTCCTGCTCCTCGGCAACATCGCCGGCAATGCGAAGTCCGAGGTCCTGTTCCGGCTCGAGGGGGAGGATGGGAATCTCCGCGCCGTCCTCTCCTCGGACGGCCCCCCGTTTCCGGAAGAGGCGCTGGCGACCCTCTTCGCGCCTTTCCAGGATGGCGTCCGGGCCGCCCGGGCGCGTGGCGGCCGCAGCCTTTCCCTGCCCCTCGCGAACGAGCTGGCGCGATCCCTGGGCGGCACGCTGCGCGCGGAGAACCGGGGGGGGAAGCCCGCCTTCGTGCTTTCCCTGCCCGCCGCCGGTTCCTGAGCTTCAGGTGTTCCGGGAGCTCAGAAGCTCACGGATCAGGCGCAGCAGGTCCTGAGTGGCGAAGGGCTTCTCCAGGAAGGCGTCGGCGGCGATCGTGTCGGCTTCCCGGCTGGCCAGGGCGTCGTCGGTATAGCCCGACATCAGGACCACCTTGAGCGCGGGATAGCGCTCCCTGAGCTCGTCGGCGAGGTCGGCGCCGGTGCCGCCGGGCATGATCATGTCACTCAGCAGGAGCTGGAGGCCGTCGCCGTGCGCCGCCGCGAGGGCGAGGGCGACCGCCGGATTCTCGGCCACCAGGACCTGGTGTCCCTGGCTCTCCAGCACCTGCCGCAACAGGCCCCGGAACATGTCGTCATCCTCGGCGAGGAGGATCTTTCCGCGCTCCTGGCTCTCCCTCCGGGACGCCGCGGCCTCCTCCGGCTCGGCGGTGGCTGGCGCGAGCGCCTCCTCCTCGCGGACCGGCTCACGGGCACGGGGGAGATAGATCCGGAAGGTGGTCCCCTGCCCGGGCTGGCTCTCCACCGTGATCCCCCCCTCGCACCGGCGGACGATGGCGTGCACCGTGGAGAGCCCCAGGCCGGTCCCCTTGCCCGGCTCCTTGGTGGTGAAGAACGGCTCGAAGATCCGCCGGCGGACCTCTTCGTCCATGCCGGTGCCGGTGTCCGCCACCTGGACCAGGACGTACACCCCCGGAGGGAGCCGCCCCCCCTCGACCGCGATCTCCTGGTCCGCCGTGAGGTTGCGAAGAGAGACGTTCAAGGCGCCGCCGTAAGGCATGGCATCGCAGGCGTTGACCACCAGGTTGAGCAGGACCTGGTGGAGCTCGCCGGGATTGCCCCAGACGCGGCCGAGCTGCGGCTCGATCTCCCGCGTCAGCCGGACGTCCTCGCCGATCAGGCGGTCGAGCATGACCGCCACGTCGGCGAGCAGCTCCGTCAGGTCGACCACCTGCGCCTGGATCTCCTGGCGCCGGCTGAACAGGAGAAGCTGCCGCGTCAGTTGCGCGCCGCGCAGGGCCGCGCGGTGGATCTGCTCGACGGGCTGGCGGAGGGTGCCGTCGCGCGGCAGCGCGCCGAGCAGCATCTCGCTGTAGCCGCGGATGGTGCCGAGCAGGGTGTTGAAGTCGTGCGCCACGCCGCCGGCGAGGCGACCGACGGCCTCCATCTTCTGCGACTGGCGGTACTCGGCCTCGAGCAGGACGCGGTCGGTGAGGTCGCGCAGCGTCCCCAGGAAGAAGACCTCGCTGCCGTGGCGGACCTCGCTCACCGCGAGGTCCACGGGGAACGTCGAGCCGTCGCGGCGCCGGCCCTCGACCTGCCGGCCGATGCCGATGATCCGCGCCTCGCCGGTCTTCTTGTAACGGTCGAGATAGCCGTCGTGCTCCTCGCGCCAGGGGGGCGGCATGAGCACCTTGACGTTCTGTCCCACCAGCTCCTCGGACGGGTAGCCGAACATCTTCTGGACCGACGGGTTGACCGACTGGATAATGCCGGCGGTGTCGATGAGCACGACCCCGTCGACGGCGGCGTTCAGCACCGCCTGCAGCCGCTCCGTGCTCTGCTGGAGCGCCGCCTGGGCCCGCCGCTGCTCGGAGATGTCCTCCACCAGCCCGATGTGATGGGTGACCCGCCCGTTCTCGTCGCGGAGCGGGTGGGCCGTCAACTGCCCCCAGAAGACCGAGCCGTCCTGGCGGACGAAGCGCTTCTCGATCTGATACGAGTCGCGCCGTCCCGCGGTGAGCTCGTCGTAGAGCTCGTGATTGCGCGACAGATCGTCCGGGTGGGTGAGGTCGAAAAGGGTCCGCTCGGAGAGCTCCGCCCCGGAATATCCCAGCATCCGCTGGTAGGCGGGGTTGGACTCCACGATCCGCCCGCCCTCCGCCACCGCGGAGATCCGGATGCCGATGACCGGATTGTCGAAGATCGCCCGGTAGCGCTTCCCGCTCTCGGTGCTACCTGCCAGATCTCTTTGGGTATCGTCGGCCATCTCGCTATCGGACGGAGGGTGCAGGTTATTCTTTGAGAATACCATGCGATCCCACTCCGCCCGTGAGCAAGAGCCCTCGGCCTCGAGGCGGTTCCGCTACGCGGAAACCTCGTCGGGAACGAACTTCCAGTCCGCCCCCACCCTGGCGATCTCCCCCGCCACTTCCTGCCGCGGACGGGCGGATGGCGGCACGATCAGCAGGTTGCAGGTGGCGCGGCGCATCACCCCTTGCGCGATGCTGCCCAGCATCAGCCGCTCGAAGCCCTGGCGCCCGTGCGTGCCGAGGATCGCCAGGTCCGTCCGCCGCTCTTCCAGAGTGGCGAGGATCTCTTCCGCTGGATAGCCGATCCGTACCCGGCCCAGCCCCGGGCTGGCATCGTTCGCCCGCAGGAAGCGGCGCAACGCGTCGAGGGCGAAGCTCTCGATCTGGTCGGGCGTGAACTGGAGCGAGCCCTCGGCCTCCAGGGGATTGAGGACGAAGAGAGCCTCCTTCTCGGCGCGCTCCGCGCCGATCCGGCGCAGGAAGTCCAGCCCCGTGCGTAGGGCGTCCGCCGAGACCGGCGAGAGGTCCACCGGGATCTCCACCCGGGCGGGCGGGAGGGCGGCCGCGGAATGGATCACGAGCACCGGACAGGGCGCCTTGCGGATCACCCCGTCGGCGGTCGAACCGAGGAGGAGGCGGTGCAGGGCGCCGCTCTCCGAGGCGCCGAGGACGATGAGGTCCGCCCCCTCTCGCCGGGCCAGCTCGGTGATCTCACCATGGGTCGAGCCCATGACCGAGTGGAGCTGGCGGGATCCGAATCCCGGCAGGCTGGCCAGCCCTGTCCGTTGCGCCTGCTCCGCGAGCTGATCGCGCAAGGCATTCTCATACTCCACGATCCACTTTCCGTCCACGGCTCCGAACATCTCGGCGGAAGAGCCCGGCCGGGAGTGGACGTGGACCAGCCAGGGAACCGCGCCCGTGGCCTCGGCGATGTCGAGTCCGACGCGCACGATGTCGTCGCTCATTGCGGAGAGCGACGTGCCGATGACGATGGTCTTGAACGTGTCTGACATGATCGGTCCCTCCTTTCGCAACCATTTTCCGCGCCGCGGAGGGCCCCGGGCGACACCCGGTGGAGCGGGAGCGCGCTCGCCGCCGGGTGGGGTTCCCCCCTACCCGGAGGAGGGCGTCTCCCGATGCCAGGCGGGGGTCGTGCGCGCCAGCACCGCCTCGGCGATCCCCTCCCCCAGGGCGGCTTCCGGCGAGACCATGAGCACGCTGCACGGCGCCTTGCGGGCCACCGTCGCGGCCACGCTGCCGAGGACCATGCGGTCGAGCCCGCCGCGCCCATGAGTGCCGAGCATCACGAGATCGTAAGATTGCTCGCTCAGCTCGTGGAGGATCTCGAACCGCGCTTCCCCGGAGAGGACGGCGGTCTCCACGCGCAGGGGCGCGTCGGGCCGGTTCTCCGCGAGGAAGCGTTCCAGCTCGCCGGCGCTCTGGCGCTCGATCAGGGCCAGCGGCAGGTCTCCTTCCGCCTGCCGCCGCTGCGCGGCCATCTCGAGGAAGCTCAGGGCGAAGACGGCCCGCACCTCGATCTCCCCGCTGTTCGCGAGCTGGGCGAGGAGCTGCATGCCGCAGCGGAAGGAGTCGGCCGACAGCGGCGACAGGTCGACCGGCGCCAGGACGCGCCGGGGGGGCACCCGCGGCTCGCCCCGCACGACCAGCACGGGACAGGTGGCCTTTCGCAGCACCCGGTCGGCGGTGGAGCCCAGCAGCTCGGCGGCGAAGGGTCCGGAGCCGGTCGCGCCCACCACGATCAGGTCGGCTCCGGCCGCGCGCGCGGCCTCGATGAGTACGAAGTGCGGGCTGCCGGCCAGGACGCGGGCTTCCGCCAGCTCGGCGTTATCCAACTCGGATGGGCCGATCCCGAGCCGCGCGATCTGCTGGCGGAGCTGCTCCTCGCACCAGGCCACCCGCTCCCGCATGAGGTCGGGGGCGAGATCGGTCTCGACCAGGCCGACGACCATCCGGGCCGCGTGGACCAGGCAGATCCGCGCACCGGCGGCCCGGGCCACCGCGAGGCCCGAGCGCACGACCCGGTCGCTCTCCTCCTCGAGCGAGGTGCCGATCAGCACGGTACGGAGCGGACGGTGAGCAGGGGACGGGGTCTGGGCGGTCATCATCGTGGCCTCCTCTCTGGACCTCAGCGTATCCAAGTCTTTCCGGAGGCCACGCCCCCCGCCGGGGTGGAGCGGCCGGGTCCGCGGACCACCCGAAAGGGTGGCGGTCTATCTGCCGACCTGTGGACGCTCCGTGGAAGGGTACGTTGGCGCGACACAAGCGCCTCGCATGGCAGCAAGTGACGCATGCTCACAATCTTACGTTGCGTCAGATATGGCCGAGACAGTCTCAATTCCCTGGATTTGAAGCATCTTGAATTTATTTTGATGCATCGCAGGGCCATATAAAGCAACGTGGCCCGAAATGAAGCGTCCTGAGCTTGCGACGCTCCGCCGTAAGAAAAAAACCTCCTGGCGGGCCCGCGAAACAGCACGCCGTCAGCAAATATGAAGCAACTCGGCGCTGAATCGACCTGCCGGGCGGTACCGCGAAGATCCTGCCGGCGGGTTGTTGCAACGTCCCTCCGGCTCCTACCTTCCGGGGCGAGCTACCGCGGCGATTTCGTCTCGTTGGCGGGCGCGACGATGCCATGGCGCAGAGCGAACCCCACCACCTGGGCGCGATTGTTCAGGTGCAGCTTGTCGAGGATGTTGCGGACGTGGAACTTGACCGTGTTCTCGCTCACGCCCAGCTTCAGGGCCAGCCTGCGGTTCGAGGTGACGCCGCCGACGAGCAGCTCCAGCACCTCCTGCTCGCGGTCGGTCAGGGCGTCGGGATCGTGGGGCTCGACGGCGGGCCGGGGCGGGCGGGCGAACTCCTGGAGGAGCTTGGCGGCCAGCAGCGGCGTCAGGGCGGGCTCGCCGCGGCCGACCCCCTCGAGGAGAGCGAAGAGCTCCTTTGATTCGATGTTCTTCAGCAAGTAGCCCTGGGCGCCCGACTTGATTGCCTCGAAGAGCTGGGCGTCCTCGTCCGACCCGGTGAGGACGACGACCTTGACCTGGGACATTTCGGCGCTGATCAGACGCGTCGCCGCCAGCCCGTCGAGCCCGGGCATCGAAAGGTCCATCAGGACGATGTCCGGTTGCAGGCTCCGCGTGAGATCGACAGCTTCCCGCCCGTCGCCCGCTTCCCCGATGACCTCGAAGCCACGAGACGTGAGCAGGCTGCGCAGGCTGTCCCGGAAAAGGGTATGGTCATCGGCGATCAGGATTCTCATCTCCGAGCTCCTCTGCGTCGTCCATGGATTCCCGACTGAGATTCTTCCTCGTTTTATAGCATACAGCCCTGGCGCTTGCGGGTGCCCTACCCTCCTGGGTGGGCCGCCAGCGTGCGCCGCCCTACTCTTCCAAACGGTGCGCCGCGCGCGCCTCTCGGATAGCTTGCGGACATGAGAAGAAACGTGGCCGCGAAGGATCCGGGCCACTCACTAGAAACCGCTGGAGAACCCCTGGGAGCCAACGCATGCTCGCCGACCTGCGCGACAACCCCGCCCTGCTGAAGCTCGACCTCTACTGCAAAGGCGCGCGCCTCGACGGCTCCTGCTATGTCGAGGAGGACGGCGGGCGCAAGATCCTGCGTACCCGCGCCGGCCTCGGCAGCGGGCTCGAGCTCATCCTGCCGGGCGGACTGTGGACGAACGTGCCGGTGACCGAGCACTTCGTGGAACGCTCCCCCTACACCCTCCACCGGGTGGGCGGCCGCTATCTCCTGCGCTGGAACGGCGACGACGTCGCCCCGGTGCGGCTCTCGCCGCGCCCGCGCTGGTATGACCGCGAGACGGCGAGCGGCAAACCGATGACCCGTATCGGCACCCTCCAGGGGACCTATCTGGGGATCTATCAGGCCAAGGTCTGCGAGTACTGGACGGCGAAGCCGGCCAAGGTCAACTGCAAATTCTGCTCGGTGGGCCTGAACCTCGGCATCGACGACGCGAACGAGAAGTCGGTCGATGAGGTGATGGAGGTCGTGCGCGCCGCCCGCGACGAGTCGGGGATCACCTACGTCGACTTCAACACCGGCCACTACGAAGGGGACACCTATCTCGATCTGCTCGCTCCTTACATCGCGCGGATCAAGCGTGAGCTGGGCCTGCTGATCGGCGTCCAGACCCCTCCGCACCGGGATCTCCGGCGCTACGACGCCCTGCGCGAGATGGGGGTCAACCGGGTCTCGTTCTGCTTCGAGATCTTCGACCGCGTGCTCTTCCAGGAGATCTGCCCCGGCAAGCACGCCGAGTACGGGCTGGATCACTACCTGGAGGCGATCTGCTACTGCGCCGCGCTGGGCCGGCAGGGGCCGCGGCACGAGCCGTGGGTGACCAACGGCGAGATCATCGCCGGGCTGGAGCCGCCGGAGTCGTCGATCCGGGCGATCGACTGGATCACCTCGGTGGGCGCGATCCCCACGGTCTGCGTCTTCCGCCCGTTGACCGGCACCGATCTCGCGGCGGCCGAGCCGCCGCGGACCGAGGATCTCGTCCCCGTCTTCCGCCGCCTCTACGAGGCCTGCATGGAGCGCGGCCTGCCGATCGGCTGTGCGCCCAACGTCCACGTCAGCCTGGTGCTCCTCCCCGAGGAGTGCCGCACCTTGAGCCCGCGGCGCTATCCGTTGCGGACGCTGAAGCTCAAGGCCATGGCCCGGGTGTTCGCGCGCCGCTTCGCGAAGCGGCAGGCGCGGATGCCGGCGGCGACTGCGGCAGTGACGGCAACGGCGGCGGCGACCGCGTCGGTCCGGCAGGCGGCGGCGTGACCGACTGGCAGGAGCGCTACGCCGCCAAGCTCGCCAGCGCCGAGCAGGCGGTGCGGCTGATCCCCGCCCGCAAACGCATCCTCATCGGCTCGGGCGCCGCGGAGCCGGGCGGCCTCGTCGAGGCCATGGTGACGCACGGCACGCACCTGGCAGGCAACGAGGTCGTGCACCTGATGACCCTGGGCTCGGCTCCCTACGTGCAGCCGGGCCTGGAGGCGCGCTTCCGCCACGCCGCGTTCTTCATCGGCGCCAACGTCCGTCAGGCGGTGCAGGAGGGGCGGGCCGACTTCATGCCGGTCTTCCTCTCGGAGATCCCGCAGCTCATCATCTCGGGCCGCGTGCACATCGACGTCGCCCTGATCCAGGTGAGCCCGCCCGACCGCCTCGGCTTCGTCAGCCTCGGCGTGTCGGTCGACATCGTGCGCGCCGCCGTCGACACCGCCGACCTGATCCTCGCCGAGGTCAATCCCAACATGCCGCGCACCCTCGGCGACTCCTTCCTCCACGTCGACCGCATCGCGCAGCTCGTGCCGGTGGACGTGCCGCTGCCCGAGCGGGCACGGGAGCCGCTCGACGACGTCTGCCGCGAGATCGGCCGCAACGTCGCCTCGCTGATCCCCGACGGCGCCACTCTGCAGATGGGGATCGGCAAGATCCCCGACGCCACCCTCGCCGCCCTGACCGACCGGCGCGACCTCGGGATCCACACCGAGATGCTCTCCGACGGCGTGATGGAGCTCGCCGAAGCGGGCATCATCACCGGCCGGCGCAAGACCGTGCTGCCGGGCAAGATCGTCACCTCTTTCGTGATGGGCACGCGCCGGCTCTACGAGTGGGTGCACGACAACCCGCAGATCGAGATGCGGGTGAGCGGCTTCACCAACGACCCGTTCCTGAGCTCGCGGCACGAGCGGATGGTGGCGATCAACTCGGCGCTGGCCGTCGACCTCACCGGCCAGGTGGCCGCCGACACGGTGCGTGGCCGCTTCTTCTCCGGCATCGGCGGCCAGGTTGACTTCATCCGCGGCGCGGCGCGCAGCCTGGGAGGGAAGCCGATCATCGCGCTGCCGGCCACCGCCCGGCAGGGGACGGTCAGCCGCATCCAGGCCGTTTTCGAAGAGGGGACGGGGGTGGTGACCAGCCGCGGGGACATCCACTACGTGGTCACCGAATACGGCGTCGCCGACCTCTGGGGCAAGAACATCCGCCAGCGCGCCGAGGCGCTGACCGGCATCGCCCACCCCGACTTCCGCGCCGGCCTGCTCGCCGCGGCCCGGCAGCGGTGCTACTGCTTTCCGGACTGAGGGTCTTCAGAGAGGACGACCGCCGGCGCGAATAAGGCTGGGAGCGGGATCGCCTTCCGCGCCCCGCCTCGAAGCTCTGGCCGTCCCGGCTACCCATGGGCCGGTGGTTTCACTGATCATGACAAAACATCCCGAAGGGTGGGATGGCGCCCTGTCTCCAGAGGTGGCGAGGCTCCGTAATGTCCCTCGTAAGCTTCGGCCGTCAGACTGTGATCCTCAGAGATCCAACCTTTCCGAGGCTTAACGATATGCGGCCGCAAATGGCGCTCGAGCCCGATGATCCTCTGGACATGACCCTGTCCGGCGCGCTCGCCTGGCAGGATCCCGCCGGACTTCTCGGCCAGAAGGTCGGCACCATCCGCGTTCACAAGCTCCTGGGCGAAGGGGGGATGGGAGCCGTCTACGCGGGATTCGACGAGCGGCTCCGGCGGGAGGTGGCGCTCAAGGCCCTGCGCGCCGACTCCCTGACGTCCAACGGCCGGGCGCGCCTGCTGAGCGAGGCGCGCGTCCTCTCCCGGCTCAACCATCCGAACATCTGCGCCATCCACGACTTCGTCACCGGCGACGAGACCGATTTCCTGGTCCTCGAGCTGATCCGCGGCAAGACCCTGCGAGAGGCGATCCAGCGCGGGATCGATCCCGCGGCCCGGCTCGGCATCGCCGAAAGGATCGCCGAGGCCCTGGTCGCCGCCCACGCCCAGGGGATCATCCACCGCGACCTCAAGTCGAGCAATGTGATGCTGACCGCGGACGGCGGGGTGAAGGTGCTCGACTTCGGCATCGCCCGGCTCGGCATGGACGATCTGGCAGGCCTGGATGCGGGGCTCGATCCGGACCAGACCGCGTTGTTCATCCCGGAATCCGAAGAGTCGTTCCAGTTCGCCCGCACCGCGCCGGGTAAGGTGGTCGGCACCGCCGGCTGCATGAGCCCGGAGCAGGCGCGCGGCGAGACGGTCTCCGTGGCCAGCGACATGTACTCCTTCGGCCTGCTGCTGCAGGAGCTGTTCACCGGCAAGCCGCCGTACGCCCCGGACCTCGACGGCATCACGCTCCTGGCCGAGGTGCAGAAGGGGCGGACCCTGCCGGTGGCCGGGATCGACGACCACCTCGCCGATCTCATCGAATGCCTGAAGCTGCTGACGCCCGAGAACCGCCCCTCGGCGGCCGAGGCGCTCCAGCGGCTGCGCTGGATCGACGGCAAGCCCCAGCGGCGCAACCGGATGCTGGCGATCGGGGTCGCCCTGCTCCTGGTCGCCGCCGGGATCGGCAAGTACACCTGGGATCTCCGCCAGCAGCGTGACGCGGCGGTCCGCGCGCAGGAGGCGGCGGAGCTGAGCCGCCGCCAGGAAGACGAGGTCGTCGGCTTCCTGATCGATCTGTTCAAGGTCTCCGATCCGGGGGATGCGCGGGGGAGCACCGTCACCGCGCGGGAGCTCCTCGGCCAGGGAGCCGAGAAGGCCCGCCACGACCTCCGCGGGCAGCCGCCGGTGCAGGCCCGGCTGCTCGACGCGATCGGGCAGGTCTACACCAAGCTGGGCCTCTACAAGGAGTCCCGCCCGCTGCTGGAGGACGCGCTGCGGATCCGCCGCGGACACCCCGGCGAGCCGCTCGACCTCTCCCTCAGCCTGGAGCACCTGGCGCTCCTCGACCGGGCGCAGAACCGGCCGGAGGCCGAGGCCCGCTTTCAGGAGGCGCTGCGCATCCGGAAGAGGCTACTCGGCCGGCGGCATCCGGAGGTGGCGCGGCTGCTCTGCGACCTCGGCGTCCTCTACGCCATGCGGGGCGAGATGCCGCGGGCAGAGGGGCTTTTCCGGCAGGCCCTGGAGATCCGCGAGGCAACGCTGGGACCGCGTCACCCCGATGTCGCGATCTCGCTCAACAACCTGGCCATGGCGCGGGCCGGCCAGGGGGACCGGCGGCAGGCGGAGCCCCTGCTGCTGCGCGGGCTCGCCATCCGCGAGCAGGCGCTGCCTCCGGATCACCCCGACCTCGCCGCCAATCTCGAGGCCCTGGCGGTGATCTATCAGGACGAGAAACGGCTCGCCGAGGCCGAGAGCCTCCACCGCCGGGCGCTGGCCATCTGGGAGAAGGCCCTGGGCCCGGATCACCCGCGGACGGCGCTCATTCTGACCAACCTCGCCCAGACCCTGGAGGACGAAGGGAAGAGCGGCGAGGCCGAGGCGCTGCTGCGGCGGGCCATCCACATTCGGCAGACGGCCCTGGGGCCCCATCACCCCCAGCTCGCCCTCTCGCTGGAAGCCCTGGCCGAGCTCTGCCGCGATCAGAAGCGCCATGCCGAAGCCGAGGCTCTCTACCGCCAGGCCCTGGCGATCTACGACGTCGCCGGCTCTTCGGCCTCCGAGCGGCGGGTGCTGCTCGAGTCCTACGCCCGCCTGCTGCGTGCCACGGGGAGGCCGCGGCCGGCGGCGGAGCTGGAGCGGCAGGCGAAGGCGCCGTAGCCGGAGCCCGCGCCGGAGCCGCCGGGCACACCACGCCGGGGGGCGGTTTCACGCCGGAGCCGCGGCCTACCCTCAGGGGTGGCGGGCCTCGCCGCGGCCGTTCAGGAGTAGGTGTGGCCGAGAACGAGGAGGCCCAGGAGGGCCATGCCGGCGGCGGAGGCGACGAGACAAGCCACCGCCACCCTCCCGGCGCGGCTCCCCCATCGAGGGTTCTCGGCGAGGGCGCGCAGGGCGAGGGCCGCGCAGCCCGCCATCGCCGGGAGGGAGGGGAAGAGGTAACGCCCCTGCGGCTGCCAGTCGATCCGTACCAGGTACACCACGACCAGGAGGAGGTTGGCGCCGATGACGCTCCCGCAGAGCCATCGCCACCTGGAGGATGGCTCCTCCGCTCCTCTTCCGGCCCGGACACAGCCGATCGCGACCAGGGCGGTGGGCGGCACGAAGAAGAGATACGCGGCCGCCGGCAGTCTGACGTTCAGCCAGCCGAGCTTGCCCCAGAAGCTCATCCACAGGGAGCCGAGCCAGTGAGGATCGAAGAGGCGGCCGGCTTGCGCGAGACCGCTCCGGGAGACGGCCGGCGGTGGCGGGAAGACCGCCCCGAAGCGCCACTCCGCGAGGCAGATCCAGAGCGCCGCGAGGGTGGCCATGGCGGCGGCGAGAAGAACGGCCTCGCGATGGCGACGCCGCCTCACGAGCCCCAGGGCCACGAGGCAGAGGGGCGCCGCGAGGAGGAAACCGGAGACCTTGCCCCACGGGGCAAGGCCGGCCGCGGTCCCCGCGAGCAGGGCCATGGCCGGAGAGGGGGAATCGAGGAGCTCCACGAAGCCGAGGACCGCCAGGGCGGCGAAGGTCACCACCGCGCCGTCATTGTTGAGGGTCGCGCTCACGAAGAGAAACTGCGGCGAAAGGACGAAAGGAAGGGACGCGGCGAGCGCCAGGTCCAGGCGCCCTCCGGCGAGGCGGTGCGCCGTCGCGAGGACGAGCACCGCGGTGAGGGCGGCCCACACGAGCCGTGTGATCCGTAGGAGCCGGATGCGCTCTCCCCCGAGTCCCGCGTCCACTCCGGGGAGGTAGGCTCGCGCCCCTTGCCGGAAGAAGCTGAACCGCGGGTCCGGCTGCCAGTGGACTTCGCGAGCTCGCACGCCGAGGAGGGAGGCTGCCGCCGCGGTCGCGAGATAATCCAGAGGCGCCTGGTAGGACTCGTAACGGTCGCCGTAGGGCGGCGCGGCGAGCGGCGGCAAGGCGTGCCGCTCCAGGAGGTAGCTCACATAGGCGAGGTGCGCCGGCTCGTCCGGAGCCTCGCCGGCCGGCACCGCGAGCGCATAGGCAGAGCCCAGGATGAGGACCGCGAGCGCGAGGCCGAACGCGGCGTACCTGAGCGACCCCGCGCCGCGACGTGCCCGGACCTCGACGGTGCTCATGAAGGTATCCTAACCTTCTGGAAGCCCGGAAAACGGAAAGGGCCCGCATCGGGCCACCCTGGACGCGGGCCAGCAGGAGCCGCGGGCGGCTACGCGCCGTCCGGGGAGGGCGCGTAGGTCGCGATCGTGAGCAGATAGAGGAGCACGCCCGCGACGACCAGCAGGGCGCCCAGGAAGAGGAAGACCAGGAAGGCGGTGGGGTGCCGCCAGAACATGGTGAGCGCCTCGACGATCAGCCCGAGGGCGACCAGAATCCCCGCCAGCTTCAGGCGGCGGCTCAGCACCGGAGCGACGGTCATCACGGCTTCCCCTCCTTCCACAGCTTGACGTTGGCCAGGTTGTGCACGTCGTGGATCTTGTCGTGGCACTCGAGACAGGAGGTCGTGTTTCTGGCCAGATCCTCGCGGATCGGCTGGTGCAGCTCGCTCTCCTCGAACGATCGCGCGCCGCCATGGCAGTGCAGGCACTCCCGGTTGTTATAGGGATCGTACAGCTTGATCTGCTTCGGGATGGTGCCGATGTAGTTCACATAGACGTGCCGCAGGCCGCGCAGCTTCGCCTTGGCGTCCCCGAACAGCGTGTAGTTGGTGTGGCAGGTGAAACAGGCCTCGTCGCGCGGCACGCGGTTGTTCTGGAAGTGGCGCGCCGGCACGTAGGCGGCGTCGTCCACCATCAGGCTCTTGCCGTAAGGCTCCATCACGTGGCAGGAGAGGCAGAACTGAGTCGATTTCGAATGCTCCACCTGCGCCGCCGTCCCCAGCCCGGTGGCCAGCAGCGGCAGGACGAACAGGCAGAGGAATCCGAGGATCCGCCCCCCTCTCGCGGCCACGAGCGAGGGGCGCAGCACGAGCAGACTGATGAGGGCGATCGTCACCAGGACGATGGCCACGAATCCCGCGGTCGCCGGCTGCATGGCGGGTCCGCTACTTCTTCTGCGCCTGCAGCCAGGCGATCATCGCTCCCAGCTCTTCGTCCGTACCGGTGAAACCCTTGCCGTGCTTCTTGCCGTTGAGCTCCCCCTCCTTGCGGAGGAACTTGGCCAGCTTGCCGGCGTCCTCCTTGGCGGCGGTGTTGGTGAGGTCCGGGCCGGCCACCTTCTCGGACTTGACGGTCCGCTCGATCCCCGCCGACGAGACCGAATGACAGAGGCTGCATTTCTGGGCGAGGAAGATCTGCTTGCCGTCCAGCTTGGCCGGCGGCGTCGCGGCACCGCTGGCGGAGCCGGAGTAGAGGGTGGCGAGCAGGACTACCGCGGCGAGCGCCGATACCGTAAAGCCGATCGTCTGCCTCATAGCTTCTCCTTCCAAAAACCGTCGGATTCAGAATCGTGATCTCAACATGGGAAGGCCGGGACGGGCGACCCTCGAACGGGCGGTTTTTGCGGCCCCGCCCCCCTACCTCAAAGGGTAGGGAAAGAGCCTACCCTCCCGGATATGCCTCCCCATCTCCCCGGCTGTTGTGACCCCTCCGGTCCGCTCTGTAGATTGCGATCAGCTACAAGCCTGCACCGACTGCCGAGGGCGGCAGAGGAAACCGGAGGAGATCCCGCCATGAGGTTGATTCGACTTTCAATCCCGCTCCTGGCCGCGGCAGCGCTGCTGGCGCTCCCCCATGCGGCGGCCGCGGCGCAAGCGCCATCCCCGCCGACGGCATCCACCTCCGCAGCCCCCTCCGCACCGGGGTTCGTCGGCTCCGACCTCTGCGTCACCTGTCACACGCCGGAGGCGGAGCGCCTGGCGGGGACGCCGCACGGCAAGAGCAAGTTCGCCGCGCTCTCGGCGCACGGCTGCGAGACCTGCCATGGGCCGGGCGGCGCGCACGTCGAAAACCCCGAGGACAAGGCGCTGCAGCCGCGCATCGAAAAGTGGAGCATGCGCGAGCAGTCGGCGGTCTGCCAGAAGTGCCACACCGGCGGCTCGCAGTTCTTCTGGCACGGCGGCGTCCACGAGACCCGCGGGCTCTCCTGCCTGAGCTGCCACAGCGTCCACAACTTCAAGTCGGACAAGGCGCAGCTCAAGAGCGCGAGCACCACCGAGGCCTGCGTCTCCTGCCACCAGAACGTACGCGCGGACATGTGGAAGAACTCGCACCATCCGATCCGCGAGGGGAAGATCGGCTGCACCGATTGCCACAACCCCCACGGCACCCAGACCCGCGCGCTGATCAAGGCCGCGTCGGTGAACGAGCAGTGCTACACCTGCCACACCGAGAAGCGCGGCCCCTTCCTCTGGGAGCACGCGCCGGTGCGGGAGAGCTGCCTGAACTGCCACACCCCGCACGGCTCGAACCACCAGAAGCTGCAGAAGACGGCCACCCCGTACCTGTGCCAGCAGTGCCACGCCAACACCCGCCACCCCGGCACGCTCTACGACGCCACCACCCTCGGGGATCAGGCGCGGGCGAGCAACCGTATCTTCAACCGCGCCTGCCTGGACTGCCACGCCGCCGTCCACGGCAGCAACCATCCGTCCAGCCCCTACCTGGCTCACTAGGAGACGCCATGCGTACGATCGATCGGTACCGCAAGCCGTTCCTCCTGCTGGCCGGCCTTCTCCTGCTCGCCGGGCCCGGCGCCGTTATTTCCCAGGAACCGGCCCAGCAACCGGCCCAGGAGCCGGCTGCCGCCCAAGAGCCGGCGCATCAGGAGATGGCTCCGGCCGCTGCCGCGGAACCCGCCCCGGAGCCGGCGAAGAAGAGGTTTTCTTTCCGCGTCGATCCGCTGGTGCTCGGCGTGCTCCAATCGGACGTCGACACCGACTCGGCGAAGTGGCAGGAGTACCGCGACGTGAGCGGCGGCTTCGTCATCCCCAGGCTGCACCTGATCGGCGAGGGCGAGGGGGACCGCGAGCTCGACTTCAACGCCGAGAACGTGCGCCGCGAGGATGCCCGCTACACCCTCAACTACGGAATTCCCGGCCGTTACGAATTCCTGCTCGACTACAACCGGATCCCGCACCACTTCGGCAACGACGGCCACATGCTGTGGACCCGCACCGGACCGGGGCGGCTGGAGATCGCCGATCCCGTCCAGGCCGCCCTGCAGGGGGCGATCGCGGCGCAGTTCGCCACCAGTCCGGCGGGGATCAACTACACGTTCCTCAACCGCCTGCTCTCCCCCTACCTGGCGACCGCCCAGGCGATCAACCTGGGGCTCGAGCGCAACCGTCTGCTGGCGCGGCTCGACCTCGGCCGGCTGGGTCCCCTCTCCTGGGGAATCGAGTACGACCAGGAGAAGCGCAGGGGCAATCGGGCCTACGGCGGCAGCTTCGGCTTCAGCAACGCCACCGAGCTGCCGGAACCGATCGATTACGACACCACCGGGGCCCAGCTCGCCGGCGAATGGAACACCTTCACCAGCGGCCTCTCCTTCGGCTACCGCTACTCGAAGTTCGAGAACAACGTCAGCACGCTGATCTGGGACAACCCGTTCCGGGCGACCGGCGCCACCGACCCGAACGCCTACACGTCACCCGGCGCCGGCTCGATCGGGGGCTCCAATCTCGGGCTAGCGGACCTAGCGGCGAGCAACCGGGCCGACATCCTGTTCGTGAACGGTCGCACCCGGTTCGGGAGCTGGTTCGCCAACGGCAGCGCCTCGTACGACACGATGAAGCAGGACGATCCGCTGCTCCCCTACACGCTCAACTCCTCGATCGTCGGCATCAACTTCAACGGCGCGACCTTCGATCCGACGAACCCGGCGAACCTGCCGGCCCGCTCGGCCAACCGCAAGATCAACACCACGGCGCTCAACGCCGATCTCGGCACCCGCTTCGGGCAGAGCCTCGACCTGACCTTCCGCTACCGCTACTACGATCTCGACAACAAGGGTCCGCGTATCGAGTTCCCCGGCTACGCGCGCTTCCACGCCGTCTGGGAAGCGATCGGACGTGTCACGGTGCCCTATGCCTACACCCGGCAGAACGCCAGCGCCGAGGTGGGCTGGGACCTCGCCCGCGCCACCCGGCTCGGCTTCGCCTTCGAGCGCGAGAGCTGGGACCGCAAGTTCCGCGAGGCCAAGACCACCGACGAGGACATCTGGAAGGCCACGTTCGACACCCGGCCCGTCCCCTGGTTCGCGCTGCGGTCGAGCTATCAATATGGCGACCGCTCGATCGGGCACTATGACGTGGAGGCCGCCGAAGACAGCTTCATCGTCTCGACGGGAGCCACCAACCTGCCCGACCTGCGCAAGTTCGACGAAGCGGCGCGCAAGCGGCACCTCTTCAACGTCCAGGGGCAGTTCTTCCCGAGCGACGTCTGGAGCGTCTTCCTCGGGGTGACGGGCAACGACCAGAAGTTCGAGAAGAGCCTGTTCGGTCTTCAGAAGGACGACAACACCTCGTACAACGCCGAGCTCAGCTACGCGCCCGGCGACAACTTCAACTTCTTCGTCTTCGGCGACCGCATGGACCGCAAGCTCCGGCAGAAGGGACGGCAGTCCGGGGCCACGCCCTCGATCAGCCCGCTCGACGACTGGACGGCGAACCTCTCCGAGACCACCGACACCTGGGGCGCCGGGCTCACCTCGAAGCTCGCCACCCGCTGGACGCTCGACCTCTCGGCCAACTGGTCGCGCTCGGACGGTACGGCCGATCTCTTCAGCCCGCCCGGCGGCACGCCGGACGTCGCGAGAGGCTTCGACAACTACGACGATATCGAGCTGCTCACTCTCCTGGGCCGGATCGACTACCAGATCAACGGCGCCACCAAGGTGGGGCTCTTCGGCCGCTGGGAGGACTACACGATCGACAGCTTCGTGCTCCAGGGCTTGCAGAACTACCTGCCGGGAGCGCTGCTGCTCAATCCGAACTACGGAGACTACCGGGGCAGCATCGTTGGGCTCGACATGACCCTGACCTTCTGACGGTCAGGGCCGTGCCCGTGCCAACTCTTCCATGATCGAATCATCCACCTCGAGGAGAGCCGCCGCGGTGTTCTCCTCGAGGTGCTTCACCTTCGAGGTGCCGGGAATCGGGAGCATCACCGGCGACTTCCTGAGCAGCCACGCGGTCGCCACCTGCGCGGGCGTCGCGCCGAGCCGCTCCGCCACGCGCGCCAGCGGGCCGTCGGGCTTCGCGAGATCGCCGGTCGCGAGCGGAAACCAGGGGATGAAGCCGATGTTCTCGCGGTCGCAGTAGTCCAACACCGCCTCAGAACCCCGGTCCACCAGGTTGTAGCGGTTCTGCACGGACACCACGGGCGCGAGCCGGCGGACGGCTTCGATCTCGTCGACCGTCACCTCCGACAGTCCGATGTGGCGGATCTTCCCCTCGCTTTTCAGATCGACCAGCGCGCCGATCTGATCCTCGAGCGGCACCTTGGAATCGATCCGGTGGAGCTGGTAGAGCTCGATCCGCTCCAGCTTGAGCCGGCGGAGACTCCCCTCGCAGGCCGAGCGGAGGTGCTCGGGGCGGCCGTCGGCGACCCAATTGCCGGGGCCTGGCCGCTGGAAACCGGCCTTCGTGGCGATCACGAGGCCCGCCGGATAGGGGTGGAGCGCCTCGGCGATGAGGCGCTCGGAGACCTCGGGTCCATAGGAGTCGGCGGTGTCGATGAGATCGATCCCCAGCTCGACCGCGCGGCGCAGGACGGCGATCGCCTCGGCATGGTCGGCCGGCTCCCCCCAGACGCCGGCGCCGGTGATCTGCATGGCGCCGAAGCCGAGCCGGTGGACAGGAAGATCGCCGCCGACCGCGAAGGTGCCGCTCCTGAGCGCCGGCTGGTCTGTTTCAATCCCGGATGTGCTGTTCATGCTGCCCCTCCTTTTGACATCAAGGAAGATACTGCAAGGGGTCCGCCAGCCGGAGGTTCGGTCTTCGCTGCCTGTTTCATCTTCTCTTCTGGAGCGTACAATCCCCCTCCCATGTGGAAGCCCGGAGACCGCGTCACCCATCGTTTTCATGCCGAGCTCGGGACCGGCCGCATTCTCGCCGTCCAGGGGCGGAGCGTGCGGGTGCAGTTCCCGGAGAGCGGACAGACCCTGAGCTTCGCCGCCGGCACCGACGCCTTGGTGCCACTGGCCATCGCGCCGGGGGGGCGAGCGCGGCTGGAGCCCGAGGGGGAGCTCGTCGTCGTCGAATCCTGCGAGGACGGCCGGTGTGTGCTCGCCGACGGCCGCGAGGTGGATCTCGACAGTCTCTGGCCCCTGCCGGCGGAGATCTCGCCCGTCGAGCGGCTGGCGCGCGGCCAGGTGGACGGCTTCGAGGACTTCGCCAACCGCCTGGACGGCCTGAAGCTGCAGCGCATCCGCCAGGCCGGCGGGCTGGGTTCGTTCCTCGGCGGGCGGATCCAGATCTTCCCCCACCAGCTCTACGCCGCCGAGCGCGCCTGCCACAGCGATCCCGTGCGCTGGCTGCTGGCCGACGAGGTCGGCCTCGGCAAGACGGTCGAGGCCTGCCTGATCCTCAACCGCCTCCTCCACACCGGCCGGGCCGAGCGCACGCTCGTCGTGGCCCCGGAGACGCTCACCCTCCAGTGGCTGGGCGAGCTCTGGCGGAAGTACCACCAGATCTTCGTCCTGCTCGACGAGAAGCGGCTGGACGACGTGATCAAGGACTATGGCGAGGGGTTCAACCCGTTCGAGGTCCACCGCCAGGCGATCGTGGGGATGGACACCCTGGTGAAACGTCGGCGGCTGACCGAGCAGGCGGTGGAGGCCGGGATCGACCTCCTGGTGGTCGACGAGGCCCACCACCTGCGGCGTCCCAAGGGGCACCCGGGCAACGAGGCGTACCGGGCGATCGCCCCGATCGCGGGGTTGAGCCGGCACGTCCTGCTGCTCACCGCGACGCCGCTGGAGGACGACGCCCACGGCTTCTTCCGGCTGCTGCAGCTCCTGCGTCCCGAGGAGTTCCCGGAGGAGGAGTCGTTCGACGATCGCCTGGCCCGCCGCGAGCCGCTCCCCCCCTGCACCAGCTCGACGCGCCGGGTGGACATCGGCGGGCTGCCGCCGCGCGTGCCGGCGCCGGTCGACATCGGCGGCTGGGAGGCCTCGGAAAAGCTGGTGCGCCATCTGCGCGCTCAGGCCGCGGAGAACCCCCTGGCCAAACGGCGCAAGGCGGACCGCGTCTTCCGCGCCCTCGCCTCCCCCGTCGCCCTGCCCGCGGTACTGGAGCGCGACGACGAGGAGACCGCCGCGCTCGCCGCCCAGGCCGAGCGCGAGGATCCGCGGGTGCCCTGGCTGGTCGAGCGGGCCAGCCGCTGGACGGGGCCGGACGAGAAGACCCTGGTCTTCGTAGCCCATCGCGAGACGCTCGACCTCTTGAAGGGGGCGATCGAGCGGCAGGGGCGGCGGACCGGCGTCTTCCACGAGGACCTCTCGCCCGAGCGGCGGGACATCGAGGTGGCCCAGTTCCGACTCCCCGAGGGGCCGTCGATCCTGATCTCCACCGAGGCGGGAGGCGAGGGGAGGAACTTTCAGTTCTGCCGCCGGCTGATTCTGTTCGACCTGCCCTGGAACCCGGGCGTGGTCGAGCAGCGGATCGGCCGGCTCGACCGCATCGGCCGGACGATCCCCACGGAGATCGTCTACTTCCGCCCACCCACCGGGTTTGGCCACGCGGTCGCCGGCCTCTACGAGGGGATCGGCCTGTTCAACGAGCCGCTCGGCGGGCTGGAACCGGAGCTGCGCCACCTGACGCGGGCGATCGAACGGGCCGCGGTCGAGGGTTCGGAGGAGAGCGCGGACTTCGAAAAGGTTTTGCGCGAGGCGCGGGCGGCACACGACCGGGTGCAGCAGGCGGCCTATCACGAGCTGCACCGCGATCCGTACCGGCCGGAGATGGCCGGGGAGATCCTCGCCCGTGTGCCGCCCAATCTCGACGCCCTGAACGAGAGCGTGGTGGTGCGCGCCGCCTCCCGTTTCGGCTTCGAGGTGGAGGCGCAGAGCGGCGAGCGGACCTGGCGGATCGAGTACGGCTACGAGGCGCTGGTGGACCATTTTTTCGGGGTCCCCCTCGGCACCACCCTCCTCGGCACATTCAGCCGCGAGCGGGGGGTGGACGAGGAGACGCTCGACTTCTTCTCCTCGGGCCATCCGCTCGTAGAGGGGATCCTCGCCGAGCTCGAGGAGGGCCCCCGCGGCCGGGTGGCCCTGCTCCAGATCCCCGGCGACGAGGAGACCTTCGGCCTGCTCGCCCTCTACCGCGACGCCCACGACGCCGCGGACTGGCGGGCCGTGGCCGTGGACGCCAAAGGCCAGCCGCGCCCCGATCTCGCCAAGCGCCTGACCGCCGGGGTGCTCGAGACCGAGCCGATCGAGGCCAAGAAGTGGACTAGCCAGGCGAGCTGGAAAAAGGCGATCCGCAGGATGGCCGACGCCCTCCCCAAGGAGGAGAAGCCGCAGGCGGTGGCGGCTTTCCGGGTCCGCCGGCAGACTTGAGCCGCTCGGAGAAGACTCCTTGGCTCGTATACTGAGCCGCCTTCTTCGAGGAGAACAGCCGTGCGCGAGAAGATTCATCGCTACGAGGGGAAGAGCCTCACCGTCCTCTACGACGCCGGACGCTGCATCCACGCCGCCGAGTGCATCCGCGGGCTGCCGGGCGTTTTCGACGTAGGGCGCCGCCCCTGGATCGCTCCGGACGCGGCGGGCGCGGACGAGCTCGCCGAGGTCATCCGGCGCTGCCCCACCGGGGCCCTCCACTATGAGCGCAAGGACGGCGGCTACGCCGAGGAGCCCGCGGAGCGGAACGGGGTCACGGTGACCGCGGACGGTCCGCTCCACCTCCGCGGCTGCATCGAGATCGCCTCTCCCGCCGGCACCGTGCTCCTCGCCGACACCCGGGTCGCGCTCTGCCGCTGCGGCGCCTCGCGGAACCAGCCGTTCTGCGATCGCTCGCACGCGGAGGCTGGATTCCGCGACCCCGGCGTCTGGTCCGGCAATGGCGCGACGGCCACGCCCTCGATCGATCCCGTCCTGCAGGTCGTCTGCTGTCCGGATGGACCCCTGGTGTTCCAGGGGGATTTCCAGCTCCAGGAGGCGGATGGCCGGACCACTCCCGTGCGCCGGCGGTCCCTCTGCCGCTGCGGCGGCTCCGCCGAAAAACCTTTCTGCGACGGCTCGCACGCCCGTGTCGGGTTCAAGAGCGAGGACTTCCCGCCCTGATCCGGAGCCGCTAGCCGAAAAGGCCCAACTGCTCCACCTGCCCCGGCCGCCGGAAGGCGTCGGTGGAGAGCTCGGGGAAGGGCTGATCCAGCCCGTATCGCCGCTTGAAGGTCTGGAAGGTGGCGCGGATCTGGCCGGCGAACAGCCCTTCCCCTTTCATGCGGTTGCCGAAACGGGGATCGTAGAGCTGCCCGCCCCGCAGGTCGCGGATGCGGTTCAGCACCTTCTCCTTGCGATCCGGGAAGTGCTCCTCGAGCCAGCGCTCGAAGAGGCCGGCGACCGCCCCGGGCAGGCGCATCACCACGTACCCCGCCGTGCGCGCTCCGGCAGCGGCCGCCGCTTCGAGGATCTTCGGCATCTCGTGATCGGTGATTGCCGGCACGACCGGCGCCACCATCACGCCGACCGGGATGCCGGCCGCGGCCAGCCGCTCGATCGCCTTCAGCCGGTCCCGCGGATGGGAAGCGCGCGGCTCCATCCTGCGAGCGACCTCGGGGTCGAGCGTGGTGATCGAGAGCATGACCATGGCGGCCCGGTGCTGGTTGAGCTCCTGGAGGATGTCGATGTCCCGCGTCACCAGCTCGTTCTTGGTGATGACGCCGACCGGGTTGCGGAACTCGGCGAGCACCGCGAGGCACTTGCGGGTGATCTCCAGCCGGCGCTCGGCGGGCTGATAGCAGTCGGTGACGCCGCTCATCGCCACCGTCTGCGGCTTCCACTTCGGGGAGGAGAGCTCCTTGCGGAGCAGCGCGGGGGCGTCCTCCTTGATCAGGATGCGGCTCTCGAAGTCGAGCCCGGCCGAGAAGCCCAGGTACTCGTGGAACGGGCGGGCGTAGCAATAGACACACCCATGCTCGCACCCCCGGTAGGGGTTAACCGAGGCGCTGAAACCAACGTCCGGACTGTCGTTGTAGGCGATGACGGACTTGGACGTGTCGCGCAGCAGCTCGGTCTCGATCCACTCGGGCCCAGGGACCTCCTCGTCCCGCTCGACCTCGAGCGTTTCGAACCGGTTCTTGGGATTGCCGATCGCCCCGCGCCCCTTGAGTACTACTTCCGCCATGGGCGTAAGTATAGCGCAAGTTACGCCTGAAGTCTCAGTTGTCGGCGTCGCAAGGTAGTCCAAGTGAATTGTGAAACAGCCTGTTTCACAATTGGAATTCGGGCGGCCGCCGCGAAACCCATCTACAATAGGACGTGACGAATCGCATCATGAGAGAGGACCGGCTGGAGTCGCATGGAAACGCTTAGCCCTCGGGGCAGAGAGCCATTCCTCGCTTGGCCGGGAATCGCGAGCTTCCGGCTCACGATCCCGCTGTCCTATCTCTTCTTCAAGGTCTTTTCCTCGGTCTACGGCGGCGCCAGCCTGCTGGCGAAGCTGCGTCGGGCGCCCTCCACCGATTTCTACTTCCCGTGGGAGATGCACCTGCCGTTCGTCCCCTCCTGGTCGGTGGTCTATCTGTCGGTGCCGCTGCTGATCCTGCTGACGCCGTTCATCCTGCGGACGTGGCGCACGTTCACGCCGTTCGTCCTCACCCTCACGGTCGAGACGCTGATCGCCGGCATCTTCTTCCTAGTGGTCCCGGTGTCGCAGGCCTACCCTCCGCGGGTGGCGTATGGGTTCTTCGGCGGCGTCTTCCACCTGGTGGACCGGCTCAATCTCGACTACAACAAGTTCCCCTCGCTCCACATCGCCTTCGCCGTGACCGCGGCGATCGTCTTCGGGCGGCGGTGCGGCTGGCTGGGGCGGACGCTCTTTTCACTCTGGATCGTGGCGGTCGGCGCCTCGACGCTGCTGATCCACGAGCACCAGATCCTCGACCTCGCGACCGGGCTGGCCCTCGGCCTCGTCTGCGTCACCACCGTGCAGCGCCGGGTGTCCGACGACCGGTTCCTAGACGATCTGCGCATCGACACGCTCTGCCTGCGCGAGCTCTCCCGCTTCGTGCGGCGGCACCCCCGCCGGCTGCTCGCCTTCTTCCGGGCCTCCCTCCCCCGCTGGCGCCAGACCCGGGCATCGCGCGTCTCCTACGCCCTGGCCCAGCACGTAGACGACGTGCTGGACGGCCAACGCAAGGTGCAGGGTGATCCGGAGGCGCACGCGCGGACGGTCCTCGGCGTGCTCGCGGGCGGCGCGCCGGCCGACGGCAGGGTCGAGGAGCAGCTCGCGGCGTTCCTCGCGGCCGAGCTGGACGAAGAGGCGAGACGCGAGTTGGGCGAGTTGCTGGCGGCACGGATCGAGGGCCGGCAGCCGGAGTCCGCCGGGGCCCGCGCTCTCTCGGCCCTCCTCTCGCGGCAAGGGTGAGGCGCGGTCAGGCGGTCTCTTCCTTCTCCTTCTCTTTTTCCTTCTTCTTGCGCCGGAACCGCTCCCGGGCTTCCTCGATCGGCCGCTTCTCGATGAAGTAGGCGATCGCCGCTTCGCCGAGCCCCCAGGTGCCGGCGAAGGCGACGCCCGCCGAGATGGCGGAGCCGCCGCCCGGGAAGACGACCTTGGCGAGCGCTCTGGCCCCCTCCCGCAGCGCGAACGCCACCCCGACGTTGGCGCCGAGCGCCACCAGGAACTCCCGCGCCGCCTTCTTCGACATCTCCCGGCCGGAGACGTAGGCGATGCCGCTGACCAGGCCGATCTGCAGCGCGGTGATGGGGAGGATGTCGGCGATGGGGATCGGCGCCGCGGCGATGCCCCCCGCGACAGCGGACGCCGCGGCGGTCATCTTCCGCGCCAGCTTCTGCTGCACGACGCGGAGCTGGGCGAGCCGGGCCATCTGCACCTGCGCGCTCCGCGGCAGCACCTCGACCAGATAGTCGACCAGTTCCTCGATGTTCCAGTAGTTGTCGTAGACCCGCCGGGCGCCGTCGTACTCCGCGTAGGTGGAGACCGGGATGACCCGGGCCAGCGCGATGCCGCGCTCGGCGAGCGCCTCCTGGATCGCCCGCACGGAGGTCTCGATGTTCCGCCGCTTGGTCTCGTTCTCGTAGGGGGGCTCGACGCGCTTGGGGTCGAGCTCGTCCACCTGGGTGACCACCGCCACGACGGGAGCCTCGTAGCGGTGCTTCTCGGCGATGAACGCCCGGACCGCCTCGATGTTGGCGACATCCTGGGCGATATGGGAATCGACGTCCTTGGCCTTGCAGAGGAAGAGAATGGCGTCCGGCCACTCGTCGGCCAGGCCGGAGCGGATCTCGTCGAGGGCGTCCTGGAAGTTCGCGGCCTCGGGGCGCGTGCGGTCGCCGAGGCCGCGGGTATCGAGGATCTTCATCTCACCCCGCGGGCCGGAGTACGAGTACCAGGTGGGGCGCCCGGTCTCGGAGAGGACGGAGCCGACGGCCGCCATCGGCTCGCCGAAGATCGCGTTGATCAGCGACGACTTGCCGGCTCCACGCCGCCCCAGGATCATCAGCTTCGGCGGCCTCGCGTCCATCAGGAGCTCCTTGAGGATCAGCAGCTCGTTCTTCGTCGAGCGCCCTTGAGATTCGGGGATGCGGTCGATCGCCCGCTCGGCGAGCTCTGAGATCGTCGCGAAAATGGATTTCGAGTCGGACATGGCTTTTTCGATTGGAAATAACGGCTCGCCGGAACGATCTTACCCCTCGCACCCTCTTCGCCCGGCGTTTTCGTGGAATGATCTCTCCTCGGGGGCCGTGCCGCCCCTTCAAGGAGACCGCCATGGCTGAAACCGTCTCGACCGCGACACCACCCCGCAGGAGAGGACGCAAGCTGGGGCTCATCCTCCTCCTGCTCCTCATTCTCGCGATCCTGCTGTTCGCTTTATATGTCTGGGCCACCCTCCACCTCAAATACTCCGATGGCGAGCGCGCTGGGTACGTGCAGAAGTTCTCCCGCAAGGGGTGGGTCTGCAAGACCTGGGAAGGGGAGATCGCGATGGCGAACCTGCCCGGCACCATGCCACAGATCTTCAACTTCTCGGTGCGGGACGCCGCTGTCGCCGAGCAGATCAACAAGAGCCTCGGCCAGCGTGTGCGGATCCACTACGAGCAGCACAAAGGGATCCCGACCGACTGCTTCGGGGAGACCGAGTACTTCGTGACACGGGTCGAGCCCGTCGGCCCCTGAGCGGCTTGCAAAAAGATATCGGCCTCAGACAAGATTTGCGATGCGGTGAACGCTGATCCGTTCGCCCCCCTGTTCTTTCGAGCTGATTGGAACCGAGGCGAGCCCCGCCCGCGGGCTTGCCACTCTACGAGGAGCCCACCCGCATGTTCCTACGCTCACCGGCTGTCCGGCTGGTTGCTGTCCTGTCCCTCTTCACCCTCCCTCTCGCCGCCGCCACCCTCCCCACCGGCTTCGCCGAAACCCAGGTCGTCAGCGGCCTCGCCGGTCCGACCGCCATGGCGTTCGCGCCGGACGGCCGGCTGTTCGTGGCCGAGCAGGGGGGGAAGCTCCGCGTGATCAAGAGCGGCTCTCTGCTACCGACCCCCTTTCTGACGGTCACCGTCAGCTCGAACGGCGAGCGGGGCCTGCTGGGGGTCACCTTCGATCCCGACTTCCCGGTGAGCCCGTACGTCTATGTCTATTACACGGCGACCAGCCCGACGTTCCACAACCGGGTGAGCCGATTCACCGCCTCCGGCGATACGGCGGTGGCGGGCAGCGAGACGGTCCTCCTCGATCTGAACACCCTGGACGCCGAGATCCACAACGGCGGCGCCCTGCACTTCGGGCCGGACGGCAAGCTCTACATCGCCGTCGGCGAGAACGGGAACTCCGCGAACGCCCAGACCCTGGGCAACCTCCTGGGCAAGATCCTGCGCATCAACAGGGACGGCTCGATCCCCACCGACAACCCCTTCTATGGCACGGCCACGGGGAACAACCGGGCGATCTGGGCGCTCGGCCTGCGCAACCCGTTCACCTTCTCCTTCAAGCCGGGCAGCAGCCGGATGTTCATCAACGACGTCGGCCAGAGCGCCTGGGAGGAGATCGACGACGGCATCGCCGGCTCCAACTACGGCTGGCCCGCCACCGAGGGGCCGACCACCGACACGCGCTTCCGAAGCCCCATCTTCTGGTACGGCCACGGCCCCAGCACCATGACGGAAGGCTGCGCCATCACCGGCGGCGCCTTCTACAATCCGGCCACCCCGCAGTTCCCGTCCAGCTACACGGGCACCTACTTCTTCGGCGACTACTGCAACGGCTGGATCCGGCGGTATGACCCGGCCACCAACACCGCCCTCGCGTTCGCCACCAACGTCCCCGGCGAGGTCGACCTGCGGGTGGCCGGCGACGGCAGCCTCTACTACCTGGCCCGCGACGCGGGCGCGGTCTACCGCGTCTTCTACACCGGCAGCCAGGCGCCGAGCATCACCACGCAGCCGGCCAGCCGGACCGTCGCGGCGGGGCAGTCCGCCACCTTCACGGTCGCCGCCTCAGGAACCGCCCCCCTGAGCTATCAGTGGCGGCGCAACGGCGGCAACATCGCCGGCGCGACGGCGGCGAGCTACACCCTGGCCTCGGCCCAGCTCGCCGACAACGGCGCCGTCTTCGACGTGGTGGTCACCAACAGCTTCGGCAGCGCCACCAGCAACACGGCGACCCTGACGGTGACCTCCAACAGCAATCCCACCGCCACCATCACCGCCCCCGCCAACAACACCCTCTACAGCGCGGGGGACACGATCACCTACAGCGGCACCGGCACCGATCCGGAGGATGGCAGCCTGCCGGCGAGCGCCTTCACCTGGCAGGTGGACTTCCATCACGATACCCACCTCCACCCGTTCATCCCACCGACCAGCGGCGCCACCGGGGGCTCGTTCACCATCCCGCGCGTCGGCGAGACCTCGGCCAACGTCTGGTACCGCATCCACCTCACCGTCAAGGATTCGGGGGGCCTGACCAGCACGACCTACGTGGACGTGGTGCCGCGCAAGGTCACCCTCTCGCTCGCCACCAGCCCCAGCGGCCTGCAGGTGACGCTCGACGGCCAGCCGGTGACCGCCCCCACCTCTGTCGTGGGCGTGGTGGGGGTCACCCGCACCCTGGGCGTCGTCTCCCCGCAGACCGCCGGCGGCGTTACCTATGAGTTCGTCTCCTGGTCGGACGGCGGCGCCGCCACCCATTCGATCAACACCCCGGCGAGCAACACCACCTACACGGCGACCTTCCGCGTCGCGAGCGGCGGCGGAGGGACGAACGGCCTCAGCGCGACCTACTTCAGCAACATGAATTTCACCGGCACGGCGGTGGCGCGGGTCGATCCCACCATCAACTTCGATTGGGAGTACGGCAGCCCGGCGGCCGGCATCGGCATCAACAACTTCAGCGTCCGCTGGACCGGCCAGATCACGCCCAAGGTGAGCGGCACGCACACCTTTTACACGACCAGCGACGACGGCGTGCGCCTCTGGATCAACGGCGTCCTGGTGATCGACAACTGGACCGATCACGCCCCCACCGAGAACAGCGGCACGATCAACCTGACCGCCGGCCAGCGGTACGATCTCAAGATGGAGTTCTACGAGAACATCGGCGGCGCGGTCGCCAAGCTCTCCTGGTCCGCTTCGGGGGTCGTCAAGGAGATCGTTCCCACGGCGCAGCTTTTCCCGAGCGGCGCCACTCCACCGCCGCCGCCCACCACGCCGGGGCTCGCCGCCAGCTACTTCAACAGCATGAACCTCACCGGTACCCCGGTCACCCGGATCGATCCCAATATCAACTTCGACTGGGCCTACGGCAGCCCGGTGGCCGGCATCGGCACCAACAACTTCAGCGTCCGCTGGACGGGCAAGATCACGCCCAAGGTCACCGGCACGCACACCTTCTACACCCAGAGCGACGACGGCGTGCGGCTCTGGATCAACGGCGTCCTGCTGATCGACAACTGGACGGATCACCCGCCCACGGAGAACAGCAACACGCTCTTCCTGAACGCCGGCCAGGCGTACGACCTCAAGGTGGAGTACTACGAGAACATCGGCGGCGCGGTCGCCCAGTTGCTATGGTCCGCCCCCGGGCTTGCCAAGGAGGTCGTGCCGCCGTCGCAGCTCACGACGCCTTGAGCGCAGCGGCGGCTAGCAGGGCCGCCATGTCCTCCGGCACCGGCGCGACGATCTCGAGCGGCGCGCCGGTGGCCGGATGAAGGAACGACAGCCGGAAGGCGTGGAGGGCCTGGCGGGAAAAATCCTTGCAAACCGCGGCGACGGCCGGGTCGGCGATCCCCTTCCAGCGCGGCTCGCCATAGAGCGGGTCGCCCACGATCGGCCACCCCTGGGACTGCAGGTGGACCCGGATCTGGTGCGTGCGTCCGGTGAGCAGCCGGCAGCTCAGCAGCGTCAGGCCGGAGGCCTCGCCGATCCGCCGATAGAGAGTCAGGCTGTCCTTCCCCTCCGATTTCGAGGCCATCCGCCGCTTCCGGTCGTCGGGATCGCGGAGGATCTTGAGCTCGATCCGCCCTAGGGAGAAGGGGGTCGCCCCATAGACCACGGCGAGGTACTCCTTTTCGGCGTCGGGACGCCGGAGCCGCCGCGTCAGGGCGGCGTGGATCTCCGGCGTCTTGGCGACCAGCAGCACCCCCGACGTTCCGCGGTCGAGCCGGTTGACCAGCCCGGGCCGCCGCCCTTCCTCCCAGTCGCGGGCGCGCCACATCAGCGCGTTGATCAGCGTCCCGTCGCGATGGCCGGCCGCCGGATGGACGACCAGGCCCGGCGGCTTGTCGAGGGCGAGGAGATGCTCGTCCTCGAACAGCACGGCGAGCGGCATCTCCTGGGCCGTCACCTCGCGCCGCCCGGGGAGCGGCGGCAGGGGGACTTCGACCCGGTCGCCCAGGGTCAGCCGGCTCGACGGCTTGGCGGCCGGGTTGCCGTTGACCCGCACCCTCCCCTCCGCGATCCAGGCCTGGAGACGGGCGCGGGTGACGTCCGGCCGGTCGGCCAGGTGGCGCCGCAGGACGTGGTCGAGCCGCTCCCGGGCGTCGCCGCGGTCGGCGCGGAAGGTGCGTGATTCGGGTGGAATCGGCATCGCTCTTTCCACTCTACCCGATCGAAACTAAGATCCCCGCATGACCAGACTTCTCCTCGGGCTCTTCCTCGCCGCCGCCGTCACTACGCCGTCCGGCTTCGATTCCCAGTTTGATTCCCGATTTACTGGCAGTACCCTGCGCTTCGACTACTTCCACGGCGGCACCGCCAGGGAGGAGCACGTCAGCCTCGGCGGCCTCCGCCTGGAGGGGGACTGGCCCGGCAGCCGCGTCCACCTGCTGGACGGCACCAACCTCGGCAAGTACCTGTTCGAAGTAATCGATCCCGCCACCAACCAAGCGGTCTGGTCGCGCGGCTTCTCCAGCATCTACGGCGAATGGGAGACCACGGCCGAGGCGTCCGCCGGCACCTGGCGGTCGTTCCAGGAGTCGATGCGCTTCCCCGAGCCGCGGGGGAAGGTCCAGCTCGTGCTCAAGAAGCGCGGCGCCGACGGCGCCTTCCGCGAGATCTTCTCGACCGTCGTCGATCCGGCGAGCCGCTTCGTCGACCGCTCGCCGGTCTCCACCGCGGGGAAGGTCTGGCCGGTCCTCGAGAGCGGTCCGCCGGCGGTCAAGGTCGATCTCCTGGTGCTCGGCGACGGCTATACCGGCCAGGAGATGGAGAAGTTCCACGCCGACGTCCGCCGGCTGACCGGCGCCCTGTTCGCGACCGAGCCCTACAAGAGCCACCGGAGCGACTTCAACGTGCGGGCGATCGATCTGCCCGCCACCGCCTCCGGCGTCACCGATCCGCGCACCGGCACCTGGCGCAAGAGCCCGCTCGGCCTCGCCTACAACGCCTTCGATTCCGAGCGCTATATGCTCTCCTTCGCCGACGAGGCGATCCGCGAGGCCGCGGCGCAGGCGCCCTACGACGCCCTGATCCTGCTCTCCAACAGCCGCAAGTACGGCGGCGGCGGCATCTTCAACCTCTGGAACACGGCCGCCGTGGACAGCGCCGAGTCCGCCTACCTGATCGTCCACGAGTTCGGCCACTCTTTCGCCGGCCTCGGCGACGAGTACTACACCTCGCAGGTCTCCTACGAGAATTTCAACCCGCCGGGCACCGAGCCCTGGGAACCGAACGTGACGGCGCTCCTCGATCCGCAACACCCGAAATGGGGGGATCTCGTCGCCGCCGGCACGCCGGTCCCCACGCCCTGGAACCAGGAGGCCTACGACCAGCTCGTGCTCTCCTACGAGAAGATCCGGCGGGAGCTGCGGGAGAAAAACGCTCCCGAGGAGCGGATGGAGGCGCTCTTCCAGGAGGTCCGCGAGAAGACCACCCCCATGCTCCACGCCGAGACGTACTTCGGCAAGGTGGGCGCCTTCCGCGGCGCCGCCTACGAGGCGAAGGGGCTCTACCGCCCCGAGGTGGACTGCATCATGTTCAGCCGCAATCCGAAATCCTTCTGTGACGTCTGCGCGCGAGCGATCGAGCGGGTGATCAGGATGTACGCGGAGTAGCCACGAAGCGATCGTAGAGCACCATCAGGACCGTGGTGCCGAAGCCGATGCCGGCGACCACCCACCACATGCCTTCCGGGTGGCTCGATTCGCGGACGTAGCGCTGCACGAGGTGCCCGCCGAGCGGGCCGCCCACGAACGAGCCGATCGCCACCGGCAGGAAGGCGAAGCCCATGAAGGTGCCCACCTGCTCGCGTGGCGCGAGGTCGGCCACGTACTCGTAGAAACGCGGCGCCTGCATCCCCTCGCCACACGCGAAGACGAACATGGCGATGACCACCGTCCGCGGCGACGGATAGAGGGCGATCAGCACCCAGGACGCCGAGGCCACGGCGAACCCCGCCGTCATCGCCCGGATCGGCCGCCAGCGCCGCACCATGGCGCTGATCGGCACGGTGAGCAGGATCAGCGTCCAGGCGTCGACGGTCTCGATCAGCTCGAAACGCTCGAATTTGAGGGTTTCCGTCAGATAGAACGGCAGCGAGTAGAAGATCTGCCAGAACATGATCCAGAAGCCCGAGAAGATGGCGAGGAAGCCGAGGAACCGCGCGTCGCGGAACACCGTCAGCATGTCGCGCAGCACCTTGGCGAAGGAGGTGGGGGCCGGCTCGTCCGCGGCGCGCTCGGGCTCGCGGAAGAACAGCAGGGTCCCCAGCAGGAGGAAGAACGAGGTCACCGACGACATGATCAGGACGTACTCGATCCCCAGGTTCTCGCGCACCCCGAGCGCCAGGATCGGCCCCATCGCGCCGCCGATGTTGACCAGCGTGTAATAGATCGAATATCCGAGCGACTTGGCCTCGGGCGCCGACGTCCGCGCCACCGTCCCCACGATGCTCGGCTTGATCAGCGAGCCGCCGACGGCGGTCAGCATCAGCACGGCGAAGATGTACGGCCCCTTGCCGATAGAGGCGACGATCGACTGCCCGAAATTCAGGCCGGCGAGGCCGATCAGGAAGTAGCCGACGCAGAAGATCGAGAAGCAGGCCGCGAGGCTGCGCTTGAAGCCGTAGCGGTCGACCACGGTGCCGGCGAGCACCGGCAGGAAGTAGAGGACGCCCGAGAAGATGCCGGCGAGCGAGCCGGCGACCTCGGGCCCCAATCCCACGCGCTGGGCGAGATAGATGGTCAGCACCGCCTTCGAGCCATAGAAGGCGAAGCGCTCGAACAGCTCCAGGGTGTTCGCCACCCAGAAGGTGCGCGAGAAGCCGCGGATGAGAGTGCGCAGGGAGCTGGAGCTCATGCCGTCTTCACCTCCTCGTCAGGTTCGTTTCCCTGGGCGCGCAGGCGCGCCAGGTTGCTGTGCCGCCGTCCGTAGGCGAAGTAGATCACAAGACCGATCCCGAGCCAGACGAAGAGGCGCAGCCAGTTCTCGGAGGGGAGCGAGAACATCAGCAGCAGGCAGCTCGCGATCCCCAGGATCGGCACCAGCGGCACGAAGGGGACGCGGAACGGCCGCTCGGCGTCCGGGTGCGTGCGCCGCATGATCAGCACCGCCGCGCAGACGATCACGAAGGCGAGCAGCGTCCCCATGTTGACCAGGAACAGCAGCACGCTGATCGGCAGGAACGCGGCGAGCGAGGCGACAAACAGGCCGGTTACGATCGTCGATTTCCACGGCGTGCGGAAGCGCTCGTGGACGGCGGCGAAGAAGCCCGGGGGGAGCAGGCCGTCGCGGGCGATGGCGAGGAGGATGCGCGCCTGGCTCAGCATGGTCACCAGCAGCACGGAGGTGATGCCGGCGAGGCCGGCCGCGGCGATCAGGAACTGCGCCCAGCGCAGCCCCACGCGGCGGAAGGCGTCCGCGACCGGGGCGGTCACGTCGAGCTGATCGTAGGGGACCATGCCGGTCAGCACGGCGACCACGCCCATGTAGAGCAGCGTGCAGAGCACCAGCGAGACCAGGATCCCGATGGGGACGTCCCGCTGCGGCTTTCGCGCCTCCTCCGAGTGGGTGGAGACCGAATCGAAGCCGATGTAGGAAAAAAAGGCCAGAGCGGCGCCGGCGAGCACCCCGAGAGGTCTGCCGCCGGCGTCGCTCTGGCCGAGGAGAGTATGGCCGAAGAGCTGGAGCCCGGTCAGGCCATAGGGCGCGAAGGGGTGCCAGTTGGCGCGGTTGATATAAAAAGCCCCGACGGCGATCACGAAGACCACCGCGCCGACCTTGATGGCCACCAGGGTCGTGTTGATGTTGGCGCTCTCGCGAATCCCGATCACCAGCACGGCCGTGACCAGGACGACGATCAGGGCCGCCGGCAGATTGATCAGCGATCCGGTGGCGACCAGCTTGCCGAGCTGGGGGTCGTAGTTGACCACCGGTCCGGCGATGGCGTGTGGGAGCTTCCAGCCGAAGACGTTGAGGACGCTCTGGAAATAGCCGGACCACCCGTCCGCGACCGTGGCGGAGCTCACCGCATATTCGAGGATCAGGTCCCAGCCGATGATCCAGGCGAAGAGCTCGCCCAGCGTGGCGTAGGCGTAGGTATAGGCGGACCCGGCGACCGGGACCATGGAAGCGAACTCGGCGTAGCACAGGGCCGCGAACACGCAGACGATCCCGGCCACCGCGTAGGAGAGCATCAGCGCGGGCCCCGCCGTCTGCTTGGCGACCGCCCCGGTGGTCACGAAGATGCCGGTGCCGATCACCGCGCCGATGCCGAGGCTGGTGAGCTGCACGGGCCCCAGCACGCGCCGGAGCCGGTTTTCCCCCTCGAGCTCCGCGAGAAGCATGCTCAGGGGCTTGCGAGCGAAGAGTGGATTCGCCATGGATCACCTCCTTCCGTTCTGGAGGGAGGTTAGAGGGCTGGCGGGGAGGGGACTATTCCGGGACCTTCGGGGCGGACGGGATGGTGAGGGGAGGTGGCGGGAGGTGTCAACGCTCCCGCGCCACCACCCGCCCCACCCGCAGCCCGTCGGCCAGGCGGTAGGCGTGGTGGGCGGTCACGATGGCGCCGCCGTCCTTCAAACGGCTCCTGAGGCCGTGGATATGCCGGGCCGCGAGGTTGGTGATCTCGGCGCGGCCGGCTCCCTCGGGCGCGAGCCGGGCTCCGACGTCCACCACGGGCAGCCCCTCCCCGCCGTTCAGACGGTCCTCGACCAGCTCGAGCCAGGTCACCGCCTCCTGGCTGCCCGCCTTGAGCCCGACCCGCGGGAGCAGCTTCCCGCCGATTTCAACCGGCTCACCGCTCCAGATCACCAAGTCCAGCTCGCCCTCGATCTCGCGGCGGTCCTCCTCGGTCTTCGCCACGGCGGCGTCCGGCGCGTTCGCCATCTGGAGGACCAGGGGGAAGGCGCGGCCGAGGTAGGAGCGGACGACCGGCACGACCATGCCCGGCAGATCGCTCTTGTCCATCACGTCGCGGGGATCGAAGCCGGCGTCGAGGAGATCGCGGCCGAAGGTGGCCTCATATCCCCGCTTGTTGGAGAGGAAACGGCAGGCTGGCGGGCTGCCGGCGAACATCCCGCGCACGGTGTTGGCGAGGTAGATCGACTCCCACCAGCGGTCGGGCGGGATGAAGCCGAGGGTCGCGAGCTGGATGTCCTGGAGCAGCAGCCCGCCGGGACGGAGCATCCCCGCCACCGCCTTGCAGAAGCGGTGGGCGCCTTCGAAGACAGCCGGATCGAGGGGAAATCTCCTTGGAGCGGGACGATCGCCCTCGAATCGCGCGGCGACCTGAAGGCCCGGATATCTATCCAGCCAGGAGGCGGCGAGCCGGGTCGTGTCCGGGCCGGGGCGGTCAAGGCAGACGACCGTCGCCTGATCGAGAACGCCGTCCTGCTCCGCGAGGACGTCCAGCAGTTCGGAGACGTGATGCAGGTGGTCCTCGACGACCACCAGAGGGCGTCGAGTAAAACCAGTGGCTCCGACCCAAGTCATGAAAGCTACTATAGCCAGCGTGACCTCCGATCCGGAACATCCCGCCCGCCGGTGGGGTTCGCGCCTTCTCTATCTCGGCGTCTTCCTGTTCGCCGTGCTGGTGATCCTCGCCGCGCTGTCGATCCGGCGGGAGTGGCAGGAGCGGATTGGGCAGAGCCGGTCGGACGCCATCTTTCAGCTCGTCCAAGGGAAGACCCCGGCCCGCCCCACCGAGACGCCGGGCGCCACGGCGTGGCTCAACCTGGAGCTGCGGCGCTATCGCGAGCGGATCTCGGACCCCGGAAAGGCCCGCCTCTACGGCGAGGTCGCGGAGTGGCAGGACACCCGCTCGGTGCCGCCGTTCTTCGCGCCGATCCGGGAGCTCCTGGCGAGCCCCCTGCGCCGTCCGGAGACCCCGGCCCCTCCCGTGTTTCATCCGCCGGCGGATCTGGGCGAACCGGCGTCCGGGCCGTTCTCCCTGCGCACCCAGAGCTACGTCGAGCTCGGCCGCCGATGGTTCGCGGTCACCCGACGGACGGCGCTCGATTCGCCCGACCCGGCGAATCCCTCGAACCGGTTCCTGACCTCCGCGGCCCCTCATCTCCTGGCGCTGAGCGAAGACTTGCCGCGGCTTCTCGCCGCCCACCCTCTGCCGGCCCTCCCCGGCAGCCGCCCTCCCCGCGTGGTGCGGCTCTACGCCATCTCCGAGGACGGCACCCTGATCTCCCTCCCCCAGCCGGCCGACCCGGCGGAGAGCCGCCGCGCCGTCGTGGCGGAGGGGCGCGAGTTCCGCGGCTCGCCCGAGCGGCCGACGTTCGTCTCCAACGAGTTCTACTTCCGGTTCGACTTCGCCGGCCCGGAGAGCCAGACCTTCTACTCCGGCCTCTACCTCGACCTCGGCGGCCAGGGGCTGGTCGCCACGATCACCGCCCCCTTGCGCGACCCTGCCCTCGGCAGCCGCGGGATCGTCGGCGCCGACCTCTCGTTCGCCATCGACTGGGAGGAGTTCGCCCGCCGGATCGATCCGCCGATGATCGCGGGCGTCGTCCATCTCGCCCAGCCGCCGGTGCGGGGGCGGCCGTGGGCCGAGATCGGCAACGCCTTCTCCCGGCGGCAGCCGGCGGCGCTCCGCCGGGCGGTCGCGGCGCTCGCCGCCCTCCCCTCCGGCGAGGCGGGGGGTGCCGAGAGCGTCCCCTACGTGCTGCACGGCGTGGTCGAGGGGCGGGGGGCGGTCGCCGCCTTCCAGGTGGCGGCGGCGACGTGGCTGGTGGTGCTCTTTCCCAAGACCCAGTCGCACCTGCCGCTGATCCCGGTGCTGCTCTCGGCGGTGATGCTGGTCGCCCTGCTCTGGGGGTTCGAGCTCAACCGCCGCCGGGCCGAAGAGGCGCAGGGGAGGGCCGAGGCCGCCTTTCAGGAGAAGCAGAACCTGCTCAGCACGATGCAGGTGCCGCTGGTGGTGGTGGACCCAAACACGGACGAGGTCGTCTACGGCAACCAGGCGGCCGAGAAGCTCGGGGTGCGGGCCGGCTCGCGGATCGGCGACCGGGTATCCGCCGATCCGCGGGCCCGCGCCCACTACGAGCGCATGCAGGTCGCCAGCCCTGAGCCGCGCCGGGCCTACGGACTTCCGCTGCGGGTGCGCGGCGAGGACGGCGAGGAGGAGGAGCGCTACGCGATCGTCCGCTCAGTGGCGGTCACCGCGCCGATCGAGGCCCTGCACGCGGACGAGCGCCACCGCCTCGGCATCCTCTTCCTCGTCGAGCCGGAGGCGGACCTCGCCCTGCTCACCGAGGACCTGATCGGCGGCACCCGCCAGGACGAGCGGCGCAAGCTCGCCGGCCTGCTCTCCCACGGCGTCGACACCCTGATCCGCGTGCTCGCCTACAGCCTGCGGGCCACCGGCGGCGCGGCCGCGCGCCCGGAGCTCGCCTCCTGGCTCGCCGAGTACGTCGACCGCCGGCTGCGCACCACCGCCTGGCTGCTCGATCACTGGCAGGCCGAGCCGCCCCTGCCCCCCGACAGCTCGATCGAACCTTCGCAGGCGCGGGTCACGATCGAACGGCTCCAGGGCATCTTTGCCCTGGCCGCTGACGACGCCGACCTGCGCACCCGCCTGCACTGGGACAACGGCGTGCTCTCACAGCGCCCCGCCACCCGGGCGCCGGTCTTCACGCTCGAGATCGACTGGCCCGGGGAGTACTGGTTCACCTGCCCGGTGCGTGGCGGTTTCGGCTTCTTCCTCGGCGAGGTGCTGATCAACGCCATCCGTCACGGCCGGCCGGGCTCGGCCCCGGCGTTGCGGATCACCCTCGACCGCGTGCGCCGGGAGCTCCATTTCGAGGTCGAGAACGATCTCGGGAGCGAGCCGCGCGACCGCGACGGCGAGACCTACGGCGGGAAGAGCATCCTGCGGCAGCTCGCCCGCCTGTTCGAATGGCGGGACCTCCGGTTCGAGAAGCGGGAGCGGACCTATCTCGTCTCCTGGCGCGTGCCGGCCAGCGAACGGGGGGATCCACGGAAAGCCGATTGAGGAGGATGTTAAGATTTTCCCGGCGATGAAACGCTTCACTCCTCACGCCGCCGCGATCGCGATTCTTTTTCTGGCCCTCGGCCTGCCGGCCCTGGCGCTGCCCGGACCGAAAGAGGAATGGATCACGGTCCGCACGGCGAGCTTCACACTGTTTAGCAATGCCGGCGAGGCGAAGACCCGCGGCATCGGCGCCGACCTCGAACGGCTGCGCGACGCCCTTTCCCAGCTTTCCCCCGGGCTGACGCTGAGCTCGCCAACTCCCACCTATATCTTCGTCTTTCGCGACGCCGCTTCCTTCCAGCCGTACGATCGGACCTACAACGGCCGCCCCCTCGACTCCGGCGGCTATTTCCTCTTCCGGCAGTTCGCCAATTACGTGGCGATCAACGCCAACCAGCACGGCGACGAGCGGGCGATCATCTACCACGAGTACATCCACTACGTGATGCACAACAACTACGCGGACCTGCCGGTCTGGCTTCACGAGGGGCTCGCCGAGTACTACAGCACGTTCCTGGTCGCCAGGAACGAGGCCCGGATCGGGCTGCCGATCCCCGAGCACGTCCTCTGGCTGCGGCAGCACTCCCTGATCCCGCTGGCCACCCTGTTCGCGGTGGACGAGCGCTCGCCCGAGTACAACGAGTCGTCGCGGCGCGGGGCGTTCTACGCCGAGTCCTGGGCCCTGGTCCACTACCTGATCTCCGGCAGCCCGGAGCGCCGCCGGCAGGCTTCGGAGTATCTCCGGCTCGCGCAGGCCGGCACGCCGCCGGAACAGCTCCTCGCCAGGACCTTCGGCAGCGATCCCGCCCTCCTCGAGCGCGAGCTGCGCACGTACGTGCAGAAGCGCCTGTTCGATTTCACCCGCGCTCCCATCCGGCCGGAGGCGAACCTCGCCATGGAGGTGAAGCCGATGGCCCGGGCCGACGTGCTCTATCGCCTGGGGGATCTGCTCGCCGACCTCGGCGATGACCGCCGCCCCGCCGCCGAGGAGCACTTCCGCGCGGCCCTCGCCATCCAGCCGGATCACGGTCCCTCGTTCGCCGGCCTCGGCCTCCTCGCGGAGCGGGCCGATCGCCCGGCCGAGGCCCGGACCTACTACGAGAAGGCCGCGCGGCTCGCGCCGGACGACTTCCTCGTGCAGTATCTCTACGGCAGGAACCTGATCGACGATCCCGGCGCCGGCTCGCTACAAAGAGCGCGCGCCGCCCTGACCCGGGCGGTCGCGCTGCGGCCCGATTTCGGCGAAGCCTGGGCGCGGCTCGGCTACACCTATCAGCCCGAGGAGGAGCTGCCGGCCGAGGCGGTCCAGGCCCTGGAGACGGCCCATCGCCTGCTCCCCTCGCGGATGGACGTCGCCCACAATCTGGCGGTGGCCTACGCGCGCACCGGCCAGACCCGGAAGGCCGAGGAGCTGATCGAGCGCGTTCTCGTCCCCCAGGCCCCGCCCGAGCAGATCGAGAGCGCCCGCGAAGCCCTGCTCGACGAGGATCACCGGCGGGCCGAGGAGCTGATCGACGAGCAGAAGTTCGCCGAGGCGCTCAGCCTCCTCCAGCAGGTGAAGGCGAAGACGAGCCGAGCCACGCGGCGCGAGCAGTTGGAGCAGCGGATCGACGAGATCCAGCACGCCCTCGACTTCAAGACCTTCGTCGAGCGCTACAACCAAGCCATCGAGCTGGCCAACCGGGGGAACGTCAAGGGGGCGATCGCCATCCTGGAGACCCTGCTGACGACCACCCCGGACCCGGCGCAGGTCGAACGCGCCCGCACCCTGATCGAGCGCCTCCGGCCACCCGGGAAGAAGGGACCGGTCCGCCACTGACGCTGCCGACAGAGCTGACAGGCCCGGCCCACCGGCTCCTCGCCAGATACAAAACCTATTGATTTCAAGGACTTACCGAAATCCAGCCACTGGCACGGACCCTGCTATGTAGAAGGGTATTGACGTGCCCTCCAAGCAGGCTCCTCAGCGGGTCCCACCGCGGGGAGCCCTTTTTTTGTTCCTTGCGCGAATCGCCGGCCCGTGGTTACATTGATCCCAATGTCCGATGCCACGTCCGGATTCACG
>Ga0268266_10000437_pt1 | contig 62490 bp, 56 predicted proteins | sample KBSS13metaG_FD_190356 | JGI IMG/M metagenome (GOLD analysis project Ga0268266, IMG submission 190356) | Switchgrass rhizosphere microbial communities from Kellogg Biological Station, Michigan, USA - KBS S1-3 metaG (SPAdes) (version 2) | ecosystem: Host-associated > Plants > Roots > Rhizosphere...
GTCTGAAAACCGGGACGCGCGAGGTTCCGGCGACGACCGCCACGATCAATTTGCGAGCGGTCGAAAAGTCCACGGACAAGCCGGTTGCGGCGGCAACATCGGCACCCAAGTCGTCCGCGGGCAAGCCGGGCCTCGCGGCCGCCAAGCCGGTCCAGAAGAAAGCTGTCGATAAGCTTGCACTGGCCGTCGCACCGGCCAAGAAATCGGTGGATAAACCGGCGCTTGCGGCCGCCAAACCGATGACAAAACCGGTCCGGATTGCGAAAGCCGATCCGCTTGCTCCGTTGCCGGCCAAGCCCGTCAAGAAATCAGCTAAGGATCACGTCTCCGGCCAATGAACGCACCGTCGCCCGCTCTCGTCGCGCCACGGCCCGAGCGGCTCCGACTCGTCGGTCAGCGCCGCCAGATTCTAGCCGTCATGCATCAGCGGCTGATGTTCGGCATGCTTGTCTATGCCGGCATCGTCGTAATCATTGCTCTTCGTATCCTGTACCTTGCAGCCTTCGGCGATCACGCCGGGGCAAAAGAGGGCATGACGGCACTGATCCCGGACCGCGGCGATATCGTCGACCGCAACGGCGACGCGCTGGCGCGGACGATCGACGCCTGGACCATCGCCATCCATCCCAACAAAGTGATCGGCGACAAGCTGGCGCTTGCGCAAAAGCTCGCGCAGCTGATGCCCGAACAGAGCGCCGAACAATATTTTGCGCTGCTCAAGTCGAATAAGCCATTCTTCTACCTGCGCCGCCGCGCCGCTCCGAGCCTTGTCGAGGCCGTTAACGCAATCGGCGAGCCCGGGCTCGCCATCGAGCGCGAGCCCGATCGCCTTTATCCGCAGACGTCGCTCGCGGCGCACGTCATCGGGTTCACCGACATCGATGGCCACGGCGCCGCCGGCGTCGAGCGCGCCTTCGACAAATATCTCTCAGATCCGGTGACGCGCGGGAAGCCGTTGCAGCTGTCGATCTCAAGCCCGATCCAGCAGGCGCTTGAACATGAGCTCGACAGCGCAAAGACCACCTTCTCGGCAATCGGCGCCGCCGGCGTCGTGATGGATGTGCACACGGGTGAGATTTTGGCGATGACGTCGCTGCCGACGATGAACCCGAACGTCGCGGGGCAGGGGACGCCGGACCAGATGTTCAACCGCGCCACCCTGGGTGTGTTCGAGCTGGGGTCGACCTTCAAGCCCTTCACGCTGGCGATGGCGCTGGACTCCGGCGTGGTGAGCGGACCGGGCCAGATGCTGAACTGCCCGAATGCGCTGCCTGCTTACGGCCAGGTCATTCACGATACGCACCCATTCGGACGGCCGTGCTCGGTGGCCGAAGCCATGATGGAAAGCTCCAACATCGGGATGGGCCAGATCGCCGACAAGCTGGGCAAGACGCGGCAGCAGGCGTGGCTCAAGAAGATGGGTTTCCTCGACAAGCCCGAGATCGAATTGAAGGAGCGCGGTCGCCCGCTGACCCCGGGCGTACGCTGGGGACCGTTCGAGACCATGACCATCGGTTACGGCCAGGGCATTGCGGTTGCTCCGCTGCAGCTGGCGATGGGTTACGCGACCCTGTTCAACGGCGGCATCTATCATCCGCCGACCATCCTGAAGATCGGCCCCGACCACCCACTCGGCCCGGGCCGCCGCGTCTTCACCGAGGACACGAGCTATCGCATGCGCTCGCTCCTGCGGCTGGTGGTGATGAAGGGCACCGGCAAGAAGGCCGACGCGCCGGGTTATCGCGTTGGCGGCAAGACAGGCACCGCGCAGAAGATCATCGGCGGCCATTACAGCAAGAGCGTCAACCTAACGAGTTTTGCGGGTGTGTTCCCTATGGACGACCCGCGCTATGTGATCGTCGTCATGCTCGACGAGCCCAAGGCAACGAAGGACACGTACGGCTTCACCACCGCCGGCTGGAACGTCGCGCCGGTCGTGAGCCGCACTGTTAGCCGCATCGCGCCGATGCTGGGCGTCGCTCCGAACATGAACCGGGAACCCAATATGAGTGAGGTCCTGCCGTTCATTCACGACCCGCAGCAAGACACGAAAAAGGACTGACCGGCGTGAACTTGCGCGAGCTCGCGGACGTCGATTCTGATTCCAAGGTCACCGGCTTTGCCATCGATCATCGCAAGGTCGCTCCAGGCAGCGTGTTCGGAGCCTTTCGCGGCACTGCTTTCAACGGCGAGGATTTCATCCCGCAGGCCGTCGATCGCGGCGCGGTTGCGGTAGTCGCTCGCCCCCAAGTCGAAGCGGCTGTTCCGCTGATCGGCGACGACAATCCGCGCCGCCGCTTCGCCGAGCTCGCCGCCCGGTTCTACGCGCCTTACCCGGACACGGTCGTCGCCGTGACCGGCACCAACGGCAAGACCTCGACGGTCGAGATGACGCGCCAGATCTGGCGCATGACGGGTCACCGCTCGGCATCGATCGGAACGCTCGGCGTCACCACCTCCGACGATCAGGTGAAGACCGGCCTGACCACGCCTGACATCGTCACCTTCCTAAACAATATGGCGGGCCTAAAGCGCATGGGCATCAGCCATGTGGCGTACGAGGCGTCGAGCCACGGCCTCGACCAGCATCGCGCCGAGGGTGTTCCGCTCGACGCCGCGGCCTTTACCAACTTCAGCCGCGACCATCTCGATTATCACGAGACGATGGACGCTTATTTCGAGGCGAAGATGCGGCTCTTCGATGAGCTGCTTCCGCCCGGCAGGCCAGCCGTCGTCTGGACTGACGATCCCAAGTCCGAGGAAGTGATCGATCGGGCGAGTGCCCGGGGGCACAAGGTGATGACCGTCGGTCGCAGCGGCGAGACGATCCGCCTCGTTGAACAGACGCCGACCCCGCTGGGGCAGTCGCTGCTGCTCGAACATGACGACCGCAGCCTCAAGCTCTCGCTGCCGCTGATCGGCGCCTACCAGTCGGCCAACGTACTCGTTGCCGCGGGCCTGGTGATGGCAACCGGAGTCAATTTCGACCGCGTCTTCTCGGCGATGCAGCGGGTTGCTCCGGTGCGCGGACGGCTTGAGCGAGCCGTCATCACTGGTGCCGGCGTGCCCGTCTACATCGATTACGCCCATACGCCCGATGCGCTCGAGGCCGCGATTGCCGCGCTTCGGCCGCATGTCGAAGGCCGGCTGATCACCGTGTTCGGGGCCGGCGGTGATCGAGATCAAGGCAAGCGCCCTGAAATGGGGGCAGTGGCGACGCGCATGTCCGACATCGTGATCGTCACCGACGACAATCCGCGCAGCGAAGACCCCGCAGCGATCCGCGCCGCGATCATGGCCGCGGCTCCGGGAGCAACCGAGGTAGGCGGCCGCCGCGAAGCGATCGCCGAAGCCATCCGCATCGCTAAAGCCGGCGACATCGTCCTCGTCGCGGGCAAGGGTCACGAGACCGGCCAGATTGTCGGCGACCGGGTTCTCCCGTTCGATGATGCCTTGGTGGCACGGGAGTGTGCCGCGTGACTTGCAATGCGCAACACCCGTTCGTCCTGAGCTTGTCGAAGGGCGTTCCAGAAGCGGTCGTGCCACACGCCCTTCGACTACGCGCTTTGCGCTCCGCTCAGGACGAACGGAAGGGCAAGTGCTCATGATTGCCCTCTGGACTTCCGACGAAATCGCGGCCGCGACCGGCGGGACCGCGAGCGGGCCGTTCGAGGTCACCGGCGTTTGCTTTGACAGCCGCGAAGTGGAGCAGGGGTTCCTGTTCATCGCCATGCCCGGCACCGTCCATGACGGGCACAAGTTCGTCGATGCTGCCTTCGCAGCCGGCGCTGCGGCGGCCATCGTGTCGCAGCCTGTCAGCGGTCCGCACGTCCTCGTGGATGACACCGCCGCGGCTCTCGAAGCGCTGGGCCGCGCGGCACGTGAGCGGGTCGATGCGACGATCTTCGGGGTCACCGGATCGGTCGGGAAGACCAGCACCAAGGAAGCGCTTTACTGCGCGCTCGACCGGCTCGCGCCGGGCCGCACGCACCGTTCGGTGAAGAGCTACAACAACCATACGGGCGTTCCGCTCTCGTTGGCTCGGATGCCCCGCGATACCCGGTACGCGGTGTTCGAGATGGGCATGAACAATTCCGGAGAGATCGCCGCGCTGACGCGGCAAGTTCGGCCCCACGTCGCGCTCGTCACCGCAATCGCCCCGGCGCACATCGAAAACCTCGGCTCGGAAGAAGCCATTGCCGACGCGAAGGGCGAGATCTTCCAGGGCCTGGAAGAAGACGGTGTCGCCATCGTGCCCAACGACACACCGCACCGTGACCGGTTGGTGAAAGCCGCGCGGCGCACGGCCGACCGCATCATCACGTTCGGTGGCGGGGACGCCGACGTGCACGCGATCCACGCCGTATCATCCGAGGGTGGCGGAAGCCTGATCAGTGCCGCGCTGCTGGAGCGCGAGCTGACGTTCCACATCTCGCAGCGCGGCGAACATTGGGTGTCGAACGCCCTTGCCGTGCTCGCAGCCATTGAATCCATCGATGCTGACGTCGCCGTCGCCGCACTCGCGCTCGCCGACATGGGCGGTCTCAAGGGACGCGGCGCTCGTCACGTGGTGACGGTCAATGGCGGTGAGGCCATCATCATCGACGAAAGCTACAACGCGAACCCGGCGTCGATGGTCGCGACCTTGAAGAGCCTCGGCGAGGAACGCGACATCGAACGCCGGATCGCCGTGCTCGGTCCGATGCGCGAACTCGGCGAACATAGCGCTTCTCTCCACGCCGGCCTCGCCCCGGCGGTACTCGACGCTCATGTCGACGAACTGATCCTGATCGGCGAGGAAATGCGGCCGCTGGCCGAGCTCGTCGTCGGCAAGGTCTCGCTCGATCTCGTCGACGATGTCGATGGCGCGATTACCGGCCTGCTCGCCAAGCTCCATCCAGGAGACGCCGTGCTGGTGAAAGCATCCAACTCGGTCGGGCTTGCGAAGCTTGTCGACCGGGTGGCAGGGGGTCACGCATAATGCTCTACGTGATCGCCGAGCAGCTCGGCTTCCCCGGAATCCTCAATCTCATCCGCTACATCAGCTTCCGCGCCGGTGCGGCGAGCGCGACGGCGCTTCTTATCGGGCTGCTGATGGGGCCGTGGTTCATCAGCTGGCTTCGCGTCCGCCAGGGCAAGGGCCAGCCGATCCGCGCCGACGGGCCGCAAAGCCATCTCGCCAAGCGCGGGACGCCGACGATGGGCGGCCTCCTCATCCTGATCGCTGTGATCGTCTCGGTCCTGTTGTGGATGGAACTGACGAACCCTTACGTCTGGGCATGCCTGCTGGTGACGGCGGGCTTCGGGCTGATCGGTTGGCTCGACGATTACGACAAGGTGAAGAAGGCGCACCACGCAGGGCTCTCCGGCAAGACGCGGCTGGCGCTTGAGTTCATCATCGCCGGCGTGGCGACCTGGATCATCACGCATTACGGGACGACCAACCTCTACATTCCGTTCAAGCAGGGGCCGCTGATCGACCTCGGCTATTTCTATATCCTGTTCGGGGCTTTCGTGATTGTCGCGTTCGGCAATGCCGTGAACCTGACCGACGGGCTCGATGGTCTCGCGACCATGCCGGTGATCATTGCGAGCATCACCTTCCTGTTGATCTCCTACCTTGTCGGTAACGCGAAGTTCGCGACCTACCTCGGCATTCCGCACATCCTCGGCGTCGGCGACCTGACCGTGCTGTGCCTCGCTATCGTCGGCGCGGGGCTGGCCTTCCTGTGGTTCAACGCGCCGCCCGCCGCGGTCTTCATGGGTGACACGGGCAGCCTCGCGCTCGGCGGAGCGCTTGGAGCGATCGCGGTGGCGACGCACCACGAGTTCGTGTTGGCCATCGTCGGCGGCCTGTTCGTGCTGGAGGCCTTGAGCGTCGTCATCCAGGTCGCGGTCTACAAGCGTACGGGAAAACGCGTCTTCCTGATGGCGCCGATCCACCATCATTTCGAGCATCTCGGCTGGTCGGAGCCGACGGTCGTGATCCGCTTCTGGATCGTCAGCTTCATCCTGGCGCTGGCCGGGCTCTCGACGCTCAAGCTCAGGTGATTACGGCCCAGGCCTTCGCCGGCAAGCATTACGCAATCTACGGTCTCGCTCGGTCGGGGTTAGCGACCGCCGAGGCTTTGCTCGCGAGTGGTGGGCGGGTCACCGCCTGGGACGCGAAGGAGGAAGCGCGCGAACACTTCCGTTCGTCCCGAGCGAAGTCGAGGGGCGATGGCACGACGGCTGAGGTGCGCCCCTCGACTTCGCTCGGGACGAACGATGTTGAGATTCGCAATTTAGACGAGATCGACCTGTCGCAGTTCGACAGCCTCGTCGTCACGCCCGGCCTTCCGCTCAACCGCCACCCGATCGCGCAGCGCGCGAGGGATGCGGGCGTCGAGATCATCGGCGACATCGAGCTATTCGCCCGCGCCCGGGCCGAGCTTCCGCCGCACAAGGTCGTCGGGATCACCGGCACCAACGGCAAGTCGACGACGACCGCGCTCATCCACCACATCCTCAAGACCGCGGGCGTGCCCACGACGATGGGCGGCAACATCGGCCTGCCGATCCTCGCGCAGGACCCGCTGCCGGAAGACGGCGTCTACGTGCTCGAGCTGTCGAGCTACCAAATCGACCTGACGCAGAGCCTCGATTGCGATGTCGCGGTGCTGCTCAACATCACCCCCGACCACCTCGATCGTTACGAGAGTTTCGAGGCCTATGCTGAAGCCAAGTGGCGACTGTTCGACATGCAGTCGGATCAGCATGTTAGGTTGGCGGATGTTGGCAGCTTCACTCCGCCGAGATGGAGAGACACGTCATCCGAAGCCGCGGAGAGTGCAGCCGGCGAGGCGAGTGAAATGGTGTTCGCCCAAGATGATTATCCAACGCTGCAGGGACCGCACAATCTCCAGAATCTCTTGATGGCGAGCATGGTTTGCGACGCGTTGGGCGTTGACGAAGTCACCATTGATAAGGCCCTGCGCACCTACCCCGGCCTCCCCCATCGCATGGAGCGCGTCCGCGAGAAGGACGGAGTCCTCTTCGTCAACGACAGCAAGGCGACGAACCCGACGGCGACCGCGCCGGCACTCGCCGCGTTCGAGCGCATCCGCTGGATCTGCGGCGGGCAGGCCAAGACGGATAATCTCGACGAATGCGCGCCTCATTTCGGGCACGTCCGCAAGGCCTATACCATTGGCGAAGCGGGCGAATTGTTCGCTTCGCTCTTGTCGCCGCACATGGACGTGGCAGAGTGCGAAACACTCGAGCGGGCGGTTGGCGAGGCTGCGGCGGAAGCGGAGGCGGGGGACACGGTCCTGCTGTCGCCGGCCTGCGCCAGCTTCGACCAGTTTCGCGATTTCGAGGACCGTGGCGACCGGTTCAGGGCTTTGGTGGGGGCGTTATGATCGGCAGCATCTCAGGCAAGATCAAGGACAAGGCCGCGCTGATGGACCCGAGCCATTACGGCCGGTCCGACACATCGCCGATCGGCCGCTGGTTCTGGGAAGTCGACAAGGTCCTGCTGCTGCTGGTGACGGTTTTGATCGCGATCGGCCTGATCGCGGTCGCTGCTGCGTCGCCTGCCGCTGCGCAGCGCTATTCGGGCGGCAACGTCCGTTTCAACGACCTCTATTATTTCTGGCGCCAGCTGGCGTGGATAGGGCTCGGCATCCCGGTGATGATCGGCATTTCGATGATGCCGCGCGAGCGGGCGCGGCGATTATCTTTGTTCGGCGCCGCCTTCTTCTTCGTGCTGCTGATCTTCGTCCCGATCATCGGGCCCGAGCACAACGGCGCTCGGCGCTGGGTGGAGTTCGGCGTGGGCCAGGTCCAGCCGTCGGAGTTCCTCAAGCCGTTCTTCGTCATCGCCATGGCCTGGCTGCTGAGCCTCAAGGACAATGACAAGTCGCTGCCGGTCTATCCGATTTCCGCGCTCCTTACCGGTTCGATCGCCTTCCTGCTGATGAAGCAACCGGACTTCGGTTCGACCATCATCTTCTGCTCGGTGTGGATCGCCATGCTGGCGCTGGCCGGAATCAACATCCGAATTCTGGTCGGGCTGGGAGCGGTCGGCCTGGTGGGCGTGGTGCTCGCCTACTTCTTCTATGACGTCGCGACGCAGCGCATCGACGAATTCCTGTTCAAGACCGGCGACAATTTCCAGGTCGAGAATGCGATGCGGACCCTGACCGCGGGCGGCCTGTTCGGGATGGGGCCGGGCGCCGGCACTCGCAAGTTCGGCCTGCCCGAGCCGCATACCGACTACATCTTCTCGGTCATCGGCGAGGAGTTCGGCCTAATCGCCTGTCTCGCCATTGCCTTGCTCTATCTCGGCATCGTCGCGCGGGTGCTGATCAAGCTCCTCGACGAGGACAACAGCTTCTCGATCCTCGCTGCCGCCGGCCTCGCCATCGAGTTCGGGCTGCAGGCGATGATCAACATGATGGTCAACGTCCAGCTCGCCCCGTCGAAGGGCATGACGCTGCCGTTCATCAGCTACGGCGGAAGCTCGATGCTGGCGCTGTCGATCGGCATGGGTTTGCTGCTCGCCTTCACGCGCCGGAACCCGTATCTGACCCGCTCGCCCTATGTCGTGAAATGGAGCGGGGAGCATCTGACTACATGAACTTCGTTTTGGCGGCCGGGGGAACCGGTGGTCACATGGTGCCGGCACACGCGTTAGCGGCGGAGCTGAAGAGCCGCGGCCACGGCGTGCTGCTGATTACCGACGATCGCGGCGCGCGCTTTCCGGGGCTGTTCCAGGACGTGCCGGTGCACATCCTTCCGGCTGGCCGTCTCGGCGGCGGGCCGATAGCCTGGCTCAAAGCTCTTAGCTCGGTCGCGAAGGGCCGAGGCCTCGCCAAGCGGCTCTATCGCCAGCATCGCCCGGACGCCGTTATTGGCTTTGGCGGCTACCCCGCCTTCCCGTCGCTCCTCGCCGCGAGCTCGCTGAAGATTCCGACCGTGCTTCACGAGCAGAACGCGGTGCTCGGGCGCGTGAACCGGCTGCTCGCGGGCGAAGCTGAGGCGATTGGCACGGCGTACGATGAGGTCGATCGGCTCAAGTCCAAGTTCAGGGACCGGACCGTGCTGGTCGGCAATCCGGTACGGGAGAGCGTCGCCAAATTGGGCGAGCTTCCGTTCCCGCCATTCGACGAAGTCGCGCCGCTGAAGATCCTAGTCACCGGCGGCAGCCAGGGCGCGACCGTCCTCGGCGATGTCGTTCCCGAAGGGCTCGGCCTGTTGCAGCCGTCGCTCCGCCACCGGCTCCAGGTCGTCCAGCAATGCCGGCCCGACGACATCAACGAAGTCCGCAAGCGCTATGCCGACCTCGGCATTCCGGCCGAGCTAATGACTTATATCGAGGACATGCCCGAGAAGCTGGCCGACGCACACCTCGTCATTGGCCGGGCGGGAGCCTCGACCATCGCCGAACTCACGGCCGCCGGACGTCCCGCGATCCTGATCCCGTTCCCGTCCGCGACCGACGATCACCAGACGTCGAACGCGCGCGAGATGACGAAAGCGGGGGGCGCTCGCACTATCCAGCAGGACAATTTCACGCCGACCGTTCTCGCTCGCCAGATCGAGGCGATGGCGGCGGACCCGATCGCGCTGAACAATGCCGCGGCGCGCGCGCTTTCCGTCGGCCGTCCGCATGCCGCGCGCGATCTCGCCGATGTCGTCGAGCGGGTCGGCAATGGCGTCGCTCCGAACGAGGTCGGCCCAGCGCTCACCGCTCGCGTCGGCAGCGAAGTTCCGGCGGGAGGAATGCCGGCATGATGAAGGCGATGGGCACCGACATCGGGATCATCCACTTCGTCGGCATCGGCGGCATCGGCATGTCGGGCATCGCCGAGGTGATGCACCAGCTCGGCTACAAGGTTCAGGGCTCGGACGTCGCCGAAAGCTACGTCGTCGAGAAGCTCCGCAAGTCAGGCATTCCCGTCAGCATCGGCCACGCCCCGGAGAACTTGGGTGAGGCCGCGGTCGTCGTCAGCTCGACCGCCATCAAGGACAGCAACCCGGAGATGGTCGCCGCGGCCGAGCGCCGCCTCCCGCGCGTCCGCCGTGCGGAGATGCTCGCCGAGTTGATGCGGATGCAGAAGACGGTCGCGGTCGCCGGCACGCACGGCAAGACCACGACGACGTCGATGGTCGCCGCCCTGCTCGACGGCGGCGGGCTTGACCCGACCGTCATCAACGGCGGCATCATCAACCGCTACGGCTCGAATGCCCGCCTCGGCAAAAGCGACTGGTGGGTGATCGAGGCCGACGAGAGCGACGGCAGCTTCCTCCGCCTCGACGGTACCATCGCCGTCGTCACCAATATCGATCCCGAACACCTCGAGCATTACGGCACGTTCGACCGCGTGAAGGATTCGTTCGTCGAGTTCATCGAGAATGTTCCTTTCTACGGCCTCGCGGTGCTGTGCGTGGACCATCCGGAAGTGCAGAACATCATCGGCCGAATTCGCGATCGTCGGATCGTAACCTACGGCTTCTCGGCGCTCGCCGACGTCCGCGCGGATAATGTCTCGGCGGTCCCGGGTGGCAGCCAGTTCGACGCCGTGGTCCTCGGTAAGGACGGCGAACGACGGGTGATCGAGCGCATTCACGTGCCGATGCCGGGCCGCCACAATGTCCAGAATGCGCTCGCAGGAATTGCAGTCGCGCTGGAAATGGGCATTTCCGACGAGGACATCGTCAAGGGCTTCGACAAGTTCGATGGCGTGAAGCGCCGCTTCACCAAGGTCGGCGAAGTCGATGGCGCGGTGGTGATCGACGATTACGCCCACCACCCAACTGAAATCCGCGCGGTGTTGTCCGCCGCTCGCGAGGGCGCGGAAGGCCGCGTGATCGCGGTGATGCAGCCGCACCGTTACTCGCGTCTCGAAGCGTTGATGGAGGATTTCCAGAACGCCTTTAATGACGCCGACGTGGTGATGGTGACGCCGGTCTATCCGGCGGGCGAAGAGCCGATCGAAGGCGTCAATTCGGATGCACTCGCCGAAGGACTGCGCGCCCACGGCCACCGCATGGTCCGCTCGGTCGCGGACGTCGACGATCTGTGCCGCTCGCTCCGCGACCTCGCCGCCGAAGGCGACATGATCATCTGCATGGGCGCGGGCGACATCACCAAGTGGGCTGCGGGCCTAGCCGACGGGATTTGCGCCGAGAGAACGAAGAAATGAGCGCGGTCGCGACCATGCCTTCGGTTCGCGGCAAGCTGACGCCCGGCGCGCCACTCGCGCCGCTGGTCTGGTTCAAAAGCGGTGGCAGCGCCGAATGGCTGTTCGAGCCCAAGGACGAGGACGACCTCGTCGACTTCCTACGCCAGCTCGACCCCGAAACGCCGGTGATGGCGCTCGGCCTCGGCTCCAACATGATTGTTCGCGACGGCGGCGTTCCTGGCGTTGTCGTCCGCCTCGGCAAGGCCTTCGCCAAAGTCGAAGCGGGGAGAGACTATTACGTCACGGCTGGCGGTGGCGCTCCCGGCATCGCCGTATCGAGTGCCGCGCGCGATGCCGGTACCGCTAATTTGGAATTCCTGCGCGGCATTCCTGGCACCGTCGGCGGCTTCGTCCGGATGAACGGCGGCGCCTACGGCCGCGAGGTCAGCGACGTCCTCGTGACGGCCAAGGTTGTCCTGCGGAACGGCGAGGTCAAAACGATTGGCTTGCCGGACCTCGAATATTCCTATCGCCACTCAAATCTTCCACCCGGCGCGGTCGTGATCGAAGCGCTCTTTCAAGGTGAGCCCGGAAAGCCTGAAGCCATCGGCGCCGAGATGGACGCCATCGCTCGCGCCCGCGAGGAATCGCAGCCGCTGCGCAGCCGCACCGGCGGCTCGACCTTCAAGAACCCGCCGGGCCACAAGGCCTGGGCCCTGGTCGATGCGGCGGGCTGCCGCGGATTGACGCTCGGCGACGCGCAAGTCTCGGAAAAGCATTGCAACTTCCTGCTCAACCTAGGTAGCGCTTCGAGCGCCGACATCGAGGCGTTGGGCGAGGAAGTCCGGCGCCGCGTGCTGGCGAAAACCAACATCACCCTCGAATGGGAAATCCAGCGGGTCGGAGACGCCGAGTGAACAAGGACATCCATGTCGTCGTGTTGATGGGCGGCTGGGGCTCGGAACGCGAGGTCTCGCTGACCAGCGGCAAGGGTGTCGCCGCGGCTCTGCGCGAGCGCGGCTGGTCGAATGTTACCGAGCTCGATATGCAGCGCGATGTCGCCTCGCGCCTAGCGGAGCTGACGCCGGACGTCGTGTTCAACGCGCTTCACGGAACGCCGGGAGAAGACGGCACGGTCCAGGGCATGATGGACCTGATGGGCCTCAAATATACGCACAGCGGTCTCGAAACCTCGGTCATCGCGATCGACAAGGAACTGACCAAGATGGTCCTCGTCCCGTGCGGAATCCGCATGCCGGCAGGAAAGGTCGTGTCGAGCGAGAGCCTGCACCAGGAAGACCCGCTGCCGCGGCCCTATGTCGTAAAGCCGGTCAACGAAGGTTCGTCGGTCGGCGTCGCGATCGTCACGGAGGAAGGCAATTACGGCAACCCGATCGGCAAGGACGTCGAGGGGCCGTGGAAGCATTTCGACGACCTTCTTGCGGAGCCCTTCATTAAGGGCCGCGAGCTGACGGTCGCCGTGCTGGGCACCGAGCCGCTCGCGGTCACCGAGCTGAAGCCCAAGGCCGGATTCTACGACTACGACGCCAAGTACACTGACGGGCTGACCGAGCATGTCTGCCCGGCGCAGGTCCCGTACGATGTCGCCTCAGCGATGATGGACATGGCCGCCCGCGCTCACCAGCTGCTCGGCTGCAAGGGTGCGTCGCGCTCCGACTTCCGTTGGGACGACGAGCAGGGCGTGGAGGGCCTCTACCTGCTCGAGGTCAACACGCAGCCCGGAATGACTCCGCTCAGCCTCGTTCCCGAGCAGGCCAAGCATAAGGGCATCGCTTACGGCGAACTGGTCGAGCAATTGATTGCCGAGGCACTCGCATGAGCGCTGCGCACGTCCGGCGAGGGGGCGGCGGACGGGCCAGCACGCGCAAGTCCGCACCCAAGGTCGCGGTGCCGAAGAAGATCGCGAAGAAGCTCCCGGTCAGTCATGCCCGCGCCAACAAGATCGCCGGCCTTGCATTCGGCGCCTTCATGCTGGCGATTGCGGCGGTCGTGATTGTTGCTCTGGATATTCCCGCGAAGGCGGAGCGAACCGCCGGCGCTGCCATCGGCAATGCCGGCTTCACCGTCAGCGGCTACCAGATCGTGGGCCTAAAGCACATGGACCGCAGTCGCATTGACGAGGTCGTCACAGACGAGCTTCATCGCGCGGCCCAGGAAGCGAACGAAGCGAAGGCGCCGCAGCCGCTGGTCGACGTCAACCGCATCCGCGACCGCCTAATGCAATTCGGCTGGGTCAAGGACGCCCGCGTTTCCCGCCGCCTGCCCGACACGCTCGTGGTCGATATCGTCGAGCGGACACCCGCGGCGCTGTGGCAGGATAGCGGGCGCCTTGCGCTCATCGACGCTGACGGCGTCGTTCTCGACCGCGTTCCGGTCGACAAGATGCCCGACCTGCCGTTGCTGATCGGTCCCGGCGCGAATGGGCAGGCGCAGCAGCTCAATGCTCTGCTCGGCGACGTCCCGACGCTGAAGCCGCAGCTTGCTTCGGCGACCTGGATCGGCGGCCGCCGCTGGGATCTCAATTTCCAGTCGGGCGAAACCATCGCGCTCCCCGAAGGCACAAGCGATGCGCACAAGGCGCTCGCCAAGTTCGCACAGAAGGACAAGACCGACGGCCTGCTCGGCCGCGGGATCGTTCGCTTCGACTTGCGCATTCCAGGCAAGATGATTGTTCGCCTGCCCAAGGCTCCGGCCGATCCAGCGGCGACGCCGCACCCGGCAGGCTAACGGCGCATGGCGGCTCCTTCCGAACAGCAATTGATCGCCGCCCTCGACATTGGCTCGTCGAAGGTAAGCGCGCTCATCGTCACGCCGGGCGCTGACGGCCGCCTCACCGTGCTCGGCACTGGCCAGCGTGAGAGCCGTGGCGTCAAGCGCGGTTACATCACCGACATGGCCGCGAGCGAGTTCGCAGTGCGCGAAGCTGTCGAGCTAGCCGAGCGCATGTCGGGCGTAACTGTCGACGATGTCTGGGCAAGCTATGGTGCTGGCGGCATTGTCAGCGACGTTGCCAATGTCGAGGTTGAGCTTGGCGGCCACGCGGTCGAGCAATCCGACATCGACGAGCTACTTGCCGGCGGGAAAGGCGCAATCGACCGCAACGGTCAGGTCGTGCTCCATGCGCATCCTGCGCTTTACACCATTGACCGAGCCCAGAATGTGGAGCGGCCGATCGGCCTGCATGCCAATCGGCTCGGCGTCGACATCCACGTGATTGCTGCAGACCCCGCGCCCCTTCGCAACATCGATACGGTGATCCGCTCGGCGCACCTTGGCGTGAAGGCCATCGTTGCCTCGCCGATCGCCGCAGCCCTTGCTTGTCTGAGCGACGAAGAGCGGGAGCTTGGCGTCGCGCTCGTCGAGCTTGGCGCCGACGTGACCAACGTTTCGGTGCATTTCGGCGGGATGCTCGTCGGACTCCGCTCGGTCCCTCTCGGCGCGCATGACATCACCAACGACATCGCCTGCGCGTTCGGGGTGCAGCGCCGCGACGCCGAGCGGCTGAAATGTTTCTACGGGTCGGCGATGACCAGCCCGCGCGACAATCACGAAATGATCGAGGCGACGCAGATCGGGGCCGAGCAAGGCGCCGAGCCGATGAAAATTACGCGCGCCCAGCTGATGATGGTCATCCGCCAGCGCGTGGAGGAACTGACCAGCCAGATCGAGACGGCGCTGAAGGACCTCGGCTTTACCGGCCCCGTCGGGCGCCAGGTCGTCCTGACCGGCGGCGGCGCCGACCTCAAGAATATCGCCGATTATATGCAAGGCGTGCTCGGCCGGGCCGTCCGTGTGGGTCGGCCAAAGCAGATCACGGGACTGCCTGACGCGCACAGCGGCCCAGGCTTTTCGACCTTGGTCGGCCTCGCCCTGCTTGCGGGTTCGGGAAGCGGCGACATTCGCGACATAGCCCTCGGCACGGTCACGCAGCGAAAGCCGGCGACAGGGATGATCGGACGACTGGTTGCGGCGATGAGGGGCGGGTTCTAGCCACCGAGGGAAGGGGGGCGAAGAATGGCGACGATAGCACAGAGCCGACGCAATGTCGGCGCGGCGTTGGTCTTCCTGCTCGGGACAGCCGTGTTCCTGAATTACGTAGATCGCGGCGCGATCAGCATTGCCGCTCCCAAATTGAAGGACGAGCTCGGGCTGTCGGCGGAAGCCTATGGCCTAGTTTTCTCCGCCTTTTTCTGGATCTACGCTCCGGTTCAGTTCTTCGCCGGCTGGCTGTGCGACCGTTTCTCCGTCTACCGGCTGATGGCGATCGGAATCATGATTTGGGCGGGCGCGACACTGCTCATGGGGTTCGCTGGCGGTTTCCTTTCACTCCTCGTGCTACGTGTCATGCTCGGCGTTGGGGAGAGCATTTCCTTCCCCGGCAGCTCCAAGATCATTGCCCGGCACGTCCCCGCGGAGCGGCGCGGGATCGCCAACGCGGCGGTAGCTGCCGGCATCGCGCTCGGGCCCGCTGCAGGCGTTCTCGCCGGCGGACTGATCCTCGGCTCGCTCGGCTGGCGTTGGATCTTTTTCGCGTTCGGTGTGGCCACCTTGTTCTGGCTGCTTCCATGGCAGCAAGTCCTCCGTGACCTGCCGAAAACCCGCCATTTCGATGAGGGCGCGCGCGTTCCGCTCGGAAAGCTGATGTCGAAGTGGCCTTTATGGTCGATGTCGATCGTTCACGCGCTCGGCAATTATTGTTTCTATTTCTTACTTGCCTGGCTGCCCCTTTTCCTGACGAAGTCGCGAGGGTTCAGCATCCCCGAGATGACCATGTTGGCGACGCTCGGCTATGCGGTGCAGGGCGCCTGTGCCTTCGCCTACGGTCATTTCTCAGACTGGTGGACGCGGTCGGGTCGTTCCGAAGCCCTGTGCCGACGCTGGATGATGGTCGCGAGCCAAACGCTCGCCGCTGCCGCAGTACTTGGCCTCGCCTTCGCGCACGATGCGGTTACCATCGGCATCCTGCTGTGCCTGGCCGGGGCTGCCTCGGCGGCGCTCTCTCTCAATCTCTACGCGGTCGCACAGATGTTCGCTGGGCCGCGTGCTTCAGGCACCTGGGTCGGGTTCCAGAACGCAGTCGGAAATCTGTCGGGCATTATTTGCCCTATCGTAACCGGGATCATCGTTGATCGCGCAGGGTACGAAAGCGCCTTCTTTTTGACCGCCGCTGTCGCCGCGGTCGGCGCAATCTGGTGGGCGGTTGGCGTGCCGCGCATCCATCCGGTCGAACTGGACTAGCGGGAGGAAAACAGCCGTTCGCGAAATCGTTCTCGAATGGTAGAATCTATCCGGGGAGTTGTAGAGTATGGACAATGACGCGGTACGGACGAGCGCTGACCGGACGCTGGTCGACATGTGGATCGACGGCAAGTCGCGCACGGTGTCGATCTCGCGCGCTGCGATCGAGGCGCACCTCGGGCTGACCCCTGACCGCGCCGCCGAGATGTCCGACGAGGATCGCCGCGAATTCGTCCGGGCCAATCTCAAGCTGCTCGCCTCGGCCGCATCCGAGTTAGTTCGATCGAGCGATCCCAACGCGCTGAATGTCGACATCGATGTCGGCCAGTTCACCGGCAATGCGCCGGCGCCTCAGGCTCCCGTTGCCAGCGATCGCCGCCAGGGCGATCGACGGAAAGGCGGCGACCGCCGCAAGGTCAATCTTGGCCCGCCGCCCTCGGGCGAACGCCGGCGCGGCGATCGCGACCAGCGCGGATCGTAAGTCTTCTGAAAACTTACCGCTTCGACCGATTCAGACTCGATCCGGCCGACCGCAGCCTGACCTGCGACGGAGCACCGGTGGAATTGAGTGCGCGCTATTTTGACGCCCTTGCCTTGCTCGTCGCCGAACCTGGCCGGCTGGTGTCGAAAGACCGCTTCATGGACGAGGTTTGGCGCGGCATTCCGGTCACCGACGAAGCGCTGACCCAGTGCGTGCGGACGCTTCGCAAGCAACTCGGCGACGACGCCGCGCGTCCGCGCTTCATCGAGACGGTGCCCAAGCATGGCTACCGTTTCGTCGCACCGGTCGATGAAACCGGCGCTGCCCTCGCGGCTGAGCCAAAGCGATCGTGGAGCGACACGATGCTTCTCGCCGGCGCAGGCACGATCGGCGGCGGCATCGCCGGTTTCATCGGCGGGTTGATCTACGGGTTCGCTGCAGCCTCTCAGCCGCTCGCGCCCGGCATGGGCGCCTTCTCGGTGCTGCTTGTCCTGCTGTGCATCACCATCCTGCTCGCCCTGATGGGCGGCGCCGGTGTAGCGTTCGGAATCGCGATCTCGATGAGGTTCGGTGGGCGTTATGCGCCTATCGTCGGTGGAGGGTTGGGCGGCTTCCTTACGGGTGCGGTCGTGAAGTTTCTGGGTCTCGATGCATTCCATCTCCTTATTGGCCGCTCGCCCGGCGACATCACCGGCCCGTTCGAGGGCGTCATCATCGGCGCGGCGGTTGGTGTCGCCTACGTCATCGCGGGCCTGCTCGAGCCCGGCCCGCGCTGGCGCCGGATTGCGGTCGCCGTCATCTTCGGAGCCGTCGGCGGCCTCTTCGTGGCGGTCCTTGGCGGCCATATGATGGGCGGAAGCCTCGACCTGCTCGCGCACCAATTCCCGGATTCCCAGCTGCGGATAGAGCGTGTCGGCGCGTGGTTTGGCGAAAGCGGCTTCGGCCGGATCAGCCAGATCGTAACGGCGGCACTTGAAGGCGCGCTTTTCGGCGGAGGAGTGGTCACCGCCATGCGCCTCGCCCGAAGGAATCTTGGATGAAGGTCTGGATCTGGGTGCTCGTTGGCTTCGTGCTGAAGTTCATCAGCCGCCAGGTCGAGTTGATGGGTGACGCGCAACCGCCGATGGCGAGCGACGCCGCTTCAGGGCGCCTCGGCTATCACGCTTTGGCTCTGCTCCTGCTGATCGCCTCCATCGCGTGCTTTATCGGTGCGCTGGTGAGCTTCTTTCGCAACCGCACCGTCTGACGCCTTTCAAAGGGCATCCAACAGCATTGACGCTCGCCTTACCGCAAACAGAGCGAAATGTCGGGCGCCACACTCTACAACAGCTGCAACAGGGCAGGGCGTGTGTGGAGAGTATCGATGGACCTGAATTACCTGTTTTACCGCCAGCAGGTTGAGCGCAGCATGGCCGCCTCGGCGGACTCCGATGCCGCGCGCAAGGCGCATGAGACTCTTGCCGACGAGTACGAGCATCAGATCGGAATGATCTCCGAGACTGGAAGCACCGAAATCGACGCCGGCGTGAACCCGGCGCTGGCATGCGCAATCACTGCCCGCGAGGTAGAGACCGACTAAAGCCTGTACGTTCGTCGGCCTAGCGACGGACGCTCATCCTGCTATCAACCATTGTCGTTGGCTGTGCGTCGGGGTGAGTAAGTGCGTTCAATCCGTGTCTATTTGATCGCACTCGTTGTCGTTTGCCTTGTCGTCGCATCGACCGCCTTCGCGGTCGTCGTCGCGCAGGTCAACGCCGCCAATCGCCAGCAGGTGGAATCACAAACTCGCGAGAATGCCAGAGCGCTTTCTCAAGCCGTCGACGCGAAGCTTGAACGTGCCGGTGGGCTCCTCTCCGCGCTCGCAATTTCGCGCGCTGCCGCAGAACATGATTGGCAGAGGCTCGACCGCCAGGCCAGGGCGGCTTTGCCTGACGGCGATGCATGGATCGTCGTCCAGGATCGGCAGGGACGGCAGCTCGTCAACACTCGGTTGCCGGTGGGCAGTCCACTGCCGAGCGGACCGCCGCCGCGCGAAATGTGGGACGCCATCGGCCGCGGCAAGCAGCACATCTGCAATCTCGCTGAAGGGGTCGTGGAGAAACACATTACCTGCGTCGACGCGCCAATTGGGGGTGGCGGGTCGCCCGGATATGCAATCACTGCGGTCTTCGCCCCGAGCGCGTTCAGTTCGACCATCACCCGTCAGGATATCGAGGACGGGGACATCGCGACCCTGGTCGATCGAAACCAGAAGGTCATCTGGCGCAACATCAAGCCGGCACGGTTCATCGGTCACAGCGCAACCGGGCCGATCCTCGACCAGTTAAGGGCCGGATCCGAATCCGGCGTCCTTGAAACGAAGAGCCTCGAGGGCATAGAAATGCTCTCGGCCTACAATCGCTCGGACCTCTCGGGATGGGCCGTCATCGTCGGCTCGCCGCTCAAGAAGGTTCAGGCCGGCTCCAAGCGAACGATCGTCCAGGGCTCATTGCTGTTCCTGGCTGTACTCCTGTTCGCAGCCGCCTTGGCTACGGTGCTCGGCACGAAACTCCATTCGGGTGTGCGAGCGCTCGTCGGCGCCTCCAACTCGGGCGAGGGCGCAATCCCCATGAAGCGGAGCGGGATCGCCGAGATCGATCACGTTGGCGACGCGCTCAGCAAGTCCTTTGCCGCGCGTGCCGAAAGCGAGCGCCACCAGCAAATGTTGATTGGCGAGCTCAACCACCGAGTGAAGAACACGCTCGCCGTGGTGCAGAGCCTCGCCTACCAGACCTTCCGCGGAAGCGGCTCGCCGAAGGATGCGATTGCTGCCTTCGAGGCGCGGCTTCAGGCGCTCGCCGCCGCCCATAATCTCCTTACCGAGCAGAAATGGGAATCCGCGTCGATGATGCAGATCGTGAAACTCGCGCTCGCGCCCTTCTGTGAGCTCGGCCGGTGCGACATCCACGGTCCCGACGTGAAGCTGTCGCCGCAGAAAGCGGTCAGCCTTGCGCTCGCCATCCATGAGCTGGCGACCAACGCCACCAAATATGGCGCGCTTAGTAACGAGGTCGGCCAGATCCACGTCAACTGGACCGCGGACGACGGCCATTTCTCACTCGTCTGGCAAGAGGGCGGCGGCCCGCCGGTCAAGCAGCCCAAGGCTGAAGGCTTCGGCATGCGCCTCATCCGCCGCAGCCTGGCGGCCGAGCTTCGTGGCAATGTCGATGTCGAATTCCTCGAAACCGGCGTCACCTACCGGATCGACGGCACTCGGGCCTGATCCCGCGAGCGCGCCCCCAACCCTTCGCCCGCACCAACAGCCGTGCTATGGCCTCGGCGAATCCTGACGGAGGTTGCCCATGGCCTACTGGGAATTCACCGGCCGAGAGCTCGTCAACTGCACCTGCGAATATGGCTGTCCATGCCAGTTCAATGCGCTTCCCGACAAAGGCCATTGCTACGCCGTGGCCGGCATCCAGATCGATCAGGGCAAGCACGGCGAAACCATTCTCGATGGCCTGAAGATCGGCGCCATCTTCAAATGGCCGGGCGCTATCCATGAGGGAAATGGCGAGGCGTTGGCCTTCGTCGACGAGCGCGCCGACGCCGCGCAGAGCGATGCGCTCTTGAGGATCATGACGGGCCAGGACACCGACCCGTTCGCGACGATGTTCGCCGTTTACGCGTCGACGGTGACCAAGATGCATCCACCGGTCTTCGCTCCGATCGACTTCAGCGTGGATGTCGATGGCCGGACGGGGCGGATGTCCGTCCCCGGCTATGTCGAGATGCACGGCGAGCCGATCCGCAACAAGGCGAGCGGGGAAGAGTCCCGGGCGCAGATCGTTCTCCCGAATGGCTTCGAATATACCGTTGCCGACATCGGCAGCGCGTCCAGCCGCACGACTGGCGGCCCGATGGAACTGACCATCGACCAGAAATACGGCCAGTTCGCCAACCTCCACCTTTCCAGCCATGGCGTCGTCCGCGGCTGACCTGACGAGCCGATTGCTGCGTCACGAACGAGGCGTCATCGTCGGCGCCATCCTCGTGCTTGCGACGCTGAGCTGGATCTTCGTCCTCGGCGGAATGGCGATGGGCTCGATGCAGCCGCCACTATGGGCGCTATTGCTGATGTGGTCGGTAATGATGGTGGCGATGATGCTGCCGTCGGCGACGCCGGCGATCCTCCTTTACGCCACCGTTCGGAGATCGCGCCAGCCGGATAGCGCGATCGCGCAGCCGTGGGTGTTCCTCGCCGGTTATCTGCTCGTGTGGCTAATGTTCTCGATTGTCGCTGCGCTGGTCCAGTCGTGGTTGCCGAGCGCGGCTATGGGCCTCGAAAGCCGCACCGCTCAGGCCGCGCTACTGATCGCTGCCGGCCTCTACCAACTCTCGCCGCTTAAGTCGGCCTGCATCAGCCAGTGCCGTTCGCCGGCCCAGTTCATCAGTCGTCATTGGCGAGCCGGAACAGCGGGCGCGGTTAGGCTCGGCATGCTGCACGGCGCCTATTGCGTCGGCTGCTGCTGGGTTTTGATGGCGCTGCTCTTCGTCGGCGGTGTGATGAACGTCCCCTGGGTTATCGCACTCACCATCCTCGTCACCGCGGAGAAATTGCTACCCGGCCAGCTCCTGTTGCAGCGCACGTCCGGAGCGGGGCTCATTGTCTGGGGATCTCTAAAGCTTTTGGCGTAGGCCAATCGCAGGAAATGGTGGGAGCGCCGACTCCAAGCGGGTCAAGGTGGGCACGTTACCCTCGCGTCCCAATTTTGGACGATGTCGTTAACTTTAAGGAAACGCGCTCCGCGCCTGCGGCTTTAACGGCTTAACGCCTGTCCTGATTGGAGAAAACTGAGTCTTTCGGGCGACAGTCGTCCCCACTTTTTTGCCCCGCGTTAACTTTTTCCCTTGGCATCCGACTTGGGATGATTCAAAGATTCCACTTGAGCGTTCAACGCCTTGCTGCCCGAGGGGGGAATTGAATCATGAGCCTTGATTTCATCCGGCCGGAAGTCGACGAGCTCCGCCCGCGGATCAGCGTGATCGGCGTCGGTGGTGCTGGCGGCAACGCCATCGCCAACATGATGCGGGCCGACGTCCAGGGCGTCGACTTCGTCGTTGCCAATACGGACGCTCAAGCGCTCAACAACAGCGAGGCCGACCGCCGCATCCAGTTGGGCTTGAAGATCACCCAGGGCCTGGGCGCCGGCTCGCGGCCGGAGATCGGTCGTGCTGCGGCTGAAGAGACGCTCGAAGAGATCATCGGCTCGCTCGAAGGCGCGCACATGTGCTTCATCGCCGCGGGCATGGGCGGCGGCACCGGCACCGGCGCTGCTCCCGTCATTGCCAAGGCAGCGCGCGACAAGGGCATCCTGACGGTCGGCGTCGTAACCAAGCCGTTCGCGTTCGAAGGCGCTCGCCGCACTCGCTCCGCCGATGCCGGTATCGAGGAGCTTCAGCAGCACGTCGATACGCTCATCGTCATCCCGAACCAGAATTTGTTCCGGCTCGCCAATTCGGAAACGACCTTCAAAGAAGCGTTCGAAATGGCGGACGAGGTCCTGCAACAGGGCGTCCGTGGGATCACCGACCTGATGGTCATGCCGGGCCTCATCAACCTCGATTTCGCCGACGTCCGTTCGGTGATGAGCGAGATGGGCAAGGCGATGATGGGCACCGGCGAGGCCGACGGCGACAACCGCGCCATCGAAGCCGCCGAAAAGGCCATCTCCAACCCGCTGCTCGACGGCGTGTCGATGAAGGGCGCGAAGGGCGTCATCATCTCCATCACCGGCGGCGAAGACATGCGCCTGATGGAAGTCGATGAGGCGGCCAGCCACATCAAGGAACTGGTCGACCCCGACGCCAACATCATCTGGGGCTCGGCCTTCAACAACGACCTCGGTGGCAAGATCCGCGTGTCGGTCGTCGCGACGGGTATTGAGGCTGACGCTGTCGCTCACCCCGCCCCGGGAAAGGTTTTTAGCTTCCCCGCCGCTCGCAACACGACCGCGACCGCGGCTCCGACAGCGAAGACCATCGTCGAGGAAACCCCGGCTCTGGTCACTGCCGAGGAAGAGGATACTCCGCTCGAGCTTATCGACACGATCGAGACGGCCGATGACGAAGGCGAGGAGTTGCTACTCGGCGACGACGACATCCTGACCACGCCGGTCGGGAAGCCGCCGATCGCTCCGCCGACCGACGAGGAGATAGAGGAAGCACCGGCGGCGACGACTGGCGGGACCTTGTTCGAGCGCATGTCGAATATCGCCCGCGGCGCTCCCAAGGCGCAGATCGGCGAGGACGAGGATGTTGCCGAGCCGGGCTTCAAGCAGCCGATCGACATTCCGCGCTTCCTGAATCGCCAGAACAACCAGTAAGTCGATCCCGCATCGACCAGCGAAAGGGCGGCCCTCGGGTCGCCCTTTTTTTGTTAGGATTTCACGCGTTTCCGCCCGCTCACCGCCCTCGAAGCACGACCTATCGTAAAGCCTCTAGGCAGAAAGCTTTCGGCAAGATTCAGTGCCCAACGGGGAGTTTGATGCGGGGATTGTTTACCATACGACCGGTTTTTGCCTGTGCTGGCGTGCTGCTCGCGGCTTCGGCTGTGCCTGCTTTGGCGCAGGCTCAGTACGGCTATGGCTACCAGCAGCCGGAGAGCCCCTCCGACGTGCTGGAGCGTAACGTTCGCACGCTCGCTTCTGACCCCAAGGACTTCGCGGCACTGATCGCGGCGGGCGATGCGGCCATTCAGATCGGCGACCCGACTGCTGCCGCCGGCTTCTACGCCCGTGCCGATGAAGTGAATCCGCGGAGCCCGCTGCCGCAAGCCGGGATGGGTGCGGTGTCTGTCGCCAACGGTGAGGCCGCCGCGGCAATGCCCTACTTCACCCGCGCCCTGCAGCTCGGCGCGACGCCTGCGCAGATCGGTTGCGACCGCGGCCTAGCTTACGATTTGATGGGTCAGCAGAAGCTTGCCCAGGCCGATTACAAGTCTGCGCTGATCGGCCCTGACGGTACCGAGGCGCGTCGCCGGCTCGCACTCAGTCTCGCCATCAGCGGCGACAAAGCCGGTGCGCTGCAGACGCTCGCTCCGCTCGCCGCGAAGGGTGATACTGCTGCGGGGCGGGTCCGCGCATTCGTTCTTGCCCTGACCGGTGATTCACAGGGCGCAATGGTTGCGATTGACGCCGCGATGCCGGGCAGTTGGTCGCGCGTGTCGCCTTTCCTTCAGAGGCTTCCAGGACTGCAGGCGGCGCAAAAAGCCGCCGCGGTGAACCTCGGCATCTTCCCCGGTGAAGGCGGAACGACGCAATATGCCTCGGCTTCCGTCAGCTCACCCTACGGGGCGTCGAGCTCGAACGTCATCGACCGTCTTGCTAGCATCGACGAGCAACTGAGGCAGCCGGCGGCTCAGGCTCTCGCGCCGCAACCAACCTGGCAGCCGCCCGCTGCCACGCAGGTTGCATATGTCGCTCCGGCGCCACGCCAGACCGCGGCTCCCCGCGCAACGGTGGTACCGCAACGTGTCTGGCTTCAGCTTGCCAGCGGGCCCAACGCCGCGGCGCTGCCTGATCAGTTCCGTCGCATGAAGGCCCGCAATCGCGACCTGTTCGACGGTATTAGCGGTTATGTCGCCAAGGGTTCCGACAAGGCCCGGCTATTGATTGGACCGTTCCGCGGACCATCCGATGCGGAGACATTCGCCGCCGACCTTTCCACGGTTGGCGTCGACGCCTTCAGCTGGACCAATTCCACTACGGATCAGATTGTGCCACTCGGCAGGGAATGAGCCTTCCTTCAGGGCTGGCCGCGCGACCCAACCGGTCTCGTGGCCGCCTTCATCCCGAGCCCGACCTCGCGCCTCGCGGCCCGCGCGATATCTTCCAGCGCGACCGCGACCGCATCATTCACTCGGTCGCCTTTCGACGGCTGCGTCACAAGACGCAGGTCTTCGTCGCTCCCGATGGCGATCACTTTCGGGTTCGTCTGACCCACAGCATCGAAGTCGCTCAGATCGGACGAACGATTGCTCGCGCGCTGGGCCTCAATGAGGATCTCACTGAGGCTTTGTGCCTCGCCCATGACCTTGGTCATCCGCCGTTCGGCCATGCCGGCGAAAACGCGCTGAACGCCGCATTGTCGGACGCGGGCGGGTTTGATCATAACGCCCACAGCATCCGCCTCGTGACGAAGCTTGAGGCTCCCTATCCCGATTTCGAGGGCCTCAACCTAAGCTGGGAAGCGCTCGAGGGCCTCGCCAAGCACAATGGCCCCGTGACGACGCAGACTTGGGCAATGACCGAAGCGAATGCTGAATGGAGTCTTGGCCTGTCGAGCTGGCCGAGCCTGGAGGCGCAAGTCGCGGCGATTGCTGACGATATCGCATATGACAATCACGACATCGATGACGGCCTGCGCTCGGGCATTTTGAACCTCGACGATCTTCTCGAGTTGCCGATCGTTGAACGGCATTGGGCGGCAATTGGCGTGCGCCATCCCGGTATCTCTAACGACAAGCGTCAACGAGCCTTGGTCCGCGACATGATCGGCAGCATGGTTGGCGACGTTCTGGCCGAAAGCGCGCGGCGCGTTAGCGAGAGCGGTGTCACGACGCTCGAGGACGTTCGTGGGGTCGGCAAGCAACTCGTTGGCCTTTCCGCCGAGGTTGCCGAGGAGGAAAGGGTGCTGAAGCGCTTCCTCTATGCTCGCCTCTATGAGTCCCCACAGCTCGAACATGTCCGCGAGGAAGCCGAGCGCATTGTCGCCAACCTTGCTGCCATTTATCGCGATAATCGAAAGCTCCTGCCCGAAGCCTGGCAACGCGGCGGCAGTGAGACGGAGCAGCTCCGGACGGTTGGCGACTTCATCGCCGGGATGACCGACACCTTCGCTATCGCTCGACATCAGGAGCTCGTCGGCCCGGTCAATCTACCCGACCGCTTCTGACGGGTGACGCAGCGCGTCGCGGGCGTTAGAGCCGCGCCGATGTCACTTTACGCCCAATATTCCGCGCTTCTCGGCGAAGTGCTCGACGACCTTGTTTCCGACGGTGTGCTTCCGGCTGGTCTCGACCGCAAGAACGTGACGGTCGAGCCGCCGCGCGACCCGTCGCACGGCGACCTCGCGACCAACGCGGCGATGGTGCTCGCGAAGTCGGCGGGCACCAACCCGCGCGCGCTGGCTGAGGCAATCAAGCCCAAGCTTGAGGCGCTGCCGCCCGTAACCTCGGTCGAAATCGCCGGTCCGGGCTTCATCAACCTTCGACTGACTCCAGATGCCTGGCGCGATGAGCTGAAAACGATCCTTCGCGAAGGCGAGGAATATGGTCTGTCGAGGGTCGGCGCGAACGAGCGGGTCAACGTCGAATATGTCTCGGCAAACCCGACTGGGCCGATGCACGTTGGGCATTGTAGGGGCGCCGTAGTTGGAGATGCGCTGGCTCGCGTTCTCGAAGCTGCCGGGTTCCGGGTCACCAAGGAATATTACCTCAATGACGCGGGGGCGCAGGTCGACGTTCTCGCTCGCTCGCTGCACCTGCGGTATCGCGAGGCGCTTGGCGACAACATCGGGGAGATTCCTGAAGGCCTGTATCCAGGTGACTATCTAAAGCCCGTTGCCACTGCGCTCGCTGCCGAGTTCGGCGACAAATATGCCAGCCTGCCTGAAGGCGAATGGCTACCGATTTTCCGTGAACGCGGCATCGCGGCGATGGTCGAGTTGATCAAGCACGACCTCGGCCTGCTGGGTATCCATCACGACCATTTCGCGTCCGAGGAGAAGCTGCAGAAATCGGGCTCGGTCGAGAAGGCGACTGAGGTTCTTCGTGAAAAAGGGCTCGTCTATGAAGGAACGCTGGAGAGACCGAAGAGCCTCGATCCGCACGACGAATGGGAGCCGGTCGAACTGACGCTATTCCGCTCGTCTCAATTCGGCGACGACCAGGATCGGCCGATGAAGAAGTCAGATGGCAGCTGGACCTATTTCGGCGCCGACGCAGCCTACCATTGGCAAAAGGCGCAGACCGCCGATCACCTGGTCAACATCTGGGGCGCCGACCACGCGGGAACGGTGAAGCGCGTCCAGTCGGCCGTGAAGGCGCTCACGGACGGGCGCGTCGATCTCGACGTGAAGCTCATCCAGATGGTGCGGCTTTTCCGCTCGGGCGAGCCCGTGAAAATGTCGAAGCGCTCTGGATCATTTGTGACGCTGGCCGACGTCGTGCGCGAGGTCGGCAAGGACGTGGTCCGGTTCATCATGCTCACCCGTCGCGCCGATGCGCCGCTGGACTTCGATTTCACCAAGGTGGTCGAAGCGTCCAAGGACAATCCGGTCTTCTACGTTCAGTACGCCCATGCACGGATCAGCTCGCTGAAGCGTAAGGCGGCCGATGCCGGAGTCGACCTAAGCACGCCCGCGGACCTGTCGCTGCTCGACGAAGAGGAGCTCGCGTTGGTGAAGCGCGCGGCGCAATATCCGCGCACCATCGAGGGCGCTGCGCTGAGCCACGAGCCGCACCGGATCGCTTTCTACCTCTATGACCTGGCGTCCGATTTCCACTCGCTGTGGAATAGAGGCAATGACGATCCGGACCGCCGCTTCCTCGTTGAAAATAATCCACAACTTTCACGGGCGCGGCTGGAACTGGCGCTCGGAATCGCGCAAATCATCCGGAGCGGATTGGACCTGATGGGGGTGACCGCGACCGAGGAGATGCGCTGACGATGAGTGACAGCCGGGCGGCAGTCGGAACGGACCGGTTGCCTTGGCTCTCAGACGAGCCGGTGAGGCCAGCGACCGCGAAGCGGCCGGGCGGCACGCTGCTTGGGTGGGCCGCGTTAGCCCTGCTTTTGGTGGCGGCGATTTCTTATTGGCTCGGCACCCGTACCGTCGAAGAGTCGCCTGCGCTCCCGGCGAGCGTGACATCGCCTTCGCCCGCACCGACCCAAGCTCAGCCTTATGAGCAGGTTCAACCCCTTGTGCCGCCAGACGTTCAGCCGGTGCGTGAGCCCGAAGTTCATCGGGTGACCGAGCGGTCTTCGACGTATAGCCGCCCGGCGTGGCAGCCCTTGCCTCGCGAAGTTCCGAAAGACGTGGCCGACCGCGTCCAGCGGACCATCGCGACCGACGAGGCGGACAGGGTAGCGAATGACCAGGCGGGTTCTGCGCTTGCGGTCGAGCCGGTAGTTCCGATTGTGCCCAACACGCAGAATGTGAAGCTTTGGTCCGCGCGCGAGTCCGGCGGGGCATTTGGCCGCGTCGTTCAGATTGGTGCGTTCGGCAGCCGCCAGCAGGCCAAGCTCGGTTGGCGTTACATGTCGCGCTCCTATCCCGGCGTGAAACGGCTTCCCGCAGTCGTCGTCGAGGCACGAAACTCGCGTGGACGGCCGTTCTATCGCTTCCAGATCGGAACGACGTCGCAAGCGCATTCCGAAGTACTTTGCCAGCGCATGGAGACAATCCGCTTCAGCTGCGCGGTGGTTGGCCTTCCCGGAGAAAAAAGGACCGTCGAACGGTGAGCGACCAGCGAGCTTATGATGACGGCCAGCTTCCCTGGCTGACGGCGGTCGAAGATGAGGACGAGCCGCGCGGCGTGTCGGCGCGTAAGATGCTTGCCGCGCTGATCGTGGTGGTGCTGGCGGCAATGCTGGTCGCCGCGACCTTCTTCTGGATCGGAAGCCGCAACGCAGAGGTCACTGGCCCGCCGGAATTGATCAAGGCCGATCCCAATCCCTACAAAGTGAAGCCGCCCAATCCCGGGGGGCTTAATGTGGCGGGCGACAGCGAAACGGCGTTCGAGACGAGCGCGGGCGAAGACAAGGACGCGCAGCTCGACCTAAGCAAGGCAAAGGACGTTGCGGTTACCCCGCCGAAGCCGGAGCCCAAGTCGACCGCGACTGCTGAGGCAAAGCCGCCAAAACCGGCTGCGACCGAGGAGCTGCCCAAGGCGACCGGCGGGACGGGCAGCGTGGTTCAGCTCGGTGCCTTCGCCAACAAGGCGCAGGCGGAGCGTGCCTGGTTGGCTTTGTCGTCCCGGTTCCCGTCCGTTGCTTCTACGACCAAGATGCTGATGCCCTTCCCGGGCGGCATCCGGCTTCGCGCCAGCACCGCGTCGTCCAGCGACGCGAAACAAGTCTGCCAGACGCTGAAGGCGGCCGGCGAAAATTGCTTCGTGGCGCAGTAATGCAGGCAGCGATCTACGGGCTCGAAGGGCTGGAACTGACCGACGCGGAGCGGTCGTTCTTTCGCGACGCCGATGCAGCTGGCTACGTCCTTTTCAAACGCAATTGCGAAGATGCAGATCAGGTCCTTCGCCTGACCAATTCGCTCCGCGACCTCAGCGGCCGGCCCGATCTGCCGATCCTGATCGATCAGGAAGGCGGGCGCGTCGCCCGCATGCGGCCGCCAAATTGGCCGGCATTCCCGGCTGCCGAGCGGTTCGACGAGCTTTACGCACTGGCGCCTTCATCGGCGATCGAGGCTGTGAGATCGAATGCGCGGGCGATCGCGCTGATTCTTCGTGCGTCGGGCTTGAACGTGAATGCGCTTCCCTTGCTCGACGTACGGCAGGAAGGTGCGAGTGACATCATCGGTGACCGGTCTTTCGGGTCGGAACCGATGCAGGTCGCGGCGCTCGGCCGCGCCGCGCTCGATGGCATGGCATCGGCGGGCGTCGTTGGGATCATCAAGCATATTCCGGGTCACGGACGTGCACTCGTGGACAGCCACAAGGAGCTGCCGGTCGTCACGGCCAGCGCCGAGGATCTCGAGAGCGACCTCGAGCCGTTCGAGCGCCTTTCGACAGCGCCGATGGGGATGACCGCCCACGTCGTTTATACGGCCTGGGATCCCGACCACCCAGCAACCCTGTCACCGACCGTCATCGGCGACATCATTCGCGGGCGCATCGGCTTCGATGGGTTCCTGATGAGCGACGACCTCGGGATGGAAGCGCTCCAGGGAGACTTCGGCACGCGCGCCGTGGGCGTGGTCAAAGCCGGCTGCGATGTCGCGCTTCATTGCTCGGGCAAGATGGACGAAATGGAGGCTGTTGCTGGCTCCGTTCCCGCGCTCAGCCGCGACAGCGAAGCGCGGCTTGCGCGGGCGATGGCGACGACCCTGACTGACGATGACGGGCCGAGCCTCGAGGAAGCGCTCGCGAAGCGCGACGCCTTGCTGGCGATCGCCTAGGTGGTTGCGGTGGATACGGACGATTTCGATCAGCCGCTATTTCGCCAGCCCGACGAACTGACCCTGACTCTCGATGGCTGGGAAGGCCCGCTCGACCTGCTTCTAAACCTGGCGCGGGCCCAGAAGGTCGATCTTGCCCAAATCTCGATCCTGCAACTGGTCGAGCAATATCTCGCTTATCTCAGCGAAGCGCGCGCGCTTAAGCTGGAGATTGCGGCCGATTACCTCGTGATGGCGGCCTGGCTCGCATATTTGAAGTCCTGTCTGCTGCTCCCGAAGGACCCGGAGCAGGACCCAAGTCCCGAAGAAATCGCCTTCCGGCTACAGCAGCGGCTTCAGCGCCTTGATGCGATGCGTGAGGCCGGGGCACGGCTGCTCGGCCGCGACCGGATCGGGCGCGATGTCTTCGTTCGCGGCGCGCCCGAGGGTTTGCGCCTCGTGCGCAAGGCTGCGTGGCAGGTGCGGGACTTCGACCTGTTCGCAGCGTACGGCGCGGTTCAGGCGCGATCGCAGCCGGCGATGCACGTCGTTCACGCTCGCGCGGTCATGACCTTGGACGCCGCAATCGAACGGGTTGGGCGGATGATCGGACAAGCGCTCGACTGGACCTTCCTCGAGAGCTTCCTTCCGGCGACTCAGGACCCCCAATTTCGGCGCTCGTGCCTCGCGTCGAGTTTCCTTGCCGCGCTTGAGCTCGCCCGGCGCGGTCGGCTCGATATCGCGCAGGACGAGGCGTTCGGTCCCATCAAGCTGAAGGCCGCCTGATGGACGAGTTCACCCGATCGGTCGAAGCGACGCTATTCGCGTCGGCGATTCCGCTGACGATTGAGGAGATTTCCGCTCACGTCGGGGAGGGGCCGGTCGAGTTCGCGCTCAGGGACCTCGCGACTCATTACGAGGGACGCGGGATCGAACTGGTCGAACGTGGCGGACATTGGCATTTCCAGACGGCGCCGGACCTCGCGCACTTGCTGCGCCGCACTCGCGAGGAGCCCCGCCGGCTGTCGCGGGCAGCGACCGAGACGCTTGCGATCGTTGCTTATCACGAGCCTGTCAGCCGCGCCGAGATCGAGGCGATCCGTGGTGTCCAGATCTCGAAAGGGACGCTCGACGTGCTGATGGATGCCGGCTGGGTTCGTCCGGCCGGCAGGCGCGAAGGACCGGGTCGTCCCCTGCTTTATGCGACTACACAGGACTTCCTGACTCACTTCGGCCTCGGATCGCGCCGCGACCTTCCGGGCATCGATGACCTTAAGGCCGCGGGCCTGCTCGATCCACTGGACGAAGCCGTTTTCCAGCTTCAACTAGAAAGCGAAGACGAGGCAGACTAGAACACGCCTCAAAGGAGTTCCCCATGGGCGGTTTCAGCATTTGGCATATCCTGATCTTCGCGATCATCCTGCTGCTTCTTTTCGGCGGTAATCGCTTCTCTTCGATGATGGGCGACGTCGCTAAGGGCCTGAAAAGCTTCAAGCAGGGCATGGCCGACGACGAGGACGAAAAGCGCAAGCGCTATGAAGACGAGCGCCGCCGTTCGGAGCCGCCACGGCTGCCGCGGGACCAGGACCCGATTGACGTTACGGCGCGCCGCGAAGAACCGGTTTCGCCGCCGCGCGATGACGAGATGCGCTAAGCGCTAATCAGTACCGATGTTCGGCGTCGATTCCTCGGAGCTCGCGGTCGTCGCGATTCTCGCGCTGATTTTCATCGGCCCTAAGGACCTGCCCAAGGTCATGCGGACGGTCGGCTATTGGGTGGGCCGTGCACGCGGGATGGCGCGACATTTCACGGCCGGCATCGAAAATATGGTGCGCGAGGCCGAGCTCGAAGAAATGGAAAAGAAGTGGCGCGAGGAGAATGAGCGAATCATGAGCCTGCATCCGCGGGACGCACATTATCCCGAGCCTGGACAACCCGACCAAATGCCACCGGTCGCCAGTGCCGACGGTCCTGAAGAGGTTCCACCCGAGAAGCGCCCGCTGCCGTGAAAGATATCGACGACACGAAGCAGCCGCTGCTCGCCCACCTGGTCGAGCTTCGAAGGAGGCTCCTGTGGTGCCTGGTGACACTGGTGATCACCTTCTTCATCTGCTTTGCGTTCGCACAGAAGATCTTCGCCGTGCTCGTCCAGCCGTTGCTGAAGGCAGGGCAGGGCAAGCTAATTTACACGGACATCTTCGAAGCGTTTTTCACGCAAGTGAAGGTGTCGCTATTCGCGGCGTTGATGCTGAGTTTTCCGGTCATTGCGACCCAGCTGTGGCGCTTCGTCGCTCCGGGCCTCTACGCGAAGGAAAAGAAAGCCTTTCTGCCGTTCCTGGTGATGACCCCGGTCTTCTTCGCCGTGGGTGCATGCTTCGCTTACTTCGTGGCGATGCCGTGGGCGCTGCATTTCCTGCTGAGCTATCAAGGCAATATTGGGGGGATCAATCAGGAAGCGCTGCCTGGAGTCGGCAACTACCTGTCTTTCTGCACGCGCTTCATTTTCGGGTTCGGCGCCGCCTTCCTGCTGCCGATCCTCCTGATGATCCTGGAACGCGCGGGGATCGTCACTCGCGAACAGCTCGCCAAGTCGCGGCGTTATGCGATCGTCGCGGCCGCAGCGGTCGCCGCGGTGCTTACGCCGCCCGACGTCGTGTCCATGCTTTTGCTACTGGTGCCGTTATACGGCCTATACGAATTCGCTCTTCTCGCCATCCGGATCACGCACTGGCGGGCGGCTCGGAAAGCCGCCCGTTCAGGCTCTGCTGTGACTGAGATTGTTTCTGGGCCCCAGACAGAAGAGGGCCCGGAAGCGCCACCGGGGGGGGGGAGGGTTGGCGGTTCCGGGCCCATTTAAGCGGATAGCGAGAGCGGGGGGGCAAAAGGTCACTATCCGAACTGCACAACGCGGGGTCTTCAAAAACAGTTCCGAGCCCCGAAAAGATTTTTTCGATACAGCCGTAACAAATTCCGTCGCTCTCAACGCGGAGGAAACACTGGTAAATCAACGCTGTAGCGCCCCAATTTCCTGTCGAGGGGAGAGCGAAGTTGTTTCGCTAGCCCAGCGACAATCCGTTCGAATTGCGCTTTTTCCGGTTGATCCTCGTCTTCGGGGACCAGCACCGGGCTGTTGAGCGAGAGGCGGCCGGTCAGCTCGCTTGTCCGCCGCAGGGTAATTTCGACTGGATCCCGAGGTGAATTCAGCATCGCGAATTCGACGATCTCTGTGATGAGGAAGGCAACCGCGACGGCCACGTCCTGAGTCGTATTCACGCTGTCGAGTTCGAGATCGATCAGGATCTTTCGCGCTTGTTCCGGGGCCCCCGCGCGCAGCTCCGCAGCCAGCTCGGAAAGTAGCGGGCGAAGCGCGATCCCGCGGTTCTCTTCCATCTCCGCGAAATGGTTGCGGTGGACGATCGACAGTGCACCAACGCGCCGGCCGATGCCGGCATAAGCCGCGCGCGCATCCGGCGTCTCCGCGCTTCGGCCGTGAATGTTGAGCAGTGATGCGACGACCTGAAGATTGTTCTTCACGCGGTGATGTACTTCGCGCACCAGCCTTCGCTGACCGTCGAGCGCGTCCGTCATCTCGCGCTCCGAGGCCTCGACTCGAGACATGGCCCGGCCGAATGCGTCCCGTAGGGCCTGGATTTCGGTAGACGGACCCACCCTGCGGGGAAGCTTCAGTCCATCTCCACCCGGCTGGTACGCGATAACGGCTCGCTGCAGGCGCTTGAGTGGCCGGATCAGGAGGCGCGAAACCAGTACCCAAGTGACGAGCGCGGCGAGCACCCACATCAGCACCGGAAGCAGCAGGATGACTCGGTCAAAAGTGTTGATCCGGTTGACCGAGAATCCGATCCGCGCGGTCACTTCGCCGTTAGCCAGCGCCAGGTTCTGGTAAGTGAGTGGGTGATCCGCATCCGAAGGATGCGACACAACGGACAGGTCGGTCCGGCCATCGGATAAAACTACCGATTTAATGTCGCCACCCACTGCCTTGGCCGCGGCGTTTATCTCACTGCCCGCGATGCTGGCGGTCGCCATCCCGCCGACCACGCCGACCCGGATATCGATTTCGGTCCCGTCGGGATCGATCCAAGTGCGAATATCGCCGGGAGCGACGAACGGTATCGGATCACGTGGCTGGAAACCGCCGGCAGTGCACAGGAGCTTGCCGTTAGCATCCCGCAGAGAGAAACGCCGCGAAATCGCCGGTGCAGTGGCAAGTGCCCGAAGGGCAGTTTCACACGGATCGCCGACATTGTCGCTGATCGCTCCGGCCGCTGCGATCCGAAGCCCCAGGGCGTTGCGCGCAATCAGGCTCTCTATCGCACTCGAGGTGGCTTTCGCCTGATCCTGACTGCGACCGTATAGGGCCGCGTTGGCTTCACGGATGCCGGACTCGCCGACCCAGGTCAGCGCGATCCCGATTGGAAGCAGCGCCGCGGTGAGGATGAGGAGTAGCTTTGCCGCTGTCGGCAAAGTGGCGAACCAGCGGGCTGCGGCGTTCAACATCCCGCGGCCCCCAACTCAGACTTAGTTGAGCTTCCCAAGCAGGTCGTGGAATTCGTCGGGCACACTTTCTCGAAGCGTGTCGTCATAAACAGAGCGCAACGCCCGCCCAAGGTCGGCCGACCGCTGGCGCTTCTTTGGTTGAATTGGCGTCTTCGCGGAGCTTTTCGCAGCTCCCCCAGACTTGCCGCCTCTCGTAACACTCAACCTCTCGTCCCCCTCGCGCGGGTATGCGCGCCTCATACAAACCTCGACTCCACGCGCAACTGGCCGTTCAACAGAACGTGCCGAAAAGGAACGCGCACATGCGGAAAGCTGGCTGTTGAATGCCGCCTCCGCGAAATGCGAAACCAAATCGGCTGTGCTTGGTTCCACCCTTTTGCATGACTTCTTGGGGGAGGGTTCCAATTAGGGGACGGTCCTTCCAGGGTTGAAACAATTCGGACGCGCGGCCAAGGAAGCCGCAAATTCGCATTTCAGGGAGAGCCTTCAACTATGTCGCTGGGCCAGGAACTCGCTCCGCATCTGCCCTTCCTGCGCCGCTATGCGCGCGCGCTGACTGGCAGCCAGGCGCATGGCGATGCATTCGTTCGGGCAACGCTCGAAGCAATCGTCGCCAAGCCCGATGAATTTCCGCGGGACGTCGATCCCCGGCTCGGGCTGTACAAGACTTTCCACGCCATCTGGTCGACGGCCAATATCGAGGAAGGCGAAGAGCCATCACGGAGCCCGGTTGGCCCGGAGTCGATCGCTCATGCGCGGCTTTCGCGGATCACGCCGCTGTCGCGCCAGGCTCTGCTTCTGACCTCGCTCGAGGGCTTTTCGTCGGAAGATGCCGGCTATCTGATTGGCGCGACGCCCAACGACGTCGACTCGCTCGTCGCCGAGGCGCTCGAGGAGATCGAGCGGCAAACGCTCGCCGACGTCCTCATCATCGAAGACGAGCCGATCATCGCGATGGATATTGAAACCATCGTTCGGGACCTCGGCCACAATGTCACCGGCGTTGCAGTAACCCGCGACGAAGCGGTTGCCCAAGCGCGCCAGAACCCGCCCGGCCTTGTCCTCGCGGACATTCAGCTTGCCGATGACTCGAGCGGTATTGATGCGGTGAAGGACATTTTGGCGGAATTCTCCGTGCCGGTGATCTTCATCACGGCCTTCCCAGAGCGACTGCTGACGGGAACCCGGCCCGAGCCGACGTTCCTCATCACGAAGCCGTTCCAGCGCTCGACGGTTAAGGCCGCCATCGCGCAGGCGTTGTTCTTCGACGCAGCAACGGTACCGGCGGTTTAATCGACTTTTTCGCCGGAACAGTGTTCGTGAAGGCGCGTTGGCCTCACGAACATAGATTGATGCGGAAGAGTAACGGTGGCGGATTCAGAACGAGACGGTGCGCGCATAGTCGAAACAACGACCGAGGCGCGCGCCGGTTCTACTCCGCACATGACCCGCTACGTGCTTGGCTTCGGACTAATCCTGGTTATCGTACTTTTTGCGATTATCGTCTTGGTTGGCCGGTCCTGAGCACATAGCTTCTGTCACAATCGCTGTTCATCGTTGAGTCACGACCCAGGGTGCTTTGCGTCCTGGTCGAACGTAGGGTGGGGTAGAGTTTGACCCAGGCTGGTGAAGAGGAACAAATTACGGACATTCCGTCCGAACCGGTTCCGCTGTCCGATCCTGAATTCAAGGATCAGCTGGCGACGGTGATCCCGCACTTGCGCGCGTTCGGCCGGTCGCTTTCGGGTAGCCGGGACACGGCCGACGACCTGGTGCAGGAAACCCTGTTGAAGGCATGGGCGGCTCGTAAGCGCTTTCAGGCCGGCACCAACATGCGCGCCTGGACTTTCATCATCCTTCGCAACCTGTTCCTCAGCCAGATGCGTCGTGCGCGCTTCAAGGGTGAATGGGACGACATCACTGCGTCGAAGATTCTTGCCGCTCCGGCGAGCCAGGACCGCCATATCGAGCTTAGCGACATGCAACGCGCGCTTATGCATTTGCCGCAGCCGCAGCGCGAGGCACTGATTCTCGTCGGTGCCGGCGGTTTTGCCTACGAAGAGGCGGCTGAAATTTGTGGTTGTGCGGTCGGCACGATTAAGAGCCGCGTTGCCCGCGGACGCGTTGCGCTTGAGCAATTGCTGTCGAGCGGCAAGCTGCCGTCGCGGCGCCAGCACAAGACCGACCCGGACAAATCGGCCCTTCAGACCATTATGGGCGAAGTCGACGAACTGAGCCGCGATCACCACTCGGAATAATCTGAAAAGGTCGCGATTGATCCGCGACCTCAGGCCAGCCCTAATTCAGGCGGCGCAACAGGTCCGCAAAGTCGCGGTCAGTCGGCTCCGAAGCTGCTGCCTCGAATGCGCGGCGCAGCGCCGTCATAATGCCGGCGTGAGAGGGCTGAACGTCGACACGGATGAGACGTCGATCCATGCCGTTCACTTCCTCTCCTGAATCAAACTGGTGTTCTGCCTTCATTTCCTTTGGAAACGACTAAATCCACCGGAGGTTTCGTGCGGCGAGGATTTGCGGCAATCAGCGGCGCGATGAGTGACATTTCCGCCGCACGCCGAAGCGCATTGGAGCGGGCCGAGCGCCACTCACCATTCCTCCGTGAGGCGATGCGATTGGTGCCTGCCGTTGCGGCCGAGTTCGCAGCCAAGGGCGCCGAACGCGCCGTCGAGCGTGCGCTTGGCGCAAGGGACGATGACCTCGGCGCCGAGTTGCGGACGCAGCGTCTTGGCCTCGCGCTTGCCGTTGCGCTGAGTGACCTTGCGGGCGAACTGACGCTCGAACAAGTCACCCAATTGCTGAGCGACTTCGCGGACGGCGCAATCGACCGGGCGCTCGCTTCAGCAATTCGCGAACGCGTTCCTGATGCCGAGCCCAAGGGATTCGCGGTCATCGCCATGGGCAAGCTCGGCAGCCACGAACTCAATTATTCGTCCGACGTCGATCTCCTGCTTCTGTTCGATCCGGATACGCTGCCGAAGCGCGAACGCGACGATGCGGGTGAAGCTGCGGTTCGCATTGGGCGCCGAATGATTGAGCTCCTCCAGAAACGGACTGCTAATGGCTACGTCGCGCGTGTCGATTTGCGATTGCGCCCATCGCCCGAAGTCACGCCGATCGTCCTGCCCATCAACGCGGCCATTTCGCATTACGAGTCCAGCGCCCTGCCGTGGGAACGCGCCGCATTCATTCGAGCGCGGGCGTGCGCTGGCGATATCGAGTTGGGGCAGCGCTTCCTTAGCGCGATCGAACCATTTGTCTGGCGCCGCTCGCTGGATTTCGGAGTCATCGACGATGTCCGGCAAATATCGGCTCGAATCCGGGATCATTTCGCCCAGACGTCCGTTTTCGGGCCCGGCTTCGACCTTAAGCGGGGCCGCGGCGGCATCCGGGAGGTCGAGTTCTTCATCCAGATCCAGCAGATGGTCCACGGCGGCCGCGACGCCGGCGTTCGATTGCCTGCCACCCTCGACGCAATCGAAGCATTGAATTCCGCCGAACGACTGGATGACGAAACGTCGCGTGATCTTGCCGAGGCCTATCGCACGCTCCGGACCGTCGAGCATCGCGCGCAGATGGTAGAAGACGCACAAACTCACCTCCTGCCGGCGAATCTCGAAGCGCTCGACAACTTCGCCGAGCTCCATGGCCTGAGCGGAGGCGATGATCTCCTAGATCTACTGCGTCCCCTCGTCGAACGAGCCGGCTCGATTTTCGATGGACTCGCGCCCGAGAGCGCGGGGCAATTGTCGAATGATCCGGATATCTTGCTGATCGAGCTCAAGGGCTTTGGCTTCGCGGACCCCCAAGCGACGGCGCGGCACATTGCCGACTGGCGTTCGGGCAAGGCGCGGTCGCTTCGCTCACCAGCCGCGCAGGGCGCGTTCGAGGCTATGCTCCCTGGACTTCTGCAAGCGATCGCTTCCGCGCCCGATCCGGAACGTGCGCTCAATCGGCTGAGCGACATAGTCGAGCGCCTGTCGAGCGGCGTCAACTTCTTCCGCCTCCTCGAGGCAAGACCTCATCTCGCCCAGCTTCTTGCCAAGATCCTAGCGCATGCCCCGGCACTCGCCGACCAACTCGCCCGCCGGCCGGAGCTACTCGAAGGACTGTTCGACGCGTCGAGCTTCAATCCGCCGGCCGCGGTGAAGGATATCGCGGCGGACCTTGGAAAAGTGATCGGGGCGGGTACGTACGATGTCGGGCTCGATAAAGTGCGCCGCTTCGTGAACGAGCGCCGCTTCGCGCTCGGCGTCCAGCTGATCGACCAGCGCGGCGATCCGCTCGACGTCACCGAAGGCTATGCCCGTGTCGCCGAAGGGACGCTCGTGGCACTCGGCAATGCGGCGTCGAACGAATTCGCGTCGATGCATGGTACGATTCCTAACGGGGAACTCGTCGCATTGGCGCTGGGGAGATTTGGTGGCCATTCGCTCACCCATGCGTCGGACCTCGACATCATCTACCTACACACTGCGGGTGAGGGTGCCGCATCCGATGGTCCGAAGCCGCTCGGTCCCAACGATTACTTCAACCGACTCGCCAATCGGATTACCGCCGCGCTTAGCGTGCCAACGGCAGCGGGACCGCTCTACGAGATCGACACCCGCCTTCGGCCAGGCGGCCGGACTGGGATGTTAGTCGTCTCGCTCGATGCCTTCGACGCCTATCAGCGCAAGGAAGCGTGGACCTGGGAGCATATGGCCTTGTGCCGCGCACGGCCGGTGTTCGGCTCGCCCGACGTCCAGGGGCGAGTGGCCGCGATGATTGACTCGATCCTGCGGCTGCCACGGGATTCCAAGACTGTTATCGCCGACGCCGCCAAGATGCGCGCTGACATAGCGAAGCATAAACCCGCTCGTGGTCCGCTAGACGTGAAATTAGGCCCCGGCGGCCTCGTCGATCTCGAATTTGCGGTTCACGTCCTGCAGTTGACGAAACAAGTGGGGCTCAACACGCGGCTTGAGGTCGCTCTGGAGGAGCTAGAAGCTGACTCTTTAGTGCCTGCAAATATTGTTTCAGCGCTAAAGTTGTTGTCGCGTATGTTGGTGATGATGCGGCTGGTCGCGCCCGGCGAGATCAAACCGACCGAGAACACCTGGAAGCTGGTGGCGCAAGCCTGCGGCGCGGAAAGCTGGGACGAGCTTCTTGCCGAGCACGATGCGGCACGGCAGAGGATCGCATCCTTGTGGAACAGCATCAGGCAAGAGGCGTGAAATGGTGAACGAAGGCGATAGGGCTCCCGCAATTACGATCACCTCGAGCGACGGCAGCAGCGTGAATCTCGCGTCACCGGGCAAACCGCTGGTGCTCTACTTTTATCCGAAGGACGATACGTCGGGTTGCACACTCGAAGCGCAGGACTTCACTCGGCTTGCGGGCGACTACAAGAAAGCGGGCGTGAAGGTCGTCGGCGTTTCCCGCGACCCGATGAAGAAGCATGAGAAGTTCATCGCCAAATACGACCTCGCCGTGCCGCTGGCGTCGGACGAGGACGGCAAGATCTCCGACGCGTTCGGCACCTGGGTCGAGAAATCGATGTACGGCCGCAAGTATATGGGAATGGAGCGCGCGACTTACTTGATCGGCGCCGACGGCAAGGTGCTGAAGGCGTGGCGGAAGGTCAAAGTCCCCAAGCATGCCGAGGAAGTGCTGAAGGCGGCGAAGAACGCCGCCTAGGGGCCTAACCCGCCAGCGACTTGAAGATCATCTCCCAGTGCAGGACGTCGTCGTACATGGCACGCACCGGGATGCGCTCGTCGAGGCCGTGAGCGCGCTCGTCATCGGGTGAGATGCCCCAGCTGCCGTCGACGTCGTAAACCGGGATGCCCTGGGCGCGGAAGAAGCTGCCGTCACTGGCGCCGGTCGACATCACCGGGAACACGTGCATGTCCTTGCCGTGGAAGCGCAGGGCCGCCGCCTTGACCGCATTGACGACGTCCGCGCGGGGCGTTGAGGCAGGGGTCGGCACGCCGATGTAGGCCGGGTCCGGCACGATCTCGACCTTGGGGCCAACCGCAGCTTGCAGCTCAGCCTGCACATCCTTGGGCTGGACGCCGGGGAAGATGCGGCAATTGACGGTGGCGGTGGCCGACTGTGGCAGCGCGTTGTCGGCGTGGCCGCCCTTCAGCATCGTCGCGACGCAGCGCGTGCGGGTCAGGCCGACTTCGAGCGGGTTGGCTTCGATCGCGTCGGCGGCCGCGCCGTCGTTGGGATTGGCGAGCCAGGCGCGGATCTGCTGGCCGAGCGGGCTGTCGCCTTCCTGCCGCGAGCGTTCCTCGAAATAGCCGCGCGTGATGTCGTTCTGCATCGGCTGGAAACGGTGCGCCTGCACCGCCTTAAGCGCGTCGGCCAGTTCGTAGATCGCGTTATCGGGGCGGGGGCGTGAGCTGTGGCCACCTGGATTGTGCGTCGTCAGGAAGTAAGTCTGGAAGGTTTTCTCGGCCATCGAGATGCCGAAGCCGAGCGGACGGAAATTGCGGTCGTAGGACGCGCCGCCGCCGTCGGCGTTGAGGCCGAACTCAGCCTCGGTGAGATTGCGCCACTTGGTCGAGCCGAGCGTCGCGCCGACGCCGCGGGTTTCCTCGTCGCCGCTGTAGAAGAAGATGATGTCGCGGTCGGGCTTGAAGCCCTGGCTCATCAATTTGACTGCCGCCATTGTGGTGGCGACGTCGCCGTTCTTCATGTCGCTCGCGCCGCGACCCCAGAAATATCCATCCTGCTCGCGGAACACGAACGGGTCGTATTTCCAGTCCTCACGCTTGGCCTCGACCACGTCCATGTGCCCCAGCACCAGCATCGGCTTCTTGGTTGCGTGGGGCGACCGCCAGCGGACGATCAGCGCCGTCGTGTTGTCGCCCTCAAGCGCCTCGTAGGGCATCATGTGGATGTCGGCGTCGGGAATGCCGGCGGCGCGGAATTGCGCAGCAAGCGCTTCCGCCACCTTCTGCGTTTCGCCGCGATGATGAACGCTCGGGATCTCGATGACCTGCTTGAACAAGGCGCGAGTCTTCGCCTGCCACGGCGCGGAAAGTTGTGTCGGCACCGTGCGCGGGTCGGTCGCGGCAAACGCGGTCGTCGACAAGGCGGCGGCCAGGACGAAAGCAAAAACTCGCTTCATTTCCATCAACTCCTACTTGCCCGCGAGGTCGCGCAGCATCAGTTCCCAGTGAACCACATTGTCATAGAGGGACTGCACAGGGATTCGTTCATCCTTGCCGTGCGCCCGGAAATCGACCGGGACCACAACCCAGCCTCCGCTGGTGCCGTAAATCGGAACCCCGCTTACCCTGAACGGCCGGCCGTCGGTCGCGCCAGTCGACATTTCAGGAAACACGGGCATGCCGGGATGCAGCGCGCGAACGGCGTTCGTGTAGGCATTCGTAATGTCGGGCCGTAGCGGCGATGACAGCGAGGCGACCTGATCGTCGTTTCGAGTCACCACGACCGCCGGATTCGCGACGATCTTCTCCAACTCGGCCTTGATGTCGTTCGGATCGGTGCCGGGGAAGATGCGGCAGTTAACGAGAGCGGTTGCCAGCTGCGGCAAAGCATTGTCGGCATGTCCCGCGAACAGGCGTGTAGGAACGCATCTGGTGCGGGTCAGGCCGACTTCGCTTTCGCTCGCTTCGATAAAGTCGGCCGCCTCGCCGTCATTTGGGTTGGCGAGCCACCGCCGCATAGCGTCACCGAGCGGACCCTTCTCCTGTTTTTCTCGTCCTTGGAAATAGGCCTTGGTCGTCTCGCCCATCCTCGGTTCGAAGCGATAGGCTTCGAGCTTTTCGAGGGCGTGCATCAAGTCATAGATCGCATTGTCCTTGCGCGGCTTCGATGAGTGGCCGCCGCGGTTGCGGACCGTGAACGTATAGCCGGCGTACGTTTTCTCGGCGCTCTGCATGGTGAAGCCGGCCGGCGATCCGTCGGCGTTGAAACCGCCGCCACCGCCATCGGCGTTCAGGCCGTATTCCGGGTGTCCGAGCAGGTCGATCCACTCCGTGGCGCCCTTCTTGGCCCCGATCCCGTTGGTTTCTTCATCGCCGGTGAACAGGACGACAATGTCCCGCTTCGGTTTGAAGCCGGCGGCCCTGAGGTTGATCATGGCCTGCGTAATGCCGACGATGCCGTCCTTCATGTCGATCGCGCCGCGGCCGTAATAATAGCCATCACGCTCCGTCATCACGAACGGGTCGGTGGTCGAGTCCTCGCGCTTGGCCTCGACCACATCCATATGGCCCATCAACATGATCGGCCTGGCTTTCGGAGAGCCCGCCGCGCGCCAGCGAACGATCAGCGCCGCGGTATCGTCCTCACCCGTGGTCGCGCTGCCAGTGTGATAGGGCAGGACGTGAATGTCCGCTTCAGGGAAGCCCCCAGCCTTGAACTGGTCGGCTACATATTGCGCCATCGCTGGGACGTTGTGACGGCCGATTACGGTCGGCGTGTTGATGACGTGCTCGAACATCGCATGAGTCGCGTCATGCTGCGCCTGGGTGAGCTTCGGCGCGGGCGCCGAATTCGCCGTGGCCGCGAAGGCCACGATGGAAGTGGCAACGAACAAGCGACGCATGTGAAATCTCCCCCCGGATGAGTTGCGCGACGCTACCGTTCGCGCGCCGCGCGTCAAGTTACGGTTCCATGACCTTCCGCCAGATATTCGGCGCTGCGCATCTCTTCGAGCCGGCTAACGGTGCGCTGGAACTCAAAGCTGCCGTCGCCCGCCGGATACAATCCCTCCGGCTCCGCGTCGGCAGCGGCGAGCAATTTCACCTTATGCTCGTAGAGGGCGTCGATGAGCGTGACGAACCGCGCAGCCTCGTTGCGCCGGTCGGGGCCCATCACCGGAATGCCGACGATGATGACGGTGTGATAGCGCCGGGCAATGGCGAGATAATCAGCCGCGCCGCGCGCCTCGCCGCACAGCCGTTTGAACGAGAAGACCGCGACGCCCTTGAGGCTCTTTGGCACATGTAGCGTGCGCCCGCCGCCGACGTCGATATCCTCCGCCGGTACCTTGGCACGGTCCTCGACCGGATAGTCGGTCAACTGGAAGAAGGCGCGGCTGAGGTCCGCGGTTGCTTCGGGGCCATTGGGCACGTGCCACACTTCGACGCCGGTCAGGCGATCGAGCCGGTAGTCCATCGGTCCGTTCACCGGCACGACCAGCATTCGCTTCTCGATCAGCTCGATGAAGGGGATGAACAAGTCGCGGTTGAGGCCGTCCTTGTAGAGATCTCGCGGCCGCCGGTTTGAGGTCGTGACGATCTTCACGCCCTGGTCGATCAGTTTCTCGAACAGCCGCGACAGGATCATTGCGTCTGCCGGGTTGGTGACCATCATCTCGTCGAAGCAGAGCAATCTGGCTTCGGCGGCGACCTGCTCCGCCACGGGTTCGATCGGGTCGCCTTCTTCACGCTCGCGGGCGACGCGGAGCCGGGCGTGGGTTTCCAGCATGAACTCGCTGAAGTGCACGCGGCGCTTGGGTTCGACCGGGATGTGGGCAAAACCGAGATCCATCAGCATCGACTTGCCGCGCCCGACCCCGCCCCAGAGATAGACTCCGACCGGGCCATCATCCCTCGATCCGAGAAGGCGTCTGAAAAAGCCGCCGCCGTTGCTGATACTCGCCGCCAGCCGGTCGAGGGCAGCGACCGCGTTTGCCTGCGCCGGGTCCGGCTTCAGTTCGTTGTCGGCAATCAATCGGTCGTACGCAGCGCGTACGGGTCCGGTCATCGCGCGGAGGGTCCGTTCGGTCGCGTCACCTTCTTCAGCGTCCCGCTGAAGCTGTAGCAATTCTCGCCATTCTGTTTGACCACGCCCTGCAGGAACGCATGTCCGCGCGTCTGCTTGACCAGCTCAACGTGGGAGTCGAGGGGCGTTCCCGCCTGGCCGCGCGCCAGGAAGTGCGTCGTCAGGTCGAGCGTCACGTAATGGGCGCGCTCCATTCCGGCGCACAGCCCACCGGCGAACATCGACATGTCGATAAAGCTCATGATCGCGCCGCCATGGATCGACCCGCCCATGTTCATATGGTCTTCGGTCGGGAACATCCGGCAGATACCGCGGCCAGGGCCGTCGGACTTGAACAGTAGCCGTCCGGTGGCTGCGGCGAAGCTCGAGGGCGGAAAGTCGCCCCAGCTGTACCAGCCCTCATTGTCGGGGTCGGGAGTCGCGCCGCGCGGGATGCCGACGTCCTCCAGTCCTTCAGCCTGGTATTGCTCTTCGCTCACGCAGCCCGTTCGGCAATGAGTTTCTTGGTCTCGGCGATCGCCTTGGCCGGGTTGAGGCCCTTCGGACAGACGTTCGCGCAATTCATGATCGTATGGCAGCGGTAGAGCCGGAACGGGTCCTCAAGCTCGTTCAGGCGCTCGCCGGTCGCCTCGTCGCGGCTATCCGCAAGCCAGCGATAGGCCTGAAGCAGGATCGCGGGGCCAAGGAACTTGTCGGCATTCCACCAATAGCTGGGGCAGCTGGTCGAGCAGCAGAAGCAAAGGATGCATTCGTACAACCCGTCGAGCTTTTCGCGGTCGACCGGCGACTGTAGCCGCTCGCGGCTGGACGGGGCGGGGCTCGACGTCTTCAGCCACGGCTGGATCGATGCATATTGCGCGTAAGCGTGGGTCAGGTCGGGGACGAGGTCCTTAACCACATCCATATGCGGCAGGGGCGTGATCTGGATCTCGCCCTTCATGTCGTCGATCGCAGTGGTGCAGGCGAGGCCGTTGCGGCCTTCCATGTTCATCGAACACGACCCGCAGATTCCTTCCCGGCAGGAGCGGCGGAAGGTCAAAGTCGGATCGATCTCGTTCTTGATCTTGATAAGGGCGTCGAGAACCATCGGCCCGCACTTGTCGAGGTCGATCGTGTAGCGGTCGAAGCGCGGGTTGGCGCCGGTGTCCGGGTCGTAGCGGTAGATCTTGAAAGTCTTGAGGCGCTTGCCGTCCTCGGCGGGCCACGCGCGGCCCTTCTTGGGAACGCTGTTACGGGGGAGGAAGAACTCGGCCAACGGATGCTCCTTGCTTGGGTGTGCCGCTAGCACGTGGTTCGACCGTTTTCAAAAGCTACGGAACGCATGTCGGCGCGACGACCCGAGGAACAGCCGTTGGCCCGTGCCGTTCGTCCAGTTCCAGCCGAAAGGAGAAAGTCATGCTCGGTAAAGCCGACGCCACCCCCATGATCGCGGTCACGGACCTCGATCGCGCGCGGACATTCTACGAAGGCGCGCTGGGACTGAAGACCAAGGATGAATGGGGTGAGGGCGTCACGCTCGAAAGCGGCGACACGCTCATCAACCTCTACAAGTCCGAATTCGCCGGGACCAACAAGGCGACCGCGCTGAACTTCGACGTCGACGACATCGACAAGGAAGTCAGCGAACTGAAGGGCAAGGGCGTATTCTTCGAGAAATACGACCTGCCGGGCCTCGAGCCTCGCGGCGATCTGTATGTCGGTGAGGGCGGTTTCAAGACCGCCTGGTTCAAGGACCCTGACGGGAACATCCTCAGCCTCATCGAAGAGGCCTAAATGAAAGGGGCCGCCGGATCGCTCCGGCGGCCCTCGATCAATAGAACGGCGCGCTATTTACCGGGTCAGCGCGTCGATCACGCGGGTAATCGCGTAGGTCGAAGGGTCGACCTGGTAGATGTAATTGTCGCGATAGACGTAGCGGTAGCGCGGGCTGAGATCGTAGCGCTGCACGTAAGTGCGCGGCAGCGTGCGATACGACGTGTAGCCGTAGCGCGGACCGAAGCGATAGCCGGTGTTCCACATCGCGCGGCGAGCGTGCTTCGACCACTTGACGCAGTGGCCGTGACGCCACTTGGCGCACATCCGGCTCTGGTGGTTCCAGCCGTTATGGCGGCCGTTATCGTGATGTCGGTCGGCAAGCGCCGGCGTGGCCGTGAGCGCAACGGCAGCGGCGCCAAGGGCGAGAAGTGTCTTCGTCATTGCAAAAATCTCCCTAGAGAATGGCAGACCAACGTATGGTTTCGGCCCCGGTTTCGTCGTTCATCTGAGGGCAATGAGAAATTCATCCCGGCTCTCGGGTGCCCTGCCGGTTGCCCCTTGGGACCCACCTCGCTAATCGGGCGCCGCGCTCTCCCGCGGCGACTCTCCAGCACGCCGCCAGAACAACAGAAAGGCTCGAACCAGCCCCATGGCTCGGAAGAAAATCGCTTTGATCGGCGCCGGAATGATCGGCGGCACCCTTGCTCACCTCGCGGCGATGCGCGAACTTGGCGACATCGTCCTCTTCGACATTGCGGAGGGCATTCCGGAGGGCAAGGCACTCGACATCGCCCAAGCTGGCCCTGTCGACGATTTCGATGCGAAGCTGAAGGGGTCGTCGGATTATGCCGACATTGCTGGCGCGGACGTTTGCATCGTCACCGCCGGGATCGCCCGCAAGCCGGGCATGAGCCGCGACGACCTGCTCGGCATCAACCTCAAGGTCATGAAGTCGGTCGGCGAGGGCATCAGGCAGCACGCCCCCAATGCATTCGTCATCTGCATCACCAACCCGCTCGACGCGATGGTGTGGGCGCTGCGCGAATTCTCCGGCCTTCCGCACCACATGGTCGTCGGCATGGCCGGCGTGCTCGACAGCGCGCGCTTCCGTCATTTCCTCGCCGAGGAGTTCGGGGTCAGCGTGGAGGACGTCACGGCCTTCGTGCTCGGCGGCCACGGCGACACGATGGTCCCGGTGGTCGGCTATTCGACCGTCGCCGGCATTCCGATCCCCGACCTCATCAAGATGGGCTGGTCGAGCCAGGAGAAGATCGACGCGATCGTTAAGCGCACCCGCGGCGGCGGCGGCGAGATCGTTGCGCTGCTAAAGACCGGTTCGGCCTTCTACGCTCCGGCGACCAGCGCGATCGCGATGGCCGAGAGCTATCTCAAGGACAAGAAGCGCGTCCTGCCCTGCGCCGCGAACTTGACCGGCCAGTACGGCGTCAATGACCTCTACGTCGGCGTGCCGTGCGTGCTCGGCGCCGGCGGCGTCGAGAAGATCGTTGAAATCGAGCTCGACCAGGCCGCACGCGATAACTTCAACGTCAGCGTCGATGCGGTGAAAGAGCTGCTCGAAGCCTGCAAGCAGATTGACGGATCACTCGCATGAGCATCCTCGTAGACCGCAACACCAAGGTCATCACCCAGGGCATGACCGGCGAGACGGGCACGTTCCACACGCGCCAGGCGCTCGATTACGGCACTCAGATGGTCGGCGGAGTCACGCCCGGCAAAGGCGGCAGCAGCCACCTCGGCCTGCCGGTCTTCGACACGGTCCATGAAGCCGTCGCCAAGACGGGCGCGACCGCGTCTGTCGTCTACGTCCCGCCGCCCTTCGCCGCGGACTCGATCCTCGAGGCGATCGACGCCGAAGTGCCGCTGATCGTCGCCATCACCGAAGGCATTCCGGTGCTCGACATGGTGAAGGTGAAGCGAGCGCTCGACGGGTCGAAGTCGCGGCTGATCGGCCCGAATTGCCCCGGCGTCCTGACTCCGAACGAGTGCAAGATCGGCATCATGCCCGGCAACATCTTCAAGAAGGGCAGCGTCGGCGTCGTCAGCCGCTCCGGCACGCTCACCTACGAAGCTGTGTTCCAGACCACCAACGAGGGCCTCGGCCAGTCGACCGCGGTCGGTATCGGCGGCGATCCGGTCAAGGGCACGGAGTTCATCGACGTGCTCGAGATGTTCCTCGCTGACGACGAGACCCAGTCGATCATCATGATCGGCGAGATCGGCGGCAGCGCCGAGGAAGATGCCGCGCAATTCCTCGCCGACGAAGCGAAACGCGGCCGTCGCAAACCGGTGGTAGGCTTCATCGCCGGGCGCACCGCTCCGCCGGGCCGCCGAATGGGCCATGCCGGCGCCATCGTCTCGGGCGGCAAGGGCGATGCCGAAAGCAAGATCGCGGCGATGGAGGCGGCTGGAATCACCGTCTCCCCGAGCCCATCTGAATTGGGCACGACGCTGAAGGGACTATTAGAGCTGGCATGAACGACGCGCTGGGAATTGTCGAACGGGAGCAGGGCCCGAGCTGGGAGCGGCCGAACTGGCCGGTGTCCGACCTCGACGACCTGAATCTCGGGCTCGACCCGACCCAGGCGACGATTGAGAAAGTGAAGGCCGCCGCCGCTGAAAAAGCGACCGCGGCCGGCGCCAGCCCCGAGGACATCCGCAAGGCCGCCGACGACAGCATCCGCGCGATGATGCTGATCCGCACCTATCGCGTGCGCGGGCATCTCGCCGCCCGGCTAGACCCGCTCGGCCTGTCGCGGATGGACGTCCCACCCGACCTGACGCCGGCGTTCCACGGCTTCAGCAACAGCGACCTCGACCGCCCGATCTGGATCGGCGGCGTGCTCGGGCTCGAAATGGCGACGGTCAACCAGATCGTGAAGGTGCTGCAGGACACCTACTGCGGGCACATCGGCTTCGAATATATGCACATCAACGAGGTCGAGGAGCGGCGCTTCATCCAGGAGCGGATCGAGAAGCCCGAAGACACGGTGCAGTTCACGCCCGAGGGCAAGCAGTCGATCCTGACCAAGGTCATCCACGCCGAGCAGTGGGAGAAATTCCTCGCCCGCAAATATGTCGGCACCAAGCGCTTCGGCCTCGACGGCGGCGAGAGCGCGGTCCCGGCGCTGGAAGCGGTGATCAAGTATGGCGGCCAGTACGGCGTCTGCGAGATCGACGTCGGCATGGCCCACCGCGGGCGGCTCAACATCCTCAGCAACGTGATGGGCAAGCCGGCCCAGGCGATCTTCCACGAATTCGCGGGCGGCGCGACCAACCCGGCCGACGTCGGCGGTTCGGGCGACGTAAAATACCACCTCGGCACTTCGTCGGACCGCGAATTCGATGGCAACAAGGTCCATCTGTCGCTGCTTCCCAACCCCTCGCACTTGGAAGCCGTCGATCCTGTCGTGCTCGGCAAAGCCCGCGCCAGCCAGACGATCCGCGGCGACAAGCAGGGCGACACCGTCCTGCCCATGCTGCTTCACGGCGACGCCGCGTTCGCGGGGCAAGGCGTCGTGTGGGAATGTCTCAGCTTTTCAGGCCTCCCCGGCTACGCGACCGGCGGCACGATCCACTTCATCATCAACAACCAGGTCGGTTTCACCACCAGCCCGCAGTTCGCGCGCTCGTCGCCCTACCCGTCGGACGTCGCCAAGGGCATCCAGGCGCCGATCCTGCACGTCAACGGTGACGACCCCGAAGCCGTTACTTGGTGCTGCAAGCTCGCGATCGAGTTCCGGCAGAAGTTCAATCGCGACATTGTCATCGACATGTGGTGCTACCGTCGCTTCGGCCACAATGAGGGCGACGAGCCGAGTTTCACCCAGCCGCTCATGTACGCCGCGATCAAGCAGCACCCGCCGATCAGCCAGATCTACGGCAAGAAGCTGATCGAACAGAAGGTCGTCGATCAGGCGTGGATCGATAGCGAAACCAAGACCTACATCGATCAGCTGGAGAGCGATTTCGAAGCTGCGGTTTCGTACGCGCCCAATAAGGCTGACTGGTTCGAAGGCCGCTGGGCTGGGCTCGGCCGCCCTGACGAGCCGGTGCTGGGGCGCCGCAACATCCCGACCGCGGTTTCCGAAGAGCAGGTCAAGTCGATCGGCGAGATTCTGACTCACGTCCCTGCGGATCTGCATATTCACAAGACCCTCGGTCGGATCCTCGATGCCAAGCGGGAAATGTTCGCAAGCGGGCAGGGCTTCGACTGGGCGACCGCCGAAGCGCTCGCCTTCGGGACGTTGGTATCCGAAGGTTCGTGTGTTCGCCTGTCCGGACAGGACAGCGGCCGCGGCACCTTCAGTCAGCGCCACGCCGTCTGGGTCGATCAGCAAACCGGCAACAAGTACATTCCGCTGACGACCGTCGAGGGCGGCCGCTTCGAAGTTCGCGACAGCCCGCTGTCCGAATTCGGCGTGCTCGGCTTCGAATATGGCTTCTCGCTCGCCGACCCGAAAACGCTCGTGCTTTGGGAAGCGCAATTCGGCGACTTCGCCAATGGCGCGCAGAGCATCATCGACCAGTTCGTCGCCGCGGGTGAAGCCAAGTGGCTGCGCGCCAGCGGCCTCGTCATGCTGCTTCCGCACGGTTTCGAAGGGCAGGGGCCAGAACACAGCTCCGCGCGCCTGGAGCGCTATTTGCAGCTTTGCGCCGAGGACAACCTCCAGGTCGCGAACTGCACCACGCCGGCGAATTACTTCCACATTCTTCGCCGCCAGATGCGCCGCGATTTCCGCAAGCCGCTGATCATGATGACCCCGAAGTCGCTGCTCCGGCACAAGCTTGCGGTGTCGAGCCTTTCGGACTTCACCGGCGAAAGCCACTTCCGCCGCATCTTGAGCGACCTCAACCCGCCGGCCGAGGGCGAAACCCGCCGCCTCGTCCTGTGCTCGGGCAAGCTCTCCTACGAGCTGATGGAAGCGCGCGACGCGGCTGGCGATCGAGGTGTCGAGGTCATTCGCATCGAACAGCTCTACCCATTCCCGTCGGAGCCGCTGGTCAAGCGCCTGAAGGCCATGCCGAAGCTCGAGGACGTTATCTGGGCTCAGGAAGAACCGAAGAACAACGGCGCCTGGTTCTTCGTCGAATCCTTCATCGAAGGCTGCCTCGCCGAGGCCGGGTTCCAGGGCATGCGCCCGCAATATGCCGGCCGGGACGCGGGTGCTTCGCCCGCAACGGGCCTCGCCAAGCGCCACGCTGCCGAGCAGGCAGCCTTGATCGAGGCCGCTCTCGGCCATAGCAGCCCGGCTCAGGGGTCGGCGGTCGCCGCGGAATAAAGGGAAGTCATGGCAACGGACGTACAGGTCCCCGCACTCGGGGAATCGATCACCGAGGGAACGCTGGCCCAGTGGCTGAAGAAGCCCGGCGAGGCCGTCGCCGCCGACGAGCCCATTGCCAGCCTCGAAACCGACAAGGTCAGCGTCGAAGTCCCGTCGCCGGTCGCCGGAGTTCTGACCGAACAGCTTGTGCAGGAAGGCGATACGGTTGCGGTCGGCGCGGCGATTGCTCGCATTGACCAAGGCGCCACTGTCGGCGCTCCAGCTCTGGCAGCAGAGCCCGCCGTCGAGACCAATCCCGCGGGGCCGGCCGAAACGCCGCTGCCGCGCGAAGACGAGCATGCTCCGGTTGCCGACGGCGACGACAACGTGACCACCCTTTCGCCCGCGGTCCGCCGTGCGGTGCTCGAATATCATGTCGACCCGAGCAAGATCCGGGGCTCCGGCAAGGACGGCCGCCTGACCAAGGACGACGTGATCGCCGCCGCTCAGGGCAAGGCTCAACCCAGTGCTCCTGCGCAGGCAGGAGCCCAGACGGAGGCGAAAGCCTCCCCAACGCCGCCGGCTCCAACGCCTGCTCCGGCCACGAAGGCTCCTGCCCGCGCCGGCGAGCGCCGCGAAGAGCGCGTCAAGATGTCGCGGCTTCGCCAGACGATCGCGAAGCGCCTCAAGGATGCGCAGAACACGGCGGCGATGCTGACGACGTTCAACGACGTCGACATGACCGCGGTCATCGACGCGCGCGCCCGATACAAGGACCTGTTCGAGAAGAAGCACGGCATCCGCCTCGGCTTCATGGCCTTTTTCGTGAAGGCGTGCGCGCTCGCCGCGAAGGACGTGCCTAGCGTCAACGCTAGCCTGGAAGGCGATGAGATCGTCTACCACGACTATCTCGACGTCTCGGTCGCCGTCTCCGCGCCCAAGGGCCTCGTCGTCCCGGTCGTCCGCGACGCGCAGGCGATGAGCTTCGCCGAGATCGAGCAGACCATCGCCGCCTACGGCAAGAAGGCGAAGGAAGGCACGCTGACGGTCGACGAGATGACCGGCGGCACTTTCACCATCTCCAACGGCGGCGTGTTCGGTTCCTTGCTGTCGACGCCGATCATCAACCCGCCGCAGTCGGCGGTGCTCGGCATGCACCGCATCGAGGAACGGCCGGTGGTGAAGGACGGGCAGATCGTTGCCCGCCCCATGATGTACCTGGCGCTCAGCTACGACCACCGCATCATCGACGGCCGCGAGGCGGTGACTTTCCTCGTCAGGGTCAAGGAAGCGATCGAGGACCCGACGCGGCTCCTAATCGACCTGTAAGGCACGAACGTCCGCTCATGCGTTAACCGGGCATGAGCGAGACCAGCCACTACGACACGCCCGCCGAGGGCGCGAAGACCGAACGTCCGCCCGAGAGCGTCCAGGCGCCCGATCCGCGCAAGGGCATGGACGATTCGACGATGGACGAGGCGGAGTTTCGCAAGCGCTTCCTGTCGCAATTCACCGACCCCGCGTTCGATCCGCTGAAGGGCGAGCTCGACAAGGTCGCGGGCGCTGCGTGGGACGGCTACAGCAACGAGCGCAAGAGCCCGCGCACCCAAAAGGCCGGGCCCGGCTTCACCGACCCCAATTACGACATGGCCGTGGACTGGATCGCCGCCAAAGCGGCGATCGACCAGGCGCAGGCCGAGCATGACAATAAGAATGAGCCGCCCTGCATCCTGATCGTCAACTGCTCGAGCCGGAGCGAAAACACCTGCCCAGGCGAAATGTCGAAGAGCTGGCGCTTGCTGAAAATCGCGCAGGAGATTTGCGGGGTCGAAGGGACGCTCGTCCGAACGCTCGACCTGTCGCGCCTCGCCAGCGAGTACGGCCGCCGAATCCACCCATGCAAAGCCTGCTTCTCGACCGCCGCCGCGCTCTGTCACTGGCCGTGCAGCTGCTACCCCAATTATTCGCTCGGCCAGACGCAGGACTGGATGAACGACATCTACCCGATGTGGGTGCGTGCGCACGGCATCATGCTGATCACGCCGGTGAACTGGTACTCGCCGACGTCGCCCTTGAAGCTGATGATGGACCGATTGGTCTGCGCCGACGGCGGCAATCCCGATCCGACCAGCACGCACGGCAAAGACGCGAAGAAGGCCAAGCAGCTGGAGCTCGCCGGCTGGCCCTACCCGCGCCACCTCGAAGGCCGCGTCTTTTCGGTCGTCGTCCACGGTGACGTCGAGGGCGCCGAGAACGTCCGCCGCGCGCTCGCCGACTGGCTCCGCTTCATGCACCTCAACCCGGCCGGGCCGACCGCCGAGCTCGACCGCTATATCGGTTACTGGCAGCCTTACGCGACCAGCCATGAGGAGCTCGACAAGGACCACGCCATCCAGGAGGAGGTGCGCAACGCCGCGCGCACCCTCCTGCGCGCCGTCCAGGAACAGCGCTCGGGCAAGCTGATCGACGCCGGGGAGGGGCTCGACCAGGTCCGCCAGAAGTAGCCGGGGTGGATTCAAGCGGGTCGCCCGCTTATGTCGCGCTCAATTCGTCATTCCCGCGAAAGCGGGAATCCCGCTTCTTGTGTAAACAGCCCTTCGAACAGCGGGATCGCCGCTTTCGCGGGGATGACGGAAGAGACAAATGGCTTCTCAGAACTACGATTTCGACGTGCTGGTGATTGGCGCCGGCCCAGGCGGCTACGTTGCCGCGATCCGCGCCGCGCAGCTCGGCCTCAAGACCGCCTGCGCCGAAAGCCGCGAGACGCTCGGCGGCACCTGCCTAAACGTCGGCTGCATCCCGTCGAAGGCCTTGCTCCACGCATCGGAATATTTCGAGGCCGCCGCGGGCGATGCGATGGCCAAGATGGGTATCAAGGTCACGCCGGAGCTCGACCTGCCGGCCATGCACGCGCAGCGCATCGACGCCGTGAAGGGTCTGACCGGCGGCATCGAGTTCCTGTTCAAGAAGAACAAGATCGAATGGCTAAAGGGCCGCGCCAGCTTCGAGAGTGCCGACACGGTCAAGGTAGGCGACCGTACCGTCCGCGCCAAGAACATCGTCATCGCCACCGGCTCGTCGGTCACGCCGCTCGCGGGAGTCGAGATCGACGAGAAGATCGTCGTGTCGTCGACCGGCGCCTTGGAGCTTGAGAAGGTGCCCGGCCACCTCGTCGTCATTGGCGGCGGAGTCATCGGGCTCGAACTCGGCTCTGTGTGGCGCCGCGTCGGCGCCAAGGTCACCTGCGTCGAGTTCCTCGACCAGATCCTGCCCGGTTTTGACGATGACGTCCGCAAGGAAGCCAACAAGATCTTCAAGAAGCAGGGCATCGAGTTCAAGCTCGGCACCAAGGTCACCGGCGTCACCGTGAACGGCGGCAAGGCGACGCTGACCGTCGAGCCGGCCAAAGGCGGTGCGGCCGAGACCATCGAGGCCGACGCGGTGCTGGTATCGATCGGCCGGCGTCCGAACACCGATGGCCTCGCGCTCGACAAGGCGGGCCTTCAGGTCAACCAGCGCGGCCAGATCGAGACCGACCATGACTTCCGCACCAAGGTCGCGGGTGTCTGGGCGATCGGCGACGTGATCCCGGGTCCGATGCTCGCCCACAAGGCCGAGGACGAGGGCATTGCAGTCGCGGAGAATATCGCCGGGCTCACGGGAATCGTGAACCACGACGTGATCCCGTCTGTCGTCTACACCATGCCGGAAATCGCCGGCGTCGGCCTGACCGAAGCGCAGGCGAAGGAGCATGGCGAGGTCAAGGTCGGCAAGTTCCCGATGCTCGCCAACAGCCGCGCCAAGACCAACCATGAGCCCGACGGATTCGTGAAGGTCATCGCCGACGCCAAGACCGACCGCGTGCTCGGCGTGTGGATGATCGCCAGCGTCGCCGGCACGATGATCGCCCAGGCCGCGCAGGCCATGGAGTTCGGCGCGACCAGCGAGGACATCGCCTACACCTGCCACGCCCACCCGACGCACTCGGAAGCGCTGAAAGAAGCGGCGATGGCGGTGCAAGGGAAGCCGATCCATATTTGACGGCAGTCACCGTCGCGCGGCGGCCTTCCAATACTCTACAAAGGCCAGGGTCCAGCCGGAGCCTGGGTCCGCGCGGCAAGGTCGCGCTGCCAGCGTCCGACGTCGACCCAACGTCCAAGTTTGTATCCGACACCGCGCTCGACACCTGACAGCGTGAATCCCAGCTTCTCGTGGAGGGCGACGCTTGCGTCATTGGGCAGAGAAATTCCGGCGACGATCGTCACATACCCCTGCCGCTCAAGCGTATCGATGTGCGTCGATAGCAATTGCCTGCCCAGCCCGCGGCCCTGGGCGTCTGGCGCTAGATAGATCCCCGTCTCCACACTCCAGCGATAGGCTGCTCGGTCGCGCATCGGCGACGTCGACGTATACCCGATCACTCGACCTTCATCCTCAAGCACCAGCCACGGATGGATCGGGCTTCCCATGCGTCGCGCAATCTCGCCCCCATCGGGCGCTCGCTCTTCAAAGCTGATGCAGCTTCCCTCGACATACGGCCGATAGATCGCCGCTATCGCCGCAGCGTCCGTGTTGTTCGCCAGCCGGATATTCATCGGGCGAAGCGGATACACCCAAGCGCATCCATGTCCGCCGCGAGATGTTCACCGCCTTAAGACAGCCAATCCACCAGCAATTCCAGGAGGCTCCGGTCGCGCGCCTTGAGCGGCGGCGTGGCCACGCCCGGGCACTCGAGGCAGCGCGCCTGGATCGTTGGCCCGCTGAGGATCGAACGAACTTCGCCGAGTGCCTCGGCAAGCTGTTGCTGCGGACGCCCGGCGAGGACGGCGAATGCATCCTGCGAAGTCGTCTCGTCGCTATCGCCCGCCCACGCTTCGAGCAGTTCATCACGGAAACTCTTCGGCGGCTCGAGGTAGCGAACACCGCGCTCATCGCCGAGCTTGGCCAGTTCCGCCGCCTTGGCGATCGCTTCGCTCATCCCACCGAAGCCATCGACCAGGCCGATCTGGCGAGCCGAGCCGCCGTCCCAAACGCGGCCTTGAGCGATCTTATCGACATCGGCGGGCGATTTGTGTCGCGACGCCGCGACGATCCCGAGGAACCGGCGATAGGTCGACTCGACACCAGTCTGGATCAGCGCATTGGCTTCCGGCGACGGGCCTTTCAACAAGTCCGGCTCGCCAGACAGCGGCGTAGTCTTCACGCCGTCCGCACCTACACCAAGTTTCTGTAGCGTCCCCTGGAAGCTCGGGATCACGCCGAACACGCCGATCGATCCGGTGATCGTCGAAGGCTCGGCGTAAATGAAATCGCCGGGCGTCGAGACCCAATAACCGCCCGATGCGGCAACGCTTCCCATCGACACCACGACCGGAATCTTGTTGGCTCGCGCGTCGAGCAATGCCTGTCTGATTCGCTCGGACGCCGTGACCGACCCGCCCGGGCTATCGACCCGTACGACCAGTGCTTTGATCCCCTTGTGAACTCCGTCCTCGATGGCGTTGGCGATCGTGTCGCCGCCGGCGCTTCCGGACGTGCCCCTGCCGTCGACGATCATGCCTGCGATCGTCACGACCCCGATCGGGCCGGTGGACCTTCGATCGACTTTTTCGGTGATGTAGGACGCCAGCTTGATGCGCCTGTACCCGCTGCTCGAATTCGTGTCCTTCCCGCCAAGCTCGGCCAGGCGCTCCTCGAATTCGCGGCGGTCGGCCACCTTGTCGACTAGCCCGGCGTCGAGCGCGGCCTTAGCCAAATCGCCTCCGGCCGCGTTCACGGCACCCGGCAAGTCCTTGAGGAAAAGGTCGACATTCGCCTTGGGCCGCGCGCGCTTGATGCTCTCGCGCCAGGATTCCAGCATCGCCTGACCGAGTGACATGTAATTCTCCCGGGCTTCGGGCGACATGTCGTTGCGAATGTAGGGTTCGACCGCGGACTTGTAGGTGCCGACGCGATAGACGTTGGCGGTGACACCGAGCTTGTCGAGCAGACCCTTGTAGTACAGCCCCGATCCGCCCGGACCTGCGACCAGCACTCCGCCCAGCGGATTGAGCCAAACTTCAGACGCTGCCGAGGCGAGCTGATAACTGTCGTTGGTATAGCCGACTGCGTAAGCGATCACCGGCTTCTTCGCATCGCGAACCCGGCGAATGGCATCCGACAAATCGGACATCGCCGTCTCGCCGCCCCCGGTGAACCCGTCGAGGTCGAGGGCGACCGCTTTCACCCGGTCGTCGTCCTTCGCGGCGTCGAGCGCCGCGATCAGGTCGCGAAGCCGGTACTGGCGGAGGCGATTCCCGCTGGCCACGTCGGAGAAGGCGACTCGCGACGGCTGTTCGACGACCGAACCGTTGAGGTCGAGCGCCAAGACACCGTCCTTAACCGGCGCGGGCTTCGAGGAAAGCGCGGCGTACAGCATGCCGAAGAACAGCAGCATGAAGATCAGGACGAGAGCGTCCTTGATCCCGACCAGCAGCTTCCAGATTGCGCGTACGAACTTCATGCCGACAGTCCCGACTTGGTTGTTGTCGCGTCGCTAGCCGACGTGCCGTCCCCTCTCCAAACCTTTTCGACCGGCGGGGTAACAGCTAGGCGCCTTCGTCATGGATGCGGCAGCGACAGTTTCGCCGAAAGCGGACGGTGGTGCGTGGCTCGGTGAGTTGCGCGCGATGCTGACACTCGCCTGGCCGCTGATCCTCGCCAACCTGACCCAGCAGGCGATTCAGGCGACCGACGTGCTGTTGATGGGCCGGCTCGGCTCGACCCAGCTGGCCGCGGCGACTCTGGCGCTCAATCTCACCTTCACGATCAACATCTTCCTGCTCGGTTTGATCACCGCTTCGGCGCCGATGATGGCAACCGCGCTCGGCCAGCGCTCCAATTCCGTCCGTGACGTCCGCCGCACCTTCCGCGCTGGGCTGTGGATAATTGTACTCGCGATGCCGCTTTATTGGCTGCTGCTGTGGCACGTCGGAACCATCATGCGCGCCTTCGGCCAGTCGGCGGAGCTGGCTTCGCAGGGCCAGACATTCCTCCGCGCTTACATGTGGTGCACCGCGCCGTGGCTGCTTTTCCAGCTATTGCGCAATTTCATGTCCGCTTTGGAGCGCCCGAGGGTCGTTCTTTGGCTGAGTCTAAGCGGGATTCTGCTCAATTTTCTGCTCAGTTGGTCGTTGATCTTCGGTCATTTCGGGCTTCCCGCGCTCGGGCTCGCGGGTGGCGGATTGGGCAGCACGCTAACCTGGCTCATCATTTGTGGCGCGCTGATCTGCGTCGCCTCCTTCAATCGCCATTTCCGTCGATTCTACCTGTTCGGTCGGTGGTGGCGCTTCGACGGTCAGCGAACCGCAGCCATGATTAAACTTGGCTGGCCGATCGGCGCGACCATGGGGCTCGAAATGGGCGTCTTCGCGCTCGCCGCTTATTTCATGGGCTGGCTTGGCGCGGCGGCGGTCGCTGCGCACGCCATCGCGCTTCAGATCGCGGCTCTCACCTTCATGGTTCCCCTCGGGCTCGGACAGGCCGCAACAGTTCGCGTTGGCCTTGCACTTGGCCGGCGCGACCCTGACGCGATGACTCGCGCCGGCTGGACCGCTTGGGTGCTGGGCGTAGGCTTCATGGGCACGATGGCCATTGGGATGTGGGTGTTCCCGCGTACGCTCGTCACACTCTTCCTAGCCGACGTTCCGGCGAACGCTGCGGTCATTGCGCTTGCCATCAGCTTTCTGCGCGTCGCCGCTGCTTTCCAGCTGGTTGACGGCGCTCAAGTGATCGGCGCAGGCATGCTGCGCGGCCTCCACGATACGCGCTGGCCTCTCCTCTTCGCCCTATTCGGCTATTGGGTCGTCGGCCTCGGAATCGGCAGTTGGCTGGCCTTCGGGCAGGATTGGAAGGGCGTTGGCATCTGGATCGGGCTTGCGGCTGGCCTCGCGGCCGTCGCGATCATGATGCTCATTCGGTGGTCCATGCGAGACCAACTAGGTCTCACCAGGCGAGCAGTCTGAGATGTTGCATGTCCAGATTTATGAAGGCCCGCGCGAGGTTCTTCAGCCGCTCTTCGAAGAAGCGGATGATTCAGCGGATCAGATCGCGAGCTATCGAGACTTGGGCGAAGTGCTGGTCGCCAGGATCGATGGTGCGGTAGTCGGCCACGCCCTGGTTGTTGAGGCGGAAGAAGCGGGCACGTTCGAGATAAAGAGCCTCGCCGTTGAAGAGCGAAGGCGGTCGGCCGGTGTCGGCGCCGCGCTGGTGCAGCAGGCTGCCGCGCACTGCGTCGGACGCGGTGGACAGCGCCTTATCGTTGCGACTGCTGCCGCCAGTATTCCGGCCCTCCAATTCTATCAGCGGCAAGGTTTTCGCCTCCATCATATCATTCGTGATTTTTATGCGCCCGAACGCGGCTATCGCCCGCTCGATCTGAACGGAATTCCTCTGCGCGATGAAGTCATCCTCGATCTCGATCTGACCCGGCTCGCGCACGCCTAACAACAAAAGGCTCGGGCCACTCTTGACGGATGCACGCCACGCAACCATCTGCGCGCCATCCTTGGCACTCTCCACGCGAGAGTGCTAACGGACCCAGGTTCAACAATTATTTGAAAGAGGGTTCAAACCGATGGGTTTCAGGCCGCTTCATGACCGAGTCCTCGTCCGCCGTGTCGAGGCTGATGAGAAGACTGCCGGCGGGATCATCATTCCCGACACCGCCAAGGAAAAGCCGCAGGAAGGCGAAGTCGTCGCCGTTGGCGCCGGCGCCAAGTCCGAAGAGGGCAAGCTGACGCCGCTCGACGTCAAGGCGGGCGACAAGATCCTGTTCGGCAAATGGTCGGGCACCGAGGTGAAGATCGATGGTGAAGACCTCATCATCATGAAGGAAAGCGACATCCTCGGGATTGTCGGCTGACTTCAGCAAACACGCTCACGAGCGTGAACATTCGGAACATTCAAGACTGAAAGGGTAGCCAGATGGCAGCCAAGGACGTGAAATTCAGCCGCGATGCGCGTGAGCGTATTCTCAACGGCGTCGACATCCTCGCCAATGCAGTGAAGGTGACGCTCGGCCCCAAGGGCCGCAACGTCGTCATCGACAAGAGCTTCGGCGCACCGCGCATCACCAAGGACGGCGTCACCGTCGCCAAGGAGATCGAGCTCAAGGACAAGTTCGAGAACATGGGCGCCCAGATGGTGCGCGAAGTGGCCTCGAAGACCAACGACATTGCCGGTGACGGCACGACGACCGCGACCGTGCTCGCGCAGTCGATCGTCCGCGAGGGCATGAAGTCGGTCGCGGCCGGAATGAACCCGATGGACCTGAAGCGCGGCATCGACATTGCCGTCCAGAAGGTTGTCGCGGACCTCAAGAGCCGTTCGAAGGACGTGGCCGGATCGAGCGAGATCGCCCAGGTCGGAATCATCTCCGCCAACGGCGACAAGGAAGTCGGCGAGAAGATCGCCGAAGCGATGGAAAAGGTCGGCAAGGAAGGCGTGATCACCGTCGAAGAGGCGAAGGGCTTGGAGTTCGAGCTCGACGTCGTCGAGGGCATGCAGTTCGACCGCGGCTACCTGTCGCCCTACTTCATCACCAATCCGGAGAAGATGCAGGTCGAGCTTAGCGACCCCTACATCCTCATCCACGAGAAGAAGCTGTCGAACCTCCAGGCGATGCTTCCCATCCTCGAGGCAGTTGTTCAGAGCGGCCGTCCGCTCCTGATCATCGCCGAGGACATCGAGGGCGAGGCTCTGGCCACGCTCGTCGTCAACAAGCTGCGCGGTGGCCTCAAGGTCGCGGCCGTGAAGGCTCCGGGCTTCGGCGATCGCCGCAAGGCGATGCTCGAGGACATCGCGATCCTCACCGGCGGCGAGATGATCAGCGAAGATCTCGGCATCAAGCTCGAGAGCGTCACCGTGAACATGCTCGGCCAGGCCAAGCGCGTCACGATCGACAAGGACAACACCACGATCGTCGACGGCAACGGCGCCAAGGAAGCGATCGAGGGCCGCGTTGGCGCGATCCGCCAGCAGGTCGAGAACACCACGTCCGACTACGACCGCGAGAAGCTGCAGGAGCGGCTTGCGAAGCTCGCCGGCGGTGTTGCGGTGATCAAGGTCGGCGGTGCGACCGAAGTCGAGGTGAAGGAGCGCAAGGACCGCGTCGATGACGCGCTACATGCGACCCGCGCCGCGGTCGAGGAAGGCATTGTCGCCGGCGGCGGCACCGCGCTCCTCTACGCCACCAAGGCACTCGATGGCCTTAAGGGCGACAATGACGACCAGACCCGTGGCATCGACATCATCCGTCGTGCGCTGCAGTCGCCGGTTCGCCAGATCGCCGAGAATGCTGGCCATGACGGCGCTGTCGTCGCTGGCAAGCTGATCGACGGCAACGACCCGAACCTCGGCTTCAATGCCCAGACCGAAGTCTACGAGAACCTCGTCCAGGCTGGCGTGATCGACCCGACCAAGGTCGTTCGCACCGCGCTTCAGGACGCGGCGTCTGTTGCCGGCCTGCTGATCACGACGGAAGCTTCGATCGCCGAAGCTCCGGAGGACAAGCCGGCTCCGGCAATGGCCGGCGGCGGCATGGGCGGAATGGGCGGAATGGACTTCTAAGTCCGACGTTCAGTTCGACTGATTTGAAGGGCTGGCGGAGCGATCCGCCGGCCCTTCTTCATTATTGGCCATCGCGTTCAGCTCGGCGTCCATTTCGTTGAGCTTCGCCGATTGCTCTTTGGTCGGCGCCGGTGGCCGGTCGTCTCGGCACGAGTTGGCGAGCAGCAGGATGCAGAAGATCAGCCTATTCACCCGCGCGGCCTATCACCTTCACGGCGCATAAAAAAAGGGCCGCCCGAGGGCGGCCCTTCGCAAAAGCTTGCGAAACGCGACTTAGTGGGTCGCGTTGTCGGCAGCGTTGGCAACCGCGTTGCCAGCGTTGTCAACGGCGTTGCCGGCGTTGTCGACGGCATTGCCAGCAGCGTTGAGCGCCGCGTCGGCATTCGCCGTGGCGTCGTTCGTGGCAGCGTTGGTGTCGGTGACAGCAGCGTTCTCAACGTTGGTGTCGGCGGTGTTGTTGGCGGCGTCCTGCTTGTTGCACGCGGCGAGGCCGAGCGCGAGA
>Ga0268266_10000438_pt1 | contig 62337 bp, 57 predicted proteins | sample KBSS13metaG_FD_190356 | JGI IMG/M metagenome (GOLD analysis project Ga0268266, IMG submission 190356) | Switchgrass rhizosphere microbial communities from Kellogg Biological Station, Michigan, USA - KBS S1-3 metaG (SPAdes) (version 2) | ecosystem: Host-associated > Plants > Roots > Rhizosphere...
AGAGCCAACGGCGAAAGGAAGCTGGAAGCAGTACGCCGGGTGCCGCAGCAAACTACAGAAAAGGCGAGAGTTGCGCGAGGACAACATTGACGACTTCGGGCAAACGTGGAGGCGGGACCAGATTGGTGAAGGCAATGAGCGGGCGTTTGGCGACGAAGACGCGGAATGGCAGCACGGTGTTTTACTGATTGTCAATAGATATCGAGAGTACCGGAATCGGGTGGTCCGAGGCATGGGCCATAAAAGCGGCAGCTGGGCTGCCGCACTCCAAATAGTTAGTCGAGTTTGCTGACTTTGGCGGATTTGACGGCGGGAGAGCGTTCCTGGCGGGCGGCGTACTTTTCGGCCTGCTCCTGATTGGTGAAGACGCGAGCGAACTGTTCATCGTCGTGATACGTGATGACTACTCGGAACTGATCGTGTTTGCGAAAGGGCTTGCGCAGGGCGCGCAACTGTTCTCTGGTGAGTTTCATTGCAAAAAGGGTATCATGCCAAACCATGGTGACGACTAAAAAGCAGGCTCGACGAAATCCAACAGCTCACCGGTGCCGCTGCGGGCACGGGAAAGCGATCCATCACGCAACGCGAAGTGGGAAAGTGTTCAAGAGCGTCTGCTGGCATCCGGGCTGCAAGTGCAAAGACTACAATCCGGAAGCCAAAGCGAACTGAGCAAGATCACGCGCCCCGGGTTCTAAAATTGGACCTGGGGCACCCGCATCCGCCGTGCTCGCTGCGCCCCACATAAAGCAATAAGAGCCGAAATGTTTCCGCAATTGTCCAACGACCACCGCTTCGCGTTCTTCTTGTTGCTGGTGGCGATGTTCGCTGCACTTTTCTGGTGGTGGAATCGCGGAGCGAAGAAGTGGCTGGAGGGACGCGACCGGGCGAAAAAGTCGCTGAATACCGCGGAGCGACTCGAGGGTGAACCACGGCGGAGGGCGGCGGCTCCGCTGAGATATTCGGAACAAGAGTTTCAGGAGATGGTGGCGAGCGCTCTGGACGAAGTTCCGGCGGAGTTCGATAGGGAGTGGAAGAACGTTGCGGTGATCGTGAGCACGGAGTGGCCGAGCGTGGAGGAAAGGGAAAAATTGGAGATAGGGGACGAGGATTTGCTGCTGGGTTCGTACTCCGGGTTGGCGCGCAGCGAGGGCGTGCATTCCGCAAGCGTGCCGCACGTGATCGTGATCTATCAGCCTGCGCTTGAGATGCTTTGTGGCGGCGATAAAAAGCGAATTGAGCGGCAAATCCGAAAAACTGTTTTGCACGAACTTGCGCACCATCTTGGGATGTCGCACGAGAGGATGCGGAAGATTGGTTTGTGATTTAGACGGGGCGAAAACGGGAATTGGAAGGGCAGCAGGAAAAGGAGGGTAAATGCGAAGAGCGGTTTTGGCGTTTATGGTTGGCTTGGGAGTGATGGCCGGTGGCTGCAGTATGAATGTGAATGTTGACCGGTCTGGCGATGCGGCGGAGTTGCGGAAACTCGATGAGCAGTGGTCGGCCGCGGCGGCGAAGAATGATCTGGAGACGACGTTGTCGTTTTATTCAGACGACGCGGTGGTGCTGCCGGGAAACGCGCCGATCGCCAGGGATAAAAAGGCGATCCGGGAAATTTGGGCGGGGATGCTTGCGCCGGGGACGGCGGTGTCGTGGAAGGTGACGAAGGCGGAAGTGGCGAAGTCGGGCGAGCTCGGCTATCTCTACGGGACTTATGAATTGACGATGAAGGATGCGAAGGGCGGTCCAGCGGTGCAGGATAAGGGCAAGCTGGTTGAGATCTGGAAGAAGCAGGCGGACGGGAGCTGGAAGTGCATTGTGGATACGTACAATTCGGATTTGCCGATGGCGTCGGCGGGCGGAGCGACGAAGTGATGCAGGGCCAAGCGCTTAAGACTTGCCATCCACTGTGGGCTTTAGAACCATGCACGGATTGGGTGTCCGCGCTCACCCCAGAAGATGAACCAGCGTCCTGCAGAACGGACGATATCAAGCTGGTCGGCAATGGGGATTCGCTCTGGCTCCTTGGCTAGTCCCAGGCGAGAAAGCAGCGTACGCCGACGCGGTGGCGCTTTATCGACGGCCGCTGCATCGGCAGCCGCAAGGAGCGCTCGGCCATAAGCGACCGCCTCGTCGGGGAACTTGTGGTTCCAAGCGTCGTTCAAAACATCGTTGCCTAGCACGTCCTGGCAATCATTGAAAAATGACCCGCGGAAGCTGGTCTCATCGGCGCCCTCGTACATGCCCGCGTTGGAGTAGTGTGGAACGCCATCGCATTGTACGAGGCGAACGACATAGTAGCCTTCAAATTTCTTCAGGATCGCCGCCGCTTCTTCCTGCGTGTTCGGCTTGCGTGCTTCCAATATCCAATCGTTTGCTGAAGTGTCTTGTCCAACGCGAGGTGCACCAATGCGTTGATAGCCGGGAATGCTAATTTCCTGGAAGCGGGCAACTTCCGCCTCTGATACGTTTTCGTCAGTAAAGGATCGCTGCAAAAGCTCGCGCCACTCGCGCTCATGGCCGGGCTTGACACAACCCTCAACAATTAGGTCGAGACCCATCGCGTTCGGATACTAATACAAGAAGACGCCGTCTTGCTCTAGGCGGTAGGCAAAATGTGGAGGAAGCAGCTTGGACAACAAACGATGTGCCAAAAAGCAGATCGAAGGGCAAAAGGAAAATGGCCACGCGGAATGCTCAATCAGTTTCGCGACAGCACGGCTCCAAAAGCTGGCGCAAGCCTTGGCGGTTTGCGGTCGAACAAAAGGAAAGTTGACTTGACGCCATATACTGCTTTCAAGAAACCACATAACAACACAGCCTGCGGCGAACTAACCGATAATGCAGATCAACTGAGAATTAGGCGAGGCCCTCGGAGAAGCGAACGATATGTCCAGTACGAACAAATTCGAAACGGCGCGAACGCGAATGTTGAGGGCAACAAAGCTGTCAAAGGAAGATGAGCGGACGGTTGGTCACATCGAGGAATTTGGCTGTTCCGTCGTGAGTGTCAAAAAGACGAAATACGGTCTTGGATGGTCTTACACCATTGGAGTTTTTGACACGTGCGGCAAACCAGAAATCATCACCGTTGGACTGCCGCCGGAAACCGCACATTTCGCGCTTAATGAGGCCGCGAGACTGTCTCGTGAAGGCATTGACCTTACAAACGGACGACACCGGGGTGTAATCGGCGACGTTGAGTGCGAGTTTCGTCCAGTTGCCCCGAAGTGGGTTGCCCAGCTGATGGGATGGGCGTTGTGGTACTACGGCGGATCAGATTTTTCGGTTCTACAAGCAGTGTATCCGGATCTTGAGAATCGCTTTCCTGAGGACGAAGAGTTTGACAAGGAATTCGAGCAGCCGCTGATGCAGCCCGAAGTGCCTATGAATAAAGTCGAGGATGATTTTTGGGCTGCAACAGATCCGAAAAGCAGTCTATTCAACTGGAAGTTCCCAGACCCTCCTCATACAGGAGTCTTTCTTTCAGAAGCCGTTCATAACGGGAGCGAGCCGGTCACCTACGTCGCGCACGATGCTGACGATGGAGCATGGCAGTTTCTAGGTGAAAGCATGACGGGCGGAGGTGGACCCGTGCTGTCCTGTTTTCATCATCCGATTGATCGCGACCCTAGCCTCACAGAGTTGGCCGACCTGCCTTTAGGGTGGTACGCCAAACGCGGTAAGGTCGGGGAACCTTGGGTCCGGAACAAGAAACACTAATCAATGCCTGTTGAGGCGATTGAGTTTAGCTAGGCGTTTTTCCGGTTGGCCGTCTTTTACAGATATAGCTTGCGGAAGTGCGGCGCTAGAGGGTACAACACGGGCAATGGCGGAGACTCCCCAGCTGCGGCATTCCTTATTGGTGCGCCTGACACATTGGTTGACGGCGCTAGCGTTTTTGGCGTTGTTGGTTACGGGACTGGAAATAGTTGTGTCTCACCCGCGGTTTTATTGGGGTGAGGTCGGGAACGTCAACACGAAGCCGTTGTTCCAGATACCGATACCGGCTTCGCGAAGCCTTGTTCCTACGGGATACGGATACACGCTACCGGACCAGAATGGCTGGAGCCGGTATCTGCATTTTCAGTCGGCGTGGCTGCTGGTGCTGACGGGCTTATTGTACGTTGGCGTGGGGGTGTTTCGCGGCCATTTCCGGCGCACGCTGGTTCCGACGCGCTCTGACCTTTCAGCGAAGCGGCTGATGGCTTCGATCGTGGAGCATATGCGATTTAGGCGACCTGGTCCGGACGAGGTGTGGTCTTACAACGTGTTGCAGCGGCTGGCGTACCTGGTCATCATTTTTGCGGGATTTCCGCTGATTATCTGGACGGGGCTGGCGATGTCGCCGTCGTTTGTGTCGGCGTTTCCGTGGACGGTGAACATTCTGGGAGGGCAGCAGTCGGCGCGGACGCTGCACTTTTTTCTGACGGGAGCGCTGGTGCTGTTCCTACTGGTGCATGTATTGATGGTGATTGTGGCGGGATTTTGGAGCCGGGTGCGGGCGATGGTTACGGGAAGGGCTGGAGCGCGGTAGGAAAGTCAGTTGCGGGAGCAGAAGACAGGAGAGATTCATCGAGCGAAACCCGCTCGATGGAAAACCGTACCTCGACTGCGCAGGCCGGCGCGTTCTCACGAGACGAACGCGAAGAAAAAAACGTCGGTCTGCTCCGCTCGGAATGACAATTGGGGTTTAGCGGCGAGGGTGAAGAGTTGGCACACAAAGCGGGGCCAGCTGGAGAGACGATGAGCAAGATTACGCGACGGCGATTGATTGCGGCGGGTGCAGCGACTGCGGCGGGCGCGGGCGGGCTTGCGGTTGCAGCGAAGCTGGCGCACCGGTATGGACTGGTGCCGCCGGATTCGGGCGGAATTTATGGACCGGGCGCGACGCTGACCTATGCGGCGCAGAGGTTGTTGACAAGGCATTCGATGGCGCGGGAGTTTTCGCGGAGCCAGATTTGCGCTAAGCCGCTGCAGAATGAAGTTGCGCCGCTCGGAGAAGAGTTCAAGAAGCTACAGACGGCGGGCTTTGCGGATTGGCAAGTGAAGGTGGATGGCCAGGTGGCGAATCCGACGTCGTTTTCGGTTGCGGAGCTGAAGAGTTTGCCTCGGCGCAGCCACATCACGATGATTCAGTGCGAGGAAGGCTGGTCGTACATCGCGGAATGGACGGGCGTGCCGTTGTCGCACGTGCTGACACTGGTGGGAGCGGCGCCACAGGCGACGCATGTGGTTTATCGCTCGTTTCAAACGGATTGGTGGGAGAGCATTGACATGGCGGATGCGCTGCATCCGCAAACGCTGCTGGCACATGAGATGAACGGCGGCGAGTTGCCAGTCGGATTTGGCGGGCCGGTGCGAATGCGCGTGACGCGGCAGCTGGGCTACAAGAGCGTGAAATATATTACGAGTCTGACGGTGACGGACAACATCAAGCAGTTTGGAAAAGGGCTGGGATCGTCATCGCCCGAGGCCGGTTATGCGTGGTTTGCGGGGATTTAGTCTCCGTAAATTGTGTCTACGTCCCCTTAGATTTTTCCGCTAGAGGGTGTCGGCTTAGGCTAGGGCTTATCGGCGAGTCTGAATTTCCTCTACCGTCAGCGGAGCCAGCGCAAGCAAGCCAAAGAAGATGAAAACCAGACCGGCTTACCACTGCTCTGGCCACAGGTGCCATAAATAGACCCCTACAGCACAGACTGCAGCGCTACGCAGGCAGACAATCGATAACAGCAACCGTTCCCATCTTGAAGTCAGCGGAGGCGCGACATCCGAAGGAGCCTTGGCTGGAGTGACGAGGCAAACCGCGAATTGCTGTCCACGCCAGAGAAATATTGCAATCCAGGCACAACCGAAAGGAACGAAACCCGCTCGGATTAGGCAAACGCCAAGACCAACGCCGACCAGCGCCATCGCTATTAGGCCAACGATTTGCCATCGACGCGTATTGATCATCAGCCGGATTTTACTTGGCTGGAGTTCCGAAGGTGCTAGTCGTCTTTGGCTCGATTGCGAATGAGAAACGCCGACTGGTTCGCCGCCAGACGATCAGCAGGACAATGCCGATGAGGATGAGGGCGAGGGAGAGGCCGATCCACAGGCCGAGGGCGCCCCAGTTGCGGCGAAAGCAGAGCCAGGCGCCGAGCGGGAGGCCGATGATCCAGTAGGCGGTGAAGTGGCAGAGCATGGGCGTGCGAGTGTCGCCAGCGCCGCGGAGGGCTCCGGTGGCTACGGACTGGATGCCGTCGAAAAGCTGGAAGGCGGCGCCTGCGGCGAGAAGCGTGGCGGTGTTGCGGATAACGTTGACGTCGGTGGTGTAGATGCGGGCAATCCACTGGGGAACGGCGAGGAGGACGACGCCGGCGAGGGTCATGAAGGACGCGCCGATGAATATGGCGGTGCCGCCGGCGACGGTGGCCCCGCGCGGATCTTTGCGGCCGAGAGCCTGGCCGACGCGGACGGCTGCGGCAGAGGCGATACCCAAAGGAACCATGTAAGTGAATGCCACCGTGTTTAAAGCAATTTGGTGGGTGGCGAGCGGGATGGCTCCGAGGCGCGCGATGAGCGCGGTGACGGTGGCGAAGACTCCGCTTTCGAGCGTGAACTGCATGGCGGCGGGTATGCCGAGGGCGATGAGTTGCTTGATGCGGCCGAGATCGATGTCGACCGGAGTTTTGAGGAGCTCCGTGCGGTGCTTGTGGTCGTACCAGAAAAGATAGCCGATGAGGACGGCGGCCATGTACACGCGAGCGATGGCGGTAGACCAGCCGGAGCCGACGGTGCCCATCGCCGGGAAGCCCCACTTGCCGTAGATGAGCAGCCAGTTGAAGACCGCGTTGACGATGTTGGCGGTGACGAGAGCGAAGGCGACGGGGCGGACCATATTCATGGCCTGCAGACAGCGGCGCACGGCGAAGTAGAGGAGGAGAGGGAAGAGGCCCCAGGTGAGCGCGTTGGTGTAGGGAATGGTTTCGAGAGCGACGGCGGCGTCGACATGGCTGGCACGAAGAAGCTGTGGCAGAAAAAAAATGGGAGCGGAGAGAAGCGGCGTGAGCGCGATGCTGAGATAAACACCGTTGATCAGCGAGCGGTGACAATCTTCGCGGCGGCCGGCGCCGAAGGCTTGCGAGACGAGGGTGTCGAGACCCAGGAGGAGACCTTCACCGAAAAGAGCGAGCACGATGAAGAGGGCGGAGCCGAGGCTGACGGCTCCCATAGCCACGGCGGAGTTGGGGAGGCGGCCGACCATCATGGTGTCAACGATGGCCATGCTCATCCAGCCGAGTTCGGCGAGGACGAGAGGAAGTGCGAGGTGGAGCGTGGGGCGGACTTCCGCGGCGTAGGGTTGGAGGCGACCTGGCATTTGGTGGAGAAAGTTTACGGGCGACGGCTTGGTGTAGCAAATTTTGCGGACGTTAAGCTTCGGAGAGAAGAGCGCGTGGGGTATGCTCTTGCGGCGAGGGGAATATGAATCTGAGAGAAATTCGTTTCATCCGGCAGTCGGCGGTGTTGGCGCTGGCGGGTTCGTTGTCGGCGGTGGCATCGGTAGGGCAACAGAGTGCGCCGCCAGCTTCGCAAGAGCAGGCTGCGAGGCAGGCAGAGGCAAAGACGGTGCCGACGCCCGGGATTCCGTCTACTGGATTTGCTGGGCTCGATCAGTATCGTGCGTCGCGGGCGCCGATGCTGCTCGATGATTATGGGCAACTGGCGCGTTATCGCGCGGCGGATGAGGAGTTGTTGAAGATGGGGCCGGTGAAAGATCGCGTGGTGTTTTTTGGCGATTCGATCACGGACATGTGGAAACTGGAGAACAATTTTCAGGGAAAGCCTTATGTGAATCGCGGCATCGGAGGGCAGACGACGCCGCAGATGCTGGTGCGGTTTCGGCAGGATGTGATTGACCTGAAGCCGAGCGCGGTGGTGATTTTGGCGGGGACGAACGACATTGCGGGGAACACGGGCCCGATCAAGAACGAGAATATTGAGGCAAACCTGGCGTCGATGGCCGAGCTCGCGAAGGCTCACGGGATTGCTGTGATTTTTGCTTCTATCCTGCCGGTACACAATTACACGGAGAAGTCGCAGGATTTTTTTGCGCAGCGGCCGGGGGCGCGGATTTTGGAAGTGAATCGGTGGCTGAAGGACTACTGCGCGAAGAACGGGATGGTGTATTTGGACTATTTTTCGGCGGTGGTCGATGGGAAGGGATTGTTGAAAAAAGAGCTGGCCGAGGATGGGCTACATCCGAACGATGCGGGGTACAAGATTATGGCGCCGCTGGCGGAGGCGGCGATTGCCAAGGCTGCGGGCGGGAAGTGAAGAAACAAGACGCCGCTCGGGGAGATTGACGTTTGCGGGAAGTTACCCCATGCGGCCGCCGCAGCGGCCTGCGGCTTCGAACAGCGACAATAGATTGGTCATGCTGAAGAGATCGCGCACCTGTTGGCGCGCGTTTACGACTTCGAGCTTGCAACCGCGCGTGCGCGCGGAAACATGAAGGGCGACAACGGCGCCGAGGCCGGAGCTGTCGATCATCGGGACTTCTTTCAGGTCCAGCACGATGCGGCGTTTTTTTGTGCAGGCGTCAAGCATGGCCTGCTTCAATGCAGGGACGTTTTCGCTGACCAGCTTGCCGAAACATTCCACTACCAAACAGTCTTCTGCTTCGGTTTGTTGGACACGGAATCCCCTGGTTGTGCTGGCTGCGTCGGTGGCTGGCATGTTGTTCTCCGATTTGCACAGCACGATAGCACAAGTGAGTGAGGTCTTCGGGCGAGAACGCCAGAGAGCCGGCGCTACGACAAAAGGCAGCGACGCAAAGTCCTCCTATGGAGGGGCGGACCGTTGCTGCGTGTTAGTGAAGGAGCTTTGCGAAGGCGGTGGAGGCGATTATAGCGGAGACGGCGTTGATGTCGGGAGCCAAGGGCCGGTCTTCGGTGACTTTGCGGGATTTTGCGCGGATGGCGGCATAGGCCTCGGAAGCGAGTGTGCCGGTCTTCAGCGGGGCGAGAAGGTCGATGCCTTGGCAGGCGCAAAGAAGCTCAATGGCGAGAATGTGCTGCAGGTTGCGGAGCATACGCGAGAGGCGGCGGGCACCGCTCATGCCCATGGAGACGTAGTCTTCCTGATTGCCGCTCGTGGAGATGGAATCGACGGAGTGAGGCGCGGCGAGAGCTTTGTTTTCGCTGGCGAGGGCGGCGGCGGTGACTTGCGCGATCATGAAGCCGGAGTTGAGGCCAGGTTCGGGGGTGAGAAATGCGGGTAACAGGCTGGTGAGCGGGTTGGTCATCTGCTCGATGCGGCGTTCGGCGATGCCGCCTAGCGTGGCGATGGCGATGGCGACCTGATCGGCGGCCATGGCAAGAGGCTGGCCGTGGAAATTTCCGCCGCTGACGATGTCGCCGTCGCCGGTTTCTTTTACGAAGACGAGAGGATTGTCAGTGGCGCTGTTTAGCTCGACTTGGGCGAGTTCACGGGCTTGCGAGAGAGAATCGCGGACGGCGCCGTGGACTTGCGGTGTGCAGCGGAGGCTGTAAGCGTCCTGCACGCGCGTGTCTTTTTCTGCGGAACGATGTGATTCGCGGATTTCACTTCCTTCGTTGAGGTGCGCGAGATTGCGCGCGGTCCGGCCGGCCCCGGAGTAAGGGCGTGCGTGCATGATGCGGGAGTCGAATGCGCCCGGGCTGCCGCGAAGGGCGTCGAGCGAAAGTGCGGCGGCGACGTCGGCGGTGTCGGCGAGCGCGTCAGCTTCGCGCAGAGCGAGGCTGAGTAGGGCGAGCATGCCTTGCGTGCCGTTGAGGAGGGAGAGGCCTTCCTTAGCATCGAGCGTAACTGGTGTAATTCTTGTGCGGCGGAGGGCTTCGGACCCGGAAAGAATTTCGCCGCGGAGTTCGGCGGTGCCTTCTCCGATGACGACGTGCGCGAGATGAGCGAGGGGAGCGAGATCGCCAGAAGCGCCCACGGAACCTTGCGAGGGAATGACGGGATGAACTTTAGTGTTGAGCATCGCGCAGAGGGTTTCGACAGTGCTGGGGCGGACACCGCTGAGCCCCTTGGCGAGAGCGTTGGCGCGGAGAAGCATCATGGCTCGCGTTTCGGGGATGGAGAGAGGCTCGCCGACTCCGCAGGCGTGTGAGCGCACGAGATTGACCTGCAACTGGCGGACTTGTTCCGAAGAGATGCGAACACTGGCAAGCTTGCCGAAGCCGGTGTTGATGCCGTAGGCGGTTTTGCCGGAGGCGACCAGTTTGTCTACGACGGCGCGCGAGGCTTGCATGCGCTCGGCGGCGATGGGGGAAAGGGAAACCGGTTCGTGGTCGAGTGCGATGCGGTGGAGCTGGTCGAAAGTAAGGTCGTTGCCCGTCAGTTGGATGCTCATGCGGGATAAAAGATTAACACACGGTACGAGGCTGGGCGTGCAAGGTCGGGTTTGCCTTTCCGGAGAAATTCATTGCCACTGCGACGTTGGAACTGCGGTCTCGCTCAAATTTGCTACAAATCGGCAGCCTCTCTAAGGAGGAGACGTACGGCAACAGTAACGAAAGTTCGCGACAGCGCGTCTCACCGTCGGTACGAATCGCCGTAGGACTCAACGGAGAAAAACATGAACAAGCCGCTGTGGCTGCTGACGACAATCTTGTGGGCAGTTCCTGCATTCGGGCAGAACCAGCCCACGGACTTACGGATGGCGGCGGGATGTGGGCCAGCGAGCGCTCAATTTAGCGTCAAGGTGAACAAGTCGAAGCACGAAATCGTGCAGCCGGAGGCAGGCAAATCGCTGGTGTATGTCATCGTCCAAGAGATACCGCATCCGGGACAGGCACTGTATATCGGCAACATCACGACGAGGGTCGGCGCCGATGGAACGTGGGTAGGAGCAAACTACGGCGAGTCTTACATCTCGTTCCAGCTCGAACCTGGCGAACATCGGATTTGTGCCGATTGGCAATCGAGTCGCAAGTCTTTGCAGAAATTGTCCAGCGCATCCGATCTAACTGCGGAAGTCGGGAAGACATATTACTTTGTGTTGGAACTAAGGACGGGCGTTCCGATGAACGGTCGGGAGGATAGTGTTTTCCCCGCAGCAAACTTGAAGTTAAAGGCCGTAGATGGTTCGGAGGGAATGCTGCTCGTCTCGAGGACCGGCCAAAGCAACTGGGAGCTGAAAAAGGGCGCTCAGTCTGCCGCGGTAACCGGGCTCGGGCGAGAGGAGCCTTGCGCCGACAGTGCGCTGAAGGCGGAGCGATATTTTCCCGGAAGGCTTTTGGGCTTGCCGTCGCGGCCGCAGATGACGTGCGTCGTGGCACCGGTGGCCAAAAGCGTCTCGTCAGAGTCGCGCAGGAGCTCGTAGGAATATTTCACGACGCGGTTGCCGGCTTGAGAAATACGAGTACGGACGCGGAGGAGTTCGTCGTAGCGCGCGGGAAGCAAGTAGCGGCAGCTGGCTTCCGCGACCACGATGTAGCAGTCGTCTTCGGTTTCCATAAGCTTGTATTCGAAGCCCAGAGCGCGCATCAGTTCGACGCGGCCGATTTCAAACCAGATGAGATAGTTCGCGTGATAGACCACACCCATTTGGTCGGTTTCGGCGTAGCGCACGCGGATTGTGGCGTCGTGAAATTCCATGCGAGCTCCTCGGTGAGGATTCAGTGTACAGGAAGCGCTCGCCAAGGATTCGCGTAGAGTCGCGGAGACGGAAAGGAAATCGGCCAGGCCCTATTCGTCTTTCCAGACGGGTTTTCGTTTTTCGAGGAAGGATGCGATGCCTTCCTTAAAGTCGGGCGTGCAGCGGATGCGGGCATTTTCGAGCACGGCGCGTTCGAGGTCAGCGTCCACACCGGCTTGTTCAGCGGTGACGAGAAGGCGCTTGGCGCGGCTGAGGCTGCCAGGGCTGACTTCGACGAGATAATCGGCCAGTTCGCTGGCGCGAGCCATCAGTTTATCGGGTTCGACAATTTCGCTGATAAGGCCGAGCTGTTGCGCTTCCTTCGCGGAAATCTTGCGGCCGGTGAGAAGGAGGTCGCGGGCGCGCTTGTCTCCGATCTGGCGCGTTAGAAAGACCGAAACAATAGCAGGAAGAAACCCGATGCGTACTTCGGTGTAGCCGAAACAGGCTTCCGGCACCGACAGGGTGAAATCGCAAAGGGTGGCTATGCCGCAGCCGCCGGCGAGCGCGAAACCGTTTACAGCGGCGATCATCGGGCGCGGGAAGCTCCAGATGCGGCGGAAAAGCTTGGCCATGCGTTTTGAGTCTTCCTGATTTTCCTGCGGAGACTGCTTGGCGATGGCTTGAAGCATGTCCAGATCCATGCCAGCGCAGAAAGCGGGGCCGGCACCGGTCATGATCACTACCCGTACTTTCTTCTTCTCGATGTCGTCGAGTGCGGTCTGCAGCTCCGCAATCATAGTCGGAGTGATGGCGTTCCGCTTGTCGGGACGGTTCAGCGTAATGGTGGCGCGCTCGGCGCCGTACTCGAGCAGCAGAGTGGAAAATGTCACAGGGCCTCCATCTGGTGAAATGTTTACACCGCAAGCGGGCTAACTTGCAATCGGGGCGTGGGCGTACTTGGTGCGAATCTCGTTGGTCATATCCAGGACTTTGCTGAGCTTCGACTCGTCGATGCCGGTGTCACCGCCGGCTTTTTTGGTGGCGGCGAGGATGTCTTCGGTGCGGATGTTGCCAACGAGCTCGTCACCTGCGAAAGGGCAGCCGCCGAGTCCGGTGAGTGCGCCGTCGAATCGGCGGCAGCCTGCATGGAAGGCAGCGAGAATCTTGGCTTCGGCATTTTCGGGGCGGCTGTGGAGATGCACACCGAGTTCGATGCCTGCAACGCAGGAGTTGGCACGCTGGAAAACGTCGGCGACAAGTTCAGGCGTGGCGTTGCCTGCCGTGTCGGCGAGGGAAACAGTTTTAACGCGAATGTCTTTGAGCCATTCGAGTGTTTCTTCGACGATTTCGAACCCCCAAGGTTCATCGTAAGGATTGCCGAAGGCCATCGAGATGTAGATGACGAGGCCTTTGTTGGCCGCTTTGCTTTGTTTGTTGAGAGTTTCTACCAGCGCGCGGGATTCGCCGCGGGTCATGTTGGCGTTGGCGCGACGGAAGTAGGCGGAAATCGAGTAGGGGTAGCCGACCGTAGTCACACCGGGAGTAGCGAGTGCGCGCTCGAGACCTTTTTCGTTGACGACAATGCCGATGATTTCCGGCGGCTCGGCGTTTGGCGGCAGGGAAGCGAGGAATCTCTGCATCACTTCTTCACTGTCAGCCATTTGCTTAACGTGCTTGGGGGAGACGAAGCTGACCGCATCGATGTGCTTGAAGCCGGCCACAACAAGCTCTTTCAAGTATGCGGCTTTGTAGTCGGCAGGAATGATTTCCTGCAGGCCTTGCCAGGCATCACGTGGGCATTCGATCAATTTGACCGCTTCATTCACTGAACTCTTCTCCGAACTGCTCTGACCGCTTGCGCGGATAGAAGAAGGGCACCAACCACGACGGAAATCAGGCTGGCCCAACCTATGCCTTCTTCAATCGTAGTTAGCTCCCAGTACGCCAGCCAAGCACTTGGGTGTTCTCGCGCAAACTTCACCCGGCGCGAATATTCCAGGTCGTCGATAAGTAATAGTAAGCAGCCCACAATGCAGAATACCAACCCGAAGACAAGTCCTCGTGGCTTCATCAGGTCTGCAATACTCCGGTTTTGAATTCAGGAAGGTGGGAGTTCAGGGCGGCGGCTTCGAGCGCCCAGATGAGCGATTCGCGGGTTTTCGCGGGGTCGATGATGGCGTCGACCCAGAGTCGAGCGGCGGCGTAGCGCGGGTCAGCCTGGTAGTCGTAAGTAGCACGCGTGGTCTCGTAGAGCTTCTTCCTCTCTTTTTCGTCGACCTTCTTGCCTTCGCGTTCCAACTGTTTCAGTTTGATTTCGGCAAGTGTGGTCGCGGCAGCTTCACCGCTCATGACGGCGTAGCGCGCTGTGGGCCAGGCGAAAATGAAGCGTGGATCGTAGGCTTTGCCGCACATGGCGTAGTGGCCAGCGCCGAAGCTGCCGCCGCAAATCACGGAAATTTTGGGCACAACACTATTGGAGACCGCGTTGACCATTTTTGCGCCGGCGCGGATGATGCCGGACCATTCCGCGTCTTTGCCGACCATGAAGCCGTTGACGTCGTGAAGAAAAACCAGCGGAATGCGGTTCTGGTTGCAGTCGAGAATGAAACGGGCCGCTTTTTCGGCGGATTCGGTGTAGATGACGCCGCCGAACTCGATGCGTTTTTGATCGGAGTGCGGCGCGGTGGTTTGCACGTGTTTTTTCTGATTAGCGACGATGCCTACGGCCCATCCGCCGATGCGGGCATAGCCGCAGAGGAGCGTTTCGCCATATTCGGCACGGTATTCTTCGAATTCGCTGGCGTCCACAATGCGAGCGATGATTTCGCGCATGTCGTATTGCTTGCCGGCGTCGCTGGAAAAGATGCCGTAGATTTCCTCGGCAGGGAACAGCGGGTCGCGCGTCGTGATACGGCTGAAGATGGCCGGATCTGGCGCGCCCATCTTGTCGACGAGAGCGCGGATACGGGCGAGGCAGGCGTCGTCGTCGGGCTCGCGAAAATCAACGGTGCCACTGACTTGCGCGTGCATTTTGGCTCCGCCCAGTTCTTCCGCGGAATATTTTTGGCCGATAGCGGCTTGCACGAGCGCGGGGCCAGCGAGAAAGAGCCCCGAGCCTTCGGTCATGAGGATGTGATCGCACATCACGGGGAGATAGGCGCCGCCGGCAACGCACATGCCCATGATGGCCGTAAGCTGCGGAATGCCCATGGCGGACATGACTGCGTTGTTGCGAAAAACGCGGCCGAAGTCGTCGGTGTCGGGGAAAACGTCTTCCTGCAAAGGGAGAAATATGCCCGCGGAATCGACGAGGTAGATCGTTGGAATCCGATTGTCAATCGCGATGTTTTGCGCGCGAATGACTTTCTTCGCGGTCATGGGGAAGAACGCGCCAGCTTTTACGGTAGCGTCATTCGCAATGATCATGAACAGGCGGCCACAGACGCGTGCGAGGCCGGTGACGGTTCCGGCGGAAGGTGCACCACCCCATTCCTCGTACATTTCGAATGCGGCGAAGGCCGCGAGTTCGAAAAAGTAGGAGCCCGGATCAATGAGTTTGGCGATGCGTTCGCGGGCAGTCAGGCGGCCTTTCTTGTGCTGGGCTTCGATGGATTTGGCGCCGCCGCCCTGGCGGATGATTTCGTCCTGATTTTTGATTTGTGTAAGGAGATCGATGACACGACGGGAATTTTTCTGAAAGTCGGGAGAGTTGCGGTTAATGGAGGATTTCAGAGTCGAAGCGGTCACGCAGCTCCCTCGCGGCGAAGTGACGACGAAGTTTCAGTATACAAGAAACAAGATGCCAGGGAGGACGATGCGGTAGACTCGTGCGCGAATGGAACCGATCTTGTTGAATCTAGAGTTGGCGCGGCGAATTGAACTGGCCGAAGCGCAAGCCGGTGCTGCCGGCGCGGTTTCGCTGGGCAAGCTACGGCCAGAGACGGGTGCTTGCGTTGCGAGGATTGCCGGCGGCTGGGCGGCGTACGCAGGCGCCGGATCGCCGGTGACGCAAGCGATTGGCTTAGGTCTGGACGGTGCTCCCGTTTCGCAGGAAGAGTTCGCAAAGCTGGAGAAGTTTTATCGCGACAGAAACGAGCCTGTTCGTGTTGAGGCTTGTCCGTTGGCTGATGCAAGTTTGTTCGAATGCTTTGCAGCGGCGGGATATCGCGTAACCGAATTCACCAATGTGATGGCGCAAAGTCTTGGAGATGGCGAACCGAAGCCACGAGCAAACACCAACGCAATCGAGGTACGGCGCGTATCTGCAACGGAGATCGATTTGTGGACGCGAACAGTGGCAACGGGATTTGCCGAAGGCCAGACTCCGCCGGGAGAGTTGCTCGCAGTGATGAAGGCATTTGCGCTGGCGGAAGGCGTGGAGTGTTATCTCGCGGAAATCGAGGGACGCTCTGCTGGCGGTGGAACACTGGTCTTGCGCGATAAAGTGGCGGGGCTGTTTGGAGCAGGCACGTTGCCGGAATTTCGCAAGCGCGGCGTGCAGACGGCATTGCTGAACGTGCGGATGGAACGCGGCCGGGAGGCTGGGTGCGACATTGCGGTGTGCCTGGGACGGCCGGGCAGCAGTTCGCAGCGCAATGTTGTGCGGCGGGGATTCCAGATTCTGTATACGCGGGTGAAGTTTGAGAAGTAAGCGTCAGGCAGCGTGCTTTTTCTGAATGAAGTCTACGATGGCTTGCGTGGACGTGCCGGGGAGGAAAATTCCGGCGATACCAGCCTGCTTGAGAGCGGGAATGTCCGCTTCGGGAATGATTCCTCCGACGAGAACCGTGACGTCATCCATCCCTTTTTCGTGAAGCAGTTTCATGATTTGCGGACAGATCGTGTTGTGCGCGCCGGAAAGAATCGATAGGCCAATCACGTTCACGTCTTCCTGGACGGCGGCGGAGGCGATCATCTCTGGCGTTTGGCGCAGGCCGGTGTAGATGACCTCCATGCCGGCGTCGCGCAGTGCGCGGGCGATGACTTTGGCACCGCGATCGTGACCGTCGAGGCCGGGCTTGGCGATGAGCACGCGAATTTTCTTTTCGGGCATTCCGCTGCGTCCTTTTAAAAACTCAGTATCGTTCTGGAAATTCTATAATTTTAGGTGACCGCGGTTTCTTCGTAAGTGCCGAAGACGACGCGCATAGCGTCGCAGATTTCGCCGAGCGTGGCGTACGCCTTCACGGCGTCATAGATGTGGGGCATCAGATTTTCGTGGCTGAGATGGCCGTTGGAAGAAGAGGACACGGGCTTGTTGTAGGACTCGGCAGCTTTTTTCAGTGCAAGAAGAGTACGGTCGACGGCGTCTTGCGAACGTTCGGCGCGGAGTCTGCTGAGGCGCGCCGCCTGACGATGGGCCACTGTTTCGTCAATTTGCAGAATTTCCAGCGGCTTTTCTTCAGAGATGAAGTCGTTGACGCCGACCATGATTTTTTCCTTTTTGTCGAGCGCCTGCTGGTAGCGATAGGAGGCTTCGGCGATCTCGCGCTGCGGGTAGCTGCGTTCGATGGCGGCGACCATGCCGCCCATGGCGTCAATCTTGCGGATGTAGTCCCAAGCGCCAGCTTCGACTTCGCTGGTCAGCGCTTCGACGAAATAGGAGCCGCCGAGCGGGTCGACGGTGTTGGTTACGCCAGTTTCGTGCGCGATGATCTGTTGCGTACGCAGCGCAATCGTAGCGGCAAATTCGGTGGGCAGGGCCCAGGCTTCGTCGAGCGAGTTGGTGTGCAGCGATTGCGTGCCGCCTAGAACGGCGGAGAGCGCCTGTAGCGCAGTGCGCACCACGTTGTTGAACGGTTGTTGCGCAGTGAGAGAGCACCCTGCGGTTTGTGTGTGGAAGCGCAGCGCCCAGGAGCGCGGACTCTTCGCGCCGTAGCGCTCGGTCATGGCCTGGTACCAGATACGGCGAGCCGCGCGGTACTTGGCGATTTCTTCGAAGAAGTCGCTGTGCGCGTTGAAGAAAAACGAAAGCTGCGGTGCAAAGTCGTCGATCTGCATGCCGCGGCGCACGGCCCACTCGATGTACTCCATGCCGTCGCGCAGCGTGAATGCCAGCTCCTGAATGGCGGTCGAGCCGGCTTCGCGAATGTGATAGCCGCTGATGGAAATGGGATTGAACTTAGGCGTGTGCTTTACGGCGAATTCGAAGGTGTCGACTACCAGCCGCATGGAAGGTTCGGGCGGGTAGATATATTCCTTCTGCGCGATGTATTCCTTGAGGATGTCGTTCTGCAGCGTGCCGGAGATTTTCTTCCAGTCAGCGCCCTGCTTTTCGGCGACCGCGAGATACATCGCCCAGATGACCGGCGCGGGCGAATTGATGGTCATCGAAGTCGTGACTTCGCCCAGCGGAATCTGGTCGAAGAGGACTTCCATGTCTGCGAGGGAACTGATGGCGACGCCGCATTTGCCGACTTCGCCTTCGGAGAGAGGATGGTCGGAGTCGTAGCCCATGAGCGTCGGGAGGTCGAAGGCTGTGGAGAGTCCGGTTTGGCCGTGGGTCAGGAGGTAACGGAAGCGTTCGTTGGTATTTTCAGCCGTACCGAAGCCAGCGAACTGGCGCATGGTCCAAAGGCGGCCGCGGTGCATGGTGGCGTGAATGCCGCGGGTGTAGGGCGGTTCGCCAGGGTGCGCGAGTTGCGTTTTGGGATCCCAGTTGGAAAGATCGGCTTCCGTGTAGAGGCGGCGAATCGGATGACCGGAGAGAGTCGTGAATTCTTTTTGCCGCTCGGGAGACTTCGCCAAAGCGAAAGCGAGAGTATTCATTTCCCAGGATTTTTCTTCGGGTGAAACGTTACGCGCCGGCGACAGTGGTGCAACGGCAGCAGGCGATTTGGGTTTTGTCTGGTCGCTCATCCTTGAGGCCGCGTGAAATCAGTCTGCGGGATTCGCCGAAAAGATAGATCCAATAACAATTTCTTATGCTAGATGAAAGCGAACGCGGGGGCAACCGGAGGTGAAGGTAACGTTGCGGCGCGGCCTAGATCAGGAGCCAGCAGGCCATCAGGAAAACGGTTGTCGCAATCAGGATAAAGACGACCTGGCGCACTCGCTTCTGCTGCTTCGAAACGAGAGTCAAGTTCTCAGGCAAAGGCAAGTCGAGCTCCAAAAGGCAAAAGAGTAGGATTAACCTGGCGTGGCGATGCCGAATATAGGCCCCAGCATCAGGCCCGTCAATTCGTTCCGCCTGCGTCAAGTAACGCCGACAGAAAACGGGCAGTATTGGAGTTCCCTCAAGAGAAAAAGGCTGGCAACGAATGCCAGCCTTCCTTTGAATTCAAGAGCGGTAAGGCCGCCGCCCCAAATGAAGTTACAAACTATTTTTGCCCAGACGACGCGGATCCGGTGCTGGTAGCGCTCTGCGCGTCGAGTTTCTTGAATAGCTTGTCGGTGCCGACGACCTGACCATTGAGTGTGCCCGGGATCAAAGTGTCTTTTTCGATGGCACCGCCTTTGCCGTTGTCGGCGATGGTCACGTTGTTGACTTCGAGAGTGCGGCCGAGCGCGCGTTCATAATTGGCTTTGGCTTCGACCAGGTCGGCGAGGGCGCGGAGTTCGGTGCCTTGGGCGGTGATCAGATCGCGCTGGGTGAGAATGACGTTGTACACGGTGGAAGCGCCGAGCTGGTATTTTTTCTGCTCGGCATCGAAAGTTTGCTGCTGCAGTTCGCGTGCTTTGCCGGCGGCTTCCACACGGGCCCGGTTCTGAACGAGCGCGATGTACGTGTTGCGGACGTCGAGAATCGCCGCGTTTTTCAGTTGTTGCAGCTGTGCTTCGGTTTGACGCTGCGTAAGTACAGCGCGTTGATAGTCGGCCTGGGCCACGCGGTTGCGAATCGGGATGTTCAGGTTAAGGCCCACGTAGTAGTCCGGGAACTGATTGTGAAAAATCTGGCTCTGCGCATCGCCAAGGCCACCGGTCTGGGTGCCCGTGACGGTCGTTGTGGAAGACGGTACAAAAACCTGCACCGGAACGTTGCCCGCGCCGAGAACTGTGACCGGATTGCCGTTGGCGTCAACCACCTGTCCACCCGCCGAGGCAGTGGTTGCGGTGATGGGGGAATTACCGGCGAGGCCTTGCGAGCCATATCGCGCGTTCAAGGTAGCAACGGGCAAGAGTGCTTTCTTGTTAGCCTTGGCGTCGATGCCTGCGTTGGTCAGGTTAATTTCCTGTTCAAGCAAATCGGGACGCTTGGTAAAGGCTTCCTTTACGGCTTCCTCGAAGGATGCGGCTTCCACGATGGCCGGAGGGGTCGGCTTGTCGGTGGTGATGATTTCGACGTTGACCAGATTGGGAGCCATCGGATCTTTCGAAATAGCATTGCGAAGAGTTTGCTGCTGCTGAAGCTGTGCCGTTTGCGCCACGATCAGGTTCTGTCGATCGGTGGCCAGTTCGGATTCCGCGCGGGTTACATCGAGCGGAGCCATGGTGCCGATTTCGAGCTGCTTCTTGTTATCGTTGTAAAGTTTTTCGGCCACGGTGACAGCCTGCTGCTGCACTTTGACGTTTTCGCGGGCGTAAGCAAGTTCGTAGTAAGCCGTGATAGCACCGGTAACGGTGGTGATGGCTTGCTGGGTGAAGGCCAGGTCGGCGATCTTGCGGTTATTTTTGGCGATCATGATGTTGCGTCGGTTGATGAAAGTGCCGAAGCCGTTGAGCAACTGTTGATAGATGTTGACGTAAAGCGCCGACTGCACCGAAGGATTGAAAAAGTTGACCGGAGAGCTGGAGGAACTGCGTGTATTGTCCCAGTTCACGCTGACCGTAGTGCCTGGTGAAAAACCTTGCGACACGCCAAAATTGTACTGATTGGTGTGTGTACCGAGACCGGTGACCAAAGCCGCGGTTCCGGTGCCCGAAATAAAAGGGTTGTTTACGGGAATGACCTGCGAGTCAAACGAAACAGTTCCGGTTACGGTCGGATCAAAACTCAGAAAGGGCACGTTGGCTTGCGAAAAAGGAAAACTGGCCCCGGCTGTACCGCGACCAACGCCGCCGGCTGCGGTGCTGAGCAGGTCAGTGTCGGCGAACCATACGTTATAGCGAGCGACTTCGATGTCCAAGCTATTCCGCAGGGCGAGCTCGATAGCATCCTGCAGACTGATCTCTAGTTTGCCATCGTGGATCAGTTGCTCAATCTTTGGAGAATTGGTGAGGTTCGGCGAAGGGATATTGCCACCTGTGTAGGGAGCGATGAGGTTGGGAAAGGCTTTGGGCGCACGCGAATAGTTGTATTTCGCCATGCCCAGCGAGATGGGCGGCGTCGAACCCGTGCCGACCGTGGTTTGTGCGGGCGTGGTGGGATTTTGCCCGGCGTTTTGCGCCAACGAGGGCGTTGTTGCGCCGAAGGCCAGAAACAACGCCAGCCACATCGCCGTCAGCGAACGTACAAGCTGCTTCATCATGTTGTGCTTATCCCCTCAAGTAGATGTCCCGCGGGACTTAAGATGCTGATTCTGAATATCTTCACTATCTAAACGCTTGCGGCCCCGTTTTTGTTTCATCAGAAACCGGCAGGAGAAGGCGTCCCGCCGGGAGCCGGGACGGATCGGCGGCACCTTGCAACGGAGTCAGAAAGTGTAACAGCGGATGCATTCCTTGACAACGCAACATCGTAGCCACTAAGCTCCTGACATTTCGACGTTTAGAGGAATTCAACGGTTAGCTTGGGCATGAGTGCGACGAACGAATACGTGAAGATTTTTGAGGCAGCGGGAGCCATCCGGCACGGGCATTTTGAGCTTTCCAGCGGCTTGCATAGCGCTACCTACGTGCAGTGTGCTTTGGCGCTGCAGTATCCGCGTTTTGCGGAACAATTAGGCCGGGCGCTTGCGGGACTGTTTTCCGACGCGGTGATTGAAGCGGTTGTGTCGCCGGCAATGGGCGGCTTGATCATCGGTCAAGAAGTGGCGCGAGCTCTTCCAGAGCCCAGGGCGCAGGCCGTTGCGGGCGGAGGCGTGCCAGCGCTGTTCGTCGAACGAGATGCCAGCGGCACGATGTGCATGCGCCGCGGGTTTTCCCTGCGTCCCGACCAGCATGTGCTGGTGGTTGAAGACGTTTGGACGACGGGCGGCTCGACGCAGGAAGCGATCCGCGTGGTGCAGGAAGCAGGTGGGCGCGTGGTCGCGGTCGGCGCTCTAATTGATCGCAGCGGCGGCACGATTGACTTTCCGGTGGAATCGCAAGCGCTGCTGAATCTTCCAATCGCCAGCTACGAACCTGACGAATGCCCGTTGTGCCGAGAAGGTTCGGCGGCGGTGAAACCGGGCAGCCGTTTTGTGCGCTCCGCGCCGTAAGATACTGACTGCTCTCGCGCATGCGCTATATCAAGCTTACGATTGCCTACGACGGCACGGATTTTCACGGCTGGCAGATTCAATCCGGCAAGCCGACGATTCAGGGCGAGATTGTCGCGATCCTGCGACGCTTGACTCAAGAAAACATCGCAATTCATGGAGCGGGGCGAACCGACGCGGGCGTGCATGCGTTGGGGCAGGTGGCGAGTTTTCGCACGCAAACCGCGCTTTCGACCGGTGATTTGCAGCGGGCGCTGAATGCGCTGCTGCCTCCGACGATCCGTATCGTGGCCTCGGAAGAAACCGGACCGGATTTCAACGCACGCTGGTCGGCTCGAGCAAAGATTTATCGCTACCGCCTATATCGCGGCAAAGTCGTGCCGCCAATGATTTGGCGCTACGTGCTGCACTATCCGTTCCCGTTGGATGAGGACAAAATGCGAGAGGCTACCGCTCGCTTCGTCGGCAGCCATGATTTCGCGGCATTTGCGGCGTCGACAGGCTCCGAAGAGGACGACAAGGAGCGATCGACCGTTCGCGAAATCTACTCGACGGAATTGACGCGCTCGGCAGACAACGAAGAACTGGTTTTCACTGTGCGGGGCCGATCTTTTCTACGGTACATGGTGCGGAAAATGGTTGGCACGCTGCTGGATGTCGGGCGGGGAAGGCTCGTGCCGGAAGACGTCGACAAGCTTTACGCGTTGAAAGACCGCTCGAAATCGGGTCCGACGGTGCCTGCACAGGGATTGTGTATGGTTTCGGTGGAGCACGAAGAAGCATTCCGGATCCGCTGAACCGTGCCTCGTGAGCTGCGCCGCTTTCAGTTACAATCGCCAAAGTTGCAATCTGCCTATTTGTGCGTGGAGTTTCCGTGCAACAGAACGAATGGATTTACGACTGGAACCTGGCCTCGCCTCCGCTGATACCTCCGGGCACGCGCATCTGGCTGAATGACGAGACTCTGCGTGACGGTCTGCAGAACCCTTCCGTCTACGATCCCGGCATCGACGAAAAAATTCGCATCCTGCATTTGATGGAGTCGCTGGGCATCGATTCAGTGAATATCGGCCTGCCGGGAGCAGGTACCCGCGCAGTGGAGCACACCGAGGCACTGGCGCGCGAGATCGCGACGAATCGGATGAAGATTCGACCAAACGCAGCGGCCCGCACACACGAAAACGACATTCGGCCGATCGTGGAGATTTCACAGCGAGTCGGCATTGCGATCGAAGCTGCGACATTCCTCGGTTCCTCTCCGATTCGACGCCTAGTTGAAGAGTGGACAGTCGATCACCTCGAACGTACTACGGAAAATGCGGTTAAGTTTGCCGTCAGCCACAATTTGCCCTCGATGTACGTGACGGAAGACACGATTCGAACCGATCCAGAAACCGTGAAGCGGTTGTACTCGGCAGCGATTCGCAGCGGAGCCCGTGCGATTGTGCTGTGCGACACCGTTGGGCATGCCACGCCACCGGGTGCGTACAATCTTGTAAAGTTTGCGATCGAAGAAGTTGTGAAGCCATCCGGTGAAAAGATTCGCGTGGACTGGCACGGCCATTGCGACCGCGGGTTGGCTATTGCGAATTCGTTATGGGCAATCGCGGGAGGTGCGCATCAGGTGCATGCCGCGGCAAACTCTTTGGGCGAACGCGTCGGCAACACGCCGATGGAGCTGATGTTGGTGAATCTGCGACTAATGGGGTTGATCGACCAGGACCTCTCGCAGTTGAAAGAGTACTGCGAGACGGTTGCGGCGGCGACGCACACCACCATCCCGCCGAACTACCCGGTGATTGGCAAAGACGCGTTTCGAACAGCAACAGGCGTTCATGCCGCAGCAATCGTGAAGGCTTTTCATAAAGGCAATGTGGAACTGGCGAACATCGTTTACAGCGGCGTGCCATCGCACCTGTTTGGCTTGGAACAGGTCATTGAAATCGGGCCGATGAGCGGGAAATCCAACGTGCTTTTCTGGCTGGAACGCCGCGGTATTCCTGCCGATGAAGCGCTGGTTGCGCGACTGCTGGACGCGGCCAAGAAATCCGCTCGTGTGTTGACGGAGGAAGAGTTGATCGCCCTTTCCGCCGGAGTGGCCCCGCATTGAAACTTGCCTGTGATTGGTGTCTGAAAAGCCTGCTGCTTTCGGGTATTCTGCTGAGCATGCCGGTTCGCCCAGTCGCTCATTTTCCCGCTCACCGATCGTCGAACTTTGCGCAACTGCCCAGCAACCCGCAGGTGCGCAGCGCCCTGGAGTGGTTCGCGAAACATCGCGCCTGGATTGATGACGAACAGGCACGCCTCACGGAAATTCCCGCACCTACATTCCAGGAAGCGGATCGGGCCGCGGCGGTTAAGGTCCTGCTGTCCGCCGTGGGACTGGAAGTTTCCACTGACAAGGCCGGTAACGTGATCGGACTGCTGCGCGGAACCGCCGACAAAGAGTTGGTGGTGCTCTCGGCGCATCTCGATACGGTTTTTCACGCCGGAACGGATGTGACCGTTCGCCGCGAAAAAAGCCGGATGAGCGCCCCGGGAATTTCCGACAACGGCGCGGGATTATCGGCCCTGGTTGCGGTGGCGCGCGCGATTCACGAAGCCCGTATTCAGCCACAACGCAGCATTCTGTTTGTCGCCAACGTGGGGGAAGAGGGCGAAGGCAATCTGCGCGGTATGCGTGCTCTGGTGGATTCTTATCGCGACCGATTGAAAAGCGTGATCGTGCTGGACGGTTCCAGCGTGGACCACGTCACGACGAAGGCGCTGGCGTCGCGCCGCGTGGAAGTGGTGATTACAGGCCCAGGCGGGCACAGCTGGTCAGACTTCGGCATTCCCAACCCTATTAACGCGCTGGTGCGAGGATCGGTTCGCTTCATCAACACGCGCGTGCCCACGTCACCGCGGACGACTTTCAACTTAGGGCAGATCGAAGGCGGAACGTCGGTGAATTCCGTCCCCCACGAGGCGCGACTGAAAGTGGATTTGCGTTCGGAAAGCGACGACGAACTGACGCGGCTGGAAACAGCGTTGCGAGATTGCGTTACGGCCGGCGCGCGAGATGAGATGGAAACATCGCGCGACCGTTCGAAAGGCAAGCTGGAGTGGAAGTTGGAGACGCTGGGAAATCGACCGGGCGGGGAACTCGCAGCAGGTTCGCCGCTGCTCGCGGCGTTGCGTGCGGCCGACGAATTCGTCGGGAATCAATCTCGCCTCGAGCGCGCATCCACTGACGCAAATATTCCGTTGTCGCTGGGAATCGATGCGATTGCGATCGGTGCGGGAGGGAATGGCGGCGGCGCGCACTCACTTCAGGAATGGTACGAACCGGACGGCCGCGAAACCGGCTTGCAGCGGGTGTTGTTGACCTTGTTCGGAGGTTCGGGAGTTGTTGCGGAGAAAACTCGATGAGACGCCGCTTTTTGCGCAAGCTATTTTGCGTAGCAATATTTGCGGGAAGTGTCAGCGGAATCGCCATTGGCCAGACTGCCCCAGCGCCAGCCCGCAGCGATCCGGAAATGACGTTGTACCGCAACGGGCGCATTTACACGAATGATCCGAGCGACCCGTGGGCCGTGGCCATGCTGGTGCGCGGAGAAGAAATTATCGCGGTTGGCGATGAAGACGAAGTAGGCGCGCTGGCCGAAAAGGCAACAAAGGTTGTTGATCTGGACAAACACTTCGTCATGCCGGGTTTTAACGACGCGCACGTTCATCTCGGCGGTGCCGGCCAGGATTGGCTGGCGGTGCGTTTGTTCGGAGCGCCAACCGTTGCGGAGTTGCAAAAGCGATTGGCGGCGGCCGTTGCCGAGCACAAAGAAGGGGAGTGGATCACCGGTTCGGGCTGGGACCACACGCTGTGGCCGGAGAAGAAATTTCCGAACCGGCAGCAATTGGATGAGGTTTCGCCGAAGAATCCTGTCGTGCTGACTCACGTATCCGGACACGTGGCGGTGGCAAATTCGCTTGCGTTGAAGCTCGCGGGAATCACGAAAGAGACGGCCAACCCCGTGGGCGGCGAGATCGAAAAAGACGGCGGCGGCGAACCTACCGGCATGCTTAAAGAAGGTTCGGCGATGCATTTGGTCGAGAGCAAGATTCCGCCGGCTAGCGCCGGGGAGCGCCGCCGCGGGATCGAACTGGCATTAGCCGATGTGGCGAAGAACGGCGTTACGTCCGTTCAGGACAATTCCGCTTGGGAGGATTTTCTGACTTACCGTGCGCTGAAAAACGACGGGAAGCTTACGGTGCGAATTACGGAGTGGCTGCCGTTCCCCGCGCCGGTGGATAGATTGGAACAGATGCGGCGGGACGGCGGAACGACTGATCCGTGGTTGCGCACGGGCGCTCTGAAAATGGTGACGGACGGCGCGCTTGGCTCGCGGACGGCGGCGATGCTGGCTCCTTATTCTGACGACTCTAAGACAAGTGGGATCATGACGATGGAGCCGGAGAAGTTGACCGCGCTGGCGATTGAGCGCGACAAGGCTGGCTTCCAGTTGAATTTTCACGCGATTGGCGACCGCGCCAACCGCCTATGTCTGGACGCGTTCGAGGCTGCTGCGAAAGCGAACGGTCCGCGTGACCGGCGGGACCGGATCGAACACGCTCAGGTCGTCGCGCCCGCGGAGTTCGCACGCTTTGCGCGGCTGCAGGTGATCGCTTCCATGCAGCCTTCGCACGAAACGACGGACATGCGCTGGGCTGAGCAACGGGTCGGGCCGGAACGCGCTAAAGGCGCCTACGCATGGGCCACGATGCGCAAGTACGGTGTGCGGTTGGCGTTTGGAACCGACTACGATGTGGAACCGATCAGTCCTTTTCGCGGGCTTTACGCATGCGTTACGCGCGAGTTACCGGACGGAGGTCCGAAGGGCGGCTGGGAGCCTCAGGAGAAGATTTCACTGGCCGATTGCATCCGCGCCTACACCAGCGGATCGGCGTACGGCGAGTTCATGGAAGGGAAGAAGGGCGAGTTGAAGCCCGGCGAGTTCGCCGATTTCATCGTACTATCCGACGATCTGACAAAGATTGCGCCGAGCGCCTACACCAAGGTCAACGTTCTCCACACCGTGGTCGGCGGCAGGATGGTTTACAGTGCGCCAGCCCAATAGGCGAAGACTCCTCGAGGCGGCCTTCCCGGATCTCAAGCGGGTATGTTTTGCCCGGAAAAGTCATTATTTTCATGTCTTTTGTAGCTGAACCATCCCGATGAGAGGCCGGCGGAATCGGCCCTTGAGATTGAGCGCAAATAAAAACTTCATTGACAGCACTGTCATGTGGTGCTAAATCCTAAATAACCGTGTCTCGTCTTCATTCTGCCTTGTGTCCGGCAGGATGCCGGGTTCCTTCAAGACGAGGCTTCACTAATTTAACGAACAAGCATTCCTGGAGATGCATTGGACCTGGAAAAGGGGTGGGTCTGTGCGAACCAAGCGAAGTGCGCTTTGGTATTGTCTTCTCTTGTTTGTTTGTACCTTTGTAATGCTGTCAGGTCCGACGTTGACGCTGGGGCAAACTTCCACGACGGGCTTCATCGTGGGTACCGTCAAGGATCCTAGCGGCGCGGCGGTAGTCAGTGCAACCGTAGTGGCGACCAGTCCGAATGCCATCCAGTCACATTCGGCGACCACGGGGGGCGACGGCAGCTTCACCATTCCCAACCTTCCGCCTGGCACCTACAGCGTGGTAGTTGGTGATGTGCAGGGTTTCAGGAAATACCGGGCAGACAACATCGCGGTGAATCTCGGGAGAAGTACTACCGTTGAGATCATGCTGGAAGTGGGCTCCGCAGCGACCGAAGTCGTAGTAACGGCGAACGCTGTAGCGATCGACACGGCCACGACGACCGCCGGTTCCAACGTGAGCACCGACCAGTTTTCTTACTTCCCGACTGCGCGCAACATACAGGGTCTTTACACGATTGCGCCATCGGCCACGCGCTCAGGTTTGCGCGACGCCTCTGGTCGCGACCGTGATCCCTCCATCGCTGGCTCGTCCGGGCCAGAAAATAACTACATCCTGGACGGCGTCAGCACGGCCGATCCGGCGTTCGGCGGCGGCGGGGCCAACCTGCCGTTTGAATTCGTGCAGGAAGTGGAGATCAAGACCGGCGCCTACGGAGCCGAATACGGCAAATCCACTGGCGGCATCTTCAACGTCATCACCAAGAGCGGCGGCAACGAAATTCATGGCGATGTTTTTGGCTACTTCACGCCCAGCGGCGCCGTGCGCGATGTGAAGAATTTCCCGTTCACCGGTTCAGCGGCGAACGGCTTTTCCGAGAAGGACATCGGCGGAGATATTGGCGGGCCGATCGTAAAGGACAAGCTGTGGTTTTTCGGCGCGGTCAATCCGCAGTGGCGGACCAACAATTACCTGACGCAGGCGTTCCATTTGCCTGTGACGAACGATGTGACCATACCCTTCTACGCGGGCAAGATCACCTGGGGTATCAGTCCTAAACACACTTTCACGTTCTCCACGTACTCCGATTTCACCAAAATCGACGGCTTTCTGGCGACGGCAGCCTTGAACAACGTCTCTGGATTTGGTTCCGATCCGAAGTCGTTTCAAGGCAAACAGGAGATTGGCGGTCATAACTATTCGTTCCGCATGAATTCTGCATTTTCGCCGCGTTTCCTGGCTGAGTTTTACGGTGGGTTGCACTTTCAGCGAAACAATATCACGCCTCTTGCTGATTCTCTGAGCGTGCCGTTAATCCAAGACAACTTTGCCGTGCTGGCCGGCGACAACACGATCGTTCCAGTCACTAATACCGGTTTTTACACGGATGCGAACGCCACGCAAGGCTTCACAAAAACCGGCTTCATCGACTACGTAGACGGCCGGGGAGGTTCGTTACAGCGCACTTACCAGCAAGGACTTGGATTCGGCCTCTATCCGCGTAGCGACCGGAACCGGTACGAATTCGCCGCGCATTTGCAAAGCATCTTCAACAAGCACGGTTTGAAGTATGGCTTCGAATGGTCGCGCAACATCTACAACACCATCAGCACGTCAAGCGGCAGCCCAGTGGCCTACGGCAATCCCAACAATTTCACTGTGGCTACACCGGATAGCCTTGATACGCAGAATGTGCGCATCACGAACAACTTTAGCGTTTGTACGGTTCGGACCGATACGATCGTCTGCCCAAGCAGCGTTGCCACAGGGTTGCTCCAATCCGCCCTAACTGCAGGACAATTGCCTGCCGACATTTCCGCCGTGAATAACGATACGATCACGGAAGAGGAAGCGTTCGGCAATCCGTTCCTGGTGCGGACGAGCACTCGTGTTCGTGATTTCCAACTCCATGCCAACACCTACACGCAAGTGTGGTCCGGTTATGTTCAGGACGACTGGAAGATCCTCAAGAACCTCCAGTTGAATCTCGGATTGCGCTGGGATTTCCAGTCCGGTTACGACACGGATGGGAAGACGTATATCAAGCTCAACCAATTCTGGCATGACATGCAGCCACGGCTTGGCCTGGTCTGGGACTTCACCGGGAACGGTAAGGGGAAGCTCAGCTTCAGTTATGCCAAATTCCTCGAAACACCTATTCCGCTGGATGTGAACGTCCGCGCGGGCGGTGGGAACAGCCAAACGGACAAGAACTTCAACGTCGATACGTACGGCGCGCCGGCTTCAGCCAATGTTGTCCCGGGTATTAGGGCGAACTGCACGCAGCCTTGTACCGAAGTGGGTGCCGTCAATCTCGGTGCAGATGCGACGCCAATCGATCCCGGGCTGAGACCGCAAACGCTGGAAGAGTACAGCCTGGGCTTTGAATTCGCGCCCCGGTCGTCCCTCGTTCTCGGCGTGCGAGGCGTCTATCGGAACTACGTGAACATCATCGAGGATGGTTCGTTCGATGATGGCGATACCTACTTCCTCTTTAATCCCGGTCGGCGCGGCAATGGCGAAACCACCGAGGACAAAGCCTGTGGTAACCCGGCCGTTGGTTGTTTCGGGCCGGCCCGCCGCTATTACCGTGGAATCGAATTCACGGCGACCAAGCGGTTCTCCAATCATTTCCAGTTCATTTCTTCGTACACCTATTCCAGTCTGATCGGGAACTACGAAGGACTGTTCCGAAACGACAATGGCCAGTCGGACCCCAATATCACCTCGTTGTTTGACCTGGTGAGCTTGTTGGGCAATACCTATGGCCGACTGCCTAATGATCGGCCCCATCAGTTCAAGTTCAACGGTTCCTACGAAACGCCGCTTAAACTGATGGTATCCGGCAACTTCTATGTGCAGTCGGGTTCGCCATTCAACGAACTGATTCCGCACCCCGTTTATGGAAACAATGAAGGGTTTGGCGTGCCCCGCGGCACGGCAACAGTGCCCGTTGTGACAGCCAGTGAGCCCGGCTTCCCCAACATCGTGGACAGCATCGGAGGGAACCGCACGCCCACTACGTTCAACCTCGACCTCGGGTTTTACTATCCGATTCACCTTGGCGAAAAGAAGGAACTCCGCTTGTCGGCGGATTGGTTCAACGTAACCAACGCGCAACGCGCCTTGACATTGGACCAGACCGCATTGATCAACAGTGGCGTGACGGGTGTTCCGCCCGTCTCGAACCTCTTCTGGGGCTCGGCGCTCCTCGTTCAGCCGCCGTCTCAGTGGAGATTCGGCGTGAAATTCAGCTTCTAGCCGAAACTGAAAACCCTTAGCCAGAGAGGCCGGCCGCGAGGCTGGCCTCTCTTTTTTGCGCGTGGGAAAAGGGCATTGCGCTTACACTTGCCGTACTTTCGATGAAGGCGGTCCACGTCTGAATGACGCAGCGATTACGAGCGGAACTGGCCTTGGGGTTTTGTACGTTCCTTTGGGGCTCCACATTTGTGGTGGTGAAGAATTCGCTCGACCGATCGTCGGTGTTTGTATTTTTGGCGGTGCGCTTTTCGCTGGCGGGATTGTGCATGGCGGTTTTTGGCTGGCGAGTGCTGCGCGATCTGCGCCGCGATGAGGTTTTTGCCGGTGTGCGCCTGGGATTTTTCATGTTTGGCGGCTATGCGTTTCAGACCGCCGGCTTGCAGTACACAACGGCGTCGAATTCTGGATTCATTACCGGCTCGAGCGTGGTGCTCGTGCCGCTGATCCTGGCGCTGTTCTGGGGCAAGCGAGTCACCCTTTGGGTCTACTTCGGGACGATTGCGGCGGCGGCCGGGCTGTACTTTCTTACCGTTCCCGCCAGCGGCATCGCGCATTTGAATCGTGGCGACGTGTTGACGTTTTTTGCGGCGGCTTCGTACGCGGTCCACATCATTTTGGTTAGCGAGTACACGCGTGAGCATTCGGCGGCGGCGTTAAGCGTATTGCAAGTGGTCGCGTGCGCGGGGATGGCGTGGCTGACAGCTCTCGGCGCGCATGCAATCCACTGGCAGGGGATGCGGTTTGAGCCGAGTGGCTCGCTGTGGCTGGGCGTGGCGATCTGCGCCGTGTTTGCGACTGCGGTTGCGTTTTCGCTGCAGCTTTGGGCGCAGCAATACACCACGCCGAGCCATGCCGCGATTTTGTTCACGCTGGAACCGGTGTTTGCGGTGGCTACTTCCTATGTCGTGTTGGGCGAACGGCTCGGTGCGCGGTCGCTGATTGGTGCCGCGCTGGTGCTGGCCGGAATCCTAGCGGCGGAACTGCTCGGGCCGCCTGCCGCCCCGGAATCACCCGAGCCCACCGGCGAGCCGCATCATTCGTGAAGCTGGCCTGAAGCGATCTGCTAGCCGTAATACTTCACATCCACCGGCGCAAACATGGTGGCGGTGCCGGCGTGGGATTTTTCGTAGGTGTCGATAGCGGCGACGTGCTGCATGGTGGTGCCGATATCGTCGAGGCCCTTGAGCAGGACTTCCTTGCGTGAAGGAGCGATTTCAAACGTGTATTTCAGGCCTTTGTTGTCGCTAACGGTTTGGCTGGGCAAGTCTACGTTTAGTTGATAGGTGCGGTCGGCTTCGGCGCGCTTGAAGAGCTCGTCGATTTCGGAGTCTTTGAGGATGGCGGGGAGGATGCCGTTCTTGAAGCAGTTGTTGTAGAAGATGTCGGCGTAGCTGGGCGCGAGGATGACGCGGAAGCCGTAGTCGCCGATGGCCCATGGGGCGTGTTCGCGGCTGGAGCCGCAGCCAAAGTTGGCGCGCGTCAGGAGAACGGATGCGCCTTTGTATGCGGGCCAGTTCATGATGAATTCGGGATTGGGGGTTTCGGTCGGCAGCTTGTAGCGCCAGTCGTAGAAAAGGATGCGGCCGAAGCCTTCGCGGGTAAGGGCTTTGAGGAATTGTTTGGGCACCATTTGGTCGGTGTCCACGTTGACTCGATCGAGCGGAAGAACTAATCCCGTGTGAGTGCTGAATGGTTTCATTTCGGTTGCTCCAGTTGAGTGGCTTCCGTCTGCTCGTTCAAGCTTTTTCTTTTGGATTCCTTAAGTCCGCCAATCAGATTCAATGTCGACCCTGCAAAGCCGACAACGAGCAAGACGATTCCTGCCGCTCGGCTGAGGTGAGCCGCAGGGCCCATTCCCAGAATGTGCAGGCAAACGATAGTCCACGCTACGCTGGCGATTGCATAGCCCGTCCAACGAAGTTTGCGAGTCAAGGTCACGAGTCCATTGTCAGCGCTATCGCTTATTCCACGTGGGCGACGTCGAATTCGCGGACGTCGACGAAGTGTCCGGCGATGGCGGCAGCAGCGGCCATGACCGGGCTGACAAGATGCGTGCGGCTGTCGCGGCCCTGGCGGCCCTCGAAGTTGCGATTGGAGGTGCTGGCGCTGCGTTCGTGGGGCGGCAGGACGTCGGCGTTCATGCCGATGCACATGCTGCAGCCGGCGTCGCGCCATTCGAATCCGGCCTGAGAAAAGATTTTGTCGAGACCTTCTTTTTCAGCAGCGGCTTTGATGCCGCGCGAGCCGGGAACGACGAGGGCTTGCTTGATAGTTTTTGCTACGTGCTTTCCGGCAACGAGTTGCGCGGCGGCGCGCAGATCGTCGAGGCGGGAATTGGTACAGGAGCCGATGAAGACGCGGTCCACCGGAATGTCCACGATCGGCGTGCCAGCTTTTAGTCCCATGTAGTGCAGCGCGCGCTCGGTGGCCTTCTGATCGTCAGGATTGTGGAACGAGCCGGGATCGGGGACGCGGCCGGTTACACCGGTGACCATGCCGGGGTTGGTGCCCCAGGTGACCTGCGGAGCGATTTTTTCGGCGTGAAGCTCGATAGTCATGTCGAATTTGGCGCCGTCGTCGGACTTGAGCTGCTTCCAGCGGGCGACCGCTTCCTGAAATTCCTTGCCGCGCGGAACGAATGGGCGGCCTTCGAGATAGGCGAAGGTGGTTTCGTCGGGAGCGACCATACCGGCACGGGCGCCGCCTTCAATGGTCATATTGCAGACCGTCATGCGGCCGTCCATCGAAAGATCGCGGATGGCTTCGCCGGCGTACTCGGCCACGTGGCCGGTGCCGCCGCCGATTCCGATTTTGCCGATGATGGCGAGGATGATGTCCTTGGCGGTGACGCCTTTGGGCCGCTTGCCGTTCACGACGATGTGCAGGGTTTTCGATTTGCCCTGCACAAGGCACTGCGTGGCGAGAACATGTTCGACCTCGCTGGTGCCGATACCGAAAGCAAGCGTGCCGAATGCGCCATGTGTGGACGTGTGGCTATCGCCGCAGACGACCGTTTGGCCGGGCTGCGTGATGCCTAGCTCGGGGCCGATGACGTGCACGATGCCCTGGCTTTTGCTGTTCATATCGAACAGGCGCACACCGGTTTCGGCACAGTTTTTGGCCAGTGCGTCGAACTGGGCTTTTGCGTCCATATCAATGATGGGCAGCGTGCGGTCGGTGGTGGGGACGGAGTGGTCCATCACCGCGAAGGTCAGATCGGGGCGGCGCACTTTGCGGCCTTCGGCCCGCAGGCCCGAGAAGGCTTGTGGGGAAGTGCCTTCGTGGATCAAGTGGCGATCAATGTAGATGAGCGAAGGCTTGCCCGGCTCTTCGTAAACGACGTGGTTGTCCCAGATCTTTTCGTAGAGAGTTTTGGCTGTCATGGCTTTACCTTATGAAGTTTAGCACTGCGGGAAAAGCAGGGCAAAAGTGCAGGCTATTTAGTTAGATAGGAGGCTCACGTTGGACGATTGCCGGCGTCTTAGACCGTTTAGGAGCAAGCAAATGAAGTGGATTGTTGGGGTAGTTGTTTTGAGCCTTGCGATTTTGGCCGCTGGCTGCGGTACGTCGCGGCAGCCAGGCATCACACACGATGAACTCGTCCGCCGAACGCAGGAGATCATGGATTCGGTTGCGCCAGGAAACCCTGAGCCGTGGAAGAAATATTTCGCGGACGACGGGATGTATTTTGACGAAAAAGGCCGCTTCATGGACAAAGCGGCGTTTTTGAAGGATGTCTCTCCTCTGCCGAATGGATATTCCGGCACCATCAAGGTGGTGAACGCGAAAAGCAACATTCTTCGGGATACAGCAGTTTTAAGCTACGACATCGATGAAACGGAAGTGGTTTTTGGGCAGGAACTGAAAGCGCGGTATCACGGAATGGACACATGGGTGCAGCGCAATGGTCAATGGCAGATTGTAGCCGGGCAGATGCTGCGGTACTACGAAGATCCGGCAGCGGGGAAGGCGAGCGTTGCGGCGTACAAGGATTATCCTGGAACTTATGAGCTGGCTTCCGGTATCACGCGCGTCGTTACCTCAAATCAGCAGGATTTAGCCGTGCAGAGGAGCGGCCGCGCGGTGGAGACACTTCTCCCCGAAGCGCCGGATATCTTCTTTCGAAAGGGAGTTGAAGGCCGGATTCTGTTTCGTCGCGACGCGGCGGGAAAGGTCGATGCGTTGATTGACCGGCGGAACAATGAAGATATCGTTTGGAAACGAATTGGCAAGTGAAATCGGATATCTATCATTTTGCTGGCGGGTCTAGAATGCCTGTATGAATACGCGTTTCTATACTTGGTATGAGAGTCCCGTGGGGCCGCTGCTGCTTGCCGGCTCTCGCGCGGGGCTTAACTACGTGAGCTTTTCGAGCGGCCGGCATGCCGTGTCGATCGATCCCGAGTGGACAGAAGATCGGTCTCTGTTCGACGGGGTCATTGAACAGCTGAGCGAATATTTCGCCGGCGAGCGTAAAACCTTTTCGCTGACGTTGATCCCCGAAGGCACGGAGTTCCAGAGAGCCGTGTGGTCTGAGCTTCAGAACATTCCTTACGGCGAAACGCTTTCTTACAAGGACCTTGCGGAACGGATTGGGAAACCGAAGGCGGTTCGCGCGGTCGGTGCGGCCAACGGCGCCAATCCTATCCCGATCATCATTCCGTGCCACCGCGTCATCGGAAATGACGGGAGCCTCACGGGATTCGGCGGCGGGCTTCCTGTAAAGAAGCGATTGTTGGAGCTCGAGAGCCGACAGTTGGCTCTTCTGTAGTCAATTTATTCAAACGATTTGATCTTGGCTACGGTGGCTGCGTCCAGCGACTGGATGAGTGCGACCATCAAGTCGACTGTGCGATCGAAGTCGGCGCGGTCAATGATTCCATTGTGCGCGTGCGTCGAGCGCGCCGGCACGAGGACCGTGGTGACCGGGACGCCGATGTTATGGAGCTTGATGGCTCCAGCGTCATCGCCAAATCCTTGCACGAAGTCGAACTGCAGCGGGATCTTTTGTGCCGCAGCAATTTCCTTTACATGAGCGACGAGTTTGCGGTTGGGTAGTTCGCTGAAGGTGTAGAGCATCATTCCTGGGCCGCCGCCAAGAACTTCCTGCGCGGCTTCTGGTCCCGGGCCGGGCACGTCGTTGGGAATTCCTACTTCGAGGCTGAAGCCGATATCTGGATTGATGAGCCGCGACGAAGTTTGTGCGCCGCGCATCTCGATGCTGCCTTCTTCCTGCACCGTCGCTGCGTAAAAGACCTGGTTCGGGTGCGCAGTCTTCTGCAGACGGCGCATGACTTCGAGCATGACGGCGCAGCCTACGCGGTCATCCCAGGCCTTTGCGAGATAACGGTTGTTTGCCAGCACCGCAAAATCGGAAACGGGCGCGACCGGATCGCCAGGCGAGATTCCCAGCTTGGCGACGTCTTCCGCGGAACGCGCGCCGGTATCGAGATAAAGATCCTGCTGTGCCGTATGGCCGGACGCGTCATGCGGAGCGATGTGTGCGTCCCAAATATCGGTGACGGCGAGCACAGGCCCTTTCGAACCGAGAATCACCCAGCGCTGATCGGGCAGCGCGGCGCTCAGCCAGTAGCCGAGCATCTGCATGGAAATGAATCCATCGGGGCGAATACGCCGCACCATGCCGCCCAGCTCGTCCATGTGGGCATCGAGCATGATGTGCGGACCAGAAGTGCCTTGCTGGGCGATGACGGAGCCTAGGCCGTCGTAAGAAATCTTGTCGGCGAACGGTTTCATCTGGTCCGCCATGATTTTGCGTACCGGATCTTCGAACCCCGGCGGCCCGGGGGCTTCGGTCAGCAGCTTCAGTAACTGAACCACACGATCTTGTTGTGGCGCTTGTGGCGCGCTCTGCGCATGAGCTGTGCTTGCAAATGCTATGTACAGCAGGAAAACAGGCCCGAGTCGTCTCACCGATGGATCTCCAGGTGAAAGATGATACGGAAACAAATTCTTTATGGAAACGATTTAATTCTGGCGATTTGGAGCATCGGAACTGAGACACGATGGCGGTATATTGGTCAGTAGAAAGGATTGCTTCAAGATGGCCGTACGGAAGATTCTCCAGCTCGGTGATCCGCGGCTGCGCGAAGTAGCTGTGGATCACGATTTCGCATCGGGCACTGAGCATCTGCACCGGCTCGTCGAGGATTTGCGTGATACGTTAACGAATTCACGCCAGGAAACCGGCTACGGTCGAGGTATTGCGGCGCCCCAGTTGGGAGTTTCGAAGCGCGTCATCTTCCTGCAGCTACCCGGTGGCGACCCTTGGCCGCTGATTAACCCGCAAATCACGCATCACAGCGAAGAAAAAATCGTTGTTTGGGATGCTTGTCTGAGTTTTCTTGCAATTTTCATGCAAGTCGAACGGCGCAAGGAAATTACCGTGCGCTACCAAGATGTGCGCGGCGAATGGCACGAGGTCCAAGCAGGGGAAAAGCGCGATCTTTCGGAATTATTGCAGCACGAGATCGATCATCTGGACGGAATTCTGTGCATCGACCGCGTGACCGATGTGAAGACGATTTGCACTAAAGAAGAATTCGAAAAGCGCTATCGGGCGAACAGCCCTTATGCGGCAACCGCTTGAGTGATCGCAGCGTTTACAGAAAGAGAGCGGCTTCAGCACCCTCGGAGTTCGTGCCTAAACCGCTCTCCCTCTGGTCCAACTTCGTTTTTCCTGTGCGAGCTAACCGGCTACGCCAGCCGCTTTGCTTTCACCTGCAATGCGGCTCATGGTTTGGATTCCTTGCAAGATCCCAGCAACAGCTTTTCGCAATTCGGGGTCGCCCGGTCCTTGCGAAGGCAGGACATGAATGTGGCCTGCTCCGTCGATGTAAACCAGCGGTCCGTCCGCGCCGCCCAAGATTACTTTCACGGAGTTGCCGTGTTCCTCGGGGATGCGCAGAAGAACCGCCGCTCGATTGATGACTTCCAGGTTCGTAGGCATAGGGATGCTCCTTACTGAATTTGGCGCGACCCTGATGTGGGATAGTGCGAAAAAACGTTCAGACGTTTCACACCTTTTGCGGTTCCCGTATACTCCTTCGTGTTTGGGTAGCGTTGGGTGAACCGCGAATCGAGGGTTCATGAGCGGCAAGGTCAAATGGGGAGTCCTAGGAGTGGCGTCGATCGCGACGCGCAAAGTCATCCCCGGCATGCAGAAAGGACAATGGAGCGAAGTCGCGGGTTTCGCTTCGCGCGATCTAGAGAGGGCAACGCGCGCGGCGGGCGAGCTTGGTATTGCAAAAGCGTACGGCTCCTACGAGGAGTTGCTTGCCGATCCCGAGATCGAAGCTATCTACAACCCGCTGCCAAATCACCTTCACGTGCCATGGTCTATCCGCGCGGCGGAAGCGGGGAAGCATGTCCTGTGCGAAAAGCCGATCGCGCTGGATGCGGGCGAAACGAGGGAGCTGATGCGTGTCCGTGACCGGAAGAAAGTCAAAATCGGCGAAGCCTTCATGGTGAAAACGCATCCGCAATGGCTGCGCGTCAAGGAATTGGCGCAAGGTGGCGCCATCGGTCAGCTCAAATCCATCACCACGATTTTCAGCTATTGCAATCGCGATCCGCACAACGTCCGCCACAAACCGGAATGGGGCGGCGGAGGATTGCTCGACATCGGCAGCTATCCAATCACGTTGTCGCGTTGGCTCTTCAATGAGGAGCCATGGCGTGTCACTGGCGCTCTCGAACTCGATCCGGACTTTGGGACCGATCGCCTAGCCTCAGGCATCTTGGAATTCTCCAACGGTCAATCAGTTTTTGCTTGCGGAACACAAACCAACTACTACCAGCGGATGGAACTTCTCGGCACGACTGGCCGGCTCGCGGTGGAGATCCCGTTCAACGCGCCGAACGACCGCCCCACGCAGATCACTGTTGCCGACGGGATGGCCATCTATGGTGGAAAAGTGATGGTCGAAGAAATCCCGACTTGCGATCAATACACGATTCAGGGCGATGCTTTTTCGCAGGCGATTCGCGATAACACCGAAGTGCCCGTTCCGCTCGAGGATGCCTTGGCCAACATGAAAGTGATTGACGCTATCTTCCGCGCGGCCAAATCCGGAAAGTGGGAAAAACCTTAGCGGCAGGCGACGAAGCTGTCTCTGAATTACTGGTTTCCGATCACCACACTCCACCTCCGCACGTGCCACCCCTTGACCAGCCCGTTCCTTACGTAGGGGTCGTTCTTGGCGAAATCTTCAGCAACCTGGGCTGTTTCCGCGCGAAAAATGAGCAGCGCACCGTCCGCCGGATCAGCCAACGCGCCAGCCAATTGAATCTGGCCACGGCCAAACGACTCACGCGCAAGTCGCAAATGTTCCTCGCGAAACGGCGCGCGCCGGTTCACAAAGTCCTCCACCAGCTCGTCGTAGAACAATGCGAAATAGTTCACCATTGCCGATCCTTTCCCGATGCCAGCGCGCAGTTTAACCCTGAAACAATCCTCGGCTTGCGCTGTGCAAAGAATCTCCTTGACAATACCACCCAAAAGGCGCAAAAAGTCTCGCATTGAACCGATTTAAATGTAGCCCCCGCCAAGTCGGTTCCCACGCCCGGTCCGCCCCCGAGCGAATTTTCACGAAAGAAGGCAATCCGATGAACAATCTCTGGCAAGAGCGCAATCTGCGCAGCCGGGTCCACTTGTGCGGCGTCATTCGAAGCCTCTTAACTTCCACAGTTTTGCTGCTTGCAGTCACAGCCTGTTTCGCACAAACCGCATTCGTTCGCATCAACCAGGTCGGCTACCCAGCGACGGCAGCCAAGCGCGCGTATCTGATGACCTCGACCACGGAGACCGGCGCCACTTTCAGCGTCGTTAATTCCTCGAATCAGACGCTGTATTCATCCGCGATCGGCGCGAGGTTAGGTTCGTGGGGAACCTTCAGCAATGTGTACGCCCTGGATTTCGACACCTTTACCGTCTCCGGCGCATACACAATCAAAGTGACGGGGCCCGCGCCCGCGACGTCTCCCACCTTCACCATCGACAGCGCCGCGAACGTATACGCAACGCCGCTGGCGAACAGCTTGTACTACTACCAGAATGAACGCGACGGGGCGAACTTTATCGCTTCACAACTCCGCACCGCGGCGGGCCACGCGAATGACCAGACGGCGAGCGTGTATCTCACTCCCAACGTGAACAAGAACGGCCGCTTCTCGGGCGACCTAACCCTCGCCAGTAGCACGCCGATCGATGCATCCGGCGGATGGTGGGACGCGGGCGACTACTTAAAGTTCGTGCAGACAACCAGCTACACCGTGGCGTTGATGCTCGCCGGCGTGCGCGATTTTCCCAATCAGATGGGCGCGGGATCAGCCAACGCAAATTTCACGGCGGAAGCACGGTTCGGCAACGACTGGCTGCTCAAGATGTGGGATGACAACAGCAAGACGTTTTACTACCAGGTTGGCATCGGCAACGGAAACGCGCAGACCGTCAGCGACCACGATATCTGGCGACTGCCGCAGGTTGACGATACCTATCAAAGCTGCGCTTCGCAGTATCGCTACATCTGCCACCGCCCGGTCTTTATTAATACGGCCGGAGGTGCCGGAGCGAAGGTCAGTCCCAATCTTGCCGGACGTATGGCCGCATCGTTCGCCGAGTGTTATCAGGTGTTTCGCGTGAGCGATCCGACTTACGCCAACAAATGTCTCCTCGCGGCAGAGCATATCTTTGACCTGGCGAACACTTCGCCCAGCGGAAATTTGCTGACAGTAATTCCATTCAGCTTTTATCCGGAGACGGAGTGGCGGGACGATATGGAGCTTGGTGCGACGGAACTTTGTTTGGCGCTGCAGGCCGCCACGCCGCCGGCCGGTTTACCGCACAATGACCCCGCGTTCTATCTGTCGTCTGCCGCGAACTGGGCCAACGCATACATCACTGGGCCCGGTGACGCAGGAGATACGCTGAATCTTTACGACGTGAGTGGATTCGCGCACTTCGAGCTTTATCGAGCCCTTGCGCACGCAGGAAATCCGGCCGGCCTAGCCGTCACCCAGGCAACGCTGGTGGCCGATCTGAAAAAACAGCTGGATAAAGCCGTGGCCCAGTCAGGGAATGACCCGTTTGGCTTTGGTTTTCCGTGGGCGGCGTACGATACAACGTCGCACGGCGGAGGGCTCGCGGTGATGGCGGGCGAATACAAACTGCTGACCGGCGCGAATACGTACGATGCGTACGGCACGCGCTGGCTGGCCAATATTCTGGGCGCGAACGCGTGGGGCGTTTCGCTGATCGTTGGAGACGGCACGACGTTTCCACTGTGCATGCAGCATCAGGTCACCAATGTTTATGGCTCACCAAATGGACCGGGAGGCCTCCTGAAGGGAGCAGCGGTGGAGGGCCCGAACTCGATTGCGGCAAAAGGCGCGCTCAGCGGAATGGTTGCGTGTCCGGCAAACGGAGTCGACTCTTTCGCGCAATTCAACGGCAACGGCGCGGTGTTCAAGGATAACGTGCAGTCTTATTCGACGGTTGAGCCAGCGATCGATCTGACAGCGTCTTCGTTCCTGGCGTTTTCGTGGGCAGTTTCGAGCCCGACGCTTTAGTTCAAGACGCCGCAACCTGTCAGCAAGCTCTTTTGGGGGTAGGCGGGTTAGCAGCCACCGGCAATGGAAGGCACGAGCAGTACTTTGTCGCCTTCCTTCACAGCGCAGCCTTCACCGCCGAGAAAGCGGATGTCTTCTTCATTGAGATAGACATTCAAGAATTGCCGAATCTGCCCCTGGTCATCGCGCACGTGGCGAGTCAGGCCAGGGAACTGGGTGGTAAGGATATTTAGCGCCTCGGCAATCGTGGTGGCACTACAGTCGAACTTCGGCGCGCCGTCGGTGAACCGGCGAAACGCTGTAGGAATTTCAATCGTCACTGCCATTGTTTCTCCCTTGCTTCCCATGCCAAATTTTTTGAAACAGACTTTCTGGAACTTGCTCAGGCCTTTCCTGCCGCAGCCCCCGCCGCGAGCTGCGAATCGAGATAGGCTTCGAACGCCTCGAGCTTCGGGGCAATCGCTGGTGTGGCCGGATACTCGGCCACAATCGCGTCAGTCGTCTTAAGTCCGTTGCCCGTGATGCAAACAACTGTCGTTTCTTCAGCGCGAATCCGTCCCTCGCGAATCAGCTTTTGCGTGACACCAGTGGTCACGCCGCCCGCTGTCTCCGCGAAAATTCCCTCCGTCTCTGCAAGGAGCTGAATTGCTTCCACCACTTCACGATCGGAGGTGTCCTCAGCCCAGCCGCCCGACTCGCGAATCTGCTTGATCGCAAACGGACCATCGGCAGGATTGCCAATGGCCAACGAGCGCGCGATGGTGTCGGGTTTCTGCGGTTCAAAACGCGCCAGGCCGCGCTTCACTGCTGTCGAGATCGGCGAGCAACCCGTGGCCTGAGCTCCGAAGAATTTCACGGGTTTTTCTTCAACCCATCCGAGCGTCACGAGTTCACGAAACGCCTTGGCAATCTTCGTTATTAGCGAGCCGCCGGCCATTGGGACCACCACGTTATCCGGCAGCTTCCAGCCCAGCTGTTCGGCAATTTCAAAACCGTGCGTCTTCGAGCCTTCTGCGTAGTAGGGGCGCAGGTTCACATTCACCAGCCCCCACTGGAAGCGATCCGCAATCTGGGCGCACAGCCGGTTCACGTGATCGTAATTTCCGTTGATACGAACGATCCGCGCACCATACACGGCCGTATTCAGAATTTTGGCCGGTTCCAGGTCGGCAGGAATAAATACGCATGCTTCGAATCCTTGCTGCGCCGACTGCGCCGCAACCGCATTTGCCAAATTGCCAGTAGACGAACAGCCGACGGTCTTGAATCCGAAGCGCCCCGCAGCGGCGAGCGCCGTAGCCACGACGCGGTCCTTGAAAGAAAGAGAAGGGAAGCAGACCGCATCATTCTTAAAATACAAATTCCGCACGCCCCACTTCTTGGCTAGGTGCTTCGAAGGCACCAGCGGCGTTCCGCCTACGGTGTTCGGGAACGAAAAGCCTTCGGGCAGCGGCAGAAACTCCGCATAGCGCCACATATTAAAGTCGCGCCCGGCCAGCTTGCCCTTATTCGCGATGGATTTCAGTGCTTCGTAATCGTAAGCAACTTCAAGGGGAGAGAAACATTCTTCGCAGAACGACCGAGGTGTATTGCCCCACAGCTTTCCGCATTCCCTACAGCGTAGTTGGTAAATCTCCGGCATAGCGATGTCCAATCGTGGCCCAAACGGCAGAGCCAACGGAAATGGCCGAAGCAGCTAAACGAAACGCAATGAATTAGGGCCAGCGCGGAGGGGCTAAAATGAAAAGCCCTCCGTGCCAAAGAGTGCAGGAGGGTCTCAAAATCCTTCGAGAAACTCTACCAGTTCTTTAGCAGTTTTTTACGTGGAGCAAGTCGCCCTAAATCGCCACGTTCCGCCGCAGCAAGCGGCTGTCCCATTAATGACAGGTCAGCAATCGGTTGTCAATAACATTTCTGAATGAAGCCGCCGCTAACAACAAAATTCCGGTTTCCTGCGTCAAATGAGGGAGTAGTGGCAATTCAAGTTATAGCGCCTCCAAAGCCACCCCGGCCAAAAGGCCAGTGTGTTTTCCAGCGCAGCCTGAACCTCGCAATTGGCAATCCTGGGAAAGTCACAGTGTTATACTGACTGGGAAAAGGGTGCGGTCCGCGAGAGAATTGGCGGCGGAGAGAAAGACAGGAGTTTTAGCAATGGGTGAACCGGAAAAGGGTAAGACCTGGGCCATGTTGGGTTGGGTGCGGCGCGAGAAGGCGATTGCAGGCCTGTTCGTCGCGCTGACCCTGGTAGTCGGGATTTTGATCGGGACGATCGTTTCGGGCCACACCTCCGCCATGAAGACCATGACGTTCGCGGGCAAGGGAGCGACTCCGCTACCCATACCGGACGCCATCCCTTCTTCAAATTCTTTTGCCTCGATTGTGAACCGCGTCGAGCCGGCAGTCGTAAATATCTCCACCACGCAAGTGCTCGAAAAGCGCCAATCCATGAACAGAAAGCGTCGCCAGATTCCGAATCCCAACGGAGATCAGGACGACCCGATGCAGGACTTCTTTGATCGCTTCTTCGACGGGCAAGGCGGACAAAATGCGCCGCCGGCCGCTGAACGCAGCCTGGGCTCGGGCGTAATCGTGGATCGCAAAGGTTTCATTCTCACCAACAACCACGTGGTTGAGCAGGCCACCAAGATTCAAGTCCAGTTTTATGGAAACACACAGCGCTACAACGCTAAAGTCGTTGGCACCGACGAAGAGACCGATCTTGCGGTCATTAAGATTGATGCGGGGAACAAAGAACTGCCTGTGGCGAAGCTCGGCAATTCGGACGGCGTCCAGGTTGGGGATTGGGTGCTGGCCATTGGCAGCCCGTTTGGTTTGAACGCGACCGTTACCGCAGGGATCGTCAGCGCGAAAGATCGCGGTGGCGTTGGCCGGCAATTCCAGAAATTCCTGCAGACCGATGCAGCGATCAATCCGGGCAACTCCGGCGGACCGCTCGTCGACCTTGCCGGCGAAGTGATCGGCATCAACACGGCCATCATTACCGGCAGCCGTGGTTATGAAGGTGTCGGCTTTGCGCTGCCTTCGAGCGTTGCGATCAACGTTTACAACCAGCTCATCCAGCAAGGACGCGTGACGCGCGGTTCCATCGGCGTGAGCTTCCAGGAAGAACTCGGAACGAACGCCATCACACTGAAGGAACTTGGCGCCGCGAACGGCGTGGTCATCATGGGCGTTGAACCTGGCAGCCCGGCGGAAAAGGCCGGACTAAAGGGCGGCGATGTTATTACGACCGTGAACGGACAGACCGTAAAGACCGGCAACGACCTGGTGAATCCAATCGCGCAGGCTCCAATCGGCAGCAAGGTCAAGATCGGCTACGTGCGTGACCGCCAGACCAAGGAAACTTCTGCGCTGGTTGAAGATCGTACTCGCGTCTTTCCGAACTCCGCCTCGCGTCAGAGCGATTCGCAGAATGACAGCCAGCCGGCTGAGTTCGGTCTGCGCGTTGAGAACCTCACGCCAGAGCGGGCTTCCCGCGTTGGCATGGAAGGCCAGAAGGGCGTCCTCGTTGTGGACGTCGACCCGGCCAGCTTCAGCGACGATCTGAACTTCACGCGCGGCGATGTGATTGCCGAAGTGAACCGTCAGCCGGTGACTTCGCTGGCCGAATACAAGACTGTTATCGGCAAGCTAAAGCCCGGCGACAGCGTGGTCTTCAAGGTTCTCCGGAGGCAAGATAGCGATCGCATACTGACCGTGTTCCTGTCCGGTGTCGTGCCGGCGGAAAACGCTCAATAAACCTTGATGGACAACTGCCGATAAAAGGCGTAGAAGAGAAGCCCCGAGAAAAGACAATGAAGCGCAAACTTCGTCCGGCACTCCCCGCTGTCATCTTGCTGCTAAGCGCAGTAGGGCTGGGTGTGCCGGCAAGTTCCGCGCAATCCAAGGGCAGTGCGAACAAGAAGCCAACTGCTTCCACGCCAAAGTCGCCCTCGGCCAAGGCTCCTGCGACAGAGACTGCGGCAAAGCCAGCCGCCAAATCCACTTCGCCAAAGGGTACCGCCGCCAAGAAAGCGTCGGCCCCTGGGGCAAAGACGTCGGCACGCAGCGGAGCGTCTTCGAAAACTGGGAAGAGGACGAGCAGCCGTTCGCGTAGGCAACCCGGACAAAAAGCTCCGACCAGCGATCGTGTGATCGAAATTCAGTCTGCGCTGGCGAAAGACGGTTCGTTTGCCGGCACAGCCGACGGCAAGTGGGATGACGAGACAGCAGCCGCGATGCGCAAATTCCAGGCGTCGCACGGGCTGAATCCGACTGGCCGCTTGGACGCACGGACCTTACAGAAGCTCGGCCTAGGCTCGCAGACCGCCGGTGTTGCGGCTCCTACGCCCCCGCCGGGCGCCGTATCCCGTCTGACTTCTTCCGTGATCGTTCCTCCCTCTCCCAACGGGACTGCTGACCGCCAGTAACAATTTGACGTTTTAGAGCACTTCCCTGGCAACTTGACTCCGCTATTACCCAAGCGGAGCATTATTCGCATGAGTGGTCGCTCCGCATCGAGGTGAGGACCATGATTTTAACCCTCAAAGCAGACCAGCGGATTCCCCTGGGAATTTTCGATAGTGATTTGACGGTGGCGGGGAACCGCGCCGGATTGATCGTTACAACTTCGATCGTCCTGATAGCGTTCCTGGCCATCCCCATCGCCCGGCCCTTTCTTCTGGGAACCGTCGGAGTCGGTGCAATCCTCGGTTTGGCGCTCTGGTGGAAACACACATACTCGAGCGGCGCTGCAACCGCACCGAACAACAAAACCGAATTCGATGGAATGCTCCGGACGCTGTAACTAGCAGTCCCCACGACGTAGGTTGTCGAAACTCAGGATTCGAACGTGACTTCTTTGCCTCGCGGAACGAGGGAGTGTTTCTGGAAGGCGTCGTCATCCCGATAAGGAAAATCGGCGCGATAATGGCTGCCGCGCGACTCTTCACGCGCCAACGCAGACCGGCATATCAAAGTGGCGAGGGTGTGCAGGTTGTGTAGCTCGTGATCAGCGCGCGTTGCGTTTTCCTGTCGCGCTGCCGCAACTGCCGTCGACGTTGACTGGCTGTGAGCAGCATCCGCAGTCGAGGCCGCGTGATGTTTTTGCACAGTGTCCGCGGCGTGCGCAGCAGTCGGCAGTTCAATTTTCTGCAAAAACTGAAGAGCGGCCGTAAGCTCCTTGCCGTCGCGCAGAATTCCCACATGGCGCCACATCAGGTCACGGATTTGCGAGAGCTGTGGCGAAGCTGCGGATTTTTCAGTGTGATTGGGCAGGGTCCCCGGAGCGGAGTTACCCGGTTTTGGCGCCAGGGATCCCGGCAATGGTGCGGATTTGTGCTTCGTCGCGGGAGCGTCTTTACTCATCGCTTCGCCCGCGCGCGCGCCAAAGACTAGCCCTTCCAAAAGTGAATTGCTGGCGAGACGATTCGCTCCGTGTACGCCGGTGTCCGCAGTCTCGCCGGCTGCGTAAAGACCAGGAACGGAGGTGCGTCCCCAAAGATCAGTTTTCACCCCGCCCATCATGTAGTGCGCCGCGGGGCAGACCGGTGCCATGTCTGTCGCCAAATCAAGACCGTAACTCAGGCAAGTTGAGTAAATGCGCGGGAAGCGCTTTTGCAAAAACTCGGCGGACTTGGCGGTCATGTCCAGATAAACATGCTCGGCGTGCGTGCGGTGCATTTCGCTTACGATCGCGCGGGCGACTACATCGCGGGGAGCAAGTTCTTGCGCTTCCGCGTAGCGCTTCATGAAACGTTCGAGATTGATGTTGCGAAGGATGCCGCCTTCACCGCGCAGCGCTTCCGAAAGCAGGAAGCGCGGTGCACCCTTGATGGCAAGCGCGGTGGGATGGAACTGCACGAACTCCATGTCCGAAAGAACGGCGCCCGCTTCATAAGCAATCGCCATTCCGTCGCCGGTCGCGACAGCGGGGTTGGTCGTTTCGCGATAGAGCTGGCCCAGTCCGCCGGTAGCCAGCAGGACAGCGCCGGCACGAACTTCGTGAAGGGAGCCATCCGTTTCATCTAGAAAGCGCAGACCTACGACGCGGCCGTTTTCGAGTATCAAACCAGTCGTGAAGGCATGAGCGCGCAAATGCAGGTGAGGAAGTGCATGAGCGCGAGCGAGGAGAGCGCGGCTGATTTCACGGCCGGTGGAATCGCCGTGTGCATGGAGAATGCGCGATCGGCTATGCGCGGCCTCGCGAGTGAAGGCGAGCTTGGTGCCGGAGCGATCGAATTCAGTGCCCCATTCGATGAGCTGGGTGATGTACTTGGGTCCTTCTTCCACCAGAAGCGCGACGGATTCAGGACGGCACAGGCCGTCGCCGGCCGCGATGGTGTCCTGTTCGTGCAGGCAGATTTCGTCTTCATCGCTGAGCGCTACAGCAATGCCGCCCTGCGCGTAGGCGGTTGCGGATTCGCTGAGATCGGATTTCGCAAGGACAAGAACGGTGCCCGCGGCGCTGAGCTCGATCGCGGCGCGGAGGCCGGCGACGCCGGAACCCACTACGGCGTAGTCGGCGTGATAGGTCTTGGGGACGGAGCTCATCGCAGTGTTGGCAGCAGCAAATCATGGTAGCACGAGGATTTTCGAAGTCCATGCGTGTCGCAGCAGCCGGGCGAAGGCAGGCGATATGCTAGAGTTGAAAGAATCCGATGCCACGAATGAAGCGAATTTTGGTGAAGTCTTCCACGGGAAGCTACTCCGTGGTGTGCGGAGCAGGCGCGCTTGCGCGACTCGCGAGTGAGCTACAACGGATCGGGAAGTTTTCGAGTGTGCATGTGGTGACGTCGCCGAAAGTTTGGAAGGCTGTAGGAAAGTACGTGCAGCGCGGACTTCGCGGAAGAAATGCGCAGATCCATCAATTCAATGATGCGGAAGCGGCAAAGAGTTTGAAGAGTGTTGAAGTGATTGCGCGGAGTTTGGTAAAGGCGGGGGCGGACCGGCGGACGGTAGTGATTGCGGTGGGCGGCGGGGTGGTCGGCGACGTTGCGGGGTTTGCGGCGGCGAGTTACCTGCGTGGAGTGGCGCTGGTGCAAGTGCCGACGACACTTGTGGCACAGACGGACAGCGCGATCGGCGGAAAGACCGGAGTGAATTTGCCGGAAGGGAAGAATCTGGTCGGAGCATTCTTTCCGCCGAAGCTGGTGATGGTGGATACGCACACGTTGAAGACTTTGCCGCATCGGGAGTTTCACGGAGGATTGGCGGAAGTCATCAAGTACGGCGTGATCGCTGATGCGAAGTTGTTTGCATTTCTCGAGAGAAATTTCGAGAAGGTGTTGGCGCGGGATGCGCGGGCACTGCAGTACCTGATTACGCGCTCGGTGGAGATCAAGGCCATTGTGGTGAGCAAAGATGAAAAGGAATCCGGGCTGCGGGAAATTTTGAATTTTGGGCATACGTTCGGCCATGCGCTGGAGAGTGCGACGGCCTACCGGAAATATCAGCACGGCGAAGCAGTGGCGTGGGGGATGATGGCGGCCGCGCTTTATGGACACGAGATTGGCGTGACGCCGGCGAGCGTTGTGGCGCGAATTGTTTCCCTGGTGCGGCGGATGGGGAAGCTGCCGGAGTGGCCGCGCGTTGCTCCGAAGAAATTGATTGAGTTGATGGGCTCGGACAAAAAGGCGCGCGCGGGGAAATTGCGATTTGTGCTGACATCGAAAATTGGGAAGGCCGCGACGTATGAGGCGCGCGATTTGCACAAAGTGGAACTGGTACTGCGCATGACGCCGCGCGTGGCTGAAGCGGAGCCGGTGTCGCATGAGTGAGGCTGCCGTAGGCAAAGAAATGAGCGCCGGCGAAGAGGGAAGTCGCGGAACGCGCCCGGTGGGTGCGGCGAGCGAAGCGGATGCTTCGCGCAAAGTGCGCGAGATGTTCACGCGGATCGCGCCGCGCTACGACCTGTTGAACCACTTGCTCTCGCTGCAGATGGACCGGATGTGGCGCGCGCGGACGGCGCGGATCCTGCAGCCGATTCTGGATCGTCCCGATGCGCGGATTTTGGATTTGTGCTGTGGGACTGGCGATTTGGCGTTTGCGCTGCAGCGGAAGGCGAAAGGAAGAGTGTGGGGCGCGGACTTTGCGCATCCGATGCTGGTGCGGGCGCGGGGAAAACGTTTGGCTGAATCGCAGGGTGTCGCGGCAGGGTGGAAGATTCCGTTTGTGGAGTCGGATGCGCTGCGGATGCCGTTTGCGGATGCGAGTTTTGATCTGGTGACCACGGCGTTTGGGTTCCGGAACCTGGCGAACTATGAGGCGGGTTTGCATGAGATTTGGCGAGTGCTGAAGCCGGGCGGAACGGCGGCGATCCTGGAATTCACGGAGCCGAAACCGGGTTGGTTCGGGGATTTCTACCGCTGGTATTTCCGGGCGGTGCTGCCGCGGCTGGGCGGACTGATTTCCGGGGACCGAGCGGCATACACGTATCTGCCGTCGTCGGTGTCGAAGTTCCTGCGTCCCGAGGAGCTGTCCGGGCTGATGCAGCGCAATGGATTTGAGGATGTGGCAGCTCGCGTGTGGACGGGCGGCACGGTGGCTCTGCACACCGGGGTGAAGCGAGTCGGGTAAGTCATCGGCGAGCAGGGAGTCGTGAGGAGTGCAAGGTTGGGGGGCCACCCCGGTCGTCGCAGCAATGCTCAGAAAATACAGAGCTTGTCTGAAGTTGACTTTGATAGGGTTGCCGCTAAGGCGCCCCTAACCTCTTTTTCGTGACGAAGGAGAAGCCGGGCATCGGAAGCTCAATTGCGGCTGTCATTCATGAACAAGGAAACCCCACGTGCATGCGAATCCAGTGAAGCGTGGCTTGGTGACCTGGCCGTGTTCTCGTGCGAGCGGCAGCTCGGTTTGAATCCCAACCAACTTGAACATTTCTGAGAGCGGTTCGGCGGGCGTGGATAGACTCGCCTCAAGTCCGCCCGTTGTGGGTGTGCGCCAACGCTTTTGCCGCGCCCATGTCATGGTAGCCGGTCGTTTGCTCTGGGAGGCGAATGACCGGCTTTTCTATTCCTCGTTCGTCGCAAGCCTGGAGAGCATGTCCGATAAGCTTAGTTTCCAAGAAAAGCCACAAGTCGGTGCTTACCAATTTCTCCCAGTTGACAGTTCTTTCCCACGGCCCTAGCACTAGCTGGTCGGTGTGCGAGCGCGTCCATGATCTGGTTCACAACCATCCTGATATTTCTCGGCACGGTGATCACAGTCATGCTCGTGTTCTGTTTTTTCCAGAGAGAGCGGATTCGAGCAGCACTGAAAAGGCCCGAAGAGCACCGATTGGAAACACGGATTCCAACGAGAGTGGGGCTGGAACTCTCTGGCGCAGATGAGCTTTACGAAATCACGTTCACTGAAAATGTCAGCCCTCACGGCGCACGCGTTTTCAGCAAAAGGAGCTGGAGCCCGAACGACAGCGTTCTAGTCAAACTGCCCCAAGAGGATTGCCCCTCACGTGCGCGAATTACTTACTGTCAGCCGTTGGAGGGAGATGAGTTTGCAACGGGCTTGCAGTTTTCCTTTCTGGTTTATTGGATGGGCTCGCGATCCCTACACTGGCGGGAAATAGACGCTTAAATGCTCTCGCGCCGAGAATAGGGAAGTCGGCAGCAACTACGCCTAAAACCGCCCAATTCTGCCGACTGCAAAGCGGCGAAACTGCTTGAAAACCTAAAGATCCAGCTCCCGCAGCAAACAGCTGCTTGGAGGTTCAAGGCCTCCCGGTTCACACTCTTAAGGCTTCTAACGTTCTAGCCCGGGTTGTCGTCTATTCCGTCGGAAACCAAGTGGGAGGAGATATGCTGGCGACGCGCAATCGGTCGCTCGGCGCGACTTTACTAGGCACGACTGTCGTTGTCGCCTTTGGGGCGATTCTTTCCCCGCAGGCTCCGCGCAAGTTGGCGACCCGGCTCGCTTTGCTTTTTCCGGCGAGCAGCAAAGGCCAAGCAGCAGCCTCAGCGAGGGAGGTTTTCCGCTCCTTTGACCGCGTATTGCTTTTGGAGGAAAAGGGTGAAACTTCGGCAGGCGTAAACGTGGGCGACCTCAACGGCGACGGCCTTCCCGACATCGTGCTGGGTAAGGGCCGCCACTGGCCGCTCTACAGCCGCGTGCTGCTGAATGATGGCAAGGGCGGTTTCACCGCGAGCAACCTGGGCGCCGCTCCGCAACGGACCTATTCGGCGGCCCTGGCGGACGTCGATCACGACGGCGTCCTGGACATTATCGTCAGCAACGATGCGCCGGATCGCAAGCTGGTGTACCTGAACGACGGCAAGGGACACTTCAGCGAGGCCGGTACATTCGGCAACCCGAACTGGAGTACGCGTTATGTAACACTGGCCGACCTGAACGGCGACGGCTATCCGGACATTGTGGTCGCCAACCGCGGCGACTATCCGGACCTGGTGGACGGCAAACCCGGCGAAGGCCCTAAAGTCCCCACTCCGAGTTTCCTCTGCCTGAATGACGGCAAGGGCCACTTTCCCGCGTGCGAAGCGCTCCCGACCGAATCGGCAACGTCCATCGTAGCGGCGGACTTCGACGGCGATGGAGCACTGGACCTGTTCGTGCCGCACCGCGATGGCGGCCAGAGCATCATTTTGTGGAACGATGGGAAGGGACATTTCCCGACATTCACGAAAGTTGGGCCGGCGGCTGGGTGGATCCGCATGGGCGCCGCCGGCGACTTCGATGGGGACGGGCGGCTAGACCTGGCGTTCATCGATGAGCAGAAACAGGCGGCTTTCGTGATCTACAACCGTGGGAAACGGCAGTTTGGGGAGCCGGAACGCCTTCCGGGACCGCCGCGGCCGCCGTACGCGCTGGCAGTTACCGATCTCAATCGCGATGGCCGGCCGGATATTGTGGTGGGGTATGTGGAGAGGCCGGGGTCGGTGTATTTCAACATGGGCAACCCGGGCTCGCACGGTTTTCACGAAGTCCGCTGGAATGACGGCGAGGGCACCGTGTATGGGTTGGCGTTCGCGGATTTCAACGGCGACGGCTGGCCAGACATCGTGGCGGCCCGTTCTGATGCGCCGAATGCGATCTGGTTCAGCACGGAACCGATGTCAGGGCGATGACCGCGTGAGAAAAGCGAAGACCCACGTGTAGACCCGACACGTGGGGCAACCGGCTCGAAGGGCACCCAAGAAAAACGCCGGCGAGACGCTGGCGTTACCAAAAAAGGCGGCCATCGAAAAGCCGCCCTCGGAAGAGGGCGGCTACAGGGATTCAAGGCCGGTGGCGCGCATTTTGGCCAGGAGAGTTTTGGGGGTGATGCCGAGTTTTTCGGCGGCGCGGGTTTTGTTCCAGCGGGAGTCTTTGAGGGCGTTTTCAAGAAGGACGCGTTCGACGTGGAGCTGAGCGCGGGCGGTGACCTCGTCGAAGCTGCCTTCCCAGGAAAAAGTTTCGGGGACGAGATTAGCGGGAGCGCTTTCGGTGTTGATGGCGGCAGGTTTGCAGACGAGGAGTTCGTGGGTGATTTCGGAGCCGTCGGCGAGGATGACGGCGCGTTCGATGGCGTTTTGCAGTTCGCGGACGTTGCCGGGCCAAGCGTATTCGTGGAGACGGCGGCGCGCTTCTTTGCTCAGGGAGAGCGGCGGCTTGCCGAGTTCGCGGCAGAATTTTTCGAGGAAGTGATCGGCTAGGATGTCGATGTCATCGCCGCGGTCGCGCAGTGCGGGGATGGTGATAGGGACGGCGGAGATACGGAAGTAGAGGTCTTCGCGGAAAAGTTTTTCGCGGATGCGGGATTCGAGGTCGCGATTGGTGGCGGTGACGATGCGGACGTCCACGTCAATGGATTGGGTGCCGCCGACGCGTTCGAAGCGGCGTTCTTCGAGGACGCGGAGAAGCTTGGCCTGGCTGGCGAGAGGGAGTTCGCCGATTTCGTCGAGGAAGAGAGTGCCGCGCTGAGCCAGCTCGATTTTGCCGACTTTGCGACTGCCAGCTCCGGTGAAGGCGCCTTTTTCGTGGCCGAAGAGTTCGTTTTCGACGAGGCTTTCGGGAATGGCGGCGCAATTCAGAGCGATGAAAGGCTGATCGCGGCGATCGGAAATGTGGTGGATGGCGCGGGCGAAGAGTTCCTTACCGGTGCCGCTGTCGCCGAGGAGGAGGACGGTGGCTTCGGTGGCGGCAACTTTTTGCAGCTGCTGGCTGACGGCGCGCATGGCGGGCGATTCGCCGACGATACGCGGGAAGCCGTAACGGGAGGCGAATTCTTCACGGAGGATGAGATTTTCGCGGAGGAGCTCCTGTTGGCGCGTGGCGCGTTCGACGAGAAGTTTGAGGTGATCGAGGTCGACGGGCTTTTGGATGAAATCGAAAGCGCCTTCCTTCATGGCGGATACGGCTTCATCTACGGAGCCGAAAGCGGTGAGGAGAATGACGGGAATTGTGGAGTCGGCTTGCTTGGATTCGCGGAGAACGTCGAGGCCGGAAGCGCCGGGCATTTTCAGGTCGGTGAGGACCATCTGGTAGCGCTTGTTGCGGAGTTTTTGGATGGCGGCGGAGCCGTCGGTGGCTTCGTCGACGGAATGGCCGTTGCGCTCCAGCGCTTTGCGGAGCATGGCGCGGAGCTCATTTTTGTCTTCGACGAGGAGGAGCGGTTCCATGGGCTTCGGCTGAGTCCTTCACGCGTTGTGTTCGCAGGGCCTGGGAAAAGCAGATTCCTCGCTTCGTTCGGATGACCACTTAGAGAACCGAGGGACGGCAACTTCAAAAAACCGAAACGTTAGAACAGGGAATCCACACTAAAAATTAACGGGCCCAGCCGGCATCGCCGCCACTGGCGCGCAGCTGGTCTTCCATGTCGCTGAGCTGTTGTTTCAAGTCGGCAATCTCTTTCTTCTTGGCCTCGATCTTGGAGGTCTTTTCATTGATTTCTTTGCGCGTGAACTGCTCGTTCATGGCTTTTTGCGGATCGGAGTAGTACTGAACATCGGATTTTTCCAGTTCGCGCTGCAAAACGCTGAGTTCGAGCTCGGCGTTGGAGATTTTTTTGTGCTGTTCGGCGAAGCGCTTGCGCCAAGCTTTTTCGGAGTTGGGATTTTCGGTTTCGGCTTGCGGCTGCGCTGCGTCTTGCGGTTTTTCCAGCTTGGCTTGTTCCGGATTGTCGGCGGCCTGGGACGACGCTGGGACCGGGGTGGGCTGCTCAGATGGCTTGACGTCGTCGTCGGTAAAAACCTTTTTGGGCTTGGGCGCGACTTTCTTTTGTTCGCGCGCCTTACGGGCTGCGTCGGCCACAGGGTCGCCCGTGGAGGATTGCTCTTGTGCACGGGCTGCCATTGAACAGAATGCCAAGACAAACGCCAGCGCGATGAGTGTTCGGATCGGACGCATGTTTGAACCTCCGGGACGCGCAATGCGCCCCTTATTTGCTTAGATGGCGACCTCTTTTGATTCTACTGCTTCAGAAACCTGGCGAATAGCGGGTAGCGAAAGGATAAACTCGGCGCCGCCTTCAGAGTGATTGCGAGCTTCGATTTGACCGCCGTGCTGCAAAACAATTTTTTGAACGATGGCGAGTCCCAAGCCTGTGCCGTTGGATTTCGTGGTGAAGAAGGGAAGGAAGAGCTTCGGCAAGGCGTCCGCCGGGATGCCTGGGCCGTTGTCGCGAATGCGGATGCGCTGAAAAGATTCCTTGCAAACCTCACTGCGAACTTTCACGAAAGGATGAGCGGATGAGGCATCCGCGGCTTCGGCAGCGTTGCGGATGAGATTGAGAAGGACTTGGCGGAGCAGGCCATCGTCACCAGCAACTTCGCTGAATTCGCCCTCGACCTGGATCTGCACTTGCGGAAAAAGCTCGCGGATTTCGGCAGCGGCGCGATCTACCAGGGGGGCGAGGCTTACCGTTTCGGATGAGATATCTAACGGACGGGCGTAACGCAGAAATTCGGTGACGACGTGAGTGACGTTGCGGGTCTGGTCGAGAATCTTGCCGGCGTTTTCGGAAGTATCCGGCGCGGCGGGATCGGAATGAATCATCTGGGCGTAGCCGGAGATTGTGGCGAGGGCATTCTTGAATTCGTGAGCGATGCCCGCGGAAAGTTCGCCGAGGGCGGCTAGGTTTTCGCGGAGCTGCATTTGTTTTTGCAGGGTGGCGAGTTCGGTGAGGTCGCTGAGCAAGCAGATTGCGCCAGTGGCTTTTTCCTGGCCGCGGCGAATGGGGGAGATGGTGACGCCGAGTTCGCGGTGCGAGCCGTCGGGAGCGGTGTGCGCGGCCTGCTCGCGACGAAAGATGTTGCCCTCGCCGAGGCATTGCTCGATGAGAACGGAGAGTTTACTGGATTCGCCGAGGGCTTCGCTGTAACGACGGAAGGCTAAGGCCTTGATGCCCAACGCTTGTTCGGCGGCGGGATTTGAGCTGGTAATCAATCCGTTGGCGCCGATGACGAGAAGTCCGGCGGGCATGTTGCGCGTGACCTCTTCGCTGAAGCGGGCAGTGCTTTCGGCGCGGTCGCGTTCGATTTTGTGCAGGCGTTCGAGTTCTTTTTCCTGTTCGCGCAGCTTTTGAATGACGGCCTGCATGGATGCGGTCATGAAAGCAGGTTCGTTGGCGGCGCGAGGAACGGGATTTTTTTCGACGGGGCTACCCGAGGAGGAGCCGGCCCTCATGCGGCGCATGAGAACGATCGTAACGATGAGAACACCGAGGAAGATGAGGCCGGTCATAACAAAAAACAGCCACGGATAGGGTAAAGCGGCCTGTTGGCGGGGAAGCACGAGTGTGAAGAGTGGTGCCGGCATGGCCCTGGACCTAGCCGAAGAAAATCGCGCAGCGAGAGAGAGTCCACGGGCTGAAGAAGGTGACGAGGAGCGCCGCGACGCCGAGGAAGGAGCCGAGGGGCAGCTGATAGCGGCTAGCGATGGCCCAACGGATGGAAGAGACTCCTCCCAGCCCCATTTTGCTAGCGCGCTGAGCCAGAGACTTTTTCCAGCCTGAGGCAAAGAGAACACCGATGACGGCGAGGCCGACTACCGTGCCAAGCAAGGTGCCCAGCAGGATGGTAAGGAAGGCGCCGCGCAGTCCGAAGAACGTGCCTACCATGAACATCATTTTCACGTCGCCGAAACCCATGCCGTCACGGTGGCGAATGACTTTGTAGAGCCAGCCAGTAAACCAAAGCAAGCCGCCGCAAAAGATTGCGCCGAGAATGGCGTCGAGAATACCGGAGGTCCAGCGCGGCAGCTCAATGTAGCGCTGCAGTAGCAGAGTAGCCACGCCGTCAACAGGCGGGACGTAGGCTGCAAAGACCAGGCCTAGGCCAACCCCGAACCAATTCACAACGTCGGGAAGGATCCGTTCGCGGAAGTCAGTGACTACCAGAACGACGACGATGCATGAAAAGAAGATCCACTTGAGGCCGATGAGAGAAAGGCCGAAACACAGGTAGCAGGCAACGAAAAGAAGGGCGGTGACAAGTTCGACGGCGGGGTACATAGGCGAAATCGGAGCCTGGCAGTTACGGCATTTGCCGCCGAGCAAAAGCCAGCTGATGACGGGGACGTTGTCGTAGGGCTTAATGCGGTTCGCACAATGTGGGCAGCGGGAGCGCGGGGACACAATGGACGTGCCTTCGGGAATCCGCGTGATGCAGACGTTCAGAAAGCTGCCGATGGCGAGTCCAAAGAGGAAAAAGGCCGCGATGGTCACAATTCGACTCTGACATAGGAAGGGAAATGGCTCAATTACGGAGAAGTACAGGGGTGCCCGATGGCTAACGGTAGGAGAGGGAGACGGACTGGGCGTCCGCTATAATTAAGGAGTATGAATTGGCTGGAACAGCGAATTCGGCGATATGAGCACCGACGGTGGACGACGGATGACAATCGGCGGGTGCGGCCGTTTGAATGGGGTTTGGTGCATATCGGAGGCCAGGCGGATGAGAGCGACCCCGCGGGGTTCTTGCGGGAGTACTCGGCAAAGGCGATCGAAAACAGCCGCGAGTGGTATGAAGTTGCGCCCGCCCCGGATTACCGGCTGGATTCCGAGAATGTGCTGACATTTACGTCTTCGATCGAATCGCCGTCGGCAGAGAACAACACGGTACACGCGCACCTCTTTCCGGCGAAGACCAAGAAGGCGGCGGTGCTGGTGCTGCCGAACTGGAATGCGAAGTGGCACGGGCAGCGCGGGCTTTGCGAGTGGATTCAGCGTATGGGGATAGCGGCGCTCAAGATGAGCTTGCCGTATCACGACCGCCGAATGGCAAGAGGGCATGAGCGAGCGGATCAGCTGGTGGGCTCCAATATCGGACTCACTTTGCAGGCCAACCGGCAGGCGGTGCAGGACGCGAAGCGGTGTCTGCGCTGGCTGGAGCAGCAGGGATATTCGCGGATCGGGATTCTCGGGACGAGCATTGGGTCGTCTGTCGGGTACATCACGCTGATGCATGACTTGGGAGTGCATGCCGGCGGCTTTTTTCACGTTTCAACCTACTTTGCCGATGTGGTGAGCCAGGGCATGACCACGAATCACGTGTGGGAAGGTTTGCGGGAGCACGTGACGGTGGATGAGTTGAGGCAATACTGGGCGCCGATCAGTCCGATGCCGTTCGTGCAGCGGGGCATGGGAGCGAACCGCAATTCGTTCATGGTGTACGGGAAGTACGACCCGACGTTTCTGCCGGAGCTGACGGCGGAGATGCTAGAAGCGCTGCACGAACATGGTGCTTCGCCGAAGACTCTGGAGCTGGCTTGCGGGCATTATTCGCTGGAACTAGCGCCGTTCAGTTACATTGCAGGGTATCGCATGTTGTCCTACTTACGGTCGGCGCTGGCTTGAGTGGGCTGTTAACCGACTCGGAAAAGTTAGCTGGTAGTTCCATTGACCACGATTGGCTTCGTTCCTACCCTGGAAGGGCAGAGTCGTGTGCCACCTATCCGGTTTACGCATGGACGTGTCAAAACGGATCAGGCGCCACCAGGAGACGCGAGTGCTTAGGGCAAATGAGCAAAATTTCTCGGAGCGAATGAAGCACCTGCGTGCTGGAGCGCGAGTCAATTCTCGCGTGCCGATTTCGGTGGAATGGACTGAGGCAAATGCGCGGCATTCCGTGAGCGGTTGGACGGTAGACATCGGGGCGAAGGGGTGTCTGGCGATTGTACCGCAGGGATTTGCGATCGGGCAGAAGCTGCGGCTGGTGAATCTGGTGAACAAGAATTGCGTGGATGCCGTCTTGATCTGGCGCGGGCACGAAGGACGGACTGGGTGGGAGCTTGGGCTGGAGCTGCAGGGGCCCGGCGAAGAGTTCTGGGGAGTCGACTTCTAAGGCCGCGAAGTTTTCCACTGAGCCTTGCCAAAAACTGCACTTTTCCCTTGCGCTTCAATCGGTTACGAACGTAGAGTTACCCTAGGCCTAGGGGAACGACTACGAAGAATACCCACATATTGGAAGCCGATTGCGAGTTCGCTGCGGAGTTTGCGAACGGCGCGAACGGAGGCGCATTGGAATGACCGCCATCATTACGATTGCCAATCAGAAGGGCGGAGTCGGAAAAACAACAACGGCGATCAATCTTTCGGCAGCGATAGCAAACCGCGGCAAGCGCACACTCCTCATTGATTTAGATCCACAGGCAAATTCCACGATAGCTTTTTTTGACGGCGGCGAGATCCAGTCATCAATGTTCGACGTGTTGAGCGAAGCGCGCACGCCGATGGCGAACGTCATCAAGCAGTCGAAGGATCCGATGCTGGCAGTGGGTCCAGGGCGCTTGGCGTTGGCAAAACTGGAGCAAGTGCTGGCGGGGCAGTTTGACGCGCCGTATAGATTGAAAGACGCATTGGCGCCAGTACTGAAAGACTTTGATTATGTAGTGTTGGACACGCCTCCGTCGCTGGGCATTCTCACGGTGAACGCGATGGTTTGTTCGACGCATCTGTTGGTGCCGATTCAGGCGGCGTATTTCGCGATTGAGGGCACGGATGATTTACTGGAGACGTATGAGCGGATTCGTGCGCGGCCTAATCCGGCGCTGAAAATTCTGGGCGTGGTCATCACGCTGTTCGATAAGCGCACGAATATTTCGCGGGACACGCATGGGCAGATTCGCAGCGTGTTTGGAGAAGTACTTTTCAAGACGAAGATCAGCAAGAACGTACGCCTGGAAGAGAGTCCAGCGTTCAAGGAAACGATTTTGACGTTCGCGCCGAAATCACCCGGCGCAGTCGAATACAAGAAACTAGCCGCGGAGGTCATCCAACGTGTTGAAGAAAGCAGGGTTGCCCGTCACGCTGAAGATGCGGCATGACGCGCATTACATCGAACAACTGACGAGCTTCAGCGGCGCGGCGGTGGGACGGATGATCCGGCTGGATCAGATTCGTCCGAACCCGGAGCAGCCGCGCAAGGCACTCGGCGATCTCGGGGAGCTCACCGATTCGGTGCGCTCCAAAGGCGTGCTGGAGCCGTTGCTGGTTCGGTTTATGCCGACGGAAGGCTGCTTCTACATCATTTCAGGTGAACGGCGCTACCACGCGGCTCGCGCGGCGGGATTGCGGGAAGTGCCGTGCATCGAGAAGACGGTTGACGAAGCCGAAACGCTGGAAATTGGGCTGATCGAAAATATCCAGCGCAAAGACCTGACTCCGTTTGAAGAAGCGGATGGGCTGCACCGACTGGCTACTCAGTTTGAATACACGCACGAGGACATTGCGAAGAAAATTGGCCGCGCGCGCTCATCGGTGACCGAGACGCTTTCGCTGCGGAATATTCCGGAGGGTCTGCGCAAGAAGTGCATCGAGCACGGTATCAGCTCGAAGTCGCTGCTATTGCAGATTGCGCGGCAACCTACCGAGAAGAAGATGCTGGAGATGTTTCAGCGAATCCTGCAGGGAGGGCTGACGCGCGACGAAGCGCGGCGCGAGCGGCGGGAAGATCAAGCAGGGCCGCAGCGGCCCCAGCCGTTCATCTTCCATTTCGAGCCGCAAAACGAAACATTCAAGTTCAGGATTCAGTTCAAAAAGAGCCACGTTTCGCGCGATGAGCTGATCCATACGTTGCGTGAGATTCTCTCGCAGCTGGAGGATTCCGGTTCGCAGGACGCTTCCGGTGAGCAGGCGGACTGGACAGCAGCGTGACGTAAGCAGAGCCTCAGCAAGTTCACTAAATTTCGGCCTCAAATGCGCGCAAGCGTGTTGAGGCCGATTTGCTTTTCCGTACTTTGCTCGGCAAACTGAATTTCTATGGAAACGTACGATTTAATCTGCATTGGAGCGGGTCCCACGGGCCTCGCTTGTGCGATTGAGGCAGTGAGAGCGGGCTTGAAGCCCCTGGTGGTCGACAAAGGCGCGATTTGCAATTCGATCTTCAACTACCCGGTAAACATGGTTTTTTTTACTACGCCGGAGCTGCTGGAGATCGGCGACCTGCCGTTGGTATCGCCCGCGGAGAAGCCCACTCGAGTTGAAGCGCTCAAGTATTACCGCAAGGCGGCGGAACATTACGGCTTGAAGCTGAAGCTCTACGAGAAGGTAATGAAGCTCGACGGGAAAGATGGTCATTTCATCGTTTCGACGCGAACAGAGCGAAGCAGCGAGCATTCGTATCGGGCCGCCAAAGTGGTGGTGGCGACCGGCTATTACGATTTGCCGAATGAACTCGGGATTCCAGGCGAGGATCTGCAACACGTTTCGCACTACTACACCGAGCCGCATGAATTCTGGAATCAGGACGTGGTAGTCGTCGGTGCAAAGAATTCCGCCGCGGAGGCGGCGCTCGACCTGTGGCGGAACGGCGCTCGGGTGAGCATGGTGCACCGCAAGGCGGAGCTGGGTTCGACAATCAAGTATTGGGTTCGGCCGGACATACAAAACCGCATCACGGCAGGGCAAATTCCGATGCATTGGAATTCGGCGGTCAAAGAGATCACGCCGGACGCGGTGGTGATCGAGAACGGGGCAGGGGAGCAGCGCCTTCCCGCAAAGCAAGTCTTTTTGCTGACCGGCTACCATCCGGATTTCGAGTTTATCGAGAGCCTGGGCGTGAAGCTCCATCCGGTGACGAAGAAGCCAGAAATGGATCCGGAGACACATGAAAGCAACGTGCCGGGCCTCTATCTCGCAGGCGTAGTAATCGGGGGACGGCACACGAGCGAAATCTTTATAGAAAACGGACGATTCCACGGAAAACAGATCGTGCAAGCGCTGACGCGCGGCGCGGCAAAAACGGCCTAAAGTGCCGTAATTTGCGCGACCTGAGCGCGTTTGTTAGACTCTTCGCATGGCATCTCCCATTCGTGAAGTAGCGGAAACTTTTGGCGCGCTTGCCAAGGGCTTCAGCGTCACCTTCAAAAATATGTTCCGGAAAACCGTGACGGAGAACTATCCGCACGAGCCGGTGCATTTTCAGCCGAGATATCGCGGGATTCACGTGCTGCATCGCGACGAAAACGGGCTGGAGAAGTGTGTGGGATGCTTTCTTTGTGCGGCGGCGTGCCCGGCGAATTGCATTTATATCGAGGCAGCCGAAAATACCGACGCGAACCGCATTTCGGCTGGCGAACGCTACGCTTCGGTGTACAACATTGATTACTCCCGCTGCATTTTTTGCGGCTATTGCGTAGAAGCGTGCCCGACAGACGCGATTACGCACGGCCACGGATTTGAGCTGGCGCCGTACGACATCAATTCGCTGGTTTACCGCAAAGAACAACTCCTAGAAAAAGACATCCTTCCGAAAACCGCTGCCGGTCGCTAGGCAATTCAGGTGGGCAAGACTCTGCTCGCAACAGACACCATTCGCGATTAGCGAGTTCCTGGAGGCTTACAGCACGACGACGTCACCGACGCGGAGGAGCTTGCCTTGTTCGGTGGAGGCGACGCGAGTGTTGGTGGCGAGGCGGTAGAAGTGGTCGAAGCGTTCTCGCGGTGAGTTTGACGGAAGCTGCGAGCGGCGCATATCGCTGAATTTTTTCTGAAAGCCGATGAGGTCTTCGCCGGTTCGTGGATTGCGCGGCGGGACAGGGCAGCGCGCACAGGGATTGCTGCCCTCGAAGGCGACGTCGCCAATCCTGAAGCGCACGGCGTAGTTCTCGCTTTCGCCGAAAAGCTGGTCTTCCCAGAATGCGGGAACGCCGTCAATTTCGAGCGTGGTGCGGAAGCGCTCGCGGGCTTCGTTCAGTTCGATACCGGGAAAGAGATCGCAGACGAATTGCAGGGAAGCGGTGGAAACG
>Ga0268266_10000440_pt1 | contig 62176 bp, 35 predicted proteins | sample KBSS13metaG_FD_190356 | JGI IMG/M metagenome (GOLD analysis project Ga0268266, IMG submission 190356) | Switchgrass rhizosphere microbial communities from Kellogg Biological Station, Michigan, USA - KBS S1-3 metaG (SPAdes) (version 2) | ecosystem: Host-associated > Plants > Roots > Rhizosphere...
AGTTTTTCCCATCATTCCAGAACGGGAGAGCCCATTCATAGCTCCCGACGAACCGGTTACGCGCGTCGAACAGGGATAGACCGCGTTCTGCTCGCAGATTGAACGGATTCTGGGCGAGATCGTTTTCGCCTGCGACTGGCTTCGCTGCCGATCCGGTTATGTTGAACGAAGAAACATCATCCACCGCCTTCGACCACGTATACGAGACAAGGAAAGATAGTCCGTGGCTGAATCGCTTGCGCAATGAGGTTTGCAACGCGTTGTACGACGAACTGGCGATACTAGCGATCTCCCCGGTCGATGAAAACTGGCACTTGCTGGGTGGATCAGCGAGTGTGCAGCCGGAATAGAGCCGTCGTTGATCGGCATTGCTGGAATTCGAAATCGGCTGGCCACCTACGGTTCCAGGAACGAATATCGCAGGGTTCGCTTCGATAAAGCGCGGCAGGCGCGTGCCCTTGGTGCCGACGTATCCGATCTCGAACAGCAAATCGGGCCCGAACGAGCTCTGCAGGTTCAAGTCCCAATCCTGCGTGTAAGGGAGTTTCAGCCTCGGAGATAGAGTCAGGTTTGTCAGTGGCGTGGAGAAAGTCCCCGGAGCCGGAGGTTTGCCGTTGAACGGATCGGCGAAGTTTGGCAGGCTCACCTGCGGCGTTCCGAGGAAAGGGGGAGCACTGATCGGCGCCTGCAAAGGCCCACCCTGTCCCGTGTAATACGGCTCATAGAAGATGCTGTATGACGACGTGATCAGAAATTTGCCTTCACCGTTAGGGTCCCACGCGACACCGAGGCGCGGCGCAAATGCCTTCGTCTCGGTAGGAATTAAGCCTGCCGGAACTCCTGGATCGCCCGGATAGAGTAGTCCGGCTGGGGCATTCGGCATAACCTGGGACTTCTTCCCGGGATCGAATAAGGTTAGCCGGTTGTGAATTTCGGTGTATGGTTTGGGCAATTCATAGCGCACTCCAGCGTTGACTGTGAACCGCCGCGTGACCTTATAGGTGTCCTGCACGTACCAGTTCGCATTGTTGCCGGGAATTCCCCGCGAGAAATCGCCTATACCCTGCAAAAAGACGACTGCTTGCCCTGTGAGGAAGCTGGCGAAGGCGTCTGTTACGGGAAATGGCGCAAAGACAAAGAAACCATTCGTCGCGATGCCTTGCAGTACGTTGATCTTTTGATGCTGATATCCGCCGCCGAATTTGAACTCGTGCTTGCCGTGTACCCAACTCAGGAATCCGGAATAATCGTAAACGTTCTCGTAAGTGTTGCGGGGGCCAGTGATCGGATCACCCACCGTGGTATAGCCATTCACTTGGATAAACGGCGGTCCAGTTGCGATATCGAGACTTGGCTTGTACTTAAATCCGAGGTCTGAGGGTGGCTGATTGTTTTCGCGCTCACCGAAGAGGAACTTGTTGCGGAGAAATGAAAATCGAGCCACTACGACGAGATTTGGTGAAAAGGTGTGCGTTTCTTGAGCGACGAAGTTCTGCGCGCGCTGATCTATGCCTACCGGGAAACCCGGCACACTTGCACCGCCGGGCGATAACGGGTCGATCTGGGACAGTTGGTAAAACATATAACGGAAGCTAAGCGTGTCGCGCGGAGTGAGGTAATGATCGACCTTAATACCGAACTGATCGCTATCAAGTCTTAAGGTTTGAGTTGTTGAGAACAGATTGGTACCTGCGTTCGGAAGGGGGAAGAAGCTCAGCAGGTTTTGGGAGATGGAGTTGATTTGCTGCTGTGGCACCTGGTTATTCGGGTACGGGGCATTGGCGAAGACGTTAAAAAGCTGGTGTGCCGGATTCCTACAGAAGCCTTGCGTGAAGCCCTCCGGACAGAGTTCGGAAAAATCGCCTGTACGCTGCTTGAGCGAAGGAACCGTGGTGAGCGTTGTCTCTCCCTGGCGATTGCGGAAGCCTTCATAGAAGCCGAAGACGAAGGTTTTTTCCTTCTTAATAGGCGCACCGATAGAGGCACCAAACTGGTTCTGCTTTAGCGGCTCCTTCGTTTGCGCGAAATAATTGTTGGCGTCCAATACGTCGTTGCGCAGGAACTCCCATAACGTTCCGTGGACTTGATTTGTGCCTGACCGCGTAATGATGTTTGTCGTGGAACCCAGCGCCCCTCCGAACTCAGCATTTGCGCTATGCGTGATGATCCGGAACTCAGAGATCGCGTCCACGGGTGGTTTAAGGACAAATCCGCCGTCAATTCCATTGAAGTTGTTCGCCCCGTCGATGAGGAAGTTGTTCGATTCAGGTCGCTGGCCATTGACCGCATATGCTTGTCCATTGCGCAGCGATCCGCCGGCCTCGGCTATTCCTGGCGTCAAGGGCACTACACCGGGCTGCAATAGGCCAAGTTGCGAAAAGTTGCGCCCATTCAACGGCAAATTCTCCAATTCGCGCTGTTGAACGACCTTTCCCATACTCGTAACGGTTGGCTCAATCATCTCGGCATCGGCGCTCACCAGCACCTGCTGCTTTTCTGATCCGACCGCAAGACGCGGCGAGACTGAGGCCGTTTCGTTCACATTGAGCGTGATGCCATCCTGTACGTATTCCTGGAAACTTCTCGCTGCGACCCGCAATCGGTAGTGTCCGACCGGGAGTTCTAACAGAACGTAATTACCGTTGCGATCGGTGGCTGCCATTCGCGACAAGCCCGTCTCGGTCCGTTGTGCTGTCACCGTCGCACCCACGACGACGGCGCCAGTCGTGTCTGTAACTGTACCGCGAATGTTTCCCGTGATCTGCTGAGCAGACAAGCTCAGGCAAGTCAGCAACACAGACGCCAGTACATGGCAAACGATTTTCATGTTGGTTTTCGAGCCGCCTCTAACAGGTGAAACTGCAAACAGAGTGACGCGGCTAGCTCGCCTGACACTCGGTTGATATGGATCATCGCAATATCGTGCGTCAAAGACGTACTCCATTGTCAAAAGATCCATAAATTAGATAATTATGGTGAAAAACACCAGCAACTGGGAATTCCTGCGTTTTAGAACAGAGAAATCGGTTGGCGGGCTGCACGGATGAACGTTACAGTGAAGCTGCTACCCTGTCTTGCATCGATCGATGGAGATATTTATCAATCCTTGGGTGGAGTTTCACCTCAATCGACCATGCATGATTTTGCAAGACTGCTCGATCCCGCCAGAAAGCCAGGTCCAATTGCCTTCGGCTTTCAGACAAAAGTGGATGCACACTATCTTTGCGAAGACTTCAGATAACCATGCTCGGCCAAGTGCTGGCCCATTTGTGCGTACATGCCATCATCGCGGGGCTGCCAGGAATCAAGGCCATCCACATAACGGTTGTACATACAGAACGCCGCGGCGATGAGCACCGTATCGTGAATCTCCAGGTCGGATGCGCCTTCGCGCCGCGCCCGCTCTATGTCTTCTGCAGTGACGAGTTTGCCGTCGCGTTGCACCTTTCCCGCGATTGCTAGCAGCGCTTTCAATTTCGGCGCGACCGGCGCGCTTTCGAAATCGGTTTTCACGCGGCGCACCACGTCGTCTTCGCCCATATGACAGGCTGCAGCCGCGCCATGGCTGGCCTGGCAAAAATAGCATTCGTTTTGTGAAGAAACGTAGGTCGCGATCAACTCCCGTTCACCTGGCGTGAGGCTGCTGGGCGCGTGCAACAGCACATGTGCCAGTTCGCGCATGGGTTTGGCTGTCTCCGGACGAAAGACGAACGCACCGCTAATCCCAGGCAAACCTTCAGGAAGTGCAATATGCGCCATAGTGCTCCCCCTAGCGTGTAACCGGCTCAGCCGGAAGATAAGTCTTACTAACACTCACATAACCATCGCGCGCCACCATCTTACCGCGCTCCCGATACATGGCTTCATCGCGCGGCTGTATGGTTGCCAACCCGTCCACATAGCGGTTGTACATGCAGAACGCTGCTGCGATCAGAACCGCGTCATGGATCTCGACATCAGTTGCGCCCAAGCTGTGTGCGTGCGCCACATCTTCTGCTGTAACGTGCTTTCCCCCACGCTGCACTTTGCTCGCGATAACAAGTAGCGCTTTCAACTTTGTCGATATGGCAGCATGCTCAAAATCGGCCTTGACGCGGTGCACGAGTTCCTCATCACCATCCAAATGTGCGGCGGCAACGGCGCCGTGGATCGACTGGCAGTAGTGGCAGTCGTTCAGATAGGACACGTAGGTCGCGATCAGTTCGCGCTCTCCAGGCGAGAGGCTGTTGGGAGCGTGCAAAAGAACTTCAACGAGGTCATTCAGCGGACGGGCAGTTTCTGGTCGAAACGCCATGGCACCGCGAATTCCAGGTTGGCTTTCCAGCAAAGCGATATGCGGCATTGGATTGGAGACCTCTAAGAAACGTCTGTGAGTTTACCAGTCCTGCGTTTATCTACGCCTCCATCGAAAGGTTGGTTATCCCCGTGGTGTTACAAGTCTATCTATTGGTCGAACACAAGATTGAATTTCGGCGATGGATTACCCTGGACCCGCAGCGCATTGGCGATTTTGCGTCAACTCCAGTCAATTCGCGTAACTTTCTAAGATTGTAAGAGGCTGAAGAATGTGTGCTTTCAGGAGAACGTTCTCGGGGAATGTGCGTACAACGCCTATCCGAGCTCACGACACGGTCATCCTGATGCACACGTGTCGCGATCCTGGGCTCTATACCTTCCCTTGGCTATCACCCGCCACAGTCCGGCTTCGTCATTCTGACGAACCGGAAAAACGGCCAGAAGCTCGTACCCAACATTCTGAACGAGCTAGAAGCGCCGCAGTGGTTCGTCGAGACTGTCACAGCCATGCTGCACTGATGGGTCTAACACTTATGCCACCATTCTCGCCTATTCGGTGTCACACTTGGTAAGTTACTACGCTCTCCCTTCGCTTTACGAGGAACGAGATGCCCGAAGTCAGCGCGCCCTTCGCCCCGCTTAATTCTGGTACGCCGATAATCTCTGGAGCACCTGACGATGAAATGAAGTCCACACTGTCATTTGTCGGAACCGGTAAATATGTTCTTGGGACACATGGCATGCACACCGACATTGCCATCAACCAACTCCGTTATATCCAGATCCACGGCGACGCTTGAGAGCATATAGGCATCGTCGCGTGTCATGTGTTTCGTCTCGACGAGAAAATCGATCATGTCACGCAGCGCGTGTTCGGTCGCCTCTTTCAGATCGGGGCTGAATCCCATGGTGATGTAGTGCGTCGGCGTTTCGGCACGGGGCCAGCTCATGGGATGGCCCTTGTGAACGATGAACTTGAAGGTTCCGGTAAGAAAGGTTTCAAGCGCTGTGATGTCGACCTCGCCATTTCCCTGCCCTGCATGACCATCGCCTGCTTCAAACATCGCACCCTTCGCCGCTACAGGAATGTATAGAGTCGTGCCGGCGACCAATTCCTTATTGTCCATGTTGCCTGCATGGGCAAATGGCTCAGTGCTTCCAACCTTTCCCGCCGCTCCTGCTACACCCATGCTCCCGAAGAATGGTCGTAGTGGAATGGCAATACCAGGAGCAAAGTAGCCAAGCATCTTTTCCCGGTCGAGTGGAATGATGCGATTTCGGCTGTAGGGAAACTCCATTGGCAAGAATCCTCGGTGTAAGCCGAATCCATTGCAGGCAAACGGAGCATCGATGGTGACTTTCTCAATCTGAACTTCAAGGACATCGCCGGGTTCAGCCTCCGCGATAGCCACAGGTCCTGTGAGAATGTGCCCACCTGGCCCCTTTTCACCTGCGGGATAGTTCTTATAGACCTCGTCGTTGTATGACGGGATATCCTCTGCTTTGACTCCGCGAGCGACCAGCCTGTCTGTCGGGCCGCATGTCGAAAGTGTCTGCATGACCACCGTATCTCCACTGTGAACGGTCAGAGCAGGATGCATGCTGCCGTAGTACCCCCAGGAAACGGTCTTCGAGGTGGCGTTCACGGTATAGGTCTGCTGTGCGAATGCATTTAGAGAAACTCCGACTACCAAACCTGCAGCTAAAACAAATTTGTGCATAACTCTCCGAATAGGTCGAAAGATGATGGGTTGCTTAACCCGTGTCAAATCAGTCTGCGGTTTCCGCAGATTAGTACTGATACTTGAGCGCGAACTGAATCAAACGGGGCGCGACTGACGAAGCATTAATCACGCCGTAACTCGCAGTGCCTACACCTACTCCGGGATTCGCATACTGGGCATGATTCCATACATTGAAGAACTCCGTGCGGAATGTCAGTGTTGCCGCCTCATGTATTCCTCCGACACGCGTCTCCTTTGCAAGTGTCATGTCCCAATTGTCGTTGCCAGGGCCGCGCGCCACGCTTATGCCGCTGTTGCCGTAGTCGGTGGCCTGAACACCGTTGAACGCTGCACTGTTGGCGACAGCAGGAGCGGCAACAAAGAGCGTACTACCGGGCGTGAGAAATGTATTTGCCTTGATGCGGTCAAGTATCGCACCTCCGTTCTTATTAAGAACATCCTTGTTGCCTAGTCCAGGGGCATATTGGGCGCGACTCGCGGTTCCATAAGCGGTGCCGTTGCGAGTGTCGGTGAACGTCAGTGGTTTACCTGACTGCATCGTTGTTACACCCGAAAGCTTCCAACCGCTCGTCGCGATACGAGCAACCGGAGGAGCATCCTTCAACCCGGGAATCTGCCATGTGTATGCGATCGCAAGTCGATTTGTTCGATCGTAACCAGCGAGACCATATCGAGCATATCGATTGTTCGGATCATTGCTGTTTCCACTCCCGCCGGAGAAGACGCCATTCTGTCCGTCGCCTCCGGTGACGGTCGTCATCACCTTGCTCCACGTGTAAGCTGCCTGAACGAATAATCCGTGGCTCAATTGGCGGCGCAACGTTGACTGGAGACTGCTGTAGTTGGAGAAGCCGTAGGTTTCAATACGAGTCACCCCACCTGGAGTAAAGCCTTGATACGGCACACGAGCCTGTAAATTTGCGGAAGCTACCGAGTTTGTGGTGACTCCATTGATGGGGTTTTGTGGACTTGCGAGGTAGGCCCTGTTGAGTGCACGGGACTCTGCAAGACGCGTTCCGCGAGTTCCAACATAGCCAACCTCGAGCACGAACTTCGATGGGAGCTGCTGCTCCACGTCGAGGTTGTACTGCTGCACCATGGGAGAATCGATATTCTCGGCAACGCCGGTCACCGAAAGCGTGTAATTGGGAGAGCGTGGCCGCCAGACGCCAGGTGTAAGTACCGTCGTGTACGGAGTCTGGAAGGTGGCGGCCGCATTCGCGGCGCCCGTAAGGCTTGCAGAGCTTACGAATGGCTGGTTGCCAAGGGTCTGCAGCACCGAATTCGCATTCGGCAGCGTATAGAAGACACCATAACCGCCTCTGATCACGCTTGTGCTCTCAGAACCGAACGGCTGGTATGCAAATCCTACACGCGGTCCAAAGTTGTGCAACGGAAGATCATTGTTTCCGAGACTCATACTGCCTGAACGCAGAATACCGTCGGGAAGGGCTCCCGTGTAATTTCGCGGCACGACGAATCCCTGATAGGAACCTCCGGCCGGAACTGCCTGAAACGGAGTAACCAGCGAGGGCCAGAAAGTAGTGAGTACACCCTTGTTCGTGCTGACTCCACTATTCAATTCCCAGCGTAGGCCTGCGTTGATCGTAAGATTGGACCTCAGCTTAAGATCATCCTGGATGAACATCGCCATTGCCGTGCCACGATAACCCTTGTAATACGAACCTTGCTGGCTGCCGCTGGTATTCACATTGCTAAAGCCCGAACCCGTTCCGGCGGCATTCAAGCCCAGAAGAAAGTCCTGAAAGGTGAGGAAATTCAGGCTTCCACGCTTGTTGTTTGGGTCGTCGAAGTTGAACTGATTCTTCTCTCCAAGAAAGCCTGCACGGATGCTTTGTTTCCCATGGGTCCATGAAATCTGATCGCTGATCTCGAAGGTGTTGACCGCGGAAAACGAGACGTCGTTGTTGACGCCGCCGAGATTGAAATACCCCGTCGTCGAGATAATCGGAGTCAGCGGATAGGTGGGATCGCTGGGCGCAGTCATTCCGATCTCGTCGTACCGCAGATTGGCTTGCGTTTGTAGTCTTCCAGTGTTGCGAATATAGCCAACCAGGCCTTCGTTCAGCAGATGGGATGTTGCCGCTGAGGTTAGTTTGAGTATGGCGACCTGACTGTTGAAGGTGGGAGTGACGCCATTTCCTGGCGTATTCGTCGTGCTGCTGAATGGTTGGTTCTGTGGCTGATTGGAATAGAAATATCGTTGAGAAAAAGTATGCTTCATTGACATCACGTAATCCGTGTTGATCATGAACTGATCTTCACTATAGTGCGAAGGAATGCTGAACGTCGAAAGTCCAACGCGGTTTCCATTCGTATCACTGCTGAGCCGCTGTGGGGTCGGGATGAGATAGGTGCCATTCGCGATCTTCTGATTCAAGAGATTCAGAGCCACAGGATTGATGTTGCTGCCGTCACAGGCAACGTTTGTACCGCCAAAAAACGGAGCCCACTTCGCGCGCCCTGCGGCTGTGGTAGACGTCGCGCCGTTAGGACAAGCGATTGCGCCTATCGCAGCGCGGCTCCGGTTATCTGTGAGCGGGAACAACGTGTTACTCGCCAGCGAGCTTGCGCTAAGGCCGTTAACCTGACGTGTGCCCTGATAAGTACCGAAGAAGAAAAGCTTATCTTTCATGATCGGTCCGCCGATCGACCCGCCAAACTGGTTTTGCTTCATTACGGCGCGCTTCTGCCCGCCAATCTTAAGGAAGGTATCATTTGCGTTCAGAACGTCGTTACGGAAAAACTCCCATACTGCTCCGTGGAAGTCATTCGTTCCTGACTTGGTGATGACATCGACATTCGCGCCGGCATCACGTCCAAAGCCCGCATCGTAGTTCGTTGTTTGAATCTTGAATTCCTGAAGCGAATCGGGATTTGGAATTGCGATACCTGCCTGCTGCACAAAGTCTCCCGCGCGTCCGGAGCCAAAGTTATTGATATCGGCTCCATCCATGTGGAAGTTGTTGCTTATACTGCTTGCGCCGTTAACGTAGACATCCTGCGTACCCTTACCCAGAGAGGCTGCGTTATTCACGTCTCCTGCGACACCGGCAGACAAGGTTAAGACCTGTGTGTAGTTACGATTTGTAAGGGGAACCTCACGGATCGTACTGCCTTCTATTACGGTGCCGAGGGCAGCATTCTCAACCTGTAGCGCTGCAGCCATGTCATTCACTTCAACGGTTTCTGTTGAACTGCCAAGTACAAGCTTCGCGTCGGAACGAAAGGTTTCCGTGACGACGATTGTGACTGGAGGCGGTTCCTGCGTTTTGAAACCAGAGGCGGCGATGCTGATCTTGTAGACCTCAGGAGGAAGCAAGCCCACGGTGTACTGGCCATCGCGATCGGTCTTCACGGTGCGTACCTGAGCGGTAGCCTGAGACGTGATCGTCACAGCGGCATCGGATATCACAGCTCCCTGAGGGTCGGTTACAGTGCCGCGAATAGCACCTGTTGTCGAAGTCTGACATAACCCGGAAGGCACGGTGATCAGCAGTGTGACGATAGAAAATACACCTATGCGAAGACCAGAGAGGGAGAGCTTCCAGTTCATATCGAGACCTCTTTTGAGTTGAGTGACTCGATTGTGCCAAAAGTAAACTTTTTATGAAATTAGGTTAAATACTGTGCAATTCGAGGAGAGGACTACGTAGTTTTACGTAGTCCTCGTGCACCAAAAAGTGCATTTCGGCTAATGTTTAGCGTGAGATAGCATCGCGAGCGCACTCTTAGGAACTTTCGAAACGACATCGAATTCCGGATCAACCAATTCAGTGACTTCATACTTCATGACAGCTCCCAAGAAGAGCGCGACCTCACTATCGGTGAGTCCGTAATCATGTTTGATCCAAGTAGCAAGCTGTGCAGTGGAAACCTTCAATGCTTCCTGGAGGGAACCCGCTACGCCGAACGAGATGATGTATTCCCCGTCTTCTTCGCGCACACCTTGCGTTTGATAGCCTCGAATGACCTCAACCGAAAAATCCACAGCCATTGAAGTCTCGAGGCCCGTTTGTGTGACCTCTCCATCGGCCATAGCAGCGTGGCCATCGCCGAAGCCAAAAAGCGCTCCGGGGTGAAAGACCGGAAAAAACATCGTTGTGCCGGAGACGACCCCGTTATAGTCCAGGTTGCCGCCGTAAGGCCCTAGATGCGGGCCCGTGAAAGCCTCGAAACCGGGCGGCGCAACGGAGATGCAGCCCAGCATAGGCTTCATGGTCAGCTTGAAGTTCTTAAGCGCTTCGGTCGGATGCGAGAGGACTGCAGTTCCTGTCGCATTATCGAGAAGATATTCGCCGTTGAATCCAGTGTCGTATTTCGCGGCGAGATTATAAGCAGGCGTCACGCCGAACTGTTGGATCCTACTGCCCTGACGCGCTGTCGACCGGTTAGGAGCAATCTTGACAAGGTGTACGACCAAGGTGTCGCCAGGCAAGGCGCCTTCGACATAGACCGGCCCAATATTTGAATTGCCTCCCAGAGCGACCCGCTTGAGATTCTTGTCGGTGCCCGCCGAATCGGGAGCCCAGGTGTGGACAACGTCGCCAGGGAAGATGTGAATGTCCGGCTTGTTGCCAGCATAGTAGTACGCTTGAAAGGTCTTCGGCTCGTAGTTGATATCACGCGGCTTTGCCGGAGGTTCAAGTTCGCGTGCGAGGACAAACTTCATCTCGACAGGGACCGGCGCGCGGTTTGCAAATCCACCTGGTCGACGCCCCAAACCCGCGAGCGTACCCGCTCCTGCAATAGCATCGCCGGATAGTTTTCCGCTCATGGAGCCGATGTTGCTGCCCTCACGATTCGCCACGGTGAAGGTTATGTCTGCTCCTTTGACGGAACCGCTGATTGTATCGGCACCCCACTTTCCTGCGAGAGAGGTCGCGGAACTTTCGAGCGTTACGTGGGCGTATGCAGGTTCCAGCAGTGTAGGCCCTGTAATCTCGGCTATCCACTTACCGGAAAGATCAGCTGCCTGTGCCGATTGCACACTTACGGTTAGTCCAACTATCAAGAATGCCGATGCAAACCAACGCATAGATCTTCCCCTTTGCTATGACAAAATGCTGTTCCTGTGCAGTGGTTAAACTCTCACATCTATTGCTCTCTTTTCCTATTAGTAAAACTACGTATCCAACCTAGAGATAGGTCGCGAGTCACTGAGTCAGCGCATATTCTTCACTTCTCTCAGAGAACTTTGTTAGATTGATCAAAATCCTTCCATTCAGAGAGTCCTTTGAGCCATGCGGATTAAGCTTGCGGTTTATGTTTCACTATCGCTCTTTGCCTGCGCGGCAATTGCGCAGCGCAACGTACAAGCAAACAACGCCGAGAAGTACCACTACGGCAAGAACCTCCCGGTTAAGGTTCTTAATCACGTGCGCGTTATCGATGGTACGGGCGCATCTGCAATGGAAGATCAGACGATAGTCGTTGAAGGAGCAAAGATCGCGCGCATCGGCAAGGGCATAGCTCCTCCGGAAGGTTCAGAGGTTTGGAACCTCGAAGGTTACACAGTGCTTCCAGGTCTCGTAGGAATGCACGATCACATTTACTATCTCCAGCGGCCAAATACCGATGCTTCAGGTTCGGAAGGACCAACTCTTCTGCCTCAGATGACCTTTTCTGCTCCGCGAATGTATCTTGCGAATGGTGTGACGACGATCCGTACCGCTGGCTCGGTCGAACCCTATGCTGACATCAACCTTCGTAAGCTAATCGATGCTGGCAGACTAATCGGGCCACATGTTGAACCGACCGCTCCGTATCTTCAGGGAGTCAGCGACATCTTTATGCAGATGCATACGCTCAGAGACTCGGATGACGCGACGGCCTTTGTGAACTTCTGGGCTGCTGAGGGAGCCACGAACTTCAAAGCCTATATGCACATTACCCGTGCTGAACTAGGGGCAGCGATCAAGACAGCTCACAATCTTCATCTAAAGGTCACTGGTCATTTATGCTCCGTAACCTATCCAGAAGCCGCTGAGCTTGGCATCGATAATCTTGAGCATGGCTTTTTTGTAAACACACAACTTGATCCCGGCAAGCAGCCTGATGTCTGCTCACCCGAAACGGGGAGCGCAACACTTGCCAAAATGACGCCGGATAGCACAGAAGCCAGCACTTTGATTAAGTTACTTATCGACCATCATGTAGCTATCACCAGTACATTGCCCGTATTCGAAGCGAGCCTTGCGAGCAAGCCAGCCCTCCGGCCGAAAGCCCTTTCGACTCTGACGCCTCAGGCGCTGGAGGCCTACCTATATGGACGCAACCGACGCAACACAGCACCAGAGACTACGCTCACTCAGCGCGCTGCGCAGAATTACAAGAATGAAGTGCAGTTAGAGCACAAATTTGTAGAATCAGGTGGCTTTCTAATGGCCGGGCTCGATCCGACTGGAAACGGAGCTACATTGCCCGGCTTCGGAGATCAGCATGAGGTGGAGTTACTTGTCACGGATGCCGGATTTACTGTGCCGGAGGCCATCAAGATAGCAACCCTGAATGGCGCCACCTATCTGAACCTTCAATCCAAAACAGGATCAGTTCAAGTCGGAAAGAACGCTGACTTAATGATCGTCAAAGGGAACCCGTCCAAGACGATTACTGATATTGAGAACGTAGAAGTTGTCCTGAAAGACGGTGTGGCATACGATTCAAACAAATTGCTCGATTCCGTAAAGGGGCGGTACGGCGAATACTGAGGTTGTTAGTTTGCGCCAACGATGCCATGCCGTATTGCATAGCGTACAAGCTCGGCGATTGATCCGAAGCCAAGTTTCCTATTGATGTGGATCCGGTGCGATTCCACGGTTCGTACGCTGATATTGAGTTGGAGAGCAATCTGTTTACTCGCAACTCCATCCGCAAGCAAAGACAATATTTCGCGTTCGCGAGTTGTCAGCTTAACCTTTTCCTCTTTGGCTACGGCACGCCCAGTCAGATATCCTTCCAGAACCACATCAGCCACCCGTTTCGTGAAGAAGTGTCGCTTCTGCGCTACCGCTTCAACGGCCTCGATCAGATCTTGGTCCGCATCAGTCTTGAGGACCAAACCCTTAGCTCCGGACCGTAGAACCTCACGAATCACATGATTCGAGTCGTGCATTGTCAAAACAACGACCGAAGTGTCCGGTGATACCTGCGCAATCTGGGATGCCGCTGCCGGCCCATCGAGCTTAGGCATCGAAAAATCGATGATTGCGACATCAGGCCGCAGGCTTTCTGCCTGCGCAACAGCATCGGCACCGTTGCAGGCTTCGCCGACCACCTGCCATCCACCGCGTAAAGAGATTAAATTCCTTACACCCCGGCGAATAAGCTCGTGATCGTCTGCGATAAGAATGCGCAGATCAGGCATTCGTCTCTCGATCAATCGGTAGCGATGCGATTACAGTGGTTCCATCATTTGTTTGTTCCATTCTCAGATATCCCCCAAGCTGCTCAAGTCTCTCGCGCATGCCTGAAACACCGACTCCAGCGTGGTCGCTTTTGAGATACGCCGCCTCCGACTTCCGACCTTCATCAGAAACGATAAGCTTTAGCCATCCCGCTTGCGCCCACAACGACAGATGTACCACAGGACTACCAGAATGGCGTAGGACATTGGCCAGCGCCTCCTGCAAAACGCGGAAGGCAGTGATCTCGATAACATCACCAAAGCGTCCCAGACCGTCCTGAATGTCGAGCGTAACGTGAATACCGCTGCGCGATTCAAACTCGTCAGCCAGGCGGCTGACGACCGGCTGCAATCCTTCATCTCCCAGCAAAGGTGGGTGAAGGAGGTAAGACGCGCTTCGTATGCGCGACGAACACTGAAGAGCAATCTCTTTCGTATGTGCAACCATGTTCTGCAACGCCGTATCACGATCCCCAACCATCTTTGACAGCACGGTCAGGTTCCAGTTGAGCACCGCCAACTCCTGCGAGGTGGAGTCATGAAGGTCTCTGGCGATACGGCGACGCTCCTCGTGCTGCACGTCGTTGAGCATCTGTGAAAGTTGTTTGTACGCCGTCTTGGCATGATTGCGCTCGGTGACATCTTGATAAACACCATAAACGCCGTCCAGAACACCATCCACGATAAGCGGGATGCCATAGATCTCGACATCTACGATCATTCCGTCCTTGCGACGTCGCTGAGCGACGGTATGTACCTTTTCACCGCGCAACACCGACAGGCTCAGATCGCGAGCTTCGGCAGTCATATCCGGGGCCGCAATCAGCTCATCAATATCGGTAGCAAGCAATTCTTCCTGGGTAAATTGAAACAGCGTGATGAAGGCTGGGTTGCACATCACGAATTTGTGCTCATGGTCGAGCGCAACGATCGCTACCGGGCTGTGTTCGAAGAGTGCCTGCAAACGCGCCGCGATAATACTCACATCCGCGTCGAAAGACACAGATTCGGCAACTGCTTCGAGCGATACAAGATCTCTCATCGCAGATCTCATGAGTTGAGCCCTATAGAAATGAACTAAGCGATATCGGCAGTATAGCCTAGTGATCGGTTGGGGCTATTGAGTCAATTGAGGTAGCGGCGTTGTCGAAGCTAATATGCAATGGCTTTCATACCCAGATTCTGCGGCAGTAGGTGTGCGTTTAGGCGTAGATATCCGCGTATATGAATCGGAGCGGTGGTTTTCAGGCACAACCACCCGTAGGCTCTAAATCATCGCAAATCGTCCTAAACAATAGGAATCGGAGAGGCCATAAGGCTAAACGCCTCGATGACGTCCACTAATTCCAGACCTTAGTTGCGTTGCTGGGTAGCACTGAAAGGGCCGGCGTCCGCGGTTCGATCCTGTCCTTGGCCACCATTTAGATTCAATCGCTTAGAGAGAAGTACCGCAGTAATTCTCGAGGTTATTTTTGCGCCTTCCTTTGAAGTGGTTGAAAAAACAGAATTGACCGTTTTTCCCGCATCGTTTCCTTTCTGCTCCAGCGATGCAATTCATTGTGCAATAACGACGGCCGAAGCGACTCTGCGCGGATCGATTGTGGCATGGATCGCTACTGCCAACGCATAGCATGTAGCAGTTCTCGTGACGGCTCCCATTCGCCGATAGGTGGATACAGAAGCATCGCCTTACGCAGATCCCGCTCTGAACCACTGACAGCTGCCTCAATAGCAGCGCGCTCGTAGGCCTTCACTGCGAGCACTAGCCCTCTCACGACCTCAGGCAGCGGTGCCATTTGGATCGTCTCGATTCTGTCGTTCTGAATACTGCAGGTAGTCTCGATGATGTCGCTGTCCGCCAAGTCGGGCAACGTTGCTCCGTTGCGGGTGTTCACAATTACCCGCTCTGGCTCACTGCCGCACAATGCGTTCATTACCTGCAAGGCTATGCGGTGATAGCCCGTCGCAACGCGGAAAGGATCATGGTCCGCGATCTTCGTCTCAAACGCTGACTGCGCCTCCCCCTCGAGCTTCATATAGGATCCCGACCTGAGATTGAGATAGTTAATGTACACCTGCAAGGCACCTGCCGCATCAGCCACGGCAAAGTGTTGCGCCAGGTGCTTAGACAAATCTTCGTTCATCTGAGCGATCTGTTCGCCTCGAGTACTTCCCTGCCGCCTCTGGTTCGCCAGCGCTCGGGTCTGAGAGTAGTAGAAGAAAAGATACTCGGTAGGAATCAACCGAAGGGCTCTGATCAGATCGTGATCAAAGAGCGGAGCAGAGTAGAACTGAGAAAGAATGGAATTGCTTTCCAAAACGCGATCCGTCACATCTTCGCCACGCAGCATTACCCGACGAATCCACCCAAGATGGTTGAGCCCGACGTAATCGCAAAAAACCTCGCCCTCCGATGCTTGGAGCGCTGTCTGAATGCGATGCAACATCTCCGTCGGCGTATCGCAGATACCCACAACCCGCGCATTTGAGTGATGCGAGATGGCCTGTGTGATCAGGCCAGCAGGGTTCGTGAAGTTAACAATCCATGCACCCGGCGCGCGTCGTTCTACCAGACGAGCCTGCTCAATAGCGACAGGGATTGTCCTCTGACCCATGGCAACTCCTCCCGGCCCTGTCGTCTCCTGCCCGGGATATCCACACGCAATCGCTGCCCGCTCATCATGTGCACGTGTCGCGATTCCTCCGACGCGCACGCTATTCAAGACGAACGCAGCCCCCTCAACCGCCTGTTCCGGCGTTTGAGCGACCGTGATGCGCAACGAACCTCCGCTACGCCGAACTACTTCGCGGCCCAGCCAAGCGATCATTTCCACGCGCTCGCGGTCGACGTCGTATAACACCAGCTCCTCGACATCGAGATGCTTCGATGCTTCATTGATTCCAAAGATCACCAGCGGAGTGCGCACGCCTCCCCCACCAAGAAATGCAACCTTACGCGACATAGTTCTCCTTGCGGGTCGCCTCGACCTCGTCGCGACTGGGAAGTGCTTCCAGAGCTCCGACTGCGCGAGTCGAAAGCGCGCCGCAGATACATCCATACTCAATCCACTGTTTCGGCGGCAATTCCGAAAGAACAGCGTCAATGAAACCGGCATCAAAGGCATCTCCAGCGCCGGTTGTATCGAGCGTTGTGACATCAGGGGGTATCGCTCTGAGTTCAATCCCATCGGAGAGCATCTTCGCCCCCTCAGAGCCTAATTTCACCAAGGCGTGGCGGACCCCGATGGATCGACAGCGCTCCAGATATTGCTCGGGTGTGCCGGCAAGAATCATCGCTTCTCTTTCATTCGGCATCATGTAATCGACTGCACGCACAATCTCAAGACTACGCTCATCCTCAAGCCATTCCACATGATGCCCGACATCGATCGAAACACGCGCTCCAAGCTTCTTGAGAGCTGGAACGATCACGCGCCCGTCCTCCGGAGCGAGCGGCATCGCCAGATGTACATGGTGCGCCGTTGCCGCAACGTCGAGCAGCGACGCATTTTCCCGCAGATACTGTGTTAACTTTTCGTTCACGCCGCGATAGGTAAAAAACGATCTGTCTTTTTTCGTAGAGATGCTAACTGTAACCCCGCTGCGCTCCCGCGTACGCCCAATGAAATCTGTCGCCACCGCGAACGAAGCCAGCCTATCCTCCAACGCAGCGAACTGATCTTCGCCCACCAGACCGATCAGTTGAACGCTACGGCCCAACCTGGATAGCGCACACGCGGTCGTCACGGCACCGCCTCCAGGTTCACAGGCGTACTGCTTCGTGAAGATCTCCTCACCCGATCCTGGCCAGTCCTCAAACCCGCTGAAGACGTGGTCGAGATAAATCTCTCCGATCACTGTGACATCGCACATCATGCTTGCCAAAACGGCCACTCCCTTTGCTTGGCTGCGGTAATGAGATAAAAACCAACGCCTGCAGCGGCGAGTGCAAGACCAACCGCAACGTGTCTCGCCTTGCTGGTTACGACGATGAAGAACCAACCCACCAGTGCCGCCAGCGCCGGAAGCGGAAACAGCGGCATGCGAAAGACTCCCGCCTCTGGTGGCGGGGTACGGCGCAGCAAAATGACCGCGACACATTGCCCAATGGTCTGCAGAAGCGTCTGAATGATCACCAACGCTGAGATCAAATCTGCCAGCGAAAAGATGCACATCGCGGCCGAAGCAAGTCCCATATACAGCAACGACACAGTCGGAAAATGCTGCGTGGGATGGAGACGGGCAAAGATTCCCGGAAAACGCCCATCCACAGCCGCCGCATAAGGAATGCGCGAATAACCGAGCAGAATTGCGAAGGTCGACCCCCAGCTTGCCAACAGAATCAGTAGCGTAATTACCTTTGCCGCCAATGGTCCCAGTGCAGCCTTCACAAAGTCTGCTACAACCGCCTTCGACTGCTCCGCCTCGCGCCATGGCAACTCGCCGATGATGGCGAGGTTCATCGCCAAGTAAAGACACGCCACGATGATGATCGAAAGCAGTACAGCCCGAGGAACATTACGGCGCGGGTTTTTGATCTCTCCGCCGATCAAGCAGACGTTACTGTACCCGCCGTAGTCGTACGTCGCAATCAGCACCGCCGATCCCAGCCCCATCCAGAAACCATGCGAAAGACGGAAAGCATGTGGCGGAAGGTCAAAGGCCAGCGATGGATGAAAGTGCATCGCACCAGTGACAATAATCCATCCACACGTCGCCACGACAGCGATCATGACGACGACCGACAAGGTACTGATTGAACGAATCGAACGATACAACACCGCGAGGTTCACTAGGCACAACGCGACGGCAATAACCTTCATCTGCATCGGCGTAAAGGAATGAAAGACACCGGCGTACTCTGCAAATCCCACTGCCCCGGATGCAATCGAGATCGGGCCGATCAGCAGCGCCTGCCACAGAAAGAGAAACGCAAACATCCGTCCCGCACCGTTGCGGCCGAACGCCTCCAACAAATAGTGATACGAACCGCCGGAGTCTGGCATGCGCGAGCCCAACTCCGCCCACACCATCCCATCGCACAGAGCCAGCAAAGCACCGAGTATCCAGCCCAGAATCGCCTGCGGCCCGCCCATCGCCGTTAGCGCCAGCGGAATCGTCAGAAACGGTCCCACACCGACCATATTCAACAGGTTGGTGGAGATCGCTCCCCATAAACCCATGCCCCGGTCCAGATGCTCGGCTTGTACTGCCTGGTTTGCCATAACGCTCAGCTAATGAGAACTCTTAATTTCTGGATTGCGGGGAAGGCTCAACATGTTCGCAAAGAGCCGGAACGCTCCCGGCACTCCAAGAGGAAGCTGGCGATAAAAAGCATACGCATTATAGATATACACACCCTTGCCATACCGCGCGTAAACCAGGCCGCCCTTCTGCACCGGCTGCCCGCTATCATGTGTCTCCAACAACGGCGTGTACTTCGGATCCCACGACTCAAGAAACTTCGAGCCACGCTCCTCTACCCACCCTTTGAAGTCCCCTTCTCCGATCTTGTTCGGCCAGTTGAAGACCGGGTTCGACGGCGCCAGAATCTCCACCACCGACGCCTCATCGGTCACCTCCTCCGGATCGCCGCTCATCACGTACGGATATGGGCCGTAGTTGTGATCATACTCCGGCGTGTTGTATTGAACGATCACCACACCGCCGTCTTCAACGTATTTGAGCAGCCTTGCATTATTTGCGATAAGGTCGGACCGTACTGCATACGCCCGCACCCCCAACACGATGGCGTCATACTTCTTCAGATCCCCACTCGCAAGGTCCTGCGCCGAAAGATAGCTGACATGCACCCCTATCTGCTCCAGAGCCGCCGGAACATCATCGCCGCTGCCTTCAACGTAGGCGATTGATTCGCCTGGGGCCATCTTTACGTCTGTGCCCACCGTCGTATACTTCGCAGGCGAATACAGGAAGTACGGCCGCAGACCAACATAACCCGTGGTCACGTAGCCCTCTTTGTACTCCTTGCCATCCAGCGAGGCTACCGCCGTCACCGTGTATTGCTTGCCCTTCTCTACCTTCGGCGTCACGGTAAAGCCGACCGTCTGTTCTTCACCAGCCTGCGAGAACTTCACCGGGATAGACTTCGGCTCCGCGCTCCATCCCGTCGGCAGCGCCAGACTCACCATCGGTGACGCCGCACCGCTGCCATTGTTATGCACTCGAACGCTGACCGTCGTCGACTTGATCTCCAGCGGAACTACACCTGCAGCAGGAGACAACGCAACCGAAAGCAGAGGCCCGACAGGCATGGGATACCGCAGCAACCCCGGTCCATTAAGCTTGCTCACCACCTGCACCACGCTCGCGAGCTTCACCGAGGTTCCCTCGTAACTCAGATCCGCTTCCGCTTCCAGCGGATAAGGGCCGAACGGCTTGTTCTTCGGCGCTCCTGGCGAAACATCATAGAAGGCGTTCTGCAACCCATCCCGAGTGAAGTAAGGACGCGTGAACGGCTCGTCGGCAGGAACCTTTACCGGGAAGGTCACCTCGATCGCCTTCTCTCCAGTAAGCTTCGTTGGCAGCGTCGGCTGAGAAGCGCCCACACTCCAGTCCTTCCCCGATGTTCCTCTGATTGTCAATTTTTTGACGATAAGTGCAGGAGTCGCGGGTTCGTAGAGGTGCACCTTCACTGGAAATGCTAGTCCTGGCGTTGCCATCTGGAACGTCGGCTGCGCACCGCGGAACATCGCCATCATCGGATCGTCTTTGCCCGCAGGCGTTACGTCCGCATTCAACGAGAGCTGCAGCGACGCCACGAGCGCATCATTGAACTGCCGCTGCTTCGCCTCCAGCTCGTGCAGCACATCGTACTTTTCCTGCTTTGAGAGATTGCTCTTCTCCACCTCTGCGATCAGCGCTTCCGTACGCACCTTGCCCTTGGCGAGATACAGTGCAATCGCCGCAGGCTTCTCCGCCGAGAACTCAGACATCGCCTTCTCGACCAGCCCATTGATCTCGTTTAGCCCCGCGCTCAAAGAACCTGGGACTTTCGCTCCTGCAAGCTCCGCAATGCTCGCAAGCGACGTATCGATGCCATCGAAGAAGCCGTCTTCCTTCTCCTTCGGGGCTAGCCGTGTGCCGAAGCGGTGGTAGTCGCTGTTACTCTGCGTGCCCGGCAGCGGCACGCTCGGGCCACCGTTCTGCGAGCGCTGAAAGCCCAGTCCTTCACGTGACACCTGCGAATACGTCTGTCCCATGACGCCATCGAACGAGCCCGAAGGAATACTCACCGTCACCGACGGCTTGCCTTCCTCCCACTTGCCCGTAACATGATTGGTCACACCCACTGGCCCCCACGTATGGTTCGCATAGTCGTACATGCCTTTCGCAGATACCCGAAAGAACGGCGCACGGGCATAGATCTTCATCGGCGACCACGGCAACAGGCCTTCATCGATCTGCTCAGGAAACATCTTCGGATCGCCCGCAGCCTTGAAGACCTCTTGCGCCATCAATCCCGCCGTTGCATGCTGGCCGTGGCCGTCTGTCGGCCCTCCCACAAAAACCGAGCAGACGATCAGCGGTCTTACCGTGCGCACCACGCGTACCGCCTGCTCCAGCACGCGCTCGTGCCCCCACTGGCTAAGAGCCTCCGCCAATGCCTTCGAGAACCCATAGTCCGCCATCGACGTGAAGTACTGCGCGTCAAGCCCGTAATAGCGGCCCGCCTGCAGCAGTTCCTCCGTGCGCACCAACCCCAGCGCATCCCAGTAGTCCGACGACATGACATTCGCGCCGCCCTCCCCACGATCCAGCGTCAGTAGACTTACCGTCGCCCCAACACCGCGGCTCTCATACGCCAGCGTCGCGCCGTCCTCGTCATCCGGATGCGCCACGATCATCAGGACGCTTGCGCGCGTGTGCAACCGCTTCAACGCCTGCCATGTCGCCGCCGCTCCAATATCCGGAGGAATCGGACGCGCATCCACACTCGCCTTCACCTCCGCCATGCCCATCGGCGCTACCGAGCTAAGTGCCGGTATCAGTACGGCACAGGTTAGTCGTCGCACAAAATTCATTCCAGAACCCCTTCCCGACAGGCAACACTTTCTCTAGAAGTAATACTTTGCGGCCATCTGAATCTGGCGGGCGTTGTTGACCACGCTGCTTACCTTGCCGAACGTCGCCGGCGTTGCGATGCTTGCGCCGGGTGCAGCCAGGTTCGGATGGTTCAGCGCGTTGAACATCTCAAAGCGGAACTCAAGCTTGTTCGTTTCCGTGAACTCGAACTGCTTGAACAGGCTGAGATCTTCGTTATGACGTCCCGGCGCGGCAAAGGGACGCGGACGGCAACTTCCGAACTGACCATTGCCGGGCTGCGAGAACGCAGTCGGCACAATATAGCGGCCCGTTCCCGCCTGGGTGGTGATCGCCGATCGGTCTCCAGTCGCTCCTGCAAATGCATCGCCGTTGCAGTTGGCGTACATCGCGTGATTACCACCTGTCTGCGTTAGGTCGGTCGCCGTAATCAGGAAGGGATTGCCCGCCTCCATCGTGACGATCGCGTTCAGCTGCCATCCGCCAATCAGCTTCGAAGCGACCGAGCCATTGTTGAGCACCATGCCCCCACGGCCGATCGGCAGCTTATACTGCGCGCTCGCCACAAAGCGATGTCGCTGATCGAACGGCGAGTTCGAATACTCATGCTCATAGTCGTACGCGTTCTGCGGCGTCGAACCTGCCGTGAGGTTGTCCGCGTAATCCGAGAAGGCATGCGCATAGGTGTAACTCAGTTGATAGGCCAGACCGTGACTCATCGACTTCCTCAGACTCATCATCAGGCCGTTGTAATTCGTGCTGCCATCGTTGGTCGCCAGCTCAAGGAACGCGTGCGTGCCGCCATTGTTCAGATTGGCATACGGAAACACGACGTTTGCCGTTGGGCCGGTAAATCCCGTGATCGTGCCCTGGTTCGCATTACGCAGGCGATTCATCTTATGGCCCAGATTGCCCACGTAGACCGCCTCAAAAATAGTCGTCGGGGTAATCTGGAACTGCGGCCCGAAACTAAACTGTTGGACATAGCTCGAGCGTTGGTTCGGATCCTGCCAGTTCGTCTTCTGTATATACAAAGGCGTCGTCGAGTTCGCGTACGCCGAGCCCGGAAATCCGTTTTGCAGGAAAAAGATTGGCGTGCTTGTTGCCGTCGTGCGCGAGTCGGCCACGTACTTCAGAAACGGCTGGTTCTGTCCCAGCTGCGACTCGGAACCGATGCGATTCACATACTGGTAGAAGACACCATAACCACCGCGCAGCACCACGCGGTCCGTCGCCCTCAGACTGAGGCCTATACGTGGCGCGAAGTTGTTCTTGTCCGGATGGATTTGCGAACGCTGATACCAATCGCCATTCGTCGCCACTGTCAGTCCGCCCCCTCCCGCTGTATTGAAGTTCGAGAGCGAGTTCGTGCGGTTCAGCCACGGCGAGAATAGTTCGTACCGTGTGCCATAGTTCAATGTCAGCCTCTGGTTCAGTCGCCATGTGTCCTGCGCGTAGAACGAATTACCCAACAGATAGTTATGCACGACCAGCGAGCTGTTGTAGAAAGTCGAGCTCACATTCCCCAGCAGGAAGTCGGCAAAACCAAAGCCGTTCGATCCGCTGAAGATCCCCGAGAAGCCCATGTATCCCTGCGGCGCCGTCAGGTCTAGGAAGTTCACAGTGTTCTCGTGGAACTCATAGCCAAACATCAGGCTGTGCGTGCCAATCAGCTTGGTGAAGTTGTCTAACACTTGCCAAACCTGAGCCGCCTGGAACTGCGGACGGAAGAGATCGACGCCAATGCGCCGGAATCCACCCGAGATGTTGATCGGCGGAAGCCCTGCCGTGTAGGGCGAAGCCGGAATACCCGTTAGCCCCACATCTCCCGCCGCCGACGTGCCTAGCGTCACGCCGATGGGGTTCGAATGCGCGCTGTCGCGGCTCCAGCCAAACCGCAGTTGGTTCACCGCCGTCGACGACAGCACCGTCGTCAGTCCCAGAGCCAGCCCTTGGTTGCGAATATTGTAGTCCGTGGCAAAGCCACCATTGCCGATGTTGAAGTTCGATGTCCACGGCGGGTCCTGGCGGTGCTGGTTGAGAAAGCTGTACCGTCCGAAGATCGTATTCTTCTCGTTCAGCTTGTTATCGATGCGAGCATCGAACGAGTTCACTTGCTGCGGTTGCTGATACGCAAAGACGTAGTTGTTCGAACCGTCCCATGCTCCGTTGGCCGACTGGATGTTGTTCGGATTCGGCAGCAGCGCCGCGATCTTCGCAGCAACAGGGTCAATGCAACCTGATCGGATCACCTTGTTGACGATACAACCCGTCTGGTTGGCCAGCACGGCGGTCGGGTTGTAGCTCGCAACCTCCGAAAGGTTGCCCGTCTTCATCGCGGCGGACGGCACCACGGAGTTCACCGTTGCCTGTTGCGTGTTCCGCAGCCCCTGATAGTCGCCGAAGAAAAAAAGCCTGTCATGCAGGATCGGCCCCCCGATGGTACCGCCAAACTGGTTCTGGCTGAAATTGCCCTTCGACAGCTTTGGCGTTACATGATTGTTGGCCCAGCTGTTCGCGTCGAACACGCTGTTGCGCGCATATTCCCACGCGCTGCCATGAAACCGATTCGTGCCGCTCTTGGTCGAAGCATTCACCACCGCGCCTGCTGAAGTTCCCCACTCCACCGAATACGTGCGCGTCTGCAGACGAAACTCCTGGATGGCGTCCGGCGGAGGCTGCACGTTCTGGACCGAGCCCTCCTGCAAGTTCGTCGAGCCTGAGTTATTGTCCACGCCATCCAGCGCAAAGTAGTTCTGCGTCTCTAAATTTCCGTTCGAACTGAAGCGGTCCGGCGCGGCATTCGCGACCGCAGGATTCTTGAAGATACCCGGTTCCAGCAGCGCCAGATCAGCATAGCGCCTGGCATTCAACGGGAGATCGTTGATCTGCGTCGTGCCCACCACGTTGCCCACATCCGCCGACTGCGTCTGCAGCGCCACACCTTCTGTGTTCACCTCAATCGTGTCCGTCGCTCCCGCACGCATGGCAAAGTCCACCTGCGCGCTCGTCTTGACATGCACGTCTACCGATGGATTCCTGCTGGTGCCAAAGCCCTGCGCTGACGCCTCCACAGAGTAGGTCCCGGGAATCAGCGCGAGCGCCTGGTAGGTGCCATCCTGGTTGGTCGTCAACGTTGTGGTTACGCCCGTCGCCACATTGCGAATCGTAACTGTGGCCCCAGCCAGCACTGCGCCGCTTGAGTCGCGCAGCGTTCCCGTGATGGAGCCGTTATCGAACTGTGCGCGCGCTACGCCACACGAGAGTGCCACGACAAGCGCAACCGCCACTCGGACTGCCACTCTCGCGCAAAAATGCCCTTTGAACCAACGAGGATCAGCTATGACATGGTCGACCATCTGCCAGCCTCCTGAGATATGCCCGTACGCGCTTCTTCTGGCTCACCACTCTCGCCACGGCCAGCCAAAGCGCTAAATCAAGAAAATATCGGTATCGTTATCGGTAACGTATTTGCGCAACAGTATCGCCGAAGCGACCATAGTGTCAATCTTTTATTAATTTTTTTTGCGTCGGCGCTGTGACGAGCTGCGCATCGCAGCCAAGTGATGCCGGTACTCCTTTGGCCCCGGCAACCCCTGCGATCCGCCTGGCTGCGACGCCGAAAGACTGCCGCAAATACTCCCGGCAATCAGGCAGTCGTTCCAATCCGCACCGTGCAGAAACGCGTGCAGAAAGCCGCCATCGAAGGCATCGCCTGCGCCCGTCGCATCGACGATCGCAATTGGCAGGGCGGGCTGACGGTACAGCTTACCCTCAACCATTAGCATCGCACCCCGCTTGCCCAGCTTCACCACCGGAACGCGCACCCAGTCCTGCAGCTTCTCCAGTGCGCGCATCGCGTCGCTCGCCCCGGTGATCGCCTTGGCCTCGTGTTCATTGGGAAAGAGGAACTCGCAATGCTTCACAATCGAGTGCAACTGTACCGGCGAGAGGTCAGGATTCCAACCGAAGTCCGCCGAAACCGTGATGCCATCTTCTCGAAGCTCCTTCATTACTGGGATCCAGCGCCGCGGATGCCGCAGCGCGCAGGCAAAGTGCACATGGCGTGCCTTGTGCAGCTTATCCAGCACCGGCTTCTGCGTCAGCAGATCCTCCAGATGCTGATTGATCGGCTCATGCGTCACCATCATCTTGTTCGACTGGTACGCGATCGATACCGTCAACGCCGTCGCCTGATCGCGCCGCACCTCGCAGGCCGTTACATCGAGTCCCTCGCGCAAAATCTCGTTCCACGTCGGCAGCACGGTAGCGTCCGCGCCTACACGCGTGATAATGCCTGTCTCGCTGCCCAGCCTGCTCGCCGCAATCGCCGCCGTCGCCAGTCCGCCACCCGGAGCTATCAGGAACGAGTCCGTCTTGACCTCCTCGCCAAATCGCGGCTGCTTTCTCAGACCATAAAAAATCATGTCGGAGAAAAACTCTCCAAATACGACCAGGTCGAACTGACTGTTACCGGCCCGCTTTGCCTTCGTCATCCCTATCTCCCGCTGGATCTATATCGTACGTGTCGACATCCGCTGCACGACGCGCGGAGAAAACATCGCACTCCGTAGAGAGCTGTCACTCTTTTCACCGATACATTTCAGTGCTAAACGAGCAACTCGACGTCCCAGCTCCTCACACGCCAGATCAATACTCGTGATGGACACACGAGTTTCACACACCTCGAAAACATTCCCACACCCGATTACCTGCAGTGTGCGTGGAATTTCCATCTGAGCCTCCAGAGCCGCATCACGCGTTCCCGCGGCCAGCAAGTCTGTGTATGTTGCCACGCCATCTGGCTTGATCTTAGAGGCATGCCAACGCTTGATCGCCGCCACGCCACTGCAATAGTCCCCCTCGCCCGGTTGTGTCTCGGCAACCCACTCCTGTCGCACGATGACACCCGCATCGCGGAGCGTCTCAAGGAAACCGCCAAATCTCTGGTCTGCCACTGGAGTCCGCGGCCCTCGAAGGTAAGCGATGCGCTTACATCGGCGATTCAGCAGATGCTGCGCCGCCATCTCGCCCACCTCGCGTTCACGCAGTCCGACACTTAGTCCGACAAAACGAGGCGGCGGGGCGCCGGCATAGATGACGGGTACTGTTGTCGTCTTCAGCACCTGAGGCATTTCCGAGGCTTCGCTTCGTGGGACGATAACGAGTGCATCGACTTGCCGCGCGAGGTGCAACTCCACCTCGTCCTCCTCTATCTCAGCGTCACCATCAGCCGACGAGATCACGAGACTGTAATTCGCAGGACGAAAGACTTCATTAATACCGCGAACAATCTGTGCGGTGCTATGAACACCAAGCATTGGGACTACTAATCCCACACTATAGGTCTGTCCGGTGCGCAAGCCTCGCGCTGAGATATTCGGCCTGTAGTTTAGCTCCTTCATACGCTTCAGAACGCGCGCCTTCGTCTCAGCGCTAACGTCCGTCTGGCCGCGAAGGACCTTCGAGATCGTCATTTTGGAGAGGTTTAGGTCGTTCGCAATATCCTGAAGACGAATCGCCATAGAGAGCCCTGCTCGCAACCATCCTGCCCCAGTAAAGACAGAGAGATAGCTCTAACCTTTCCAAAACGCAATACAGAATTGTTGTGGTTATAAACGAAATCTATGAATGGACTCAACTTTTCTTCGACAAGACGCCTGCTTTGTCAGAGTTGCCGAGATGTTTAGTGAAGAATGGAATGCGGCGTAACTGTTCCTACGCTCTCTTTTGTTCCTTGACCCTTCGTCGTGCATACAGCTTGGTTCGCGGACGATCAGGGCTCGAATCCATCTGTCCCGGCGATTGGTTTGGTAACAAGAAGAGACATGCTGGATGTGAATCTCAGATGTGTTTATCTTGGATATGGCCTTCGTCTATGTCTCAGACCGAGTTGTCCTTCCCCAGGGAATCACCGCAGCTGCTGTCGTCGTGGAGGATGGCAAGATTGCCAGGGTCTACCGGCGCGACGAGCCGTTGCCGAACCTTCCTGTGATCGATTGCTCCTCGGCTGTACTGATGCCGGGGCTGGTGGACGCCCATACGCATATCAATGAGCCAGGTCGGACGGAGTGGGAGGGATTCGAAACGGCATCGCGCGCAGCGGCCGCGGGCGGTTTCACCACGCTGATGGATATGCCGCTGAACTGTCTTCCTGCAACGACCAGCGTCGCAGCGCTTGAGGCAAAGCGCGATGCAGCTCAGGGCAAGTGCGCTGTCGACTGGGCGGCCTGGGGTGGCGTCTCGGAACACAACGCCGAGCAACTGCAGCCTCTTGCCGCGGCAGGTGTTCGTGGCTTCAAATGCTTTCTCGCGGAACCAGGGATCGAAGGATTTTCGCGTGTGGACGAGCGTGAGTTGCGCGAAGCCGCGCCCTCTCTGGCGGCAACAGGCCTGCCGTTGCTGACGCATGCTGAACTTCCTTCGGCGCTCAATGCGGTCACAAAGCAGATGGAGGGAGCGGACTGGCACCGCTATGACTCGTGGCTGAAATCACGTCCGGATGTGGCTGAGGTTGAAGCTATTCGCATGATGCTTCGCCTGTGTGAGGAATATCGCTTCCGACTTCATATTGTGCATCTGGCAACAGCGCATGCTCTGCCGTATCTGCGGAAGGCGCGTTCTAAGGGGTTACCTATTACGGTCGAGACTTGTCCGCACTATCTCTTCTTTGTGGCAGAGGATGTTCCTGATGGAAGCACGCTGCATAAGTGCGCGCCTCCTATTCGCGATACTCAAAATCGCGAGGCACTGTGGCAGGCACTGCGAGATGGTGAGATCGACCTCATCGCAACGGATCACTCGCCGTGTCCGCCTGCGTGGAAGCAACTTGACAAGGGAGATTTTCAACTTGCGTGGGGAGGCATTGCGAGTTTGTCAGTGGCGTCTGCGGTTGTATGGACGGGCATGCGCGAGCGTGGACTTCCGCTTACCAACCTGGCGCGATGGATGAGTCAGAAGCCGGCGGAGCTTGCAGGGATTGGACGGCGAAAGGGAGCGATCGCTGCGGGGTTCGATGCCGACCTTGTTCTGTTTGATCCCGACGAGAGATTCCAGGCGAAGGTCTCAGATCTGTATACGCGCCACCCTTTATCTCCCTACGTTGGGGAGACTCTTTATGGTCGCGTGAAAGCGACGTGGGTGCGAGGCCAGGAAGTCTTTCGCGATGGCGTGTTTCCCCAGCCTCCCGTCGGCCAGGAGATCCGCTAGTTTGCCGCTCTAGATTCCAGGCTTTTATCGCCTTTCTCCGAATCCCCAAATCCATTGGGGGGATAGAGAAAAGCGTAGTAACATAAGCAAATTCCAGCGCGTGCGATGAGGCGACTTTTGAAACAAGACGGTCGCCGCACCGCCGGAGATTAGGGATGATCTTGCTGAAAGAGCGAATCGTCGGAGCCCCTGTACTTCGGAAAGAAGGTGTCGCGAAGGTGTGCGGCAAGGCGTGCTACATCGACGACATGAAATTCCCTCACATGCTGTATGGAGCCACTGTGCGAAGTTCTATTCCACGTGGCCGAATCGTCGGGATCGAATTCGGTGACGAAATTCCGTGGAACGAGTTCGTCATAGTCGGAGCAAAGGATATTCCCGGTGAAAATACGATTGCTCTCATCAACCGCGACTGGCCATGCCTGGCAGCGGATCTAGTCAACCATCCAGAAGAGCCCGTGCTCCTTCTCGCTCACTCTAATCGTCATCTGCTGGTCAAAGCGGTGGCGGCGGTGCGGATTGCCTACGATCCACTACCCTCTATTCACTCCATCGAAGAAAGCGAGCGTGGAGAAGTTGTCGTGTGGGGCCGTGACAATATCTTCAAAACCTTTCAAATTGAAAAGGGCAACATCGACGAGGCTCTGGCGCAAGCCGACTTTATCGTTGAGGGTGAGTATTCGACCGAAGCCCAGGAACATCTCTACATCGAAAATAACGGCGTCATCGCCGCATTTACTCCGGAAGAAGGTCTCACGGTATGGGGCTCGATGCAGTGTCCTTTTTATGTGCATAAGTCTCTTATCGCGGTTACGGGATTGCCCGAAGACAAGATCCGCGTAGTGCAGGTCGAGACAGGAGGGGCTTTTGGCGGCAAGGAAGACTATCCCTCGATGATTGGCGCGCATGCTGCACTACTGGCGATGAAGGCCCTCCGTCCGGTGAAGATCGTCTACGATCGCACAGAAGATATGACGGCGACAACAAAACGCCATCCGTCGCGAACCCGCATCCGTACAGCAGTCACGAGGGATGGAAAGCTACTGGGAGCAGAGATCGAGTTCGCGCTCGATGGCGGAGCTTACTCGACGCTTTCGCAGACCGTGCTGTCACGTGGGACAATCCACGCGGCAGGTCCTTACTACTGGCCGAACGTGCGCGTACGATCGAAGGCATTTGCTACCAATTGTCCACCACATGGAGCGTTTCGCGGCTTCGGAGCTCCGCAAAGCCTTTTCGCAATCGAGAGGCATATGGATCGCGTGGCGCAGATTGTTGGACTTGCGCCCGAAGACCTACGGAGGCGAAACTTTCTGCGCAAGGGTCTTACGACAGCTACCAGCCAAGAGATCCGGGAAGACATCGACCTGAACCGCTTGATGGAAAGAGCGCTCGAGATATCCGGCTATCAAAACAAGAGAGCGAAGTATGACCGCGAGAATCCGTCTTCGAGACAGAGAAAAGGGATCGGCTTTGCGGTCTTTCTGCATGGTGCAGGTTTTACGGGCTCCGGCGAGCGCTACCTGAACTCCCTCGCTGCGATGGATGCCACCTCTGAGGGCAAGCTCCGTGTGCTGGTTTCGAGCACCGAATTCGGTCAAGGAACGAATACCGTCCTTTGCCAGATCGCCGCAGAGGCATTGGGCGTTGACTACGATGCAGTGGAGATGGCTCCCCCCGATACAAGCGTCGTTCCAAATACCGGGCCTACGGTTGCCTCGCGCACGACGATGATCGTCGGCAAACTTGTCCAATCCGCTGCGATAGGGCTACGGCAGACGCTTCAGTCAGCTGGTCTTCTTCAGGAGATCTGGTCGAGCGAGGAGTTCTGTGTTGCAGCGAAGGCTTATGTAGCCACACATGGTGTGCTGCGTTCAGAGAGCCGATATGAGGCGCCGAAGGATGTTTACTGGGATGACGAAAAGTACCGCGGTGAGGCATATCCGGCGTTCGCCTGGGCAGTCTATGTTGCTGAAGTGACGCTGGACACCGTCTCCTACTGCGTTACGGTCGATGATTTTGTGGCGATGCAAGAGGTGGGCCGCGTATTGAATCCCGTGCTCGCCGCGGGGCAGATTGAAGGCGGGGTAGTGCAAGGAATTGGATATGCGCTGTATGAGAAGGTGCAGTGGCAGAACGGACGCATGGCCAACGGGCAGATGACGAACTATATAATCCCAACTTCGCAGGACATCCCTCCGATCAGAGTGTGTTTTGAGGAGATGCCCTCTTCTCATGGAGCCTATGGGGCAAAGGGTATCGGAGAGCTGCCGATGGATGGCCCCGCTCCCGCGATCCTCAATGCTGTCTCGCATGCCGCCGGTAAGGATTTCAACTCTATTCCTCTTCTTCCAGAGATGATCTGCCGGGAGCTGAGTCCGAGTGTCGTCTCAGCAGAGGTTGTTGCCCTATGAACCGCGAACGCCTCTCACTGAAGGTTAATGGAGAAGAGCACTTTGTGGAGACATATCCAATGGAGCGGCTGCTCGATGTCTTGCGCGAGAAGCTTCGCCTAACGGGCACCAAAGAGGGCTGCGGCGAAGGAGAGTGCGGCGCATGCAGTGTGCTGATCGACGGGAAGCTGGTCAATAGCTGCCTCGTTCCCGTGGCGCAGGTCAGAGGAGCGGAGATCATCACAATCGAGGGTCTGGCCAGCGAAGAGCTGCTGCATCCGGTGCAAATTGCCTTTCTAGAGTGCGGCGGAGCACAGTGCGGCATGTGTACTCCTGGGATGATCGTTGCCACGGCTTGCCTGCTTAAGCGCCATCCCCATCCGACAGAAGAACAAATTCGCGAAGGACTGAACGGCAATCTGTGTCGGTGCACTGGATACATGCGAATCTTTCAGGCTGTCAGCATGGCAGCGGCGACGGAGTCCGTCTGATGAGGTCCGATCCGGCGGAGTACACCTTCCTCTCTCCGGCCTCGCTTGCCGAAGCCCTTGACCTGTTACGCGCGAAGCCTGGAAACTGGCTGCCTGTAGCGGGAGGCACAGAGGTGATGGTGCAGTACAGCGCAGGCAAACTAGCCTCCCGTAATCTTCTAAGCCTCTGGGGTCTTCCGGAGCTGAGTGAGATCGCTGAACTCGAGGATTCGTTTCGTATTGGAGGAGGTTGCACCTTCGCACAGCTTCGGGAACATGAAGCCGTGCAAAGATTTTTCCCAATGCTGGCAACAGCGGCAGCGTGGACTGGAAGTATCGCCAACCAGAACCGTGCGACGCTCGCCGGGAATATTGTGAATGCTTCTCCGGCAGCTGATTCACCCCCGGCGCTGCTTGCGTATGAGGCTGAGCTGGAGTTAATCTCGGCCGCAGGAACAAGGAGATTGCCCTATGACGAGTTTCATCTCGGCTATAAAAAGACAGCTCTGCGTCCTGAAGAACTAGTTCTCGCCGTGCATTTGCCGAAGCACTATGAGAGCTGGTTTACCTATACGCGGAAGGTAGGATCGCGGGAGGCGCAGGCTATCTCCAAAATATGCATCGCTGGCGCAGGAAAGTTGAAGAGTGGCAGCGTCGAATCTTTGCATATTGGAATCGGCGCGGTAGCGCCGACGCCGCTGCGACTTCGCCACGTAGAGTCTCTTTTGCTAGGGAAACCGCTAACGAAAAAACAAATTGCCAAGTCGAAACTGGTTCTGCAAGACGAAATCGCTCCCATCGAAGATATCCGCTCGTCGGTGCAGTATCGACGCCAGGTTGCAGAAAACCTGCTTGAAGATCTCTTGCTGACCTTCGCCCTTTCGGGAGAAGATCCTCTGACATCTTCCGTCACGGCTCTCGATAGCTGGAACGATCTGGATCTGCTGACGGCTGCGGAAAAGATACTGCCATGCTGCAGTTCTGTACGCTGGGCTGACAGAATGGCTAACGCACGTCCAATCGCGAACCTCGATCAGATGCTTGAAGTCGCGGACAAGACGTGGCTAGAGCTCTCGGAACAAGACTGGAACGAAGCGTTCCGATCTCATCCGCGAATCGGTGAAAGAAAGGCCGCCCCCGTTACGTCGCAATCGGCAGCATGGTCTCGGAACGAGCAGTCGGGCGCTGCAGCTGCCAGCGAGGAGATACAGCAGGCCCTCAAGGCCGGAAACGAGGCTTATGAGACGAGGTTCGGGCGAACTTATATCGTGTGCGCCACGGGAAGATCAGCCGAGGAGATGCTTTTAGACCTTCATCGCAGGCTACGTAACACCGATCGAACAGAACTCCAAGAAGTCGTGGAGCAACAGAGACAGATCACGCGTCTGCGTTTAAGAAAGTGGCTGGGGCTATGAAGATCTCGACCCACATCCTCGACCTGTCTACGGGAAGACCAGCAGCGGACGTGCTCGTTGTGTTACATCGACGCGACGAGACATGGCGACCCCTGAGCCGACACCGCACTGATCCGAATGGAAGGATCACGAGCCTTTTTGGTATCGACACTCCTCCGTTGAGCGGAAGATATCGGCTACGCTTCCACACGGGTAGATACTTCAGATCCATGGGGGTTGAGAGCCTGCACCCCTTTGTTGAGGTTGTTTTTGATATGAGAGACACCAAAGAGCATCACCATATTCCGCTACTAATTACGCCACACAGCTACACAACTTATCGGGGAAGTTGAACGAATGGTCATCTTGGGGGAGAATCGCTACGGAAAATCACGTGTACGGGTGATGCGAGTGGAACGCGACGGGCAGCAGCATCGCGTGTCCGAATGGAATATAGATTTATGGCTGAAAGGTAATTTCGAAGATTGTTTTAAAGACGGCGATAATAGCCGTATTCTGCCGACAGATACCATGAAGAACACCGTCTACTCGTTGGCACGCTCCTCTCGTGCTGAGACCATTGAGCAGTTTGCGATCGAGCTTGCTTCGCACTTCGTGAGTACTCAGGAGCAGGTAGCAGAGGCCGGTGCTTCGATCCACAGCAACCTGTGGCAGCACATCCAGGCCGGAGAGGAGACCTTCGGTAGCGCCTTCGTGCAATCGTCTGGAGGGCGGGAGACAGCATCGGCCGTGGTTGTCCGCGGAACGGCTCCGACGATTATGGCTGGAATTGCGGACCTGCCTATCCTCAAGACCGCAAAATCGGGTTTCTCAGGATATCTTCGTGATCGCTTAACGACGTTAAGGGAGGCACAGGATCGGCTGCTTGGAACCCTCGCTACCATTGACTGGACCTACGCTTCAACGGTTGCCGATTTTAGACAGGCGCGGACGCGCGCCACCGAGGCAATCTTCGGCGCCTTTGCGCGGCACGATAGTCTATCCGTCCAGCACACACTTTTCGCTATGGGGCAGGCGGCCCTTGAGGCTGAACCTGCGATTGGCGAGATTCACCTCAAGATGCCTAATAAGCATTGCAACCTTGTAGATCTTTCCGCATTCGGTCAAGACAATCCGAATCACATCTTTGTTCCTACTGATGAACCGCACGGATCAATTGAGGCCTGTATCAAGAGGACATAATGAATTCCGTAGCCGATCGTTCACGACGCACTGTGGTTTCGCGCAAAAGGGCGGCTGATCTGCTCGAGCGAGCATCTGAGCTCGCGTCATGCACGGAGCGGCCAGGACAGATTCTTCGCACCTTTCTCTCCCCTGCTATGGATGAGGTTCACCGCAAACTTCGCCCCTGGTTTCACTCCGCAAGCGCAAGCACAAGCGTGGACGATGCGGGCAACTTTCACGCCCTCTATCGCACAGACTCTGAATTCGCTCCCAAGCGTCTTGTGATTGCCTCGCATCTCGATACTGTTGCTAACGCCGGCGCATACGATGGCGTTCTCGGCGTTCTGATGGGGCTCGCTCTCATAGAGGCGCTGGAGGAAAAGCGATTTTCCTTCGAGATCGAGGTCATCGGATTCTCTGATGAAGAGGGCACTCGCTTCGGCATTCCTTTTATTGGCAGCCGTTCTTTGGTCGGCGAAGGTGGCGATGCTGCTCTGCTAAGCGCGAAGGACTCAGCAGGCGTCACCGTTCGCGACGCGTTGGAGCAATATCGGCGAGAACATCCTGAGGCTCTGCCCTGCGTACTTACATCAAACCCGACGGCTTATATCGAGTTTCACATCGAGCAAGGGCCAGTTCTGGAAAGCCATGGGCTTCCACTTGGAATCGTCGAATCCATCGCAGGTCAGAGCCGATGCAATCTGATTTTTCGCGGCAGATCAGGACATGCAGGAACGTCTCCGATGACCCTGCGGCATGACGCCCTCGCTGCTGCAGCTGAATGGATGACGCGTTGTGAAGCAATTGCTGCACAGACAGATGGACTGGTGGCTACTATCGGCAAGATCTGCGCTGAGCCCGGGGCCGTAAATGTAATCCCCGGGATCCTACGCTGCAGTCTGGACGTCCGTCACGCAGACGACGTAGTTCGTCGCCGTGCTACCGATGCAATCCTCGACACAGCGCGGGGTGTCGCACTCAGACGTGGCCTCTCGCTTGAAGCGAAGGAGTATCATTCGCAGTCTGCAGTCCGTCTTGACACTGAAATGATATCGCTGGCTGAGGAGGCGGTTGGTGACAGCGGCCGCCAATGTATCCGTATGACCAGCGGTGCCGGACACGATGCGATGGTCGTAGCTCCGTATCTTCCCTCGTGCATGATATTTCTACGCAGCCCAGGAGGTATCAGTCACCATCCTGACGAGAGTGTTCTTATGGAAGATGTCGAAGCAGCCATCGAAGCGGGCGTTCATCTTTTAAAACGGTTCGAACTTACCAGCAAAGTGAGACAACGTGTATAACCTTGGTCTAACGCGGAGCGTCAGGCGCGCATCGCACCTCATTCACACGCCCGATGCATTCATTCGCACCCTCTTGCCGGGATCCTCACGCGCCAGCGTTGTCATTCACGCATCCCCCGCTCTGGGAGCAGCGTTTACACAGTACTCCGTCGAATTTGAGGCCGGCGGTTCGCTAGGTGACTCGATGGGGCAACGCTTTCTCTACGTGCTGGAGGGCGATCTCACGCTCGAGCATAGTTCTAAGAGCCATCACCTGACACAAGGCGGCTTTGCATATATCCCTCAGGGAGCGATGCACCATGTCTTCGCAGCCTCTGAGACTCGCGTCGTTGTTATCGAAAAGCCTCACAATAGTCTCGAGCGAGCGAACCCTCCGCAATTTCTTATAGGCCACGAGCTTGATGTTGCTGCGCAGCCGTTAATGGATGACCAGGATCTTCTCGTGCGAGCGCTCCTACCTGATACCCTCTCATTCGACTTCGCGGTCAATACAATGAGTTACACACCGGGATCCAGTCTGAGCATGGTTGAAGTGCACGTGATGGAGCACGGTCTTCTCATGCTCGAAGGGGGAGGGATCTATCGTCTGGACGATCAATGGTATCCCGTTACCGCAGGCGATTTTATCTGGATGGCTCCATATTGTCCGCAGTGGTTCGGCGCTATCGGCAAAGTGCCGGCGAAGTATCTCATCTACAAGAACTGGAACCGTCATCCGCTCACCTGATATGAAGATTTCGATTGAGAGCTCCCTAATCCAGCAGGAGATCCAGGAGCTCGCCCTCATCTCCGAAGTAGAAGCACCCGCCGTCACACGAGTGGTCTTCGGTGAGCAAGACTTGAAAGCGCGCGCTTGGCTGATAGAGAAACTGCGCGCTGTCGGCCTTACCGTTCGCATCGACGCAGTAGGAAACACCTTCGCGCGCTGGCAGGGATCACGGGAGGATCTCGCTCCTGTGGCTACTGGCTCTCACATCGATGCCATTCCACACGCAGGGCGATTTGATGGTGTTGTAGGAGTGCTGGGAGGATTGGAATCAATCCGCGCACTTCAGCGAGCGGGATTCCGCCCTACTCGCTCGATCGACCTGATACAGTTCACAGCGGAGGAGCCTACGCGTTTCGGCATCGGGTGCCTCGGAAGCCGGCTGCTGTCCGGAGTGTTGACATCACGAGTTGACAACGAGCTTGTAGACTCAAGCGGCGAAACACTCTTATCTGTTCGCACGAAGGCGGGGTTCTCCGGTGATCTCCAATCGGTGAGTCTCGCTCCCGGAACTTACTCTGCATTTATCGAGCTTCACATTGAGCAAGGGCCTCTACTGGAGCGGGAGGCGCTCACAATTGGGCAGGTCATCGCCATCGCTGCTCCATCCAGCTTCCGCATAATCGTGGAAGGTCATGGAGGGCATGCGGGCGCGACTTTGATGTCCGGTAGGCGCGACGCATTGTGTGCTGCCGCTGAGATTATCCTCAGCATCGAAAGCCTCGCGTCTAACTCCGGCGCAGCAGATACCGTGGGAACCGTAGGTATCTGCGAAGTTCACCCGGGTGCAATCAATAGCATCCCCAGCCGTGTAAAACTCGGCGTAGATCTCCGCGACATCGATGGCGAACGTCGTGACAAAGTTTTACGAGGAATCGAAGCTTCAGCTCAGGAAATCGGTCGACGCAGATCGGTACAGGTACATATAGAAATGCTCAATGCCGACGCGCCGGCAACATCGTCTCCATACATTCTGCAAGCAATCGAAACATCCTGCGAAGAGGCGAAAGTGAAGTCGCGCAAAATGGTTAGTCGGGCGTATCACGACTCGTTGTTCATGTCGCGCATAGCCCCAACCGCAATGATCTTCATACCCTGCCGCGACGGTATAAGTCATCGGCCAGACGAATACGCTAAACCTGCGGATATCGCATCGGGAGTCGAAGTATTGGCTAGAACGCTGGCGAAGCTCGCCGCCGATCCTGAGTAAGGCGCTCCTGTTGCGATGATCCCTCTCAAAAAGAGCCCTCATCCTTCGTCCCGGAGGACATAGGCATAGATCCTATGCTACCTTCCCAAATGGCGTCGATGACAGCCTAGTTTTTTTGCTCTGGATTGACGCATTCATAGAATCTTTGAAGAATCATTGTTTTGTCGTCTCAATCTCGAAGGTTGCGACGGGCTGACGGACTGCGTGATGAAACATCATGATGTAGTAAAGCCCTCCGGAGAGAAAAAATCCAATAAACCAGGCGTAGTCATAGAGAAAGGACACTGCGGGAACAAATCGCCCTACCAGCGCAGCCGCAACACCAAGAACAAGCGCTATCAGCGCCACTAAATTAATCCCGCGACGGTATTCATAGATACCGTCCCGCCGATACAACGAGTAGCAATCTAACTTTGTCTTTCGAACGAGAAAATAGTCCGCCACCATAATGCCTGCCACGGGTCCAAGAAGGCCGGAGTAGCCCACCAACCATCCGAAGATGTAGTTTCCGAAACTTTGCATGATCTTCCAAGGCATCATCGCCAAACCCAAAAATCCTGTGATCATTCCACCTGTTCGGAAGCTGACAAGCCGGGGGGCGAGGTTGGAAAAGTCGTTCGAGGGAGACACAACATTCGCTGCGATATTCACATTCAGCGTCGCGATCAGAACTGCGATGAGTCCTAAGAACGCTACGACAGGCTGATGGAATCGCCCAAGCAGAACGATAGGACTCCAAATAGGCTCGCCGAAGACGACCTGGGAAGCGGAAGTCACGGCAATACCTATAAAGGAATAGAGCGTCATGGCGACTGGAAGACCGAACGCCTGTCCCATGATCTGCGCATCCTGATTCTTTGCGTAACGCGTAAAGTCAGGAATATTGAGCGAGAGCGTCGCCCAATACCCCACCATCGCTGTCAGCGAAGGAATGAAGAAGCGCAGGAAGCTGCCTGTCGACGTAAAGCGGCTCGAGGCGGAGAGCATCGGTCCGAAGCCCCCGGCCTTGTTCAGCATCCAGAACAGCAGCAGCAACGACATCAGAAACATGAAGGGCGCTGAAAGGCTCTGCAGGGCGCGAATCGACTCAACGCCGCGCCACACTACCAACATGTTTAGAAGCCAGAAGCTCAGAAAGCAAGCCCAGGGTACCCACAACATATGGATTGTGTGCGGAAGGAGGACGCCCAGCATTGCCGCGATAGCCTGTCCGCCCAACCACGTCTGTATGCCGAACCATCCGCAAGCGACGATCGCCCGCAGTAGAGCCGGAAGATTTGCTCCGACCGGCCCGAACGAGGCCCTAACGAACACCGGAAATGGAATTCCATATTTTGCGCCGGCGTGGGCGTTTAGAAGCATCGGGACGAGAACAATCAGGTTGCCAAACAAAATCGTAAAGACAGCCTGCTTCCAATTCATCCCGCCCGCGATCAGCGACGACGCCAGCATGTACGTCGTCACCTCCATCGACATGGAAAACCATAGCGCGATGTAGTTGTATGTGGTCCAAGTGCGCTGCGCGGGCTTCGTCGGTGCCAGATCTTCGTTGAATAGGCGATGGTCGACGCTGCCTTCAGTCACGTTGGATGTCACGCTAAGCCTCCTGCATTAGCCTCGCGTCGCACAAATCTTCCGCGACCCGTAGTTCCGAGAAACTGACCTGGTTGTGCGACGTTATCTACTACAAGCTCTCCGCGCGAAAGCACCTTTGCGGCGTTACCCTCCACCGTCCAGCCCTCAAACATGGAATAGTCAGTCGCCATGCGCTGCGTGGCAGCCGAGATTGTGTATTTCACCTTCGGATCCCAGAGCAGAATGTCGGCGTCGAGCCCCTCTTTGATGGAACCCTTTGTCTTCTCCATGCCGAAGATCCGAGCCGGCGCGGTGCAACAGAGCTCGACGAATCTTTCCTTCGTCAGTCGTCCGGAGTTTACGCCGAAATGCCACATGATCTGCATGCGGTTCTCCACCCCCGGGCCACCATTCGGTATCTTCGTGAAGTTGTCCCGTCCTAAAGCTTTCTGGTCCGCGAAACGGAACGGACAGTGGTCGGTCGAGACGACGCTAAGTGACCCATCCGCGAGCGCCTGCCACAGGGGCTCCTGGTGCCATCTCTCCCGAAGCGGCGGCGTGAAGACGTACTTCGCTTCGTCCCAGCTCTTTCCAGGCATCTGGTCTTCGATCGAAAGAACGAGGTACTGAATGCATGTCTCCGCCAGGGCTCTAGCACCGCGCTTCTGCATATGTTTCAGGTCATCCAAAGCATATGCATTGGAGAGGTGGACGATGTACACCGCAGCTCCAGCCATATCCGCGAGAGCGATGGCCCGGTGGGTAGCCTCCGCCTCGGCCTTCGGGGAGCGCGACGATGCATGATAGTGCGGCGCCGTCTTCCCTTCTGCAATCATCTGCGCCACGACGATGTCGATAGCACTTCCATTTTCCGCATGAATACAGCAGAGCGCATTCAGCTCAGATGCTTTCTGCATCACCCGGAACATCAGAGCATCGTCAATCATGAGCACTCCTGGATAGGCCATGAAGAGCTTGAAGCTGGTGATGCCCTCTGCAACCATCTCCTCCATCTCACGCAATCCATGCGATCCATCGCCGGGCCCAAGATCAGTCACAGCCATGTGAAGCGAGAAATCGATGCAGGCTTTACCGTCGGACTTCTTCTTCCAAGTTTGCAGTGCCTCACGCAGAGTACGGCCCTGCGTCTGCAATGCAAAATCAATCAGTGTGGTTGTTCCCCCGACGGCAGCCGCCTGCGTGCCCGTGGTGTAATCGTCTGCCGACACGGTCCCACCGAAAGGCATGTCCAGATGAGTATGGACATCAATGCCTCCCGGCATCACCAACAGATCGCTCGCGTCTATGACGGTATGCTGTCCTGCGGGAATCTTGTCTTTGACCTGGACGATCTTTTCACCTTCGATCAGAACGTCCGCGACGCGCGAGCCGTCCGCATTGACTACGCTTCCGCCGCTAATGAGAGTTCCCAAGATGCACCTCCTGTCCCAGTTTGCCAGTCACGGCTCACTGGAGTTTATGCTCGTGCGTTCTTCCCAAGTCTCCGGCGGAAGGCCGTTGTCTACGCGTTCCATCGTGATGCAACCCGGTACCGGGCACACCAGAGAACAGAGGTTGCACCCCACACACTCATGCTCATCCACTCTCGGGATGCGAGAAAGCGGAGTGCGTTCCATAGCGCCGCTATGGGTCGCACCCACATCCAACTTGGCGATGGGAGTAGTGCTAATGATGCGCCGGCTCTCCTCGGTAATCACGTCAGGAGTACGCGTAATATCGGGCTCAGGCAGAGCGCGGTCAAGGTGAATGCATTGATGCGCACCGTCCCAACATGCTGTATAGCACAGGTCGCAGCCGATACAGAGGTCCTCGCGGATCTTCGCCACGATCTTGTAGTTCAGGTTGAGGAGCTTCCACTCCTTCACCTTCGATAGTGTCAGACCGCGAAAGTCGTCCAGGCTCTCAAAGTTCTTGCCGCGCATCCACGCCAAAAGGCCGTCCTGCATGTCCTCGATGATGCGGTAGCCATAGTGCATGACGGCCGTGCAAACCTGAACATTTCCTGCCCCAAGCAGAAAGAACTCTGCTGCATCCTGCCAAGAACCAATCCCGCCAATGCCCGAGAGAGGAAGTACAGATAGCTCATCGGACATGATCTGCTGCACCATATTCAACGCAATCGGCTTCACCGCAGGCCCGCAGTATCCGCCATGCGAGCTCTTTCCATCCACATTCGGACGAGGTTCCAGGGTATTTAGGTCGATACCGGTAATCGAGTTGATGGTATTGATGGCGGAGAGACCGTCCGCCCCGGCCCGCTTTGCTGCCCGCGCCGCCATGCGGATGTCCGTGATATTTGGGGTCAGCTTGACGATCACGGGAGTAGCGGCTCTCTCCTTAACCCACTCCGTTATCTGACTGCAGTACTCCGGCACCTGCCCCACCGCCGAGCCCATGCCGCGCTCGCTCATGCCGTGTGGGCAGCCGAAGTTCAGCTCCAATCCGTCCGCCCCTGCCTCCTCGGCGCGCTGCACCATCTCATGCCACGCCCGCCGGTTGGATTCGACCATAAGCGAAGCAATCACAACATGTTTTGGATAGCGTCGCTTCACCTCTGAGATCTCTCGCAGATTGACCTCGATAGGACGATCGCTAATCAGCTCGATATTGTTGAGTCCCATCATGCGCTGGTTGTTCCAGTCGACCGAAGAGTATCGTGAGCTTACATTTGTGATGGGCTCACCGATGGTCTTCCAGATTGCGCCGCCCCATCCCGCGTCGAAGGCGCGCATGATCTGCTCCCCACAGTTGGTCGGCGGGGCAGAGGCCAGCCAAAAAGGATTGATACACGGTATCCCGACAAAGTTCGTCTCAAGTGTGGGCACGTTCTCGTCCCTCCAACCAGGCGGCAATCCCGGTACCCGCGCGTTTTCCATCGGCTACCGCATCGACGACCTCGCGGCCGCCATTGGTGCAATCGCCTCCAGCAAAATATTTGGGGTTAGAGGTCTGCCCAGTCACACGGTCAATCAGCACATGGCCCCGATCCAACTCGATAGCGACGTTCCCGAGAAATCCGGTGTGTGTCGATTGTCCGATCGCCAGGATGACAAGATCCGCAGGGACGACCACTCGGTCCGAGTTTTTCGGCACCAGCGAGTCATCCCCGGTCATTTCCAGTTCGATCAGCTCCAGTGCTTCGACAGATGAAGTTCCCTGCAGGCTCGCTGGCTGAACGTACCATAGAAACCGAACGCCCTCCTGCTTCGCATGCTCGTATTCGAATGAGAATGCCGACATTTGCTCCGGACCGCGCCGGTACACCATGTGGACCTTCTTGGCGCCCAGCCGTACGGCTGCATTTGCAGCGTCGATCGCAGTATTGCCTGCACCGATGACCAAAACATTCTGTGGCGCCGTAGTAATCTTTCCGCTCTTATACTCCGCGATATAGTCCAAGGCATTTGTGACCCCAGTCAGAGATTCTCCCGGAATCCCTAGTCTGTGGATAGCACCGAGTCCAACACCAAGAAAGACGGCATCGTGAGTTCGCTCCAACTCCGCGAGCATGACCGCATCGACGATGGTGTTCGATCGGAACTCCACTCCTAGTTGTGAGAGCAGATCGATCTCACGAAGACTTTCCGCAAGTGGCAGTTTGTACTCCGCAATGCCATAGGTATTCAAACCGCCCGGAAGAGGGCGGGCGTCAAAGATCGTCGCCCCGATGCCGCGCCTCCGCAACTCGGCAGCGCAAGCCAGCGCTGCTGGTCCACCACCAATTAATGCAACACGGCGCCCTGTTTCCTTGCCAGCCGCAAATGGAAGCTTACCTCCAGAGGCGTGAAGGCTCTCCATTGCATAGCGCTGCAGCTTCGCAATAGCAATCGGCTGCCTGTTGTAGCGATGCATTACGCAAGCCCCTTCGCACAACACATCTACCGGACAGGCGCGCGAGCAGCTGGCCCCCAGAATGTTTGCCTCAAGAATCGTCCTTGCCGAGCCCTCCAGGTTAGCGGTCGCGATCTTCTTGATGAATCCCGGGACATCAATATGAGTGGGGCAGGCTGCGGTACAAGGAGCATCGAAGCAGTAGAGGCACCGGTTCGATTCAACCAACGCCGCACACTCGCTTAACGGCGGATGAAGGTCTGGAAATCGCTCCGCGATCATTGATACCTGCGGCGCCTGTTCGAAAAAACCGGTCGACTCACTCATCGACAATACGATCTCCCCTGCCGTGATCAGGCTTCTATCTGCTCACGCATCGGCTGCCAGTTTAAGGCCGACAGCGTCTATGGAGTCCTGATTATGCAACATCGCCGTCGTCAAGTGAAACGAAAAACGTATTGTCTATGTGGTCACCCACTGAACTGTCTTTTCCGTTAGTCGTCCAAATGCCAGCACCGCTTGTTCGAGATCCTCCACCTTCGTGTCTTCCTCTCGATTGTGGCTCAGTCCGTTAAGTGACTGTACAAACATCATCACCGTGGGGACACCCGCTCGTGCAACCTCAGCAGCATCGTGCAAGGGGCCGGAGGGCAGGCGTTCGCAGGTCCCAGCCGTCTCCGTGATCGCTTCCTCGCAGAGCCCAATCAATTCAGGATGAAAAGGAATCGGCTCAATCGACCAAATCTTAGACCACTCCACAGTACAGCGCTCCTCTGCCGCGAATCGTTCACTTGCTTCCTTGGCCTCCCTCAGCATTCCGGCAAGAACATGCGCATCGAGATCGCGCAAGTCCAGCGTGGTCTCGCAGCGACCTACCACTGCAGTTACGATTCCTGGAAAGGTTTTAACGCTCCCCATAGTCGCGACCGACTGTGGATATCGGCGCGATATCGGCCGTATCTCCAGTGCCAGCTTCGCCGCAGCCGCCAGCGCATCCTGCCGCACATCCATGGGAGTCGAGCCCGAATGCGCCTCCCGTCCCCGAAAGCGCACGGCCCATCTCTCCACTCCCTTGGTCCCGGTGACTGATCCCAGCGGCTTGCCCAGTCGCTCAAGAATGGGCCCCTGTTCAATGTGAAGCTCCAGGTAGGCGGCCATATTCTGCTTCTCGTTCCCCGCCTCTCCTATGCGGTCTACTTCGACGTCGCAACTTCTGAGCGTTTCTTCGAGGGTGCTGCCGTCTTTATCGACACGTACGCGGTCCGCCTCAATAGTGTGCGTGCCCGCAAATGCGGATGAACCAAACAGGCTCCTTCCAAACCGAGCGCCCTCTTCATCGGCCCAGTCCACCAGCCGCACTGTGCACGGAGGTGTGCCATCATAGCGCTCTGCAAGGCTCCTTAGTATCTCCAATCCGGCTACTACGCCGAGGCAGCCGTCCAGCCATCCTCCGTTCGGCACTGAATCAAGATGGCTCCCAATCACTAGCGACCTATCAGACTTCCCCTTGAGCGTTATCCAGTGGTTTCCAGCTGCATCGTAGTGATGCTCCACCGGGAGGTCCTTTATCTTTTCTTCGAACCATGCTCGCGCCGTCAGCCACATCGGACTCCATGCGATGCGCTGCGCTCCATCAGCGTCGGACGTAACGTCACGGAGCTCTTTCAAATTGCGTAGGACTCTCTTCGGTTCAATCATGCACGACGCTTCCCTGCCTTCGAGATAGTGTCACTCAAGTTCTTCAACCAAATATAATGCTCTCTTCTCGCAAGACTGCAGTAGATAATCTGGAGCAAAACTCACCGTACTACTGGTAAGACCATTTCTACCGGCCGCTGACGTTCCACCCATTTAATAAAGATTTCGTCACGATAACTTTCAACAAACAGTTCGCATTTCCTAGAATAGTGTTTGGGTTTGCTTCCTTTAGCCTTCCGCGAGCAAAGATGCGCGCGTGCTGTAAGGCCGGAAGTCATTGCCTCAGTTTGACTGCAGTTTTGGTTGCACCATCCTTCAACGCTACTGCGTTAGTCGCTTTTGAGATATCTCCTCCATCCACTATGATCCGCTCATTTTTAGTGCCTTCAATTTGGAGGAAAGTTGTCGTAGAGGTAAGGACACGCGGAGATGTGATCAAAATTTCTCTACTATTAGTAAATCGAAGTATAGACTCGGTGGAGGAGTTGCCTTCTGCGCTTAAGGCTTGTATAGATGCGTCAGTCACGCCGTCGAATATGACCGCAGGGCGCAGATCCGGAGCGCTTACCTGAAACCGGATATTGTTCATTGTGAGCGCATGCACTCCCCGGGCATAGAGACCATAGGCTGGCATTGGTCCGAGCATGAAGTACTCGCCGGCAAACTGCGGAAGCTCGCGTCTGGCAGCATCTTCCGCTGTTCCACCCCCTCCAAATGTCAGGTGAACATTGTCAAAGGAAACATTCTCCAGAATGGATCCCCCCACGCAATTGAGCGTAATGCAAGAGCGACGCTCTCCGGGGTTATATCCACTTGTGACTGAGGCTTCCGAAAGTTGCGGAGGATTGGTTGTCACTGTGCCATGTATGTTGCTGAACGAGATATTGCGCACAATCGCAGGAGTCGTCTCACCTGAGCGTCCGGATGATAGCTGGACTGATGGGTTGTTCTGCTGATTGCGTGGCGCGCTTGGACCAATGCTGATATTGATGGGACCTGTCACATTCTGCATGACAAGATTCGAGAATGATATGCGTTCAAAACAATCTCCGGGGAAGGCATGAAGCTTGATTGGACAACCGTACACCTCGTAGAGCAGACAATTGGAAACAGTGATGTCCTCTACATGTCCTCCGCCAAAGCGAAAGACCGACCAGCGCGTGCTAAATGAAGAATTGGAAATAGCGATGCGCTTACAGGACCCGAACATAGCGCATGCATCATCCTGTGACTTCACGATGCAGTTGCTTACTGTAACGTACTCCGCGCTGATGAAGTGAAATCCGTCGTTATTCCCGTTAACGCGATTATGGATGTAGATGCTATCGAGGTGAACGCGTTTGCTCTGAATGATCCGAACGCTGTGGTATGCACAATCGACCAGATCAATATTGCGGACTGAGAGGCCTTCGCAACGATACGCTAGCAAATGGTATGGACGACGGTTTCCACCCAGACCACTTGGCGGTGGTGTACCACGAACGGCAGAATGAAATTGAGCTCCCTGGCCATCGATCGTGCCAGGTCCTTCCAGGGTGATGTTCTTTGCATTCACCGCAAACAGGAGCGCCCAGTTCCCGTCTTCAATCGTATGGTCGCCGGTTAGCGGGATCGCATCGGCGGCATGATATTGCTGACCATCAGCACTGCCCAGTAACTTCCCCGACGCGACTATGTGCAAAGTGACGTTGCTCTTCAACTCGACAGTCCCAATCAGGAACGTGCCTGCAGGAACTAGAACCGTACCACCGCCGTCGGAAGTACAAGCATCAATCGCCGCCTGAAGTGCGCCACTGTCTAAGGTTTTACCATCCCCTTTGGCTCCATAATTGCGAATGTTATACACACGGGCGCCAAAATCGTTCTTCGAGTCCTCAGGACGCGATGTCTGCGTGATGGCATATCGTTCTCCAAGCAGCCCGAGAGCCGCGCCAGTGATCGCTGGTGCGGTGACTTTCCCAATCCATTGGCGTCGAGTGAATTGAGTATTTGTGGAATCTGATGCAGCATCTCTCAAGACTATCCCCCTGAATTCTCGGACCGGCCACCACGGCTCAGTTCTTAGATAAACCCGGCATACAGGAAAAGCCAGGCGATTTACAGTATTGGAAGAAAGACTTCTTCAGCCCAAAGCGAACTTGCCAAACGGCGAGGAGTTATTTCCAAATAACTCCCTCGCCGTTTGTGCTTTGACTCATCTAAGCCTTCAATGCCAGTCAGACGGATTTAGGCTTTCAAAAGTTGATCCGAAGTGCCAACTGCAGATAGCGGGGATTATTAGCACCATTAAACCGGCCGAAGGTCGCATCGGTTTGAGGATTGACAGTGGTTGAGCCTGAATTCGCATTCGCGAAGGTTGCGGTATTGTTGAGTGAGTTGAATTGAGTGTGATTAAAGGTGTTGTAGGTCTCAAGGCGGAATTGCACTGTCAGCTTATTTTCGATGGGAATATTCTTGAAGAGTGCCGTGTCGAAGTTGGTATAACCGGGAAGGTAATAGTTCACCTTCGGAGCGTTTCCAGAATCGCCAGGCTTATATCCGCTGGTGGCGCTCGTCGCAGCAGCCCCAGCGACTGGAGCGCTCACCACACTTGTGTTAAACCATTGATTGAAGGTGCGGGGCGCCCCCTGCATTGGATTGCCCGAGAGATTCACGCGAGCACCATCACCACCTCCTGTAATGTTTGCTCCATTGCTGGTCTTCAGGATGATTCCACCCGGAGTACCGCTGAGATAGGAGGCTATGCCGGATATCTGCCAGTTATCCAGTACAGCCCGAGTGAGAAAGTTGCTCCAGATTCCGCTCGCTTTGGGAAGGCTCCAAAGATAGTTCACGACAAGGTTGTTTCTAATATCCCAGCTGGCAGGCCCATAGTTCCAGGCACGAAGGTTTTGATACATCGCAACCGTTACGTTGTAAGCATCCGAACAAGATGCCGCTGTGGCGGTTGACACAGTCTGACATGAACCGTAGTCCATCGATTTGGACCAGGTATATGCTGCCCCAAACTCAAGTCCTTTGGAGAAGCGTCGAGTCACGCGAGTTTGCAAGGAGTTGTAGCTGGACGTGAGGTTGAAGTTCTGCATGTTGATGGTCCCGAATCCAGGATACGGACGGAAGAAGTTGTCCGGCAGAGTCCCTCCGGCGGGGCTCTGACTCGACCACAAAAATTGCGAGTTATATGGGACTGTATTGATGGGAGTGTAATTGCTCAGATGCCTGCCGAATGTTCCAACATATGCGACATCCAGAACTATGCCTGCACCGACCATCTGCTGAATGCCCAAACTCGTATTCATGGTAGAGACGACAGGAGCATGCAAGGGGATCGCATGGCCAATCGTGTAAGGTCCACTGAGTGAACCCGCGTTCTGGAAGGTAGCGACGTTGCCATAGTATTGCGTCGGAGAGTTGGTTGTCGGTGCGTTGTTCGTCATGTCGCCCGACTGGCCAGAGCGCGCCCGGACGTTGTAGAAGATGCCATAGCCTCCGCGAATAACCGTCTTCCCCTGCCCGAAGGGATCATAGGCAAAGCCGATACGTGGAGCATAGATGACTCCGTTGCCGTAGAGCGTCCCTTGCGGGTAGCCCGGAGTGTTCACGTTCAGGATGCCGTTCTGGAGGTTGCCGGTATTAGGTACGAAGAGGCCTCCCCATGCTCCTGGCACATATGTCCCGGTTGTCGGGTCGATCGCCCGAGGCAACCCCGTCTTCGGATCTTTTGTTGTCGGTTGATAAAGGCGCGGCGCATCGGAAGTCTTATACAGACTTGGAGCAAAGTTATTGCCGGCCGACAACCGCTGTGCCAGCGCCCACGAGAACCGCAGTCCATAGTCAAGGGTTAATTTGTTGTTTAGCTTCCACTGATCCTGCCCGTACCACTCAAACGCATTGGTGCGCGGCTTGTAATTGACCAACGCTGTGACTTCGGTCATCGTATCGAAGTTCCCCAACAGCGTATTCGAATAGGCATAGTTGCTATCGTTTGGATTGTTGACGTCGCGCGCATAAGAGAAGTTACCAACCCGATTGTGATTGGCCTGCAAGTATGAATCTGTCTGGGCGTCGACGCCGAACTTCAAGGTATGCGAACCGATGATCTTTGTCACATTGTCCGTGGCACTATAAGACCTGACCTTATTTCCCATAGGAAATCTGCTGTCCCAACCAAAATTCGCAGAGTTGGTGAGGCCGAATGTCACACTTGGAAGCAGATTGAGCGGATTAACTCCAGGATATAACGCCGGGATGTTATATCCGTTGGGGTCTAACAGAGCCTTATCCAAATCCGCTTGGTTATAGAGTTGCGACTCGTTCCATCCTGCGGTTCCCAGGTTTAGCTCATTCACAAGTGTGGGGCTGAAGGTATAGATCACATTGAAGGCAAAGTTAGGATTGGAGGTTTTGTAGTTTACCTTCATCAACCAGGGAAGATTGTTGGCAGGGGAACTATAGCTATTGTTATTGACCGTCTCCAGGTTAATCCGGCCGAACATATGCAGCTTCTCGGTCGGGAAGTAGTCAATGCGGAATATCTCCTGGTTTACCGGCTTCTCACCTGAGTAGTTCGTTGCGTAGTTGTAATTATTGTTCGTGACGCCTAGGTTGTTCACAGCGAAACCCGGATTCAAGGCGAGGGTATTGTTGTAAAGCACCTTGAGCAGCGCCTGGGTCTGGGGGTTCATTCGACCGGCCGGAATTACGTTCCCGGGAAAACAGCCGGCTCCGGGGGTTACAGAATTTACAGCACAAGCACTGCCGGAAGTGGGATCCTTGACCCGAATCAAATGGGCAGGATCTTGAAGTTGATTTCCTTGGTTATAGCTCTGCGAAAAGTCACCGTTCACCTCGAGCGCAGTCGGTACCTTATAGGTCTTGAGGCCATCTGGAGCCGTAATCGGTGAGTTCTCAAGAGAGACGAAAAAGAACAGCTTGTTCTTGGCGGTGTTGAAGTGGCCCGGCCAGAAAACCGGACCTCCTATCGTGCCACCATAAGTGTTAAAGCGGTAACGAGCCCGAGTCAAATTGCCGTTGTATTTGGTGAAATAAGCGTTGGCGTTCAAAGCCTCATTTCGAAAGTAATAGTAGAGTCCGCCGTGAAATTGCTGTGTGCCGCTTTTCGTGACGAAGTTGATATTTGCGCCCGCAGTCTTTCCGTACTGTGCCTGATAGTTCGAGGCCATGACCGTAACTTCCTGGACGGCGTCAAGGTTAACCGGTGTGTCCAGAGTTGAGAGGCCACGAGTATTGCCCGTAACACCGTCAATCGTGGCTGAGTTGTATTCGCTGTTTACGCCGTTGATGGTTGGGGTGTTTGAAGTACCTAAACTTGAGCTACCCCCGCTGCCCACTACGCCTGGCAACACGCGAACGAAGGACATCGCATCACGTCCAACAGCGAGCAGGTTATCGATTTGTTCAGTGTCGAGCACGGCGGAGCGCTCAGAGCTGCCGTTCTGGATCGGCGTGATCTCCGCTGATACGGTAACGGCTTGGGAGACCTCTCCAATCTGCAGAACGAACGTTCCTGCCGAAAGAATCTGCGAGGCGCTCAACCGCAAATTGACCTTCCGCAGTTCTTTGTACCCACTTGCCTGGACGGAGACTGTAAAGGTTCCAGGTTGTACGTCAGCGAAGATGAAGTCTCCGTTCGGACGAACCGTGGTTGACACGATGACGGCGGTTTGCTGGTTAATCAGCTTAACCTCTGCGCTGGGTATGACCGAATCTGTTTGATCGACGACGTGACCGCTTATTGTGCCGCTAGAAGTTTGAGCATTTCCCTGGAAGACAAAACAAACAAATGCGATTACTGGCAACATCCACCTGAAATAGAACTTCATAGGAACTCCCGTATTGAAATTTATTCGAAAGGCAAGAGACAGAGCCGCTGTAGCTATCTGGCTTCAGCCGACAGTTAACAATTCCCAGAACGCTCAGAGTTCTTGTGACCAGCAATCTCGGCAAACGAGTCACTGGTTGGCTCATGTAATTTTCGAAATAAACAAATGAATGATTTCTCGGTTGGGTACTTTTATATGCAACATACAACAACCGTCAATAAAAAAATAAACTGAGCTGGTCTGGACCTTCAAAACGACTCTTTGATGCGCTAAGCGCCGGAATCCTCGTATGCGGATACAACACCAACAATTCGACACTCGGGATGGAACGGATGCGAAGGCTAAGAGCATTCGCATCATCGCCTATAGCCTGGGCTTCAATCAGTTACCTCTCAACGGCTCGAGAGCTTACTACTCAAGGGGTCGAGGGCTAACCCAAAATCAGAAGATCTAGCTCACACAGACGCACGGGTATTGGAGTAGGACATCAGCATCGTGACCAGACAAGAGACGATGGAGAAACGAGGTGTCGACGCGAATCCGTCGACAGGCCCCGCGGTCTTGGAGTTCTTCATCTCCCTCATATGCCGGCGGACGATCTCCTGAGTTGGAAACGGTCAGATCGGAGAAAATTAGCTTTTTTATGCGGTTTCGCGTTGCTTTCGATCCACTCTGGAATGGATCGAAAAGGATTTAAGAAGTCGCGGCAATACAGTCCAGCACAAGACAACAGGCTACAAATGACGATTTTGGTGTCATTTTGCCAAGATCTATGGAGCTTCGCGAGAAATGAGAGAGCCAAAAATCCAAGACCTGATGAGGTTCATTTTCTACGAGCGTTCCCACCCTCGGATCAGGTGACTCCTGGACGCTTAGGGCAAACCACGGTAGGCAAAGCTAATATGCAGGTGACTGTATGCGGATAACAGCTCAACGTACTGTAGTGTCGAAGACCCCTGTCTCTACCGTCGAGCCATGTTTCATCTGGACAAAGATGCGGTAGCGCCCGGCTGATGGGAATCCATAAGGAAATTCGACGGTACTGGAGATAGGATCGTTCTCCATGTCCATCTTCATATCGGAAGACATGGTCATGTTGGAGCCGTCGTTTGCACGCCCATTCGCCAGCATGAGAGAGGGCATGGCGGCCGAACCCTCCGGATGCGTATGAGCAAAGACCGTACTATCGATCTTAACGAAGGCAGCATGTCCTGCCATGCCAAGATAGGGCTGCATATCTTTCGCTGGCTGTCCCCAGGCATCAACCAAGCGAAAGCGAAAACTGTAGGCCGTGCCTACGGAAACAGTGGCTGGACGATCCCAGATCATCGCGTAGCCGTCGGGAAGTTTGAACGACGTGCCGAGTTCGCCTTGACTAAGCGGCTGCGGGTGCGCCGCAGCATCTTCCAAGCCGAGAGGAGCGCCCTTCATCTTAGATGAAATTGTGACCTTCGCGATAAGTGTCTCCGGAAAACCGTTGGCATGCACGACATCGCCGTAGAGGTTGTAATCCCCGGGCGGCATTGCAGGAAGAGATATATGAAAGACACCTGGACTAGCGAGTGCAGGATGGAGGTGAAACGCAGCATCCATCTCAGGCTGACGAATGGCGTAGAGATGCATAGGATGGCCGTGGTCAAGCAGAAAATCGTTGTTAGAACGAGCGCGATGCTCATTTGCTTGCCCGTCGGCGTGAACGATGAGTTCGAGCTGATTACCGCTCAAAACAGGATCAATCCTCAATGGACGAAAGACGTTCGTGGAGTAGCTTGCGGCCTCTACGTTCCACCACTTGTTACCGAACCAGATCGCGGCGGCCATCAGAAGTAGGCTAGCTGCGGTAGCGATGAAGGCGCGCCGCTTGCGGGTCGGCGAAGGCAAGGCCCCCGGCTCGAGACGCGCCTCGCGAACCGAGGCGGCAACGATGCCAGCCATGGAAAGCACGAGGAAGACTCCGAGGGTTCCAAGAACGGCGCCAATGCTGCGCTGCATTTTGAGAGTAGAGACAGCAACAGCCGCTACAGGCACCGAAATGGTTTGATTGCCCATAACGCCTGCGATACCAAAACGGACCTGCCATGAACCCGCCGCCATTAGCCATAGACTTCCGGTATAAAAAGCCTGATCGGTTGAAGAGCGCTTCATCTCATCAGACGTGGGCGGATGCTTCGATGCCTCGCCGGTCAGTGGAAGCGGGGTGATGCGAAGAGAGTCGATTGGAGCACCTACGGACCGCACCTCAATCGAAGCCACTCCCGGAATCACGGTTGGCATGCGAATGATGACGAAGAGTTTATATGGGCCTGCATTGACCTGCTCGAAGACATCCTTGCTACCCACGTGGGCAAACACAGGGTGGGCAGCGCAGAGCAGACACACACATACAAGAAATAGTCCACGTAGGGAATGCTTCAACGCTGCACACTCCGCATCCAGCGGCCGAAGCTCAATCCACACCAGGTGCCGATACTGGCGTAGATTGCTGCGCGAAAGAGTCCACCGAAGAGTGCAGAGCCGGAATCGGGATTAACGAAAACATGCCGGATCGCAGCGCTAGTGGGTCGGGTGTTGTAATCGAAGTAGATAGTGCCAAAGAAACGGTTCTGCGCAGCCAGAGTGTGCAGAAAACTGGCGAAGGGCCACTCAACAATCACGAGTACGGTCACGAAGAGCAGACCGGAAATAAGCGCAACCTGCCAGAACTTCCAGCGATGTGTGCGCTGCCAGAGAAAATCCAGAACTATGGCCGGGACAAGGATCAGAACCGGAAACGCCGCCGGAACCATGTGGGTGACTGGATAGAAGACCGGGCCAAGCTTTGGTTCCGCCGGAAAAAGGGGAAGGATCAGAATCTCGCCTATCGCAAACACGGTGTAGACCGCCGCTGACGATGTCGCCGCCCAGGGAAAGCGCGACGCCTGCGAGAGCATCGCAAAGACCATTGGCACTGCAATGCCCATCGCTACATAGGCGCTCGCAGAATGCAGATGGATGTCCCACGTGTATTCAAGCAGGAAGAACATCTGTCCGCCGACGATAAGACCACCGATATAAAGAAAGATTCGCTGCAGATTCTTGGAAGTCTGTAAGCCTCCTGTCGTTTCGTCTTTCAGCGCGCGGTTCATGGCGGCAAGCGTGAGAAAGAGCATACCCACGCCAACCGCTCGGATACCGAGAATCAAGAGAGTATGGGGTGGGCTGACAATCTTGACATCGAGGCCGTAGGCATTGTGCCACCAGTTATCGAAAGGAGCGGAGGTAAGCATGGCGATGCCGCCCCACGCAGCGATAAAGGCTCCTAAGGGCGCGCGAAAGCCGAGCACGTTAACCGAAGAGGCTTTGAGCTTCTGCGAACTACCGAAACTTGTAACTAGAATCAGATATCCACAGATGATGGCAGCTAAAACACCACAGGCGTAAATAGCCATGTGTGCCGGCGTCCAGAAGGTATCACGGCCGATGGACCTATGCCAGGAGACATCCCATGCACCGCCAATGGAGGCAGAGGTTACGGCAACTGCTCCAAGCCACGTGTACCAGGGAGTCGTGGATCGACTTTCTGGTACAGCTATTGAATGGGACACAGAAACGGTTGAGGTAGCCATGCATCTCCCCTCGATATCGTCTCAATCTTATAATCTCGTCGCCTCATCAGCGATCTAGTGACAAAACTTTACAACTCGTCAACATGAAGTGTGAATCAGAAGACCTATCCGTCCACTTACGTCGTCAGTTCCAGATCGATTTGTTTGGTGTCGCGATCAATCGTAACGATCTTGAAGTTGCGCATCTGACCGACGTGAAGTGGATTAGCCTGCGCGTTCGAAGCTTTCGTCTCCCCTTTCCATCGAGCGTTAAGCATGGAGCTTAATGCAGAGAGATCGAGCTTGGCTTCTCCTTGACTCGATGCTTCCGGCTCGGTCTTTGAATCTACTTTGCAGTTAGCGCGAATGCCTTCGCCGAGTTCTACAATCGCTCTGTCCCTCGTCTGCTCAATCAGACGGCCCGAGACGACGTCGCCGACTGAATGTTCCTCGACATACTCGTCCAGATCTGTAGGAATCAGCTGTTTCATACTCAGCTTGATCTGACGCTTATCCATGTCAACAGCAAGAACCTGAGCCTTGACGATCTGTCCTGTCTTCAGCACTTCCTGCGGGTGATTGATACGTTTTTCGCCGCTGATCTCGCTGATGTGCAGCAAGCCCTCAATACCCTCCGCCAGTTGAACAAAGGCCCCGAACTTTGTCAGTCGCACGATCGGGCCTTCGATAACAGAACCTGCGGAGAACTTTTGCGGCACGACTACCCATGGGTCTCCAAGTGCCTGCTTCAGGCCCAAAGAGAGGCGCCGGTCGGCGGGGCTGATCGAGAGAATGACGGCCTCAACGGTGTCATCGAGCTTCAAAAGGTCTCCGGGTTTTCGTACCTTACTGATCCACGACATCTCTGAGACGTGAATCAGACCCTCAATTCCCGACTCGACTTCAATGAAGGCACCAAAGTCGGTAAGACGTTTCACGGTGCCGCTAACGCGCTGACCCAACTGATACCTATCCGCGGCAGAGGCCCACGGCTCCGGTTGCAGCTGCTTGAGTCCAAGCGAAATACGTCTCCCATCGGTATCGACTTTTAGAATTTTGACCTGTAGCTGCTGACCAACGGTGAGAACTTCGTCAGGGCTATTGACTCGACTCCAGGCGATATCGCTGACATGCAGCAGACCATCCGCTCCACCAAGATCGACAAAGGCGCCGTAGCTCGTAAGGCTTCGGATCTGGCCATTGACGATATCTCCCTCGCTCACCTCGGAGTAACGTTTCTCCTCAAGCTGTCGGGTCTGTTCCTCGAGGATGACCCGGCGGTCGACGACGACGTCCTCCTCAGCGGCGTCGAGTTTGACGATGCGGCACGTGATCTCCTCGCCCACAAGTTTCTGCAACTCGGCTGTCTCGCGGGTTCCACTGCGAGATGCAGGCATAAAGGCACGGACGCCAATGTCGACACTGAGACCACCCTTGACGACTGCCGTTACCGTCCCCACCACAGGAGTCTTTTGCGCGAAGGCTCGCTCCAGTGAACTCCAGTCAGTCGGTTGTGCAATTTTCAAACGCGAGAGCGCATAGTATCCCTCTTCGTTGCGTCCCTTTACTGAGACGGGAAACTTGTCTCCAATCTTCACTCCTTCGGCATCATTCTCGAACTCTCCTCTAGAGAGAACGCCTTCGACTTTGAAGCCGATATCCAAAAACACAGAATCCGACGAGATCGACACCACGATTCCTTCATTTTGTGCAGTGTCGGTCTTCGATCGATCGGCATGAGTTTTTTCAAACTCGGAAAGGAGGGAGCCAAACGACTCTGTGGAATCGTCGATAGCTTCGGGCGTATTCCTGAAGTCGGGAGTCGGATTTGAATTGCTTTCGTTTGACATAATAAGTATCTGACTATTGTAGACACGAGTAAGCCTATGGCCGCGTTGAGGGCTCCGGAAATGCTGTGTTCCGATCGACTCAATGAGTCGATAGTTAGCGCTACCGGTCGAATGCCGATTCTGCCTGAGGCTCTTGCGTCCGTGCAGCATAGGCTAATCTCGTCATCGAAGCGCCAAGATCGCCCGTGTTTCACTGGCCATGCACCGTCTCAATCCACCGTTAACGCGCCTCGTTTCTGCATGGTTCGAGCGCGAACGTGAAGAGATTGAATGCTAAAAGACGCTTCAGGCTGAAATCGCATTTCGCAACCCTGCCAGTTTCAGCCTACCGACGCCGCTTGAGTGTCCGGTTCCGAGGCGAACAGGAAAATCGTGCAGATAGTGTCCCCCCCGAAAAGCCTGAATCTGGTGACTCAGGATATAAGCGTCTCATTCAGTCGGGCGAATATGAACTCGACTTAATCAACGGGGCTATCATCGTTTCTTCCCCAAAGAACGACCACAGATCGCGGTCCAGCTTGATATGTGAAATCTGGAACTTCGGGGGCTTTCTGCCACTCGACAATATCTTGGGGCGAATCCAAATAGGTGTCGATCCATCGACGCCACAGTCTTACATGGCCATTGCTTAACGAAGGTAGTTCAAATTTAAGAGGCTCCCAGTAAGCATTGAAGATGAAGTAGACAAGGAAGTTTTCGGCTGTGAGGTGAGCACTTAACGCAATGCTATGGGACCAACTACTCCAGTCCGGTTCGTTAAGTTTAGTCCCGTGCCAGCCTTTGTTTGCTCTCGCGATTAGTTGAGCCAAGGTAATCCTATGCTGTTCTGGTCCGATATCTCGCAACAGCCGTCTCGCTATGAGCAACTGTACGAACCGATATACATCCGCGTGCTTTTCAAGCTTCGTCCAATCAAACCAGGAAATCTCGCTGTCCTGGCAATAGGCGTTGTTGTTTCCCTGCTGTGTGCGCCGGATTTCATCACCCATAACAATCATGGGCATCCCTAACGAAAGCAGAGTGATCGTCAGGAAATTCTTCACTTGCCTATTTCGTAGCCTCTCAATCGCGGGATCATCGCTCGGCCCTTCAAAGCCGCCGTTCCAGCTTCGGTTATCGTCCCCGCCATCGCGGTTGTCTTCACCGTTGGCTTCATTATGCTTCCGGTCAAAGGAAACAAGGTCGTTAAGTGTAAAGCCGTCATGGCATGTTACGAAATTGATGCTTTGTTCGGCTTCGCGTTCTTTGTATTGATAAATTTCATGACTACCCAGGAACCGGTCGGCAAAGCGCCATAAGGAGTCTTGGTCGCCACGCAGGAAGCTCCGGATATCATCACGAAACCTTCCATTCCATTCCTTCCAGCTGTCTCCGATAAAGCTACCAACTTGATAGAGTCCAGCCGCATCCCACGCTTCGGCGATCATCTTCGTCCCGGCAAGTGCGGGGTCCGATTCGATGTCCCATAGAACAGAAGGATTGGACATAACGGCGCCGCTCGTGTCGCGTGCGAGGATGGACGCCAGATCGAAGCGGAAACCATCGACATGCATCTCCTGAACCCAATAGCGGAGGCTATCCAAGATGAGGCGTCGAACTGTTGGGTGATCGGCATTGAGCGTGTTTCCACAACCGCTGAAGTCCATGTAGCGCGAGGGGTCTTGGTTGAGAATGTAGTAGGCGCTGTTATCAATGCCGCGAAAGCACAGGGTCGGCCCGTCTTGACCGCCTTCGGCAGTGTGATTGAAGACAACGTCAAGAATCACCTCGATGCCTGCGCGGTGCAGGGCCTTAACCATGTCGCGGAACTCGTCCACCGCGCCGTTAACATCCTGTCTCGAGCTGTAGGCGCGGTGCGGCGCGAAGAAGGAGATTGGTTGATATCCCCAGTAATTGACCAAACCCCGCGGGCAATTCTGAGTGTCGAACTGAAAAACTGGAAGCAGCTCCACCGCGGTTATGCCTAGATTCCGTAGATAGGGAATTTTCTCGATCAAACCCCGATACGTGCCCCTGATCTCCGGTGGGACGCCCGAGCTTGGATGACGCGTGAAACCGCGTACGTGCATCTCGTAGACAATGGTCTGTGTTGATGGGCGCTTCAGCGGTGTATCACCCTCCCAGTCGTACACACTCGAATCGACCACAACGCTCTTCATCGCGGTTGCGGTATTGTCCCCCTGTTCGCGCGCGGCGTTCCGGTCGTAGTTTTTGGGAACGACCACTCCCCGACCGTATGGGTCAAGAAGGATTTTGTTTGGATCAAAGTACAAACCATTTGCTGGATCAAGCGGTCCCCGGATTCGATATGCGTAGATTTGTCTTGCACCTATACCTGGTACAAATACATGCCAATAGTGATACGTGCGATTGGTGGTGGGATTGATGGTGATTGAACGGGCAGGCTTTGCATCATCCTCTTGATCGAAAAGTAACAGGTCAACTGCCGTGGCATTGCGGGTGAAAATGCAGAAATTCACACCTTCATGAGTTACCGTCGCGCCGAGAGGTGCGGCCTTCCCAACGGTCGCAGATTCGTGAAGGGCATACGAAGTGCGGAGCGACGAAATCGCAGACCCGGGCATGATTTCCTCCCGCCTCATTTGCGTTACACATCCCGTGATTTGATCCGGTTGATCAGAAGGCTCCTGAGCTGCGTTGCTCGGCTAACAGGCACATCAAGAAGAGGCCGACGCACACAAATTGAAGGAGTTACTTTCATGACACGGGACATGGTTTCGCCCCCCAGATGCCGGTAGCGTACTCCCTTATCGTGCGGTCACTTGAAAACTTGCCCGAGCCTGCGATATTCAAGATTGCTTTCCGCGCCCAGTCCTTCGGGCGAGCATATAGATCCACTAATCGCTGGTCGGCCTCGAGATAGGCCTTCAAGTCTGCCAGATGCATGTAGAAGTCTCCGTGCGTTAGGAGTGTGTCGCAAAGCGGCGCGAAGATTCCGGGCTCGTTGCGGCTGAAGTGGTCGGAGAAGACCAAGTCCAAGGCTGCTCGAGTCTCCGGCTCGTTTTCGTAGTGCCAGTGCGGGCTATACCATTCTCGACTGGCGACGACTTGATCGGCGGTCAGGCCAAACAGGAAGAAGTTCTCCTCACCCGCAGCCTCAGCCATTTCGATGGTTGCGCCGTCGCGCGTGCCGATCGTCAGCGCGCCATTCATCATGAACTTCATGTTGCTGGTGCCGCTCGCTTCGTAACCCGCAGTGGAGATTTGATTGGATACGTCGCTAGCCGGAATCAGGCGCTCTGCAAGGGAAACACAATAGTCGGGCAAAAACACCACCTTAAGACGCCCACGTACCGCGGGATCCGTCTCGATCGTATCGGCAAGGTTGTTGATGAACTTAACGATCAGTTTGGCTAGTTGATAAGCGGGCGCAGCCTTCCCCGCAAAGAAGAATACGCGCGGAGTCATCTCGAGGTTTGGATTCTCCCGCAGCCGGTTGTAAAGCACCACCACTCGTAACGCGTTGAGCAGTTGCCGCTTGTATTCGTGGATGCGCTTGACCTGCGAATCGAAGATACTGTCCGCGGGCACTATATGCCCCGATACGGTCTTGATCCATTCGGCAAATTGAGATTTGGCCTTACGCTTTGCGTTTTGGATAGCGTGACGGAAGGCCTCGTCTTCAGCGAGCGGCTGAAGGTTTTTTAGTTGATCAAGGTCTCTGATCCAAGCGTCGCCGATTGCCTCGGTGATCGTCTGGGCCAGGACTGGATTCGCGAGCAGCAGCCAGCGGCGTGGCGTGACGCCGTTGGTCTTATTATTGAATCGCTCAGGAAAAAGCTCAGCCAGTTCTTTAACCGTCGTTGTTCGCAACAACTCAGAGTGAATCCCGGCCACGCCGTTGGTGCTATGCGATCCTACGATTGCCAGGTTCGCCATGCGGATCTTTCGCTGACCGCCCTCTTCGACCAAACTGATGCGCTCGACGCGTTCTCCGTCGCGCGGATAGCTGCTCCGAACGTCATCCAGTAAGCGTCGATTGATCTCCAATATGATCTCCAGGTGGCGCGGAAGCATTGTCTCGAACCATTCGAGCGGCCATCTCTCCAAAGCTTCTGGCAGTAGCGTGTGATTGGTATACGCTAGGGATTTTTGTGTAAGGTCCCAAGCCTGTTCCCATCCGAGATGGGCTTCATCGAGAAGGATCCGCATCAGTTCCGGCACGGCCATGGCCGGGTGGGTGTCATTGAGTTGGATGGCCACTTTATCCGGCAGCGTATTCCAGTCAGCATTGGTGTGGCGGAAGCGGCGGACGAGATCGGCAAGCGAACATGCAACAAGGAAATACTCTTGCAGAAAACGCAGCCCTTGCCCTTTGCTGGTGGAGTCATCGGGATAAAGAACGCGGGTAATAGATTCGGCGGCCAATGTGTCGGCCAGAGCCTCGGCGAACGCTCCGCTGCTGAATTCCTGAAAGTCGAAGTAATTAGACGCTGCTCCCGACCAAAGTCGGAGTGTGTTGATCGTCTTGCCACCATAACCCACAACTGGCCGGTCGAAGGGGATGCCGAGCAGCGTCGAGGGCCGGCCCCGCAGCATCCGAAATGTCCCCCCTTCCAACTGAAATGAACAATTCAGCTTTACTTCAACTGCTTCGTCGCGACGTGGTACCTCCCACGGGTCCGGTCGGCGGAGCCAGTTGTCTCCTTGTTCGTGCTGCCAGCCGTTCTGGATCGATTGCTTAAAGATGCCGAATTCGTATCGCAAGCCGTAGCCTATTGCAGGAAGCTGCATGGTGGCCATGGAATCAATGAAGCACGCAGCCAGTCGACCGAGTCCGCCATTTCCCAGACCTGCATCCGGCTCTTGCTCTAGTAAGGAAAGCACATCTATGTCGTTTTTTTTTGCGGCCTGGACCACGAGTGGATCGAGCATTAGATTAGTGACGTTATTGGCTAGCGAGCGGCCAAGGAGAAATTCCATAGAGAGGTAGTGGACGCGCTTGGGGTTTTCGCGTTCATAGGTTTTCTCCGTGAGTAGCCATCGCTGAGAGAGAACATCTCGAACGGAGTGGGCAAAGGCTTCGTATTGCTCACGGGCGCGAACTGAATCTAAATTTCTTACGTTGTCGAAGAGAAGATGCCGCTCATACAGGCCGTCGGCTCCCGCAAACTGAATAGGGCCACAGCCGTATTGCTTGAGTAGCGTCGCCGCATCTCTCTGCACGGCCTTTGTCTCGGAGGGAACGGTGCGCTTTGTACTCATGGGAGCCTACCTTTCTAAATCAAAATGAGCCACCGATCAGAATTAGATCCATTTGCGCCACACTGTTCATACAAAGTGGTGTGCGATAACCAGGTCGTTGAATTGATGTGATGGGTATCGCTCCAAAAGCGAATCACCGGCCTGGAAAGTTTCGGCACGCATAGTAGTCGCGTTGGGATTTCGCGTTCATGGGCGCTCAGCGTGAGCAGCCATCGTTAGGTGAGGACATGCCCAACTGAGCACTGATCGGATCCTTGCCCAACAATTTCAACTGCGAGATTTTGCGCGCTTTTCGTGCGGCCACCTCCAATCGACGATATCGGGTCTATCAATACCGTGTTTGAACGCGTATTCCCTGCAAGCAATCTGCTCATTGCGGAATCTATCTGACGCCGCGCTTCCGATTTTCCGCAAAGCAGGAACGTACTTGATTGCGTCCATGGCCAAGGTATAGCGGTCGATCTCATTCTCGATCGCAAGCTCCAGAGGAGTATTGATGTTGCCTTTTTCTCGATAGCCGTGGGCATGCAGGTTTTGATGGTTAGTGCGGCTGTATGTCAGACGATGAATGAGCCAGGGATACCCATGGAAATTAAAAATAATTGGCTTTTCCGTAGTGAAGAGCAGATCGAAATCTATATCCGACAGACCGTGAGGATGTTCTGTTCTGGGTTGCAACTTGAGAAGATCAACCACATTGATGTATCGGATCGTGAGGTCAGGAAACGCTTCACGCAGCATCATGATGGCTGCCAACGTTTCCTGTGTAGGAATGTCGCCGGCTGAGGCCATTACCAGGTCCGGCTCGACGCCCTGGTCATTGCACGCCGGTTCCCACCTGCCAATTCCCTTTGTACAATGGGTGATGGCCTGATCCATGCTGAGGAATTGAAGGTGCTTTTGCTTGTCGCAGACGATGACATTGACGTAGTTCTCACTCCTCAAACAGTGGTCCGCGACCGACAATAAACAGTTGACGTCAGGCGGCATGTAAATTCGCGTCACCGCGGAGCTCTTGTTCAGAACCACGTCCAGGAAGCCGGGATCTTGATGTGTAAAGCCATTGTGGTCTTGCCGCCACACGGTGGA
>Ga0268266_10000442_pt1 | contig 61975 bp, 62 predicted proteins | sample KBSS13metaG_FD_190356 | JGI IMG/M metagenome (GOLD analysis project Ga0268266, IMG submission 190356) | Switchgrass rhizosphere microbial communities from Kellogg Biological Station, Michigan, USA - KBS S1-3 metaG (SPAdes) (version 2) | ecosystem: Host-associated > Plants > Roots > Rhizosphere...
AGCACAAGGCGGCCGAAGCGTTTCTGATCCGCGAAAAGGTCTGGAAGCAAAGCGCATGAGCGAACGCGACGTTGAAATATCGACTGAAGCCGGTGCTGCCGTCGCGACCCGCTGCGGTTTCGTAGCGCTGGTTGGCGTGCCCAATGCTGGTAAGTCGACGTTGCTCAATGCGCTGGTTGGCACAAAGGTATCGATTGTAACGCACAAGGCGCAGACGACGCGGGCGCAAATTCGCGGCGTCGTCACCGATGGGCCGACCCAGGTCGTGTTCATCGACACGCCTGGCATTTTTGCGCCAAAACGCCGGCTCGATCGCGCGATGGTGCAATCCGCCTGGACCGGCGCCGGCGACGCCGACACGGTGGCGCTCATCCTCGATGCCGACAAGGGCATAACGGCCGAAGTTGAATCGCTGCTTCAAGGCCTCGAAAATATCCGGCATCCGAAAATCCTGGTGCTGAACAAGATCGATCTCCTCAAGCACGAAAAGCTGCTGGCGCTGTCCGAGGAGCTGAACAAGCGCCTGAGCTTCGAGGCGACCTTCATGATCTCCGCCAGCCGTGGCCACGGTGTCGGCGATTTTCTCAAATGGGTCGAGGACCATGTGCCGGAAGGCCCCTGGCATTTCCCCGAGGATCAGCTCACCGACCTGACGCTGGCGCTCACTGCGGCCGAGGTGACGCGTGAAAAGTTGTTTTTGCGCATCCACGAGGAAATCCCCTACAACGCCACCGTCGAAACCGAAGCCTTCGAGGTCAAGAAGGACGGCTCCTATAAAATCAACCAGGTGATCTACGTCACCCGCGATCAGCACAAAAAGATCGTGCTCGGCGCCGGCGGTCAGACGATCAAAGCAATCGGCGCCGATGCCCGGGCCGAGCTGATCGGCATGTTCGACACGCCGGTCCACCTGTTCCTGTTCGTCAAAGTGCGAGAGAAATGGGGCGACGACCCCGAGCGTTATCGTGAGATGGGGCTGGATTGGACGAAGTAGGCGTCGTGAACGTTCCTGGTCCGATCGGCTGGGATCCTCCGCCCAAAGCACCACCGTTGCTTGCTCCCTCGATAAGCCAACTAGGCGTCGTGAACCAACCAAACCAGCCAGCGCTCGGTCCCTCCCTCTTTGATAATATTTCGGGGCCGCTGTTCGTATTTCTACTGGTAGTGGCATCCATCGCTATCGTCAGCTCTCCCTTCACTCTGCTTAACTGGCTCGTCATACGATATACTCGACGCCTTATATACTTTGCGCTTCTGGCGGCGGAGCTTGCATGGACTATCTGGTATTGGGCGCAAGCATTCTACGCCGCCACCTTTGACGCCGCGTCGTTAATAGGCCCGTGTGGAGGCAACGACGCCTACTACAATCAATGCGACGGCCCTCTGGAGTTCACCAGATTTCAAGTTTACTCTCGTTCCGCTTGCGGCGATTGTCGTGTTTGGCCACGCCGGCTGGATCATTCGTCGAAAAGCCGTTCTCGGTGGGGCAATTGGCGGGCGGCGCCGCCAGTAGGAACGAGATAGCGTCGCACCAGTTAAGGTTTACGGTTAGTGTGAATCCCAGACGCTACTAGGCATCGCGCGCGCTACGACGATAAGTGCTTTTGTCCGGCTTCGGCTGGATAGGTGGGCGGTGCGACGCCGCCGCAACACGTCGCGCCGCTCACTGCTCGGGGTCCAAAAAAGGCGCTAAAGCACCGGCCGGACCTCGACGGCGCCGTTGACCGCCGCAGGCGACTTTGCTGCCCAATCCTGCGCCTCTGCCGCGTCTTTTGCCTCGATGATGAAGTAGCCGCCGAGCTGAATGGGCCCCTCCATAAACGGCCCCGCCGACACAAGCTTCCTGCCCGCACGGAGCCGGATCGTCGACGCTGTCTCCGCGTTCTGCAGGCCGTGCATGTCCGCCACGATACCGGCAGCCTTCAACGCGCCACCGAACACTGCCCAGTTGCGCCAGTATGCCTCGCTGCGTTCGCCATCCCGCCGCGCGTCGAAATCGTCCGCCGTTTCATATGTGAGGATGACGTATTTCACGATGATTGCTCCCTTGCACCGGCCCATCCATAGCCACTGTGGGCTTGGCAACAGACAAACTAGCCAAGTGAATTGTCACTTGCAAGTGAGTTAAACATGGCTATGTTGGTTGCAGAAGAACACGGGAGCAGGAGGGACAAGTGGGAAAATCACGCGAGACACGTTCGCGCTGTCCGATCGCAACGTCGTTGGATATTCTCGGGGATCGCTGGTCGCTGGTCATCGTCCGCGACATGCTGGTCGGCAAGCGCACATTCAACGATTTCCTGGCGTCGCGTGAGCGGATCACGACGAATGTGCTGACCGACCGGCTGAATCAGCTTGAGCAGGCGGGGCTGGTGGAACGTCGCGCCTATCAGCAGCGGCCGGAGCGTTTCGAATATAGGTTGACGGTGGCCGGGCGCGGGCTGCTGCCGGTATTGCAGGAGCTTTGCCGGTGGGCGGATCTCCATCTCTCCGGCGTAATGGAGCCACCGATGGGGTTCATGGCGCTTTCGCTCGATCGGCCGCTGCCCGGTGCAGCCGCCGCCCGTTGAGCTTCCCCCCGATTCCGCCTATCTCATTGCCATGCAGTGGACCGGCGAAGGCCTCATTATCGGCGTCAGGCGCCACGGGGAATCGAGCGTCATTGCCGAGGCGATGGTCGAGGGCCGCGGCCGGCATCTCGGGCTAATCCGCGGCGGCCGGTCGGCGCGCCATGCGGCGGCGCTGCAGGCCGGCAATTCGGTGCAGCTCACCTGGCGCGCCCGACTCGAAGAACACCTCGGCACGTTCGTCCTCGAGGTCACCGATGCCCGCGCCGCCAATCTCATTGCCAACCGGACGAGGCTCTATGCCGCCCAACTGCTCTGCGACCATCTGCGGCTGTTGCCCGAGCGCGATCCGCACGACCGGCTGCTCGGCCTCGTCATCCGCCTGCTCGATGCGACCGGCGATGATGAACTCGGCGTCGCGCTCGCCCGCTTCGAGTTGACGCTGCTTGAAGAGCTGGGCTTCGGCCTCGATCTCGAAAGCTGTGCCGCGACGGGCGCAACCACCGATCTGACTCACGTCTCGCCAAAGACGGGCCGCGCCGTCAGCCGTGCAGCCGCTCAGCCCTATCTCGACAAGCTTTTCGCCCTGCCGCCCTTTCTCGTCGACGACGAGGCGGAGGCGCAACCCGGCGATGTCGAAGCGGCCTTTGCCCTCACAGGCTATTTCCTCGACCGGCATGTCTGGATGCCGCGCCAGATCGACCCGCCCGCGACGCGCGAGCCGCTGATCCGGTTAGTCGCCGGCGACTGAAGGGCCGCCCTTGCCGACCAATTCGGCAGCGATTTTCTTGACCGTATCCGGATCGAGTCCGGGGTTGGGCATGCTGGCGCCCGGCGCGAACTGCTGCGGCGAGGTCAACCAAGCGCGCAACCGGTCTTCGGTCCACACGCCGCCCGCGGCCTTGAGCGCATTTGAATATTCGACGCCCTGCTGCGAGGCGACCGGCGTGCCACCGATCCCCTCGAGCGCCGGCAGTTTTGGGTTGGAGTGGCAGGTAACACAGCCATTGGAGCTGAGGTCGGATTCGAGCGCTGAACCGGCGCCAGCGGCGGCAACCGGCCGCGCGGTGAGGTAACCGAAATTGCCGTTGTCGAAGAGGATGTAGATGCGCCCCGAGGCGACCTTTATCTCGCGGACGCGCTGGCCCATGTCGATGCGCTCGTCGTAGAGCACGCGGTCGCCGTCGAGCCGCAACCGGTGCAGTGACTTGTCGGCGAGCGTGGAGACGAGCAGATCGCCGTCCCAGCGCGGGTCGATGCCTTCAGCCACTTCGACCGAACTCGGGGCGATCGAGGGCAGCCAGGCAAAGAACGGCGCCTCGTACCCCTCGTGGCGACCTTGCACCTTGTTGAGCGGCCAGTTGCGGATGTCGGACTTGCGGCTTGCATATTGCACGCCGAGCGTGACTTCGGGCCAGCCGTAGTTGCCGCCCTTGTGCAGCAGGTTCAGTTCATCGCCACCCATCGGGCCGTGCTCTACCGCCCAGATGCGGCCGGTCAAATCCTCGGCGATGCCCTCCTGATCGCGATGGCCCATCGAGAAGATTTCCGGCTTGCCGTCCGGCAGGCTGATCGACCAGACCTTGCCGTAGCTCGCGTCCATCATTTGTGGATAGGCCGGCCCCTTGCTGTCGGTGCCGTCGATCTCGTAGTCGCCGACGGTCCACAGGATGCCCGCATCGCCCACATCGAGGAGATGACCGCCCGCCTGATTGCCACCGAACGCATTGCGCTCTTCGGCAAAGCCGAAGCAGGGCGTCGTTTCCATCAGCCGCCGCCAGGTCGGCTGGATGGGCGCCGGTCCATCCCAATCCGGAGGCAGCGGCGTCTCGTCGAGCCGGCTCGTAAAGCACAGCTTGTCGGGGTCAAAATAGCTGTACGAAATGATGAGGTGGTCAGCGCCGCCCCAGGATTTCACCATCACGTCGTTGTAGCGAAGAAAGCCGGCGTTCACTGGCCGACCACTCTTCGTCTTTTCCGGGAGCAGGTTGCGGTTCGTCGGTGGCAGCCGCAAGGCGAGTTGCGACATCGATCCGAGTTTCGGATCGAAGCGGTAGAGGATCCCGTCAGCGGCGCGTGCGATAAGTATCCCTTTGCTGGTGATTGCCATGCCGCCGGCATTTCCCGGAATTGGGGAGTTGCCGGTCACCAGCTTCAGGTCGAGGTTGAGCAACCCGGCGTAAACGGGGCCGCCGGTCTGTTGAGCGATGCCGAATGACTTCTTGAGCGGATGGATGACGCCCGAGAGCTGGTACCAAGGAAATATCTTGTAAAGGCCGGCAGCAATGCCCCAACCAAAGAAGGCGACCGCGACTAATAGTACAACCGCAACTCTACGCTGCCACACAACTTCGCCCCAAGATATAGAGCGAAGCTAGCAATAGTTGGGGAGGCGGAGAATGCATCCAAATGCATGGCTCGGCGCAAGCTATTTGGATATTGCAGGTCTGTTTTTATTCCATCACCGATCGATCAAAAATAAACTAATACCCCGATCGTGATAAATTCGCCTCATCGGCGACGGCGTTGCTGAGGTATGGCGTCGCCGCCGCTATAGTGCGCTGAACGATTCGCATCCCTGACGGAATTTTGATGGCCTCCGACTCCGATACCATTCCTCCCTCTGACGACGACCGGCAGATCGTCGATCTGCGCAAGGCGCTGGAGGAGCGCTATCTTTCTTACGCGCTCTCGACCATCACGCAGCGCGCGTTGCCCGACGCCCGAGATGGGTTGAAGCCGGTGCATCGTCGCATCCTGCACGCGATGCGGCTGCTCAGGCTCGAACCGGATCAGGCTTACAAGAAATCCGCCAAGGTGGTCGGCGACGTCATCGGCGGTTTCCACCCGCATGGCGACCAGTCGATCTACGACGCGCTGGTGCGTCTCGCGCAGGATTTTGCCATGCGCTACCCGCTCGTCGACGGCCAGGGCAATTTCGGCAACATCGACGGCGATAGCGCTGCTGCCTACCGCTACACCGAAGCGCGGATGACCGACGTCGCCTCGCGGCTGCTCGAAGGCATTACCGAGAACGCCGTCGAATTCAAGCCGACCTATGACGGGGCGACGGAAGAGCCGGAGGTCTTGCCCTCCAACTTTCCGAACCTTCTCGCCAACGGCTCGACCGGCATCGCGGTGGGCATGGCGACATCGGTGCCGCCGCACAACGTCGCTGAGCTCTGCGACGCGGCACTCCACTTGATCAACGTCGACCCGAAAGCATCGGCGCAGGATCTGATGCGCTTCGTGCCGGGCCCCGATTTTCCCACCGGCGGCGTGCTCATCGAAACGCCCGAGAGCATCGCCAACTCCTACGCCACCGGCCGTGGCTCGTTCCGCCTGCGCGCCAAATGGATGCGCGAGGACAAGGGCCGCGGCGTCTATCAGATCATCGTCACCGAAATTCCCTATGGCGTGCCGAAATCGCGGCTGGTCGAAAAGATCGCCGAGCTGCTGCTCGCCAAGAAATTGCCGCTGCTCAAGGACGTGCGCGACGAGAGCGCCGACGACATTCGCCTCGTGCTGGAACCACGCGCGGGCACGGTCGATCCCGCGCTGCTGATGGAGCAACTGTTCCGCACCACCGAGCTTGAGCAGCGCATTCCGCTCAACCTCAATGTGCTCGACAAGGGCACGGTGCCCAAGGTGATGAGCCTTGCCGAGGCGCTGAAAGCCTGGCTGGAGCATCGCAAGGACGTGCTGGTGCGCCGTGGTCGCTACCGGCTGGAGCAGATCGCTCGGCGCCTCGAAGTGCTCGATGGCTATATCGTTGCCTATCTCAACCTCGATGAGGTGATCCGCATCATCCGCGAGGAGGATGAAGCCAAGCCGGCGCTGATTGCGACTTTCAACCTGACCGATAATCAGGCCGAAGCGATCCTCAACATGCGGCTCAGGTCACTGCGGAAGCTGGAGGAAATCGAACTCCGGCAGGAGCACAAGACGCTCAGCGACGAGAAGGGCCATCTCGAAACGCTGCTGGCCTCCGACAAGCGCCAATGGGGCGAGATCAGCCGGCAGATCGGCGACCTCAGGAAGGCCTATGCGCCGGAAAGCGCCATCGGCCGCCGCCGTACCGATATCGCTCTGGCGCCCGTCCACGATATCGAGGACATCGACGTCTCGATGATCGAGCGTGAGCCGATTACCATAGTCCTGTCCGAAAAGGGGTGGATTCGCGCGCTAAAAGGCCACACCGACGAGGTCGACGAGAAAGGTTTTAAGGCCGGCGATCGCCTGAAACTGATGCTCAAGGCCGAGACCACCGACAAGCTGCTGATGCTCTCGACCGGCGGCAAGGTCTATACGCTGACCGGCGACCGGCTGCCCGGGGGCCGCGGGCAGGGCGAGCCGGTGCGGCTGATGGTCGATATGGAAGAGGGCCACGACATCGTCGACCTCTTCGTCTGCCGGCCGGGGGCCAAGCGCGTGGTTGTCTCTTCGAGCGGCAACGGTTTTATCGTGCCTGAGGACGAGTTGATCGCTAACACGCGAAAAGGCAAGCAGGTGCTCAATGTGTCCGGCGCGGAGGAGGCCAAGGTCATCGCGCCCGTCGCTGGCGACATGATCGCCGTCATCGGTGAGAATCGCAAACTGCTGCTGTTCCCGATCAAGGACGAGGGCCGTGAGGTGCCGGAAATGGCGCGCGGCAAGGGCGTCCGGCTGCAGAAATACAAAGACGGCGGCGTGTCGGATTTGAAGACGTTCGAGCACGGCACAGGCCTCACCTGGACCGACAGTTCCGGCCGAACGTTTACGCGCTCGATGGAGGAACTTGCAGATTGGCGCGGCAAGATCGCCGAGGCGGGCCGCGTTGCCCCCAACGGCTTCCCGCGCAACAACAAATTTACGGGCTAGGGTTCGCTACCGAAAACGTCGTGATCAGCGGCAGGTGGTCGCTGCCTGTCGCGGTACCGGGGTGCAGGTCGTGCACCTCGATGTCGCCCTTGGTCATCACCTGATCGAGCGGCAGCACGGGGATGGTGTCGCGCCAGCCCTTGATCCAGAAGCGCATGGGCCAGGTGAGGATACCGTGCGTCTGCCGCGTAAGCCCGGCATCGCTCGCGAAATGCCGCTGCTCGTAAGACCACGGCGCCGAGTTGAAGTCCCCGACCATGACCAGCGGGACGGACACGCTCTTGATCGCGGCCAAGAGGACCGGCAGTTGCAGTTTCAGCCGCTCGGGTGGCAACGGCCACTCGAAATGCGTAGTGAGCACCGCGAATTTGGCGCCGTTCGGCAGCGCAAAGGTCGCGAGGATATGCGAAGTACGGCCGGCCTTGGCGAGGTCGTCGGTGCAGTCGCCGTCCTGCGCTTCTGCGAACGGCAGTTTCGAATAGATCGCCAGATTGGCGCGCTTTCCGCCAACGCAATATGCCGAATAGGGATAGGCCGGTTTGATCAGCGGATCGAGCCGCGAGCGCTGCTCCGGGAAATACTCCTGCAGCGCGATGATGTCGGGGTTTTCGCGCGTGATCAACTCGGCGACCCGCGGCATGTCGTAGTTGAGGCCGAAGAGGTTGTGCGTCATCAGCTTCAGCGCCGTGCGGCCCTGTGGCAGCGGCGGCCGTGCCTCGATCCCCGCCATCGTTTCGGGCACCACGGTGACCGCCGAAGCGATGAGACCAAGGACGAGTAGCGCCGCCAATGGCCAGCGCAACGATGTTCCGGCGAAGACGATCAGCACCATTACGATGAGGATCAGCGACCCCGCGATCAGCACCACCTGAAAATGGTTGAAGAGGTCGAAGAACGGCACGGCAAAGCCGAACCAGGCGGCAACAGCCGCAGCGCCAAGGCCCGCCGCGGCGAGGCCTACGGCAAGGCGGAGCAAGCCGAGAATGACGCTCATCGGCGCGGAGTGGCGGACAAGAGGAAGGTCAGTCCAGCGGACGCCAGCCGAGCGGTCCCTGCTGGACCTCGAGCGGCGCGAACAGCTTTTTGTAGGCCATCTTGGGCGAGTCCTTCACCCAGTAGCCGAGATAGACGTAGTCGAGCCCGGTCGATTTCACCTGCCCGATGTGATCGAGGATGAGATAGTTGCCGAGGCCTCGATGCGAGAGCTCCGGATCGTAAAAGCTGTAGACCATCGAAAGGCCGTTCGGCATCACGTCGGTCAGCGCCACCGCGACGAGCGGCTTGGCGGGGTGCGACGTCTGCCGGTATTCGACGAGGATCGACTGCACCGGCGTATCTTCGACCATGTATTCATAGTCGATGAAGTTCATCTGCGTCATGCCGCCGCCCGCGTGGCGCGTTTCGAGGTAGCGCTTGAACAGCGCATACTGCTCGGGTGTCGCGCGTGCCGGCCGTACCTCGCCCCGGATGTCCGCATTGATCTTCGCCACCCGCCGGAAGCGGGCGGAAGGTTCGAATTCTTCGGCAACGATCCGTACCGACTGGCACGCGGAACAGCCTTCGCACGCCGGCCGGTAGATGAGGTTCTGGCTGCGGCGGAAGCCGTTGTCGGTCAGCAGCGTGTGGAGCGCGCTGGCGCGGCGGCCGGTCAGGTGCGTGAAGAGTTTTCGTTCCTGCCGCCCGGCAAGATACGGGCACGGCATCGAAGCCGTGAGGAAGAGCTGGGTATTCTCGGGCGTATGTTCGGTCATCTACCGCCTTGCGGTCCGCATTGCCGACGAATCTAGACGCGAACGCCGTCACGCGCAATCACTTCGCCGGATTTTGCCCTAAGGCATGGTTCATCCGATGAGGCGCGCGGCCTCGAGCGCGTAGTAACTCAACACGCCGTCGGCGCCGGCGCGTTTGAAGGCGGCGAGGCTTTCGAGCATGGCCACCTGCCGGTCGAAGGCGCCATGCTGCGCTGCAAATTCGATCATCGCGTACTCGCCGGACACCTGGTAGGCGAACAGCGGCACGTTAAAATTGTCGCTCACCGCGCGGATCACATCGAGATAGGGCAGGCCGGGTTTCACCATGACGCTGTCGGCGCCTTCGTCGAGGTCCTGCTCAACCTCGCGCAGCGCCTCTTCGACGTTGAAGTAGTCCATCTGGTAAGTGCGCTTGTCGCCCTTGAGACGGGCGCCGGAGCCGACGGCTTCGCGGAACGGCCCATAGTAGACCGAGGCGTATTTGGCCGCGTAAGACATGATCTGCGTCTGCTCGAAGCCCCCACCGTCGAGCGCCGCCCGGATGGCGCCAACGCGGCCATCCATCATATCGGACGGCGCGATGATGTCGGCGCCTGCCTTGGCCTGGACCAGCGCCGATTTGACCATCACTTCGATGGTCTCGTCGTTGAGGATTTCGCCGTCGCGGACGAGCCCATCCTGACCGTCGCTCGAATATTCGTCGAGCGCCACATCGGCGATGAGGCCGATCTCGGGCACGGCGGATTTGATAGCGCTCAGCGCCCGGCACATCAGGTTGTCGGGGTTGTAGGCCTCGCTGGCGTCCTCGTTGCGGCGCTCGTCCTGCGTATTCGGAAACAGCGCCAGCGCCGGAATGCCCGCCGCCGCAGCATCGCGTGCCGCCGCTACGGCAAGATCGACCGACAGCCGCTCGACGCCGGGCATCGTCTTGATCGCGGTCCGCTCGTTGTGGCCGTCGATGATGAACAGCGGCCAGATCAGATCGCTTGGCGTCAGCGATGTTTCGCGCACCATCGCCCGGCTCCAGGCAAAGCGGCGGTGGCGCCTCAGCCTGCGCCCATCGAGGAAGGATACGTCGTGCTTTTTCCAGCGCTCGGCCATGATCGAAGTCCCGATATTGCGCGCGCTGTTTAGCAGCCCCGCCGTCTTGCGGCAAAGCCTCGCGCGGTGCATGAGGCGAATGTTCCGGGTTGGGGAGATGCGATGAGCGACTACACCATCCGCCGCGCCAGGCTTGCCGACGCTTCCGCCGTCGACGCGCTAACCCAGGCTGCCTATGCCAAATGGGTGCCGATCATCGGCCGCAAGCCCATGCCAATGCTCGCCGATTACACTAAGGCCGTTGTCGACCATCGCATCGACATGGTGGAGATTGAAGGCAGGTTGGCGGCGCTCGCCGAACTCGATCTGCGCCCCGACCATCTGCTGATCGTCAATCTCGCGGTCCATCCCGAATATCAGGGCCGTGGTTTTGGCAAAATGCTGCTCGGTCACGCTGAATCGGTGGCGCGCGAGGCTGGCCATACCGAAATGCGGCTCTACACCAACAAGCTGATGGCGGTGAACATCGCGCTCTATCAGCGGCACGGCTACGCGATCGACCGTGAGGAAGCGATCGCCACCGGCGGCGCGGCCATCTATATGAGCAAGCGGTTGCCGGCCTAAGCCCTTGCTTGCCGCGCCTGGCCTTGCGCGCTAGACCAACGGGGTGTTACCGCCGCCAAAGGGCAACTGCGCTTGGATTTCAACTCCGAACCAATCGGCCGCTATGTCAGGATTTTGGCGATCGTCACCCTGCTGATCGGGCTGAACGACGCCTCACGGCTGCTCGGCGTGACGCTCGGCGAGCAAAGCCCGATCACCCTCTACGGCCTCACCGGCTTCATCTACCTCGCGGTATTTACCCTGGCGCTGCTGTTCGCTGCCGTTGGGCTATGGATGAAGGCAAGCTGGGGCGGTGTGCTGCTGGCGGCAGCGACGGCCGCTGAACTTCTGCTCTACCTTTTTGGCAGCAAGGACGTGCAGATGACCACGCTCGGCTTCGGTGTAAGGCTGGTGCTGCTGGCGGCGATCCTCGCCATTTTCGTGCTGGGCATCCGCGTCCGGCGCGCTGCGGCGGCGCACGACTGAAGCGCCTCGAGCGCGATCACAGGTCGTTTTCGACTCGTTTAGGTTACAAGTTTATGACTGCTTGTAACTAAATATAAAGCCAAATTCGCCTTCTTTTTCAGTAAGATAGTTTTAAGCGTGCAACTTAAGCCGATCTTATCGGGGCCGCCGTAATTTAGCGCCATGAGACGCGGAAAATCGCGCAAGTTTGACAGTGAGGCATGAAATGGCAATCAAATCCAACGCCGCCGAGGCAGTGGTTTCAGAACGGGCAGACAGTCTGAAGCCGCTTTATCTGGAAGCCGTCAGCCGCGTCGAGAGGCTGCACCGCCGCCTGCTCGACCTGATCAAGGACGAATTCGACCGCATGGGTTGGGACGACATCAACCCCGTGCAGGCGCTGCTGATGTTCAACATCGGCGACGCCGAGATGACCGCCGGCGAGCTCCGCTCGCGCGGCTACTATCTAGGGTCGAACGTCTCCTACAATCTCAAGAAGCTGGTCGAGACCGGCTATATCTTTCAGGAACGCTCGCGCGCCGATCGCCGCTCGGTCCGTATCCGCCTGACTCCGAAGGGGGAGGAAGTCGCGGAAGTGATCGACGAGCTCTACGATCGTCACCTGAAGTCGATCGACAAGGTCGGCGGCCTCGACGACTCGACCTTCGAGGGGCTCAACAAGGCTCTCGGCCGTCTCGAGCGCTTCTGGGTCGACCAGATCCTCTACAAGCTCTAATCGCCCGGATATCCCGGCGGGCTGTGGACTCACAGCCACACCCGAAGATCAAACGCCGGCCATCAGGCCGGCGTTTCTTATTTGTGCCGCAAAGCAATGGCGTCCGGTGGCGGGCGCCCGAAAGGGCGCGGCCATCGGCGATTTTTGACGCAAAACCTCAACACGGGCCATCACAGGTCTTTGAGGCAACGTTGTCCGGAGTCGCCGGTTTTGGTATGGACGAATTGAAACTGATTTCTCTGATGACGGGTGTTTCTTGATGCGGCTTACGCGGCGTAACCTGCTTCGGTCTGCGGCGGCTATTGGCGCGGCGACTGCATTTCCCACACTGGGCCGGGCCGAGTCGATCTTTGACTCCTTCTCGCGCAACCAGGTGCTCAAGAGCACCGACCGCGCTGGCAATACCCAGGCAGCCATGGATTTGCTCGTCACCAATGAGCCCATCCTGTCGGTCGATACGGCGAACAATTTGCAGGCCGCGATCGCGCAGTACCAGCCATTCGTGGCCGCTGGCGGCTGGCAGCCGGTGCCGAAGGAAGTCTTCGGCCTCATCCTCGGCAACAGCCGGGATGCGGTGGTCGCGCTCAAGCAGCGGTTGATTTCGTCGGGCGACATGCCGCCGGTCAACAACCCCAACGACATGTTCGACGGCGATCTCGACAAGGCCGTCCGCAACTTCCAGGCCCGCCATGGCATAGCGGTCTCCGGCAAGGTGGACGAGCCGACATATTATGCGATGCAAATCCCGGCCGACGTGCGCTTGAACCAGCTTCAGATGAATCTGACGCGGGTGCAGAACCTCGCCGGCTCGCTCAAGGACAGCTATGTGGTGGTGAACATTCCGGCCGCCAGCATCGAGGTTGTCGAAGGCGGACAGGTATCGCAGCGGCACATCGCCGTGGTCGGCCGCATCGACCGGCCGACGCCGATCCTCAACTCGCGCATCACGCAGGTGGTCTTCAATCCCTTCTGGCATGTGCCCAAGAGCATCATCCAGAAGGACTTGATCCCAGCGATGCAGAAGGACCCAACCTACCTCGCCACCTACCACATCCGTACGTATGACGGCAAAGGCAAGGAGGTCGATCCGACCGTTGTCGATTGGACATCGGCCACCGACGCCGTGCGCTACAACTTCACGCAGGACCCCGGGGGCTTCAATTCCGAGGGGCACGTGAAGATCAACTTCCCGAGCCCCACCGACGTCTATCTGCACGATACGCCGGAAAAGGAGTTGTTCGCCAATGATGCGCGCTTCGATTCTTCGGGCTGCATGCGCGTCCAGGATGTGAACCAGGTTGTCGCTTGGCTACTGCAGGACAACACCGGCTGGGACCAGGCTGCCGTCGACAACGCGATGCAGGGCAATCAGACACAGAACGTGACTGTGAAGCGACAGCAGCCGCTGCACACGACCTATATCACCGCCTGGGCGAACAAGCAGGGCACAGTCAGCTTCCGCGACGACGTCTACCAGTACGATGCGCAGGGTGTGACGACCTTCGACGCCATCCAGGCCGCCGGCTGACGCTTCAACATCGCCGTCTGAATCAAAAGGGCCGGTCCCCGCGCAGGACCGGCCCTTTGTCTTACACCACCATTGGCTTAGCGGTGGTAGTAATGGTGACCCGCCGAGCCTGCGATGGCGCCGAAGATGCCGCCGATGAAGCCTGCCGCGATCCCATAACCCGGGTCGTAGTAATAGGGGTCATATCCCGGATAGTAGCTGGGGTAGTATGCGGGCCCGTATGAATAGTAGTACGGCCGGTAGTAGTGGTGGCGGTACGCGTAGTGCGGTCCGCTGTGATAGAGCCACCAGTTGCCACGCGGCGCCGCTTGGGCAGGCGCAACGGCGGTAACGGCAACGGCTGCCGCTACGGCGACAGCGCCGACTGCCTTGACGACATTGTTCATTTTCTCATCTCCAAATCAGGTTCCAGGACCTGGTTGGAAAACGCGTAGCCAAGCGCCGGGTTGCTCCGGCGCCTGGTTAATTCGGCGTGACCTCAGCAACATTTGGGAAACAAAGGCCCGGCTAACCGGGCCTTTGCAGCTTCGGCAATCAGAGCCGGCAGACGTAAGCCTTACCATCATAGCCGGTATAGGTGTTGGTCGCCGGCTGGTAGCTGCGATAGGTATGCTCGCAGCGCCAGACATGGCCGCCGCCACCCGCGCTGTCGGCAATTGCCGCGCCCGCGATGGTGCCGAAGAGGCCGCCGATCAAACCGGCCGTCATGTCGTAGCCGGGGTCATATCCGCCATAGTAGCCGCCGTAGCCACCACCATAGTAGCCACCGCCCCCGCCATAATGCGGACCGCCATAGTGCCGATGGGCGAAATGCTGGCCGTTGTGCTGCATCATCCACCAGTTGCTGTTGTTGTGCGGCGCCGCGGCGGCAGGCGCCACCGCGCTGAGGCCGACGAGGGCGGCGATCGCCGTCGCGCCGGCTACTTTGACGATGGTATTCATTTTCTTATCTCCAAATCGGGTTTCAGATCAGTGACCTGGGGGAAAAACGCCTATCGCTACAAGGCGTTGCCGCCGAAACGGGTTAAATAGTGGTCAGGCGCCGGCCACGTTGGCGAAAGAAAAAGGGCCGGCGAACCGGCCCTTTCGACGTCATAGTCGGCGTTGCTCTCAGAGCGTGCACTGCCGCGTATGGCCCGCAGAATCGTAGACGTAGAGGTTGGTGCTCGGATTGTACGACCTGTAAGCCGCGGCACAGCGCTGCTGATGGCTGGAATTATTGGCCGAGTTGGCAGCGCCCGCGATGATCGCACCGGCCGCGAAGCCGAAAATGCCGGCCGCCAGCGGGCTGAAGCCGGGGCTGCCGCGATGCGACTGATACCAACCGCGATATTGGGAGTCCGACCAGCGATTGTGGTTCCGGTTGAAATCGTTGCAGCTCGGATCGCCGCGATGGCTGCCGCACCAGTTCATCACATATTGCTGCCTGTTCATCCCCGGTGCAGCCGTTGCAGGGGCCATACCGGCCAGTGAAGTCACTCCGACCATTGCCACCGTTGATGCCAAGGCTATGAGCTTGTTCATGCTTGTTCTCCTCTTGCCGCCCGGTCGGCGGACCGTAAAACCCTAACGAGGGGAATGTGGAGAGGTTGCAGCCGGCGCATTACCTCTTGGTAAGGTAGGCCCGGACGTCGCTTTGGCAGTTTTGGACGCTATATGAAGCGTGTCGCCCGCTTGGAATCGCAAGGACTGGCGTGTTAGACGATCAAACCGCCGAACCTTCCTTCCGACCACTCAACGGGGACCGCCAATGAGCGCTGCCGCGTCAATCCAGCTCTTTCCGAATTTCTTCACCGCGACCCTGGGCGAAACCGACCCCGAGATCGCCGATGCCATCAAGCTGGAGCTCGGTCGGCAGCAGCATGAAATCGAACTGATCGCCTCCGAGAACATCGTCTCTCGCGCCGTGCTCGAGGCGCAGGGCTCGATCATGACCAACAAGTATGCGGAGGGGTATCCGGGCAAGCGGTATTACGGCGGTTGCCAGTTCGTCGACATCGCCGAAAACCTCGCGATCGAGCGCGCCAAAAAGCTGTTCGGCGCGAACTTCGCCAACGTCCAGCCCAACTCGGGCAGCCAGATGAACCAGGCGGTTTTTCTGGCCCTGCTTCAGCCGGGCGACACGTTCATGGGCCTGGACCTCAATTCGGGCGGACACCTCACGCATGGTTCGCCCGTCAATATGAGCGGCAAGTGGTTCAAGGTCGTCTCCTATGGCGTGCGCAAGGAGGACCACCTGCTCGACATGGACGAAGTGGCCCGGCTCGCCCGCGAACATAAGCCGAAGCTGATCCTCGCCGGCGGCACGGCCTATTCGCGCATCTGGGACTGGAAGCGGTTCCGGGAGATCGCCGACGAAGTAGGCGCCTATCTCATGGTCGACATGGCCCATATCGCCGGACTGGTTGCCGGCGGCGCGCATCCCTCGCCGGTGCCGTTCGCCCATGTCACGACCACGACGACGCACAAATCGCTGCGCGGACCGCGCGGCGGCATGATCCTCTCCAACGACGAGGAGATCGCCAAGAAGATCAACTCGGCCGTCTTCCCCGGCCTGCAGGGCGGGCCGCTGATGCATGTGATTGCCGCCAAGGCCGTGGCCCTGAAGGAAGCGCTGCAGCCCGAATTCAAGCTCTATGCCCAGCAGGTGGTCAAGAATGCGCGCGCGCTCGCCGCCGCGCTGATGGAGCAGGGTCTGCAAGTTGTCTCCGGCGGCACCGACAATCACCTGATGCTGGTCGACCTCAGGCCCAAGAACGCCACCGGCAAGCGCGCCGAACAGGCGCTCGGCCGCGCCTACATCACCTGCAACAAGAACGGCATCCCGTTCGATCCCGAAAAGCCGTTCGTCACCTCCGGCGTCCGCCTCGGCACACCGGCCGGCACGACGCGCGGCTTTGGCGAGGCCGAGTTCCGCCAGATCGCCGGCCTTATCGTCGAGGTCCTCGATGGCCTCCGCGAAGCCAATTCGGACGAAGGCAACGCCGCTGTCGAAGCCGCCGTGCGCGACAAGGTAAAGGCCCTTACGGCCCGCTTCCCGATCTACGCGAGCTAGGGCCGCGGGGCATGACGTCCGCGGCATTTTTGGCGGCGATTGCTCTTCATGCGGTGACGTATTGCGCGCCGGATGTGAATTGGGATGTGTCTGCTCACGCAGACCACATCGTGCTCGCAGGAGCGCGTACAGCGACCGTGTGCGCTCTTCGGCCAAAGGACGGGGTGTTCGTCTGTCCCCACGGTGGCGATCGCATTACGGTCGTCGGCGACATTCACCAGATCACGCTGACCTGGCAAGGATTGTCGCTGCCGATCAGCATGAAAAACGTCACGGAAACCAAGGATTGCAGCTGATGTCATTGGCGGCAATGCAACAAAGGAAAAGCGATGCGCTGCCCCTATTGCGGCAATGACGACACGCAGGTGAAGGATTCGCGCCCGACCGAGGATTCGAGCGCCATTCGCCGCCGCCGCATTTGTAACGCCTGTGGCGGCCGCTTCACTACGTTCGAGCGGGTGCAGCTGCGCGAGCTCATCGTCATCAAGAAGAGCGGTCGCAAAGTGCCGTTCGATCGCGAAAAGCTGGCGCGCTCGGTTTATACCGCGACGCGTAAGCGCAATGTCGAGCCCGACAGGATCGAACGCATGATCTCCGGCGTCGTGCGGCAGCTCGAAAGCCTGGGCGAGGTTGAGGTCACGTCCGACCAGATTGGCGAATATGTAATGGAGGGGCTGAAAAGCCTCGACGACGTGGCGTTCGTTCGCTTTGCTTCGGTCTACAAGAACTTCGCCGCCGCCGACGATTTCCGCTCTTTCCTGACTGAACTCGGCGACGACGGTCGCGCGCCGTCCGACGACGATTGACGACGCTGTCGGCGCTTGACCGCCGCTGGCTCGACGCCGCCGTCCGGGAGGCAACGCCGTTTCTCGGGACAGCCGCCGGTCAGGCCACAGTCGGCGCCATCATCACCGACGCACAATCGCGAAAGCTGCTCGGACGCGGCGTCACCGAGCCGGGCGGATCGCCTTCGGCCGAAGCAATTGCCATCGAGGAGGCCGGCGAAGCGGGCAGGGGCTCGACGCTTTATGTCACGCTCGGGCCGGGCGCCGGTGCGCAGTTCATCGATACCGTTCTCGCTGCTGGCTTAGCCCGCGTTGTCGTTGGGATTGAGGACCCTTCCGGGTCCGGCGGGCAAGTCGGTCGGCTAGGGGCCGCCGGCGTCGAGGTCACGGTGGCCGACCACGCGCCATCATGCCGCCTCCACGAGGGCTACATCAGCCTAAAAACCCGCAGCCGTCCCTTCGTCACAGCGAGCCTCGCAGTATCGGCGGACGGCAAGGCAGGCATCGAGGGGCAGGGCGGTTTTTCCGTCACCGGCGATGAGGCGCGGCGCTGGACCAAGATGCAGCGCGCTCAGGCAGACGCGCTTTTGATTGGCTGGGGTACGGCCCGCCTCGACGATCCCACGCTGGCCGTTGACCTTAAAGGCCTCGACGATCGTCACCCGCTGCGGGTCGTTGTGGCTGGCCTCAAGGCTGTCGAGCCACGGCTGGCGCTGCTCTCTGGTGAAGGCCCCGCGGGAACGCTGGTCGTCGCAACGCCCGAAAAGAAGCTCAACGCCGGCGATGGCGTTGAGGTGTTACGCATAAAGGGCACGCGTAGTCGTCCCGAACTACCGCCGGTGATGCTGGCATTGGGTGAACGCGGTATCCAAAGCCTCTTCGTTGAGGCTGGACCGACGCTTCTGGAAACGCTGCTCGCCAAGGACCTGGTCGATCGCTTCCATTTGCTGCAGAGCGAGGTCGGGATCGGCCCGAAGGGGCTGCCGTCGACACCGAAGGGCAGCATCGAATCCCGCATAGCCCTTGCCGGTTTTTCGCTAGTTGACCACCGGCTGCTGGGCGCAGATAACCTGCGCACCTTCGAGAGGATTTTCTGATTATGGCCGAGGCGCCGAAACCAGAGCGCGACGGCTCGCGTCCCGCCAACCAGCGCGGCGCAGCGCGTCTTGCTGCCGTGCAGGCGCTCTATCAAATGGACGTTGGGCGGCAGCCGCTCGAGGACACGCTGGCGCAGTTCAATGCGCACCATCTTGGTCGGGAGATTGAGGGCGAGCAGTATCTGCCGGCCGATGCCGATTTCTTCCGGCAGATCGTCTCCGGCGTGATCAAGGCGCAGCTTGATATCGATCCGACGATCGATGGCGCGCTGGCGAGCGACTGGCCGGTAACCCGGATCGACGCGACGCTTCGCGCCATCCTTCGCGCCGCCGCCTTCGAGCTGCTGCGCCGGCGCGACATTCCGCAGAAGGTGGTGATCACCGAATACGTCGATATCGCCAAGGCGTTCTACGAAGACGACGCCCCGCGCATGGTCAACGGCGTGCTCGACACCATCGCCAAGGGTATCGAGCCGACCGTTTAGCGAACGGCGTCAGTAAGCCGCCGTGCCGTCAGAGGTGCGGCGTGCCGCCCATCGACGTGACGGAGCTCAGGATCGACTGGATGAAAGTGCGATCTTCGCCGTAGGAAGGTGTGCGCCGCGTCTCGACTGCAAACGCCTTGCCGTCCTTGAGCGTGTAGACGGCGCGATCCTTCACCTTCTTGTTCTTGTCGAAGTAGACCGCGAGGATGGTGCGATCCTTGATCGTGTCCCAGCCGAACGAGGTCTCGGTCACGTGGCTCGACACGTAATAGTAGGCCGACTCGGTGTTGAAATCGTTGGTGAACTGCGGCGAACCGAGCACAGACACCACCAGCGCCTGGCTCTGGCCGACGCGAACCTGCGCGAGCCCGTCCTGTGTCAAATCATTGCCTTCCACCCGGTCGCGGGTGAATGAGCCGACATCGAGAGTATTACAAGCCGCGAGCCCCGTGACGAGGACGACGGCGGCAGCGAGCGGTGCGAAATGGCGTGCGGCGGTATTCAACGGCATGGATTTGACTTCCCCGACAACTCTAATATAGGCACGCAACACGACGCAGGCGCTTTTGCCCTCGCCCGGCCGCCGGCATGTGTAGCCGCCAAAGCCTCGCAATGGCAAGCGCGACCGACCGGTCCTCCCCGGCTATCGCAGCGTCGGGGCGCCGATCATCAACTGAATACGGAGCCTTAGCTATGGCTTTGTCGCTGTTTCGCAAATCCGCCTCGACCGAACCGGTTTACGCCCTCTACGCGGCCATCGTGGCGCAATCCAGGCAACCGCGTTTCTATGCCGAATGGGGCGTTCCGGACACGGTCACCGGCCGCTTCGATATGATCAGCCTGCATCTGGCACTGGTGCTTCGCCGCCTCCGCGCCGAAAAGGACGCCAAAGCTTTCAGCCAGACGCTCTTCGACCTGTTCTTCAAGGATATGGATCGTTCGCTGCGGGAGATGGGCGCGGGCGATCTGGCCGTGCCAAAGAAGATTCGGAAAATGGGGGAGATCTTTTACGGTCTCCTCGCCAGCCTCGACACCGCGCTCACCGACGACCGACCGGCGGACGTCGAGGCTGTCCTGGTGCGCAATATCTATGTCGCCGAAAGCGCTACCGGTGCGCCCGAGTTAGCGAATTACCTGATCGACGAAGCTCACCGGCTCACCCTTGTGCCAGTCGCCCGGATCGTCGGCGGGCATCTCGACTTGGGAGAAGCCGCGTGAGTACGCCTGAGGCCGGCGCGCCGCTTCTCGATGCAAGCGTGCGGATCGATCACATTCCCGCCGAGGGCAGGGAGATCGACGTCAAGTCGACCGAGGCAGAGCGACTGGCAATTGCCGACAGGCTCGGGATCAGCGCCGTTGACCGGCTGGAGGCCAAGCTGAAGCTCGACCGTTTCCGCGGCGGCCTGCGTGTGCATGGCCGCGTGCAAGCGGCGACGGTACAGCCCTGCGTCATCACCTTCGTGCCGGTGCCTCAGCAGATTGACGAGGACTTCGACCGCATCTTCCTGCCCACCTCCGAACAGCCCAAATCCGCGGCTTCTCACCCCGAGGTGTTTGTCGATCTCGAAGGAGACGATATGCCGGATTACTTCGAAGGGCATGAGGTCGATCTATCCGAGGCGATCGTCGAAACCGTGGCGCTGGCGCTCGATCCCTACCCACGCGCGGAGGGAGCCAGCCTCGACGATGTCGTGAAGCCGGACGACGCGGACGAAATTTCGCCATTTGCCGGGCTCAAATCGCTGCTCGATCCCGATGGGAAAGGCTGAAAGGCGTTCGCGATCTGTGCGCGCCGCAATAAAGATAACGTAAGCGGAAACCGGTTACCGGTCCTGCGGCTCGCGAATGCGTCGCCGCCGGTTCGGGCACTTTTGCGGGGCTTGCGCACTACCTATGTTTGGCTAAGGTGTGCCCCACCATTGCGTCGGGGCCGAGACGACAGGCGGTTATGTCCGAAACGATCAGAATCTCGGTGGACGCCATGGGGGGCGACAAAGGCCCGCGCGTGGTGATGCACGGCGCCCGGCTGGCGCTCAAGGAACGGAAGAATACGAGTTTTATCTTCCATGGGCGCCAGGAAGAGCTTGAGCCGCTGCTCAATGAATTTCCCGACCTGAAACCGGTCTCGACCATCCACCATTGCGAGACCGTCATTTCGATGGACGAAAAGCCGAGCCAGGCCCTGCGCAAGGGCAGAGGCTCCTCATCGATGTGGGCGGCGCTGCAGTCGGTCAAGGACGGCGAGGCAGACGTAGCGATCTCGGGCGGCAATACCGGCGCGCTGATGGCTATGGCAATTTTCTGCCTCAGGCCCGTCGAAGGTATTTCACGACCGGCGATCGCCGCGATCTGGCCAACGCTGCGCTCGGATATCGTGGTGCTCGATGTTGGCGCGACGATCGACGATAACGCCCAGCAGCTTGTCGATTTTTCGATTCTAGGGGCGGCCCTCGCACGGACGTTGTTCGATCAGGAATCGCCCACCATCGGGCTTCTCAATGTCGGCAGCGAAGACGTAAAAGGGCTCGAAGAAGTCAAGGACGCCGCGCAGATGCTGGCCGGGGTCAGCGGTGCCGGCTTCACCTATCACGGTTTTGTCGAGGGCGACGACATCGGCAAGGGCACCGTAGATGTAGTGGTGACCGATGGCTTCACCGGCAACATTGCGCTCAAGACAGCCGAAGGCACGGCGCGGCAGGTCGGGACCTATTTGCGCCTCGCGCTGTCTGCCGATCCGGTCTCCAAACTCGGTGCTGTTCTCGCCGGCCGCGCGCTCAACGCGCTGCGCTCCAAGATGGACCCGCGCACCGTCAATGGCGGCGTATTCCTTGGGCTCAACGGTATCGTCATCAAGAGCCATGGTGGCACCGATGAAGTCGGCGTCAAAAGCGCCCTCGGACTTGCCTACGAAATGGCCCGCAGCCATCTGATGGACAAGGTGGCCGAGGGGATGCGCCGGTTCCCCCGGCCGGCGCCCACGGTATCCCCGGTGCCGGCGGCAACGCTCGAACCGCAAGCGGAGGCGAAGCCCGCGTGACCTCAGTGCGATCTGTCTTCCGCGGCGTCGGCGGTTACCTGCCGAAGCGGATTATGACCAATGCCGAAATTTCGACCCTCGTCGACACGTCCGACGAATGGATCGTGCAGCGCGTCGGCATCAACCAGCGGCATCTGGCCGCAGAAGGTGAATTTACCTCCGACCTCGCCGTCGAGGCGGCGCGTGCCGCGTTGGCCAACGCAGGTCTGACCACCGACGACATCGATCTCATCGTGGTGGCGACAACCACCCCCGACCTGACTTATCCGGCGACCGCGGCGCTTGTGCAAAACAAGCTTGGCATCCATCACGGCGTGGCCTTCGACATCCAGGCAGTATGCTCCGGCTTCGTCTTCGCGGTCGCGACGGCCGATAGCTTTCTCAAGAACAACCTGGCCAAGCGCGCGCTGGTGATCGGCGCCGAGACCAATTCGCGCATCCTTGATTGGACCGATCGTTCGACCTGCGTGCTGTTCGGCGACGGCGCCGGCGCGGCCATCATGGAGCGCGTCGAGCTTGCCGATGGCGAGCCGGAGCGAGGACTCCTCGCGACGGCGCTTCGCACCGACGGCGGTCATTGGGAAAAGCTCTACGTCGATGGCGGTCCCTCGCGCACGCAGACCGTCGGCCACGTCCGCATGGAGGGCCGCGAGGTCTTCAAGCACGCGGTCGGCAAGATCACCGACGTGGTCGAAGAGGTCTTCCGCCAGACCGGCTACAGCGTCGCCGACCTCGACTGGTTCGTGCCGCATCAGGCCAACCGCCGTATCATCGACGGGGCTGGCCACAAGCTCGGCATCCCGCCCGAAAAGGTCGTGGTGACTGTGGATAAGCATGCGAATACATCGGCTGCCTCCGTGCCCCTCGCGCTCGCGCAGGCCGTTACGGACGGGCGCATAAAGCGTGGCGATCTAGTCATGCTTGAAGCCATGGGCGCGGGCTTCACCTGGGGTGCGTCGCTCGTTCGTTGGTAGGGTGGCGACCAAGTTGCGTTTGCCATAGTCCGCTGACGACGCTAGTCTTCTCGACGTTGAGCGGGGGCGCCCGGCGGCGTTTGACCCAATTCGTGAAGCGGGGTGGCGAATGGCACAGAAAACTGTGACGAGAGCGGATTTGGCCGAAGCGGTTTATGAGAGCGTCGGCCTGTCGCGCACGGAATCGGCGGAACTGGTCGAACGCGTGCTCGATATGATTGGCGACGCTCTGGTCGGTGGCCAGAACGTCAAACTCTCTTCCTTCGGCTCGTTTCAGGTCCGCTCAAAGAATGAGCGCATTGGCCGCAACCCGAAGACCGGCGAGGAAGTCCCCATCCTCCCGCGACAGGTTTTGGTGTTCAAACCGAGCAACGTGTTGAAATCCAAGATCAACAAATCTATGGTTCGTGCTGGAAAATAAGGCATTCCGCCGTTTTTTCTGAGTCGCGACCACTAGGGGAAGCGTGGTGGAGAAGTCACCGGACGCCTTCCGCACGATATCGGAAGCTGCAGAGGAGCTGGATTTGCCCCAGCACGTCCTGCGCTTCTGGGAGACCCGCTTTTCCACCATCAGGCCGCTGAAGCGCGGCGGTGGCCGGCGCTATTACCGGCCCGAAGATGTGCTGTTGCTCAAGGGCATCCGGCACCTGCTTTACGATCAGGGTTTCACCATTAAGGGCGTGCAGCGCATCCTGAAGGATCAGGGCGTCCGCAATGTGATCGCCATCGGCGATGGCCGGCCGATGGAGCCGGTTGTTCCGCATCCGGCTGATGACGAACCGGATTCTGTCGAGGCGCCGGTCGATCCAGATCTTGAGGTCGAGAATCTCATCGAGGGGCGTCCGGTCCACGCGCACTCCTACGACCCGGCCTCGCTCGACGATGAGGATCGCGAAAAGCTGTCGCAGGTGCTCAAGGAATTGCTCGACTGCAAACGCATCCTCGAGCGGGCGCGCGAGGGCTAGAACCTCTCGCAAGAAAAGCCCGGCCGCGAACGGCCGGGCTCGGGAGTGCTACTTCTGGCGCGCGGGGATTTGCACCCGCGGCAGCAGGATAGCCAGCGCTGTTGAGATGGCAAACAGCGCCGCGACGAACAGGAACACCGTCGTAAATCCCTGATTGTAGACGGACAGTGCCGTGCTCCGAAGTGCCGTTGGCAAAGCCGCGAAATCGTGCGGGCTGGCGGCGGCCAATCCGCCCTTCGGCAGCTTTGCGGCAATTTCTGCCGGCAGCGCCGTTTGCTGCCGGCCGAGCGACCAGGTCATCACCGCGCCGTTGAGGGCGAGACCAAGGCTTGCCCCGACGGTCCGGCCGAGGGTGACAAGGCCAGTTGCTGCGCCGATGTCCTCGCGTGGTGCCGCCGTCTGCACGGCGAGGATCAGCACCTGGATGCAAAGCCCGAGGCTGCCGCCCCACAGGGCCATCAGCAAAGCGATGAACCAGTACGGCGTTTGCGGCCCGACTTGGAAGAAGAGCAGCATCGTTGCCGCGCCAAGCGCCGTGCCGATGATCGGGAAGATCTTGTAGCGCCCGGTCCGCCCGATGATGTTGCCGGCCAGCATCGAAGTTGCGAGCGAGGCGATCGACGCCGGCACGAAGAGGAAGCCGACATCGGCCGGGCTGAGGCCGGTTAGTGTTTGCAGATAAAGCGCGGCGTAGAAGAACAGGCCCAGCGTCGTCATGCCGTTGAGGACCGACAGCGCGATCGAGAGGCTCATCGTCCGGCTGGCGAAGAGCCTGAGCGGAATGATCGGTTCCACAGCGCGCCGCTCGACGACTATGAACAGGCCGATGGCAACGACGGCAATCACCGGCAATCCGATGGCCCAAATCCCTTCGCTCGCCGGCTCGAGCAAATGGTCTGCCCAGTAGACAAGCGCAGTCGTCGCAATGGCTAACAACATGCCGCCGGCATAGTCGACGTGGTGGTGCTTGCCATCAAACTTGCCTTCCATCACGACGGCCAGGACCGCGAGCAGCGCTATGCCGATCGGCAGGTTGACGAGGAAGATCCATCGCCAGCCGAGAAACGCCGTGATGTAGCCGCCCGCGACCGGGCCCAGGATCGAGGCGAGGGCAAACACGGCCGTCGTATAGCCCTGATACTTTGCCCGCTGCCGGGGCTCGAACAGGTCGCCGATGATGGCAAAGACCGAAACCATCAGCCCACCACCGCCGAGACCCTGCAGTACGCGGGCGCCGATTAGCGACTCCATCGACCACGCCCCGCCGCAGGCCAGCGAGCCGGCAAGGAAAAGAACAATGGCGACGATGAGCGTGATCTTGCGCCCATACATATCGCCGAGTTTGCCATAGAACGGCGAAACAGCGGCCGTTGTGAGCAGATAAGCCGCGCCCACCCAGCCAAAGAGAGAAACTCCGCCCAGGTCGCCGGCAATAGTCGGCAGGGCGGTGACGACGATATTCATGTCGAGCGCTGCCATGAACATGGCGACAAGCACGCTCAAATAGACCGCCATCGTGCGGTTGCCGGGACGCACAACGGCGTCCGAAAATTCTGATGCTGATGTCATGGAAAATGTCCTTATGTGACAAAAGCACAAATATGCCACCATCACATATGTGTCAATTGAAAATACATGAACATAGCACATATTTGTATTTTGCATGGATTTGTGTTAGGCGCAGTGGATGAGCAAAGGCGATAAGGTTTCATCAAGTGGGGAGTTGGCTGGCGACCTCGCTGTTCAGGCCGATTTTTTTGAGAAAGAAGGCTTGAGTCGCCCGGCAGCGGAGGCTCTGGTCGAGATCGACCAGCTCATGCAGGCCATCCGCCGCAACGCCGGCCGGCGGGAAGTACTCGGCGTCATGGTCAAGGCTGTCGAGCCCCGAATGGACATGGCCCAGCTCGATGTTATCGCGGCGGTGATTGCCGGCCGCAGGTGGCCTGGTTTCGAAGTCACGGTCGGCTATGTCGCTGAAAAGCTGCAGGTCGATCCCTCTCGCGCCAGCCGGCTTGTCTCCGAGCTGGTCGATATGGGTCTTTTGCGCCGTACCGCTTCCCAGGCGGACTCGCGACGGATCGTTCTGGAGCTGACCGAAAAGGGCGAGGCGTTTTCGACCGAATTTCATGAGCGCAAATGGCAGCTCATGGCGAAAGGGCTGAAGACCTGGGACGAGGCTGACCTCGTAACCTTCGCCCGCCTGCTCGACCGCTTCACTCACTGGTCCCAAGGCGTAAAGAAGCAGCAGGCCGAAGAAAGCCAGGCCGCCGAAGCCAAATAGCGGCGATCGGCCATAGTTCTGCGCGCGGGTGCTGTAAGAGCCAGGCATCCTCCGTTCGGAGGATGCAAGCCTCACTGCGATCAAGCAATTTCACTTAAGTTGCCAGCCGAATCTTCGGCATGTGGCGCGGTGTCGCTCGATTGCATCGGTGTGGGGACAATAGTGTCGGCGTGATTGACAATCGCGACGACCGGGACGTCTTCTACAGATACCACGACGAGTGACCACCAACTTATTACGCCGCAAATTGATCGGCCGTTGAATGGAGGTTCGTCTTGAAGCTTGCTCTGGGCTTGGTTTTCGCTGGCGTCGGGATATTTGCTGTGCAGCTGGCGCAGGCAGCAGATCTGCCAATGGCAGCGCCGATGGCCCCCGTTGCACCGCCGCCGGCCCTTTCGTGGACCGGCCCCTATGTGGGTGTCGACCTCGGCTATATGTGGGGCAGCACAAGCGTCAACGACAATGGCACGGTCACTGAGACAGGAGCTGCGACCAACGGCATCCTCGGTGGTGTCTTGGCGGGCTACAACTGGCAGATAGATGATACGTGGGTCGCCGGCATCGAGGCCGATGCGAGCCTTGCCAATGTCCACGGAACCGGCGTTGCCGTGCCGCCGGACTTGCCCAACAGCTACGATCTGAATTGGACGGCCAACGTGCGGGGTCGCATCGGCTACCTGATCATGCCCGATACGCTGCTTTATGGCGCCGGCGGTCTGGCTTTGACCGATCTGCGCTTTACCGAAGGGTCGAGTCCCGCCCCGGCAATTGGCGTCACCCGCGCAGGGTGGACGGTCGGCGCCGGCATCGAGCATGCCTTCAGCGATCAGCTCACCGGACGCCTCGAATATCTCTATGCCGACTACGGCACAGTCAGCTACGGGCCGCCAAACGACGTGTACAAGATCGGTTTCACCGCCAACGTCGTGCGTGCCGGGCTGAGCTGGAAGTTCTGACAACACGTTGAAAGAAGGCCGGCTCCAACCGCCGGAAAGCGGATCGTTCCGGCTCGTCGCTGCTTGCGCCACCGGCACGGCGAGACCGGGTTGCCTTCACCGGCGAAAGGCACTAACTACTCGCCCGTGTCGGGGTGTAGCGCAGCCTGGTAGCGCATTTGTCTGGGGGACAAAGGGTCGTCGGTTCAAATCCGGCCACTCCGACCATTTTCTTTCTGAGGCGCCGAGATTCACCTGGTGCGGCGGTTGATAGCACTGCTTAGCCCACCAGAAGCGCTGCCTCTCGGCAGCCTACGATGACTCCGGAATCGGTGAACGCGAACCTCGGCCTTTGGGCTGAGACGGCGGGTGGCGTGGCCATCCTTATCAACCTCTCCGAGAACCACACCTTCCGCATCGATATGCCCGACGGCGAACGCTTCATCCTGCGCGTCCATCGGCCCGGCTATCAGTCTGCCGCCTCGATCGAGAGCGAGCTTGAATGGCTTGCATTTCTGCGCGCCGAGACGACCCTGCCGGTGCCGGTGACGTTGCCGGGGCGAGACGGCCGATTGGTGCAATCGCTGAAGAACGCTGGCGAAGCGTCACGCTATGCCGTGCTCTTTGCCCATGAGCCGGGCAGCGAACCTCATCCGGCCGATGACCTCGGCGACCTGTTCGCGACGCTCGGCCGGTTCGCGGCGATAGCCCACAACCACGCGACCGCCTTCAAACCCTCGGCTGGCTTTACGCGTCAGGTCTGGACCGCCGAGTCTGTTCTCGATTCCGGCGGACTCTGGGGCGACTGGCGTAAGGCCCCGCACGTCTTTGGCAGGGTGGCGGAAACATTGGTTACGCTCGACCACCGCTTGCGCCTCGACCTGGCCGCCTATGGCCGCAATACCGTAAATTTCGGCCTCATCCACGCTGACATGCGCCTCGCCAATCTGCTGGTCGAAGGTGAGCATGTGACGCTCATCGATTTCGACGACTGCGGTTTCTGCTGGTTCATGTACGACTTTGCGGCGGCCATCTCGTTCTTCGAGGATAGCCCGCAGATTCCGGCGCTTCGCATGCGCTGGCTCGAGGCCTATACCAGGATTCGTGCGTTATCGCCGGCTGACCTCGCGATCATCGACACGATGATCCTGTTGCGTCGCATGGCGCTGCTGGCCTGGATCGCCTCGCATCATGAGACAGAGCTGGCGAAGGCTCATGCTGGGAATTTTGCCCGGGTCACGGCCCAGTTGGCGGTGCCCTATCTCACCCGTCGCTAGACCAGTGCCGTAAGCTTGTCCTCGGCGGGAGCGAGCCGTCGATAGCCGGAGGTCACGCCCCAGATCAGGCCGATGAGCAGGTAAAAGTAGCGCCAGTGGTCGATGTCGATGATTCCCGCCTCCACCACCAGCGGCACGAAGGCGGCGATCAAGGGAATCAGCAGACGCCGGTTCGGCGATGGTTTCGGCAGCGCCCCGAACGCCTTGACCAGCGTCAGCACAAGGATCGCGTAAAAGCACAGCGCGCCGCCCCAGCCGTAGACGAAAATCACGGTGACGTAGGTATCGTGGGCGTCCTCGGCGATATCGAGATGGGCGAACTCATTCGGTCCAAGGCCAAGCGGATGCTGCAGTGCCAGATCGAAAGCGTAACCCTGCCGGCCGAAACGCCCGGTTTCGCCGCTGTCGTACGCTTCGGCCACCGTCGCCCGCTGCGAAAAGAGACTGCCGATTGAGGGAATGCTGAGCAGGCCCACCATCGTTGCCGAAAGCACCGCCGCGCCGGCGAGTGCCAGGATCAGCATGCGCACCTTGTTCCGCGCGTTGGCCTCGAGAATGTAGGTGAGCGCAAAAAGGATGATGACACTCGCTGCGAGACTGCCCCACGCGGCGCGCGAAAAGCTGACGAACAAGCCGACCAGGATCACCATGACGATCGCCGCGTTGAGCAGGATCGCACGCCGCGCCCCAAGCATCATCCGCTGCAAGGCGAAGATCGCCGCGGGAATGAGGAACGGCCCATAAACGTTGGGGTCCTGGAAAAAGCCCTTGGCCCGGCCATACCGCGTGAGGATGTCGTAGAGGCTTTCCGGAACGAGATGCAGGTAGCCGGCGGTTCCCGCCGCCGCCGAGATGACCGCAATTGCCGTGTAGGCCCGCATGATCCGCCGCATGCGCTCCTGCGGATTCTCGGTAACGTAGTTGGCGAGGAAGTAGCCGGTCAGCAGCAGAAAGACCGAGGTTAGGGCGTAAAAGACAGTTGTGGTGACGGGCGTATAGGTGGCCTGGAAGGCCCCGATGATCGCAAACGGCGTGAAGATGATCGCAAGGATGATCAGCGGCAGTGTCGACCGGTAGAGCTTGAGGCCCGCAAACAGGGCCACCGGCGCGACGATGGCGAAGACGAACTCATAGGGCGACGGCTCGACGATGATCATGCCGCTCATGAAGATCCAGACCGTCACCAGACGGTCGAGCAGGGTCTTCATCCCGGCCGAAACGTACGCGTGGCCGCGCGCCGTTCGTCCGGCGGAAAAGTCCGACGCGTCGGCGGTCAGCGCCATGGATCAGTAGGCGTTTTCGTTGCGGACGAAGAGCGAGATTGGCGTCATCGCCAGAATGTAGAGATCGAGCAGCAGCGACCAGTGCTCGATGTAATAGAGGTCGTGGTTGACCCGCTGCATGATCTTGTCGAGCGTATCTGTCTCGCCGCGCCAGCCGTTCACCTGTGCCCAGCCGGTGATGCCCGGCTTCACCTTGTGACGGGCGAAATAGCCTTCGACCGCTTCGTAGTAGAGGACGTTCGCCGCCTTCGCCTGCAGTGCATGCGGCCGCGGACCGACGATCGAAAGCTGGCCCATCAGCACGTTGAAAAGCTGCGGCAATTCATCGATCGAGGTTTTGCGGATGAACCGGCCGACTTTGGTGACGCGCGGATCGTCCTTGGTGACGAGTTTTGCTGCGCTGACATCGGTCAGGTCGGTATACATCGAGCGGAACTTGAAGACGTCAATCAGCTCATTGTTGAAGCCATGGCGCTTCTGCCGGAACAGCACCGGCCCCTTGCTGTCGAGTTTGATAGCGATGGCTGTCGCGATCATGATCGGCGACAGCAGGATCAGCGCGACCGTCGCGACCACGTGGTCGAACAGCCACTTGAAGATCAGGTTCCAGTCGGAGATCGGCCTGTCGGCTACGTCGAAGACCGCGACGTCGCCGACATAGGAATAGGCCCGCGAGGCGAAGCGGAGCTTGCTCATATGGGCGCTGAGCCGGATATCGACCGGCAGCACCCACAGATGCTTCAGCATCTCGAGCACGCGCTTTTCCGCCGACAGCGGCATCGAGACGATGACAAGATCGACGCGCGTCTGCCGCGCGAAATCGACAAGGCCGGAGATTCTTCCGAGCTTGGCAACGCCTGCGACTGTCTCGGGCGAGCGTGAATCGAGGCGGTCGTCGAACAGGCCGATGAGGTTGACGTCGTTCTCGGCGCCTTTGCGTATCGCATCGATGAGGATGCCGGCATCGGCACCGCCACCGACGATCACCGTCCGGCGTTTGAGACGGCCGGCGGAAGTCCACTGGCCGACGAGCGCGCGCAACGATAGGCGGAAGGCGACCAGAAGGGCAGCACCGGAGAGGTACCACGTCACGAGCCAGCCGCGGCTGACCATGTCCGACGCCTTGAAGATGAAGGCGAAGCAGACGAGCGTCACCATGACGACCGACCAGGCGGCAAGTACGCGCCCATTCTGCTGCACGAACGTGCGATACATCGGAATGCGATGCGTGCGCGCTGCATTGAAGAGGATATTTGCGCCGAGCACGGCGACGAGGATCATCGGCACGTAGAAGGCCGCTCCCTCCGGACCGATATAGGCGCTGTAAATCGCGTAGCCGAGCGTGGCGAGCAGCAGCGCCTCGACCGCCTGCGCGATGCCGACGATCACCGCGCCGGACATCGTGGGCTCGGGTGGCATCGCGGTAACGCGACTGGCGGCCGCGGTCAGCGACGCGCTGCTTGCGTTACCCGCGCCACGAGTCTCGGCGTGGTCGACGATGGCCTGCTTGGGGTCGACGCGGAACATGTGTCTTGTGCTGAAGCGCCTGTTCGGGAGAGCATGATCCTATCGGCGGTCAGGTGAAGACGCCGTCAAAAGTCAGCGTTAACATTAACTTACGGCGTTTGAACTAAATCGCCGCGGCGGTCTGCAACGGCCTGATTATGCAGCGCGTCGCGCCGCGATAACCTGCCGGTATAGCGCCTCGATCTGATCAGTCATGTGAGCGACTGAAAAACGTGAACGAATGAACTCGAGGCGCGTCTGCATTTCAGTGGCAGCCGCGGCGGGATCATCCATGAACGACTGCATGGCGTGCCGCAGCGCGGGGGCGTCGGCGGCGGGTAATAGGCTCCCCGAAGTTGGGCCGAAGATTTCGGCGATACCGCCAACGTTCGTCGCAATCACCGGCAATTGCGCCGAGGCGGCCTCGAGGACGACATAGGGCAGGGACTCGTTGAGCGATGGCACGACGGCGCAACGCCCGCGGCCAAACATCTGCCGCGCTGGCTGGACACCCGCGAGATGCACGCGGTCGCCGAGGCCGAGCGCTGCGATGCGAGCTTTTGTATCCTCGAAGTCAGGTCCGGCGCCGGCCATGATCAGCGTTGCGGGGCGGCCGTCTGGAGCATGGACGTCGACCAGCGCGTCAAGCAGGTAGGTGATGCCTTTCAGCGCCCGGAACTCGCCGACATAGACGAAGTCGAACGCGTCGCGACCGGCAACGACCGGCTCGAACTCGGCCGGCGTCAGACCATTGTGGATGACGGGGGCAGGGCAGGCAGGCGTCGCAATGCCTCGCCTGAACGCCTCCGCGGCGAAGGCGCTTTCGAAGATCATCGCATCGGTCTGGCTGAGCATGGCGCGTTCGAGGAAACGGAAGACTTTGCCCGAGATCGAGCCTTGGGGATAATGCAGGACGCCGCCGTGGGGCGTGTAAAGAGCCACCATTGCACCGTTGCCCATCCGGACAAGGCGAACCGCGAGCCCGCCCTTGGCGCCGTGGCCGTGCAGCACGTCGATACCGAACTCTTTGGCAAGGCCTCGCAGCTTCAGCGGCGTTGTGATGTCGGCCGCGCCGAACAATCGCGGCATCGGCATACGATGGATACCGAGGCTGGCAAACGGCTTGATCGCCTCGAACTTGGCCTCAGTGCGGGCATCGCCGCTCAACGTGTCGGCGATCACGCCCACGGTATGGCCCCGCGCCGCAAGTGCCTCGGTGAGATCGCCGACATGGCGGAACAGCCCGCCGACCGGCGCACGCAGGACCTGAAGAATGCGCAACGGCTCGTCAGACAAAATCGGTTCTCCGCCGGTCGGCGATGCAAAATGGCGAGCGCGGAAAATGCTTAGGCTCCGCAAGTGTTCCAAGCATCGTTCCGCGGCGTTAACGATCTGTGCTCAATAAGTTAGGTCGACCTGCATCCCGTGGGTTAACCGCAACGTTACGCGACTGCCGTAGTCTTAGCTGCGGCCGGAGTTCGCCATGGCCATGAGCGCCCTTGAGACAGATGAGCCCGTTAACGGGCAGCGAACGTCCAGAACAGGCATGTTCTGGCGCTTGATCATCCTTGTCTTTGGCCTGATGGGAGCACGCCTCGCCGGTGCCGGATTCGGCTTCCTGAGTCAGATATTGCTGGCCCGCAGTTTCCCCGCCGCAGAAGTCGGCGTCGCCTTCCTCGCGATGAGCATCACGACCTTCGTGAGCCTGCTCATCACCTGCGGTTATCACACGCTGGGCCTCACTTATCTGGCCCGCTATCGGGCAATGGAACGGCTGAGTCTCGTCGAAGGATTTCTGGCGGTGGCCCGCCGCGACATGATCGTTGCAGCCGCCATTGTGATCGGCGTTGCGGTCCTCGTTTATTTCTTTGCGCCGGTCTCGTCCGACATCGCGAAGGCCGCGCTATTTGGCGCCATCGCCGCGGCGCCGCTTGCAGCCATTCGTTTGAACAACAGTGCTGCGAACGCCCAGCGGCGGTTTGCGCTCTCCTACGTGCCCGATTTTGTTGGCCGCTCGGGCCTGCTTCTGTTGTTCGTTGCGGCGATCGTCTTTCTCGGCTTCGAACGGCGGATCGACTATGTGCTGATCGCCCTCGTCGTCATCACCTTCGCCGTCGCGATCGCGCAGGCGATCGTCATGGGGCGCGATAACGTTTGGACCAAGGCGTGGGCCAAACGTCCGCGCGACCTCGCCCGGTTCTTCCGCCATCGCGCCGTCTCAATGCTGCTGGTCGCAATCGTCGCCGGCGCATCCGCCGACCTCGTCGTCATGCTCGGCGGTCTGTTTTTGCCTACGTCCGAAGTCGCCATCCTCGGCGTGGCCGTCCGGCTTGCTGCGCTCGTCGGGTTCTTCAGCGCTGCCTCGCAGCCGTTTGTCCTGCGGGATCTCGCCACGGCGATGTCGCAGGCGCGTTCCGCCGACGTGAACAAGCTGCTGCTCCGCATGAACATCGCAGGCCTGTCGATCATGGGCGCCGCCATCGCGGCCTTTGCGCTGTTGGGGCCGCTCATACTGAGGATCTATGGCCAAGAATATGCCCCCGCCTATTGGCCGCTGCTGCTGTTCCTCGTCGGGCAGATGTTCCGCACGGCGAGCGGCATGAACAGTGAGCTTCTCGCGCTTGGCGGGCATCAGGTGAAGAGCGCGTCTTTATGCCTGTGTGCGGTCATCGTGCTTGCCATACTCGCCGCTATCCTGACACCGCTCTGGGGAGTCATTGGGCTCGCCGTGGCTTCAGTGGGCGCCGAGATGTTCTGGGCCGCCGGTCTCGCTTACCTGACTCAGAAGCTCGAGGGTCGCCGCGGCGACATCGTCGGCCTTCTGATGCAGCGCTAGTCCCTTACCGGAGGGTAACTTGCCGTCGAAGGAACTGATCGCTAGCACAGTCAACGGATTGCAGAGCGCAGGTACGTCTGCCGCCGGGGTTGAGGTTTTGGTCAGGTCTACGTCGTCCTCAGTCATCGAGGTGAGCCCAGCGCCGGCGAGGCAAGACCTCGATTCAGGTGGGCCGAGCGAGGCTGAGGTAAGCGGCCGCGAGATGGCGGTTCCCGGGGTGATCATACTTGGCGGCGCGCATGGCAGCCTTGCTGTTGCCCGTAGTCTTGGCCGTCGAGGCATTCCGGTCTGGTTCGTCGGCGACGATCATCCGATTGCAAAGTATTCGCGCTATGTGAAGCGGCGCCTTACCTGGAATCGGCTGGCTCCCGAAGAGACGGTCAGAATGCTTTGCGCATTGGCCGAAAATGAGGGCGCGGCAGGCTGGCTGCTGTTTCCAGCTGGCGACGCCGAAACTCAGCTTATTGCGCAGCATGACACGGTTCTTGGCGAGCATTTCCGGCTCTTCACGATGTCCTGGGATACCCTCAAGCAACTCAATGACAAAAGACTGCTCTATCGTCTGGCGTCAGAAGTTGGCATCGGCTTTCCGCGCTCCTACCGGCATGAGGCGGGCGAGATGCCGAGCCCCGACGGCTTCCCCGTCATCATCAAGCCGGTGTCGAGCGAGCGGCCCAACGCCCTTACGAAAGATAAGGCGTGGCCCGCGGAAACTGCCCCCGAACTCGCCACTAAGCTGTCGGTGGCCAAAGCACTGATGGGCGACGGGCGCGTCGTCGTGCAGGAGATGATTCCTGGCGACGGATCGACGCAGTTTTCCTATGCCGGACTTTGGGACCGGGGACGCGAGGTCGCGTTTCTGACGGCACGGCGAACCCGCCAGTTTCCGATTGATTTTGGCATGACCAGTTCGTTCGTCGAGACGGTCAATGTTCCAGAGGTAGCCGAAGCGGCCCGCCAACTGCTCCTCGCGACGAAGTTTCACGGGCTCGTCGAAGTCGAGTTCAAATACGACGCGCGGGAAGACAGCTACAAAGTCCTCGATGCCAATACCCGGGCTTGGGCCTGGATCGGCCTTGGCGACAGCGCTGGCGTCGATTTTCCCTATTTGGCCTGGCAGCTGGCAGTGGGTCGCGCGGTTGATATCAGCGGGCCGGCGCGCGCCGCGAGTTGGCTATACCCATCGCGCAACGTGCTTTCGATTATTCAGGGCTGGCGCCGAAACGGCGAGCGATCGGAGTGGCGCACCATGTTCGGTGCTTCGACTTACGCGAACTTCGCCTGGGACGATATCCTGCCGGGGGTAATCGACCTACCGATCCAGGCCCGCCGCTTCGTCCGGCGCTTTATCCGGAAGCGTCGCGGCGGCTGAGCCCCGATAGCGCCGCGCTAGAGCCAGCGCTCGGAGACGACCACCGTGTCGCCGGGCTGGATCGGGAAATCGAGGTCTTCCTTCAGCTTAAGCATTTCGGTGCCCTGCCGGCGATAGACGGTGACGGTGCCACGTTCGGCGGTGTCCTTAAAGCCGCCTGCGGTGCTCACCGCGGCGCGCACCGTCATACCGTAGACATAGGGGAACTGGCCGCTCGTCGTGACCTCGCCCTGGATGAAGAAGGGCCGGTAGTCAGCGACTTCGACGACGACATTGGGATTGCGCATGAAGCCATTCGCGAGCGCTGCCGAGAGCCGCGCCGCCGCGCCCGCAGTGGTGTCGCCGGCAACGTGCTGCGGCCCGACCAGTGGGAAGGAAATCGCGCCGCTATCGTCGATTTTGTAGGTGTTGCTCAGGTCCTTGTCGCCATAGACGGTGACCCTGACCACGTCGCCGGTATTGAGCTGATATGGTCCGGCCGTATCGACCGTGTAGGCACGTGGATTCATGGCGCAGCCGGCAAGCGGAACCATAACAAGCACAAACAGGAGACGCAGCCAGCGCATGGCAATTCCCGGGAACTGATCGAGAGTGCCTCAGTGTCGGGGCTGCATGGTTAATAATCCCCTTAGGCGCCGAGACGATTTCGCGAATTGCCATTGCCTTAACCGATTGCTTACCACGCACGCCCGATAAAGGGCCGCGGGTAGTGAAGGATTTGCCATGGCCCTCGACGCGGCGGGCGACGACGACGCCAGAATGGATATGCGGGCGCTATGGCTGGCGCTCCGCCGCCGTTTGGCGCGCATTATATTGGTCACGGCGGTTCTGCTCGCCGCCACGTACGCGGCGCTGTTGTTCGTGCCCAAGAGCTACGATTCGACCGCCGGCATTTTGGTCGAGAGCCGCGACAACGTTTATACCCGCCCCGCTAACGATACGACCGGTGCGTCGCAGCCCGGCAGCGATGCGCTCGGCGCAATCATCTCCAGCCAGATCGAGCTGATCAAATCGCGCGATACGCTGTTGGCGGTGGTTCGTTCCGAGAAGCTGACCGAGATCCCTGAGTTCAACGGCACCGCAAACTCGCCGCTCAGCTCTCTCTTTCGGTTCCTGAAAAAGCCCTCGGTCGCCGCGGATGAGGATACCGCCGTCGATATCCTCTCGGATCATCTGCTCGCGACGCGTGAACGCGACTCGGCCGTCATAAATGTGCAGGTCAGCTCCACCGACCCCGCTCTTGCCGCAAGGCTGGCCAACGCTGTCGCGCAGGCTGACGTGAGCCGGCGTGCAGGGCTGACGCTGTCCGATACCGCCGATGCGTCCCAATGGCTCGATCAGCAGATCACGCCGCTTCGCCAGCGCGTCGCCGATGCCGAGAACAAGGTCGCCAACTTCAAGGTCGACAACGACCTTTATGCCGGCACCGGCGGCACTAACGGGACCAGCCTCGTTGACCAGCAGCTCGCTCAGATATCGACCCAGATCACTGCCGCGCAGGAACGCCAGAATACGGCGCAATCGCGCTCGACTTTGATCCGAGGACTGCTCGCCGCCAACCAGCCGATCGATGGCGTCGACGACGTGCGCAATTCCGTGACGATCCAGCAGCTGACGCAGCAGAAGGCGCAATTGACGGCGCAGCGTGCTCAGCTACTGGCGACGCTGCTGCCGACCCATCCGACAGTGGAGGCGGTTACCGCCCAGATTTCGTCGATCGATAAGCAGATCGGCGTCGAGGGGCGGCGCGTTGCCGACGCGCTCGATGCCGAAGCAAAAATCGAAGCGAGCCTCCTCAAATCGCTGCAGGCCAATCTCGATTCACTCAAGACGAAAGCGGCTGATGCCACCCGTCAGAACGTCACGCTCGATGCGCTGACCCGCGAGGCCAATGCCGACCGCGACCTGCTGCAGAGTTACCTGTCGCGCTATCGCGATGCGGCCTCCCGCACCGATGCAAACTCCGATCTGCCCGATGTTCGCGTGGTGACGCTGGCGGTTGCGGCGACATCGCCATCTTCGCCGCGCACGTCGCTGATCATGGGTGCTGTGGCCTTCGTGTCGCTTGCCGTACAGATCGGTGCGATCCTGTTCGGCGAGTTGCTGTCAGGGCGCGCCATCGCCGATCCCCGGAAGCGGCGTGTCGGCGTCCGAGAGGATGAGACCGAGGTCCCCGCCGATCTGCCCGAGGATGCGGTATGGCGCCGTGTCGATCCGGCGACGCATGAAGTCGTGGAGGTCCCCGACGAGGCCGAGCCGGAGGACGAAGTCGCCGCGATCGAACCGGAGCCCGAGCCCGAACCGGTCGCACGGCGCAGTGAAGGGCGTGGCCTGCGCTCATGGTTCAGCAAGCGCGCGCGGTCGGTCGGTGCATCGCTCACTGCTTTCGAGCCGCCCATGGGGCCGGAGGATGCCTCTGCTCGTCTGCAGTCAGTCGTCGCCGCTAGCCCGGAAGCAACGACGCCCGACGTTCAGGACGCCGCGACGGTTGAGGAAGCCGACGCTCCTCTCGACTATCGGCCCACCGGCGGCACTGACTCGGCTGATCACGATAATGACGCGCGTCTTGCCGATCTTTCCGCCGACCTCATTCTCGGCCGTGCCCGCATCGTCCTGCTGGCTGCGCTAGACGATCATCATGATAGCGAAGCCGTGAGCGAACAGCTCATCGCCGAAGTCCTGCATCGCGGCCTCAGCGTCGCGCGCGTCGATGCGGGCAGTGGTCAGCCGTCGACCGAGCCGGGTATTACGGACCTTTCGTCGGAGCGAGCGAGCTTCGGTGACGTCGTCCACAAGACGGCGGAGGAGGGGCTCGCCGAAATTCCATGGGGTCATCTCACCACCATGGACCGCCGCTCGACCCGGCCGATCACGCTGGTCGAAGCGCTGTCCGACATCTACGAGGTCGTGCTGGTGCTGACTGGCCGGGTAGGCATGGCTTCGACCCTCCCGCTGTTTGCCGGATTGCCTTGCCGGCTCGTCCTGGTGACGTCTGAAACGCCAGATCCGGCCCGCGTCGAGGCAGCGCGTCATGACTTCGCGGCGCTGGGCTTTGACGCCGCCGAGGTGATCGGCGCGCCAGCGCTGGAAGCCGAAGTCGCCTGACGCGCTGCGCGAGATAGGCGGCATCGGAATGCCGAAAGCCACGGAACAACGGGGCACTAGCGGATGTCGCTGAGGTACAATCTGATCCGCGCGACGTTCGAGGCACTGGCGCTGCCTGGCGTTACGCGTCTGATCCGTAGCCGGTCCTCCTGCCGCGGTGTCATCTTCACGCTGCATCGCGTCTTGCCTGACCTGCCGGCCGATTTCTCGCCGAATGCCATATTGCAGGTGCAGCCGGACTTCCTCGACTACACCATCGCCCGCGTCCGCAAGCTCGGCTTCGACACGGTGTCGCTCGATGAAGCGATCCGGCGCATCGAGTCGGACAAGCCGGAAAAGCCGTTCGTCGTCTTCACCTTCGACGACGCCTATCGCGACAATCTGCGCTATGCGCTGCCGATCCTGCGTCATCACGAATGCCCGTTCACCCTCTACGTCCCAACGGCGCTGGTCGATGGGGTGGGCGAGGTCTGGTGGCAGGCGCTCGAGGACATCATTGCCAGTCAGAGAGCCATCGCTGTCCGCGAGGGCGATGAGACTGAATATCTCGACTGCCGTTCGGTCGCTGAAAAGCAACGCACCTACGATACGCTTTACTGGCGCATGCGGAAAATGCCCGAGGATCAGCGGGTCAGTTTCATGCGCGAGCTGGCGCGCCAGTATGGCTTCGACCTCGAGGCACAGTGCCGTGAGCTGATCATGACGTGGGAGGAGCTGAAGACGTTCAGCAACGAGCGGCTCTGCACCATCGGCGCCCACACGGTGCATCACTACGAGCTCGCCAAACTCGAACCGGATGCCGCCCGCAGCGAGATTGAGGAATCCGTGCGGATCCTCAAGGCGCAGTTCGGGCAGGCGCCGCAACACCTGAGCTACCCGCTCGGCGGCCCGTTGTCGGCTGGTCCGCGCGAGTTTGCCATCGCCGAGGAGCTGGGCTTCCGTTCCGCCGTGACCACCCGGCCGGGTGGCCTTTACGTGGCGGCAAGCAAAACACTCACCTCCCTGCCGCGCATTTCACTCAATGGACTGTTTCAGGCACGGCGCTACGTAGACGTACTCACTACAGGTGCGATATTCTCCCGTTTGCCGACCGGTTGAACTAAACGTAGCCCGTCGGCGTTCAAGTATTATTGGAATGCGTAACTTGTGCAGTCTCGGCTTAACGGCTTCTGCACAGGTGACGTGCTTCTGTAACCTGCCAAACTGAGCCTGATACCGCGAGGGAGCGGCATGCTCGCGACTTCACGCAACCAGATCGGCCGGGCTCTGCCGTTGATCATCGCGACGCTCGTCGTCGGCGTGGGGGCGTATTTTGTCTGTGTGTCGGCGCTCGATGAGCTGCAGGATTCGCAGGCCGAATACGTTGCCAAGAGTTTCGGCAAGTACCTGATGCACGAGGTGCCCGATCTGACCGGCATCGTCAGTGGCCGGGTCGCCTCAGGCGAGCCAGCCGAGGTTCTCGGAACCATCAAGCCCATCGGGACGGTATTCAAGTTCCGTATCTATGATCAGAACGGCGACCTGAAGGTCGACTCGTCGCCGTTTGCGGCGGGCCATGTCGTCAACCCCAAGAACTCGTTCCAGGACGTGACGGCTCAGGGGGTTGCGAGCACGGGCCGAAGCAATTTCGTGTTGCAGCATGGTGATGGCGAGGTCCTCCCGCTCTATTATTCTGAGGTCATGGTGCCGCTGATGGCAGGTGATCGCCGCATTGGGGCGATCTCGGTGCTATCCGATCAGACCGAGTCCTGGCCGGACTTGCTGGATCAGCTCCGCCTTATTTTCTTCCAGGTGATAGCGCTGGTCGCCATCGCGTTCGGCGTGCCGGTAATCCTCTATCTGCGAAAGCACGCGCAGGTAGAGTTCGCCCAGCGCCATCTTCGGCATTCCGCTGAACACGATGAATTGACCGGAGTCCTCAATCGTGCCGGGTTCGCGCGGGCCCTTGCTAAGCAAGTCGATCTCGCCGGCACAAGCAGCGCCTCTGTCGCCGTCCATATGATCGATCTCGATCGTTTTAAGGACATCAACGAAATTGGCGGTCACTCGCTCGGCGATGAAGTGCTCAAGCATGTCTCCGCCGAGATCGGCAAAGTTGTCGCCAATCGCGGGCAGGTGGCCCGCCTTGGCGCCGACGAGTTCGCCGTGCTGCAATTTCTCACACCCGGGGTCGCTCATGAAGCTGCCGATCTGGCCGATGGCGTGGCGCGAGCCATCGCTCGCCCGTTCGCTTTAGGGAACACGGCGATAAAGGCCGAGGCTTCGATTGGCTATGCCGACTATCCGGGGGGCGGACGCACCGCCGATGACCTGCTGCGCGCCGCCGATATCGCCCTGCAGCACGCCAAACGCCACAGCCGCGGCCATGCCGTATCGTTCGACCGATCGATGGATGCCCAGCGCCAGACTCGCCGCCGTATTGAGGCGCGGTTGCGCACGGCATTGGCGGAGAACGGCTTTGAGCTGTACTACCAGCCGATTTTCGAGGTCTCGACCAGCCAGTTGCGCGGCTTCGAGGCCTTGCTCCGTCTCAACGACGACGAAGGTAGGCCGATCTCGCCCGTCGACTTCATTCCGGTAGCCGAAGAGGTCGGCCTGATCGATGAAATCGGCATGTGGGTCCTGCACGAGGCGTGCGGTGCGGCCGTTCAGTGGCCTGACCAACTCTTTGTCGCGGTGAATCTCTCACCGGCGCAATTCAGTTCGGGAGGCATGCCGCTCAAGGTGCGTGACGCGATCAAAGCCTCGGGCCTGCGGCCGCAGCGGCTCGAACTCGAAGTGACCGAAAGCCTGCTCATCACCGATACGAAAAAGGTCCTGCACGAGCTCAGTGCCATCCGGGCACAGGGGCCAACGCTCGCGCTCGACGATTTCGGCACAGGCTATTCCTCGCTGAGCTATCTCTGGCGCTTCCCCTTCGACAAGCTGAAAGTCGATCGGTCTTTCATGGCCGACGTCACTGTGCCCGATTCCAAATCCCGCGAAATCCTTGCGACTATCGTGGCGCTGGGAAAGGTGCTGAATCTCACCATCACCGCCGAGGGCGTCGAGACCGAAGCGCAGGCCGAAGTCTTGCGCGAGCTCAAATGCGACCTCGTGCAAGGCTACCTGTTCGGCCGGCCGCAGCGCTCGACCGACGTCGCTGCCACCATCCTCAAGGCCTTTGGAACGTCGGCGCGACCTGTCGATCCGGTCGAGGCGCGAGCACCTGCCGCCGTTCGCCGGGCCTAGTCCCGCTGCCGATCGGGCTTTGCCATCCAGCGAATGATGGCCATTGCCGGCACCACCCAGAGCAGTCCGGCCACCGCAAAATAGACCAGCAGCAGCCAGTTCGATGCGCCGGTCAGGTAGGCCGCGTAGATCGCGGTTGCCAGCCACGCATAGACGACGATCGACAGCAGAATGAATACTGTTCCGATGAGCTTTCGCGTGCTCTGCGTCATCAATTCGTACCCGTTGCACCATCATGCCGGTTGCCAACCGGCCGTGCCTGCCGATAACACGCCTCTCACCAGTTCTGAATGGACTTTTGGCGATGACCAGCATCGACATCGGACAAAGCATCACAACGACCGTCGAGGCGGACCGCCTGCGGCCGGTCCGCATATGGCTCTACTGGCTGGCGCTGCTGGTGCTGCTGATGGTGGCGATCGGCGGCATCACGCGGCTGACGGGTTCCGGCCTGTCGATCACTAGCTGGGAGCCGATCTCGGGGGTCGTTCCCCCGCTCAATGACGCGAGTTGGCAGGCCGAGTTCGATCACTACAAGCTGATCCCGCAATATGCCGTCAACAACCCCGGCATGACGCTCGACGGCTTCAAGGCCATATTCTGGCCGGAGTGGACCCATCGTCTGCTCGGACGTCTCATCGGTCTCGTCTTCGCCGTCCCGTTTCTGGTCTTCCTGATCCAGCGCCGGTTCACCTGGAAACTGGCCGGTCCGCTGGCGTTGCTGTTCGTCGCGGGCGGCCTCCAGGGCGTGCTCGGCTGGTGGATGGTGACTTCCGGCCTCGAGGACCTGACCTCCGTCTCGCAGTATCGGCTGGCTGCGCACCTGAGCGCGGCGCTTGTGCTGTTTCTGGCGCTGATCTGGGTGGCGCGTAGTCTCGAGCCGAAGGTAAAAGACGCCGCTGCGATGCTCACGCGCCGTTGGCCGATCGTCATCCTCCTTCTGCTCGTCGCAACGCAGATCGCCGCCGGCGCATTCGTGGCCGGCCTTCACGCCGGCATGGGCTACAACACCTGGCCGCTGATGGATGGATCGCTGATTCCGGCCGGACTCGGCGCCGTCGATCCATTCTGGCGCAATCTTTTCGAGAACGCGCTGACCGTGCAGTTCGACCACCGCATCATCGCCTATGTCATTGTCATCTATATCGCTTTCCTGCTTTGGCGGCAGAGCCGGGCAGGGGGCTTCGGTGGCGTGAACGGCTGGCTGCCGCGCTTGGGCGTGCTGGTGGTGCTCCAGGTCCTGCTGGGCATCACGACGCTGCTCACCTTCGTGCCGCTGCCGCTGGCGCTCGGCCATCAGGCACTGGCCTTCATGCTGGCCGGTGCGACAATGGCCTATATCGCCGATCTGTCACGGCTACGGTAGTATGTTACCGCATATGTGGTAATTATATACCTCAGTGCTAAGTCATTGTAGTTAAAAGACTTATTCTTTTCGCTTGACGCGCTGTAACCCTGCCTCTATGCGCATCGCACAATTCGTCGCAAGCACGTTGCGGCGCCCTCAACACTTGGGATTTCAACCATGACAACCTACTCGGCCAAACCGAGCGAGATCGAGAAGAAGTGGGTCTTGATCGACGCCGAAAATCTGGTCGTCGGGCGCCTGGCATCGATCATTGCCCTTCGCCTGCGCGGCAAGCACAAGCCGACCTTCACCCCGCACATGGATATGGGCGACAACGTGATCGTCATCAATGCCGGCAAGGTGAAGCTCACGGGCCGCAAGCTCGATCAGCGCAAGTTCTTCTGGCACACGGGCTATCCCGGCGGCATCAAGGACCGGACGCAGCGTCAGCTCCTCGAGGGCGCCCATCCTGAGCGCGTCGTCGAGAATGCGGTGCGCCGCATGCTGCCGCGCGGGCCGCTTGGCCGCCAGCAGCTCTCCAACCTGCGCGTCTATGCCGGTGCCGAGCATCCGCACGATGCCCAGCAGCCGACCAAGGTCGATGTGGGCTCGATGAATTCCAAGAACGTCAAGGTGGATTGATATGGCCGATACGATCAACTCTCTCGACCAGCTTTCCACGGTCGCTCCCGCGGTCGCCGCGGCGCCGGTCCATGTGCAGAAGCTCGATGCCGAAGGCCGCGCTTACGCCACCGGCAAGCGCAAGAACGCCATCGCGCGTGTCTGGATCAAGCCGGGCAACGGCAAGATCACTGTCAACGGCAAAGAATTCAACGCGTTCTTCGCCCGTCCGGTGCTGCAGATGATCCTCCAGCAGCCGATCGTCGCCGCGGCCCGCAAGGACCAGTACGACGTCGTTGCCACGGTTGCTGGCGGCGGTCTCTCCGGCCAGGCCGGTGCGGTGCGTCACGGCATTTCGAAGGCGCTGACCTTCTACGAGCCTGCGCTTCGCGATGTGCTCAAGAAGGGTGGCTTCCTGACCCGTGACAGCCGCGTCGTCGAGCGCAAGAAGTACGGCAAGGCCAAGGCCCGCCGCTCGTTCCAGTTCTCCAAGCGCTGATTGCTGCAATCCGCAGCATGGTGCAAGATTTGCGGGGCCGGGAAACCGGCCCCGTTTTGCTGACATGAGCCCGGCCATGACCAACGCAACCAAGTCCGGCGCGGACAAGCCGATCCCGCCCCGCAAGCTGATCGTCACCCGCTTTCACCTGCTGCTGCTCGGCGTGCTCGTCGCGATCACGGCCACGGCGGTCGTGAAGATCAAAGCCGAGGTCGGCCTGCCGGTGCATTGGGGCCTCAATGGTCAGCCCGACCAGATCTGGCCGCGCAACCAGGCGCTCGCCATCTTCCCTGTTATCGGTGTGCTGCTCACGGCCATTTTTGGAGCGATCGGCCAGTTTGCGCCGCGCGAACAGGTCGAACCCGGCCGCTATGTCGCCGAGGCTATACTGACGGGGCTTCTGCTGGTGCTTTGCGCGTTGCAATTGTCGTTCATCCTCATCGGCATCGGCTCCGATATCGACCTGGCGCGCATTGTGACTTTTGGCGTCGCTCTGATCCTGGTTTTGCTCGGTTTCGCCCTGCCGAGCTCGGCGCCCAATGCCTATGCCGGCGTGCGTTTGCCGTGGACCATGAAAGATCGGGCCAACTGGACGGCGACACATCGGCTGACCGGCGTCCTCTGCATCATCGCTGGCCTGGCTCTCGCCGCGGTGGCCTGGTTCCGTCCCGATCTGGTCGACATGCTCCCGGCGATCGGCATTGCGGTGCTCGTGCCAATTCTCATCGGCGGCTTGTTCAGCTTTATTCGTCGCAAGCGCTAATAGGTCGCGGCTCACAACGGCCTCGATCGCTGGAGGACGTCTTGCCAGCCTTAGCGGCCGGGCATAAGCAGCAAAAGACCGCTGCGCCCCGCCGGCGGTATTTGCCGAAGCACTTCCCATGACTGTTGCCGCCCCAGCCGCCGCCGATACGCACGACGGCTTGCCCAATCCTCGCCGCACGCTGGCCTTCCTCACCGTCGCGCTGGGCATCGTCATGGCCGTGCTCGATGGCACCATCGTCAATGTTGCACTGCCGACGATCGCGCTCGATCAGCACGCCACCGACGCGGCGTCGATCTGGATTGTCACTGGCTATCAGCTCGCCGTCGTGGTGGCGCTGCTGCCGATGTCGGCGATCGGCGAGTCGATTGGCTTCAAGAAAGTATTTCTGGCTGGGCTCGTGCTCTTCGCCGCTGCCTCGCTGCTTTGTGCCTATTCGACGACGCTGCTGATGCTGACCCTTGCCCGCATCCTGCAAGGGATCGGCGGCGCTGCGTTGATGAGCATCGCGACGGCGCTGGTGCGCTTCGTCATGCCGGCGAAATATCTCGGGCGCGGCATTTCGGGCATCGCGGTGACTGTCGCCGTATCGGGCGCCGCCGGCCCGACCATCGCCGCGGCCATTCTGGCGGTCACCACCTGGCACTGGCTGTTTCTGATCAACGTGCCGCTTGGCATCATCGGCCTGTTCGTCGGCCGCATCACGTTGCCTGCCACGCCCGCGCACGGCCAGCGCTTCGACGTTCGCAGCGCCTTGCTTAACGCGCTGACGCTCGGGCCGCTGATCTCAGGTCTCAGCAGTATCGGCACCGAACACGTCGCGTGGTGGATTCCTGCCGGTCAGATCGCCGTCGCTGTCGTTGCCGGCTACTTCCTCGTCCAGCGGCAGGCATCGCTGAAAATCCCGATGCTGCCGGTCGACCTGCTGCGCATTTCCGCGTTCCGGCTATCAATGGTGGCCTCGATCGTCTCGTTCGCCGCGCAGATGCTGGCGACGGTGTCGCTGCCGTTCTTTTTTACCTCGATGCTCGGCTTCAGTGTCGTCGAGACTGGCCTTTTGATGACGCCGTGGCCGGTTGGGACAGCGATTTTCGCGCCAATCTCGGGCCGTCTGACCGAGCACTATTCCGCCGCGAGGGTCAGCGGTATCGGTTCACTGATCTTCGCGGCCGGCCTCGCGGCCACTGCGTTGCTGCCCGCCCATCCCGCTATCTGGGACATTGTCTGGCGACTCGGCGTGACCGGCATTGGCTTCGGCCTGTTTCAGTCGCCCAACAACAAGGTGATGCTCTCGAGCGCGCCGCGCAATCGCAGCGGCGGCGCCAGCGGTCTGCAATCGACATCGCGCCTGCTTGGCCAATCCAGCGGTGCGGCGCTGGCGGCCATCATTTTCGGCCTGACGGCCGGCTACAACCTGCTGCTGACCATGGGCATCGCCGCGGTTCTCGCTGTCGCCGCCGCAGTGCTGAGTATCTGGCGATAGAGCCTATTCGGCCGTCGGGCGGCTCATGCGGGTTTTCGTGCGGACGGCCGCAGTGGGTACCACGCGATCGACGATCCTGGCGGTGCGCCGGATGCTGACCGGGCGGGGCTTGCGCCGGATGCCAGGCACGAAATTGTTCATCACCCGTTCGATGACCTTGATGGCCCGGTCGGTGCCGTCCTCAGCGCCGAGGCGCGAGGCCAACGCTTCCGCCGCAAGCTGATAGGATGGGTTGGTCGACAGGTCGGCTAGCGCCGCTGCCAGCAGTTCGGGCGTTAGTCGCCGCAGCCGTATCGGCTTGGGTCCACAACCAAGCTCGTGCACGGGCCGGCCCCAGTAGGGTTGATCGACCGTCTGCGGTACAATGAAGGTCGGCTTGCCGTGATTGAGGCCAGCCGCCGTCGTGCCGGCGCCGCCGTGATGCACCACCGCGCGCACATATTTGAACAGCTTGTCGTGCGGCGCGCGCTCGATGGCGAAAATCTCTGACGGCAGGTCATCCGGATTGATGCCGCCCCAACCGCGCGCCACGACCACCCGGCCGCCCCAGAGCTTTACCGCGTCCTTGAGGATTTGGGTGTTGCGCTCGGCGCCGAACGGCATTGAGCCGAAGCCGATATAGACCGGTGCTTCGCCAGCGGCGAGGAAGGCGCGAAACTCTTCCGACGGCTGCCATTCGGAATTGTCCGGCAGGCCCCAGAAGCCGGTAACGATGGCGCTCTTCGGCCAATCGCGAGGCCGCGGCGATACCAGCGATGAGTACGCGTAAAGCGTCGGCAACCCAACGCCATGCGTATCCTTGAAGAAGCCGCCCTTTTTGCGGGAATCGAGCCCCATCAGCTCGCGTCGCAGCCGGTTGCGCGGCAGGTTGTAGTAAATCTGCTGAACCGTCATCGTCGTGTAGGTCAGCCGGTTGAGCGCCGGGCCGAACGTCGCGCCGTAGTACATGCAGAGCGGAAATTCGCTCGTCGTATTGAGCGGCTGCAGCGCCGACATGATCGCCGGGATCTTCAGCGCTTCGGCGATGTCGATGATGAAACTGGTATTCATGTTGCCGATGATGGCATCTGCGCCCTGCGCCATTTCCCAGGCAAGCCGGGCGGCGGTGTCGACGATCATTTGCCCCTGCCGCAGCAGGGCCGGACCGTTGATCAGCAGGGATTGCGACATAGCGTTTTCGAAGCGCGCCTGTGTCAGGAACTCCTGCATGCTGCCACCGAGGCTGCGGAACTCGATGCCGTAGCTGCCGATGAACTGTTCGAAATCGTTGGGGGCGCCGAGGACAACGGAATAGCCGCGCTGCTGGAGGGCCACGGCCAGCGACACATAGGGCTGTACGTCCCCCTGCGTCCCGACCGTAGCGATCGCGATGCGCTTTGCCATCAACCCCACATCCTTGCCCCTGTCGGCGCCGCGCTACCCCCGCAAATGCGCCGGTTGCCGCCATTTACTTTGCTGGGCGAGGCGTTTAGAAACCGCTTCACCGAGCCTGTTTTCCTTACAAAACCGGCTCTGTGAGGGCAATAGAAATGCCACTGATGGCCACAGCTGCGTTGTTCGGAACTCAAATCGTGTTCGCCCCAATTGTGACGGGCAACCCGATGTTGGGCGCCCGCGCGCGGCTTTCAAGTGCAGCTGCCGCTGCTGCCGTCGCTATCTAGCTCTTCCCGAATTGGCCGTAGTGCGGCCGGGAAGAGCGGCAAATCATCAGGTGCCCAAGGGCACTACTTAACCAAGTTCACACCATAATTCCGCAATACTGCGGACGTTCCATACCACCGATTTCGGCATTTGACCGATCGATGATGAACCGGGGCTGAAACGGCCTCACGAGGAAGCCATGAACGACGATTTCCACCGCATCCGCCGCCTGCCGCCTTACGTGTTCGAGCACATCAACCCGATCAAGGCCAAGGCACGCGCAGCGGGCGTCGACGTCATCGATCTCGGCATGGGCAATCCCGATCTGCCGACGCCGCAGCACATCGTCGACAAGCTCAAGGAAACGGTGAAGGACCCGCGTACCCATCGCTACTCGTCGTCGAAGGGCATTCCCGGCCTCCGCAAGGCACAGGCGAGCTACTATGGCCGCCGTTTTGGCGTGAAGCTGAACCCCGATACGCAGGTTGTCGCTACCCTCGGCTCCAAGGAAGGCTTCGCCAACATGGCGCAGGCGATCACCGCGCCAGGCGACGTGGTGCTGGTGCCCAACCCGACCTATCCGATCCATGCCTTCGGCTTCATCATGTCGGGCGGCGTTGTGCGCTCGATGCCGGCAGATCCGAACGAGGATTTTCTGCGGACGCTCGACCGGGCGGTGCGGCACTCGATCCCAAAACCCATCGCGCTGATCCTCAACTACCCGGCTAACCCGACCGCCTACGTTGCCTCGCTCGATTTCTACAAAGAGGTCGTAAAATACTGCCGGGAGCAGGGCATCTTCATCCTCTCCGATCTGGCTTATGCCGAGATTTTCTTCGATGAGGACGTACCGCCGTCAGTGCTCGAAGTGCCCGGCGCCATGGACATCGCGGTGGAATTTACATCGATGTCGAAGACCTATTCGATGCCGGGCTGGCGCGTCGGCTTCGCCGTCGGCAATGAACGCCTGATCGCCGCCCTGACCCGCGTAAAATCCTACCTCGACTACGGCGCCTTCACGCCGATCCAGGTGGCGGCCGCGGCGGCGCTCAACGGCACCGACGACATCATCAAGGAAGTGCGCGACATCTACCGCACTCGCCGCGACGTGATGGTCGAGAGTTTTGGGCGTGTCGGCTGGAACATCCCGTCGCCCAAGGCAACGATGTTCGCTTGGGCGCCGATCCCCGATCAGTACGCCCACCTCGGCTCCCTCGAGTTCGCCAAACTGCTGATCCAGGAAACCGGCGTTGCGGTTGCTCCTGGCGTCGGCTTCGGCGAATACGGCGATCAGTATGTGCGACTGGCCCTTGTCGAGAACGAGCAGCGCATCCGCCAGGCCGCGCGCAACGTGAAAAAGTTTCTCGCCGGTTCGCCGAGCCACGGCAATGTGGTGCAGATCCAGGCGGCCAAGTAACCGCAATCTTCGGCCGCGACGTTTCGCCGAATGAACAATTCGGTCGAAACGTCGTTACCTGTCTGAACCATAAGAGGAGGACTGGGACATGGCCGACTATCGGCTGCTGATCGGGCAGGGCAAGCAGATCGTCTTCAAGGACGAGAAGAACTTCGCCGATCTCTGGAAAGACATCACGCAGTGCGAGTTCCTGGAGTTTGACGGAGAACTCGTCGATGGCGATGACCGCTACATGGGCCATGTCGGCCTGCAGCGGCATCAGGTGATCGGCCTTTTCCTCGAGCTGGGCCGAGGCCACGGCGGCCATTGACGACTTTCAGCCGGTCAGTGGCCGGTTGTTGACCGCGAACTGGGCGTCGAAGGCCCGCTTGTAGGCAGGCCGTGCTTCGCCTCGGGCCACGTAGGCCGCCAAGCTCGGGAATTCCGCGAGGATGCCCGAAGGCTTCGCCCGTTGCAGCACGTGTACCATCATGAGGTCGCCGGCGCTGAAGGCGCCGTCGAGCCATTCGGCATCGCCAAGGCGGTTAGAAAGTTGTGCCAGCCGGCCGCGGATACGCTCCTGAACGAGTGGCAGGCGATCCGCCGCCCACGGTTTGTCGCCTTCGATGATCTTGACGACTACCAAATCGAGGATTGGCGGCTCCACGGTGCTGACCGCGGCGAACATCCAGGTGATCGCGCGTGCCCGGGCAGCGGCGTCGCCGGGCAGCAGACCCGCGTGGTGCTCCGCGATATGGAAGATGATGCTTCCCGTTTCGAACAAGGCGAGATCGCCGTCTTCGTAGGTCGGAATCTGCCCAAAGGGCTGCACTGCGAGGTGCGCCGGCTCCTTCATCGCCTTGAACGAAACTAGCCGGACTTCGTAGGGCTGGCCGACTTCCTCCAACGCCCAGCGAACGCGCGTATCGCGCGCCAACCCCTTGCCGCCATCGGGTGACCGTTCAAAAGCAGTTATGGTGGGGATCATCGCAGCGTTCCTTGTTCAAGTTGGACAAGGATAGACGTCGCCGCGCGGCGAATTTCGACAATTGCCGCGAAAAAATCTCACGGACTAAATCCTATTGACGGATAGGCTATTTCCTATTCATACCGTCGCCGATAGGAGAAATGCCCATGAGCGACATCGCAGAGTTCCGTCAGGCGGTTGAGGCTTTCATTGCGCAGCGCGGCTGGACCGCCACGCGGTTTGGCCGGGCCATTGCGGGCGATCCGCTGTTCGTCTTCGACCTTCGCGAAGGACGCGAACCCCGCAGCGACACCCGCACTCGGATCCTCAAGGCCATGCAGGACGAGGGCGAGGCGACGGCCTTGCCGCCGCTGCGCATCGGCGTCGCGGGCCTCGGCAATGTTGGGGCGACATTGGTCAAAATTCTGCTCAAGGACGGCGAGGAGCTGACCCGCAAACTTGGCCGTCGGCTGACGGTGACCGCGGTAGCGGCCCGTTCGCGCTCTCGCGACCGCGGCATCGATCTCGCCGAGCTGGCCTGGTACGACGATCCGGTCGCGCTGGCCAAGTCGCCCGACATCGACCTTTTCGTCGAGCTGATCGGCGGCGAAGACGGGCCCGCGTACGCCTCGGTGCGCGCCGCGCTTGAAGCGGGGCGTCCGGTCGTTACAGCCAACAAGGCACTGCTTGCCCGGCACGGCGTGGCGTTGGCGAAAATCGCCGAAGAGTCGGGCGCCCAGCTTGGCTTTGAGGCTGCGGTTGCGGGGGGCATACCCGTGATCAAGACGCTGCGCGAGGGCCTCGGCTCGGCGAGGATCGCCCGCGTCTACGGCATCATGAACGGCACCTGCAATTACATCCTCACCCGCATGGGTAAGGAGAGCATCTCGTTCGCCGATTGCCTGAAGGATGCGCAGGCGCTGGGCTACGCCGAAGCCGACCCCGCCTTTGACATCGAAGGCTACGATACCGCCCACAAGCTCGCGATCCTCGCGAGCCTGAGTTTTGGCTGCGAAATCGCGCCCGACGAGATTTTCGTCGAGGGCATCACCACCATCACTGACGCCGACATCAAGGTCGCCGGCGATCTCGGCTATGCCATCAAACTCCTCGGCATCGCGCAGCGCTCGCCCGATGGCATCGAGCAGCGCGTCCACCCGACACTCGTGCCCAAAACTTCGGCAATCGCCGGCGTTGACGGCGTCCTCAACGCGGTGGTTCTCGAAACCGACCACGTGCATGAACTAATGCTGGCGGGCCCCGGGGCCGGCGGCGCACCGACCGCTTCTTCGGTGCTATCGGATATTCTCGACATCGCCCGCGGCACCCGCGTGCCCCCACTTGGCGTCCCCAGCGCCGAACTCACCCCTTACCGGCAGGCGCCGATGCGGGCGCATGCCGGCGGCTACTACATCCGCCTCAACGTCAAGGACGTACCGGGCGCGCTGGCGGCGATCGCCACCCGCATGGGCGAGCGGGGTATATCGCTCGAAAGTGTCATCCAGCGCCCCGATTTGCGTGTTAAGGACTCTTCGGCGGAGGCTGTGCAGACGCGCACGGTGGTGTTGATGACCCATGAGACGATGGAAGCAACGGTGCGGGAGACGCTCAGTCAGATCGCGCGCGACGGTTTCATCGTCGGGACACCGCAGCTGATCCGCATCGAAGCATTGTAGCGAGGTCTCCCGCCGATGAAACTGCGCAAGCACGCTCCCCAATCGCTCGCGAATTCGGTTATTGAGCGCCGTCTCACGCTTGAGTTCGTAAGGGTAACGGAGCGTGCGGCTATCGCGGCAGCGGGCTGGCGCGGCAAGGGTGACGAGATGGCGGCCGATGCGGCTGCTGTCGAGGCGATGCGCGACGAACTCGCAACGGTCGCCATCGACGGCCGCATCGTCATTGGCGAAGGCGAGCGCGACGAGGCGCCGATGCTGTACATCGGCGAGGAGGTCGGCTCGGGCGAGGGCCCCGACGTCGATATCGCGGTCGATCCGCTCGAAGGCACGACGCTGTGTGCCAAGAACCAGCCGGATTCAATCTGCGTCCTGGCGATGGCCGAACGCGGCGGCCTGCTCAACGCGCCCGACGTCTACATGACCAAGGTTGCGATCGGCGCCGATTATCCGCCGGGCCTCGTCGATCTCGACCAGTCACCCATGGATAACGTCCGCGCCGTCGCCAAGGTGAAGGGCGTACCGGTGACGGAAATCACCGCCTGCGTACTCGACCGGCCGCGCCACGCAGCGCTGATCGAGGATCTGCGCGTTGCCGGGGTTGCGGTCAAGCTCATCAGCGACGGCGATATTGCCGGCATCATCCACGCGACCAATACCGAAGACACCGGCATCGACATCTATCTCGGCTCGGGCGGCGCGCCCGAGGGGGTGCTGGCGGCGGCTGCGCTGCGCTGTATCGGTGGCCAGATGCAGGGTCGCTTGATCCTTGATACCGCGGAAAAGCGTGACCGCGCCAAACGGATGGGCATCGCTGATCCGAACCGCAAATACGCCGTGGCCGACCTGGCCTCGGGCGACGTCCTCTTCGCCGCCACGGGCGTCACCGACGGCTCTCTCCTTGCCGGCGTAAAGCTGCGGAAACACCACGTCATGACCTCGACCATCGTCATGCGGTCATGGTCGCAGACTGTGCGCTGGATTACCGCCCGTCACGCGCGGTAGGCGCCGGGATCACTCAGCGCTCGCCACCGTGGTCTCGCCCCACGCGCCGACCTCGCGCACGTCGGCCAGCCGCACAAAGGTAAATCCCTTGGCCTTGAGTGCGAGTGCGCCGGCCACGATGCCCGCGCCCGATGAGCGCTTTGGCTGGTTGATGTGACCGATGATGACATCGCCGTCCTTGGCGGTCAGCATCCGCGCGGTCACTTCCTTGGCCGGCAGCGACGCGCCGAAATCGGCGTTGAGCGAGAACCCGGCGATGCGGTAGCCCATCTGACGGATGCGTAGCAGGGCATCGCCGGAATAGAGAGCGGTAGCGTCGCGATACCAGGTCGGCTTGCCAATGCCATGTGCCGCCATTGCGGCTGCGCCGCCGTCGATCTCGGCGGAAACCGCCTCGAGCGTCCCCGCCGGCGCGATCCCATAGAGCTTTTCCGCGCCCGTCACGGCAGGGATATGCATGGCCCCATGGTTTTCGAGCTGGAACAGTTCCGGGTGCGCCTTGAGCGTCACCAGCGCAGCGGCATTGTTCTTGAGCCAGCGTGCCGTAACGAACAGCGTCGCCGGGATATTGTTGTCGACGAGGGCATTGAGAATGCGCAGGTCCACCGCGCCCATGCAGGCGTCGAGCGTCAGCGCAACACGCGGGCTCGCACCGCCTGCAGCGATCCTCAGCCCCGGCTCAATCAGACCGTCGCTGCGCACGCGGGCAAAGGCCGGGATCGGCAGGGGCAGGGTGGCAATAAGGGCAAGAAAAGTCCGGCGACGCATCTAAAACCTCGAGCGCGCGGGAGGATCGCGCGCGGGGAGTTTCTAGCGTCGGTTCAATAGTCTAGCGCTGAGCCCAGTTGTCGCAGCGGCGTTGCGACGCAGCGGTCGGGCAATCAACCCTGGATGCGGATCAGGGTATTACCGGCGCCGTTGCGCTGCACCAGCGAATAGAGAAGGGCGGCATTTGACGGGTGGAGGCGAACGCAGCCATGCGAGGCCTTGCCCCCAAGTCCGCGAATGTACTCGGTGCCGTGGATGGCAAACCCGCCGACGAAGAAGATCGAGTGCGGCATCGGCGAGTTGTCGTACTTCTTCGAGTAGTAGACCGCGGCCATACGGGTCGGGCGGAAATAGCCGGTCGGGGTGTAGTAGCCTTTGCGAGCCGTCGACACCGGCCAGTAATACTCCGGCACGCCGTTGACGCTGACCTGCATCCGCTGGGAAGAGATGTCGACAACCACCGAAACATTGTCGGCGAAGGCTGGCGTCGCGGCCAGCAGGAACAGTACGGCAATAAAAATCCGGCGAAACATGGCAAGAGCCCCAAAATCAATTGTGGCCCAATTGTGTGAGGTGTCGCCTGAACCATCAATTAACAGGATCGCGATTGAGCGTTCATGATTAATAGTGCCGTGCCAATTCCTTTAGCCTTTGCCGAGTCCGGCTGGTTTTCGGCGCGTCACTCAATTGCAATCGCGGGGGCCTCCGACTATTGTCCGGCCGCATTTCGAAGGAATAAGGCCGTTTATGTCCGAAGAGACCATCTTTCGCGAAGTCGATGAAGAGCTGCGCCGTGACCGTCTGCGCACGGGCTGGCGGCGCTATGGCCCTTATCTGATCGGCGCGGCTGTCCTCGTTGTGCTTGTCGTTGCGGCAAATGAAGGCTGGAACTGGTGGCAGAACGGCAACGCCGCGCGCTCCTCGGACCAGTTTTATGCGGCACTCGATCTCGAGACCGGCGGCGACCTGGCTGGCGCGCAGAAGGCGCTGGATCAGCTTATCGCACAGGGCTCGGGCCAATATCCCATCCTCGCAAAGTTCAAGCAGGCGGGTCTGCTCGCCGCTCAGGGCAAGAAGGACGAAGCGCTCGCCGGCTACGATGCCCTGGCAAGTGGGCAGGGCAACCAGCGCCTGAAAAATCTGGCCCTGCTGCTAGGCGCCAATGTGCTGGTGGACAAGGGCGATGTCGCCGGCGTCAAGCAGCGCATCCAAGGCCTGCTTACCTCCGACGAGCCGTTGCACAATTCGGCCCGCGAGACGCTAGGACTGACGCAATACAAAGCAGGCGACCTCAACGGTGCGCGCGACAGTCTTGAGGCGGTGATCAACGATCCGACCGCGACATCCGAGGCACGCCAGCGCCTTCAGCTCTATGTCTCGCAGCTTGTAGCACAGGGCGCCACACCGCCAGCGACGGCGCAAACCGCCGATAGCGCGGCGTCTGCCGCCGCTTCCGGCGCTGCGGCCACGCCACCCGCCGCCAACGACAATTCTGCAGTGCCCGCCGGCACAGCCGCGGCGACTGACAACACGGCGCCGACCGGTGTCGAATCAAGCCAGCCGTCGACGCCCGATGCAGCGCTCGACCTCGCCGTCCCGTCGGCGCCCGCCGCCACCGCGCCGCCCGCTCCCTCGGATGCGCCGGCACTGTCGACCGGTGCGGCCGTTCCGTTGCCGAATGCGGACGGTACCCAGCAGGCGCCTCTTCCTGGAACTGTCACGCAGGCACCGGCATCGACCACCACCACGCCGACGCCCGCTGCGGACACAACGACCAGCAAATAGGCCAGGCGGCCGGCGCACTGCGCGCCGGCGCATCGGGGGACCGAATGAGCGTTACTGTCGCCATTGTCGGGCGTCCCAATGTCGGTAAGTCGACGCTGTTCAACCGGTTGGTCGGCCGCAAGATTGCGCTTGTCGATGATACGCCCGGTGTCACTCGCGACCGGCGCGAGGCCGAGGGGCACATCGCCGACCTGAAATTTCGCGTACTCGACACCGCCGGCTACGAGGATCGCACGGATGGCAGCCTCGAAGACCGCATGCGCCAGCAGACTGAACTCGCCATCCGCGAGGCCGATGTCATCCTCTTCATGATCGATGCCCGCGCCGGTGTCACGCCGCTTGATGAGCGCTTCGCCCAGGTGCTGCGTAAGGCCAGCAAGGATGTGCATCTCATCGCCAACAAGGCCGAGGGCAGGGCGGCGGAGCCCGGCCTGATGGAGGCCTACAGCCTCGGTTTCGGTGAGCCGGTGGCGCTTTCCGCCGAGCACGGCCTCGGCCTCGGCGACCTCCATGCGATCGTGGTTCAGGCGATCGACAAAGCCGCGGCGTCAGCTGCTGCCGAAGCCCCGATTGGCGACCTCGACGAACTCCCCCAGGTCGATATCGAACTGCCCGAGGACGACGGGTCGACCGAAGAAGGCCCACCGCTGCGCTGGGATCCGAACCGCCACCTCAACGTCGCCATCGTTGGCCGCCCCAATGCTGGCAAATCGACGCTCATCAATACCATGGTCGGCGAGGATCGGTTGCTGGTGGGCCCCGAAGCCGGCATCACCCGCGACAGCATTCTGGTGCCGTGGGAGTGGGAAGGCCGGACGATCAACCTCGTCGACACCGCCGGCATGCGCCGCAAAGCACGGGTGCAGGAAAAGCTCGAGAAGATGGCGGTCGGCGATTCCCTCCGCTCAATCCAGTACGCCGAAGTCGTCGTGCTGCTGCTCGACGCCACGATCCCGTTTGAAAAGCAGGATCTCGCGCTGGCCGACCTCGTCGAACGCGAGGGCCGCGCGCTGGTCGTCGCCGTCAACAAATGGGACCTGATCGAAGACAAGAATGCCGCGCTCTCGAAAATCCGTGAGGAATGCGATCGGCTTCTGCCGCAGCTTCGCGGCGTGCCGCTGGTAACGCTCTCGGGTCTCCAGGGCCGCAACATCGACAAGCTGATGCAGGCGATCTTCGCCATCGAGAGGGTGTGGAACACCCACATTTCGACGGCAAAGCTCAATCGCTGGCTCTACGCCATGACCGAAAGCCATCCGCCGCCAGCGGTCTCTGGGCGCCGGCTCAAGATTCGCTATATGACCCAGGCGCGGATGCGCCCGCCGAGCTTTATCGTTTTCGCCTCACGCCCTGAATCGCTGCCGGCTTCGTATCAGCGCTACCTCGTCAACGGCATGCGCGAAAATTTCGACATGCCCGGCACCCCGATCCGCCTCTGGGTTCGCGGCGGCAAAAACCCGTTCAAGGACGACGAACGGTAGATCAGAGCCCGCCGGCCGTATGCGATGTAATCTGGGCACATCCGCCCCGTTCCGGCCACAGCCGCTTCCCTTGCGGAAAATAAGCAGCTAAACGAAATCGATAATTCTCCCGCTGCAAACGAGTGACTCATGTTCACAGCCTTCGATGTCGGTTTCGGGGTTCTGGTGCTGATATCGGCGATTCTCGCCGCGGCACGGGGGCTGACACGCGAAATCCTGTCGCTGGTGACCTGGGCGGGATCGGCTGCAATCGCCGCTTACATGTACTTCAAGCATCCCGAGATCGCGCGCGAGTACATCAAGGAGCAGATCGTCGCCGACGTAGCGACCGTCGCGGTGAGCTTCATCGTGTCGCTGATCGTGCTGCACCTCATCACGATGCGCATCGCCGATTTTGTCGTCGACAGCCGGATCGGCGCGCTCGACCGTACGCTGGGCTTCGTCTTTGGCGCGCTTCGCGGCGTGGTCATTGCGATCGTCGTCGTGATCTTCGGGCTCTGGCTGTTTCCAAATACGGCGTCGCTGCCGGATTGGGCCAAGGACTCGAAGTCTCTGCCTTACCTGCAGAATTTCGGTAATGAGCTGATCGCGGCCTTGCCACAGAATCTGGAAGACCAGATCAACAACCTGCTCAAGCACAACAAGGATGCGACTGTCGCGGCGCCAGCTGCAGCCGACGACAACGCGTCGCCGGCCGACAGCACCGATGCATCGCCTAACGACTCGGCCCCGGCAACAACGCCCGACACGACAACCACGCCGTCGGGAACCGACGCGACCCCCGCTCCGGCGGCACCGGCGCCAGCAACCGCCACACCCAAGCCCGCGAATTCGGGCGCCTGACGGTTCGCCGTTGTCGCAACGTCGTGACGACGGCAGGGTTGATTTGAGCGCCGGTTCGGTAGAGAGACGGGCCAACGGTCTGGCCAGTGACAGGTATGCCCATGAACGATCGGCTTGATATCGGCGACCTCGACGGCGATACGCTGCACGAGGAATGCGGCGTTTTCGGCATTCTTGGCCATCCGGAAGCGGCGACACTCACCGCGCTGGGCCTCCACGCCCTGCAGCATCGCGGCCAGGAAGCCGCCGGCATCGTTTCGTTCGATGGCTCGCAGTTTCATTCCGAGCGGCACCTCGGCCTCGTCGGCGACCACTATACGAGCCCGCAGACGCTCGCCCGCCTCCTGGGCGCGATGGCCATGGGCCACAACCGCTATTCCACGACCGGAGAAACGATCCTCCGCAACGTGCAGCCGCTGTTCGCCGAACTCGCGGTCGGTGGCATCGCCATCGCGCACAATGGCAACTTCACCAATGGCCTGACGCTGCGCCGCCAGCTCATCGCCGACGGCGCCATCTGCCAGTCGACATCGGATACCGAGGTCGTGCTTCATCTCATCGCCCGCTCGCGCCGGCAGAGTTCCAGCGAGCGTTTCATGGACGCGATCCGACATGTCGAGGGGGCGTTCGCGCTCGTCGCCATGACCCGCACAAAACTGATCGGTGCCCGCGATGCCAATGGCATCCGCCCCCTCGTCCTCGGCGATCTCGACGGCTGCCCGATCCTTGCCTCCGAAACCTGCGCGCTCGACATCATCGGCGCCAAATTCGTCCGCGATATCGAGAACGGCGAAGTCGTCGTTTGCGAAATTCAGCCAGATGGCCGGATCACCATCGACTCCTTCCATCCGCTGCCGCCGCGCCGCGAACGCATCTGCCTCTTCGAGTACGTATATTTTGCGAGGCCGGACTCGGTCGTTGCCGGCCGTAGTGTCTATGGCGTGCGCAAGCGCTCGGGCGCCAATCTGGCGCGTGAGGCGCCGGTTGAGGCCGATGTTGTCGTGCCGGTGCCGGATGGCGGCACGCCGGCGGCGATCGGCTACGCCCAGGCGAGCGGCATTCCGTTCGAGCTCGGCATCATCCGCAATCACTACGTCGGGCGCACCTTCATTGAGCCGACCCAGTCGATCCGCGCCTTTGGCGTGAAGCTGAAGCATTCGGCCAATCGGGCGGAAATCGAGGGTAAACGCGTGGTGCTGGTCGACGATTCGATCGTGCGCGGCACCACGTCGCTGAAACTGGTGCAGATGGTGCGGGACGCCGGCGCCCGCGAAGTCCATATGCGGGTCGCGAGCCCGATGATCACGCACTCGGACTATTACGGCATCGATACGCCGGACCCCGACAAGCTGCTCGCCAACCAGTACCGTACGGTCGAGGAGATGTGCCGTTTCATCGGCGCGGATTCGCTGCAGTTCCTGTCGATCGACGGCCTCTACGACGCAGTCGGTGGCGAGCCCCGCAACAACGCTGCCCCGCAGTTCACCGACCACTATTTCACGGGGGACTACCCGACCTCGCTGACCGATCTCAATGGCGGCTCGCGCAGCGAACCCAAGACCATCTCGCTTCTCCGCGAAGCCGGCTGACCGATGTCGCAAGCCAAGCAACTGGCCGGCAAGGTGGTGCTGGTCACAGGCGCCTCCCGCGGCATCGGTTACGCGGCGGCCAGGGAGGCGGCGAGCCGGGGTGCGCATGTCGTGGCGGTGGCGCGGACCGTTGGCGGGCTCGAGGAACTCGACGACGAAATCCAGGAATTGGGCTCGGCAACGACGCTGGTGCCGCTCGATCTCCGGGACGGCGACGCCATCGACCGGCTGGGTGCTGCGATCTTCGAACGCTGGGGCGCGCTCGACGGCCTCGTCGCGAACGCCGCGATACTCGGGACGCTGAGCCCGGTGCCGCATCTCGCGCCGGAAGTGTTCGATGATACGTTCAAGCTCAACGTCACCAGCAATTTCCGCCTGATCCGCTCGCTCGATCTGCTGCTGCGGCAGGCCGACGCTGGGCGGGCGGTTTTCTTGTCGTCGTCCTCGTCCCATTCGGCGCGGCCGTTCTGGGGACTCTACGCAGCGAGCAAGGCGGCGCTCGAGGCGATGGTCAAGAGCTATGCCGGCGAGATGAAGGCAACCTCGGTCCGCGCCAATGTCTTTTACCCCGGCGCCGTGCGTACCGGGATGCGCGCGAAGGCGATGCCGGGCGAGGACCCAGAGACTCTGCCGCCGCCGGCGGCCGTCGCGCCGAGCCTCATCGATATGATCGTGCCCGGCTATGGCGAGAACGGCATGATCTACGATTTCGAGCGCAGCGAACTCCGTCCGCTCTGACCGTTAGATCCGGGCCACCAAAATCTTGTCGATGCGGCGACCGTCGAGGTCAACCACCTCGAAGCGCCAGTGCCCACGGGTGAATGTTTCGCCGACCCGGGGCAGGTGATTGAGCTCAGCCAGCACATAGCCGGCGACTGTCTCGAACTTTGCGTCCTTGCTGACCGGCACGCCGATCTTGTCGGAGAACTCATCGACGGGCATCCAGCCCGAGACGAGCCAGCTCCGGTCCTCGCGCATGATGAAGGCGGGCTCGCCCCCTTCCTCTTCGCGGAACGAGCCGGTGATCGCTTCGAGCACGTCACCAGAGGTCACGACGCCTTCGAAGTGGCCGTATTCGTCGAACACCAACGCCATGTGGACGACCGAAGACCGTATGGCGCGCAGCACGGCGAGCGCATCGGAGCGGTCCATCACGACGGGCGCCTTGCGCACCAGCGAGCGGATATCGAGCGGCTGGCCGTCAGCGAAGATGTCGATGAGGTCTTTGCGGACCAGCACGCCGATGATCGCATCGGCATCGCCATCCTGCACCGGCAGCATCGATCGGTGCGTGGCCCTCAACTGCCGCTGCAGCTCTTCGGTTGGCTCGGAGAGATCGATCAGCTCGACATCGCGTCGCGGTGTCATCAGGCCGCGGGCCGACCGGTCCGCAAAGCGCATAACGCCCGAGATCATGTTCTTCTCGTCGCTTTCGAGCACGCCGGCGCTCTCCGCCTCGGCGATGATGGTCTTGACCTCCTCGTCCGTCACGCCCTCGCCGGTCTCGCCGCGCTGCCGGAGCAACGCCAGTACAGCTTGTCCGGACGTGTCGAGCAGCCACACGACAGGGGCGGCGACGATGGCAATGATCGACATGATCGGGGCCACGCGCGAGGCGATCTGCTCGGAATGACGCAAAGCCAGCTGCTTGGGCACCAGCTCGCCGATCACCAGCGAGACATAGGTAATGGCAACGACGACGAGGCCGACGCCGAGCGCGTCGGCAAAATTGTTGGGGACGCCTTGCGCTTCGAGCCATTCGGTGAGGTGCTGGCCGAGCGTGGCGCCCGAAAAGGCGCCGGACAGCACGCCGACAAGCGTAATGCCGGTCTGCACGGATGAGATGAATTTTCCCGGATCTTCGCCGAGGCGCAGGGCGGTGGCCGCGCCGGGCACCCCGCGATTGACCAGGAGTTTCAGCCTTGCCGGCCGCGACGACACCACCGCCAGTTCCGACATCGCGAGGAAGCCGTTGACCAGCACCAGCACCACGACGACCAGCATCTCAAAAACCAGACTCAACCGAATTGCCTCTACGCCGCGACCCCGGCAGGAGGGCTGTATATACGAACCGATCGCGTTCGCGTGAAGGGCCACTGGCCGATGCGCCGCCAATCGAGCGGTAGGACCGGGCCGGCCAATGCCGAAGTGAGGCCGACGAAAACAACGACAATCCTCCCGCGCGACTGAGATCATCCTGCAGAGCCTGCCACTGGTAAGCGGCATTGGCGAGGCTCCGTCCCGGAGCGGGTAGTCCGCAGTTAGTGAGACAGAGCCTCGCCAACGCGATCGGGGTTTTTGGGCTATTGGTGGTTGCAGCACCCACTCGGATGCCAGC